>Ga0210402_10002633_pt1 | contig 17370 bp, 14 predicted proteins | sample IncBWC7MmetaG_FD_161055 | JGI IMG/M metagenome (GOLD analysis project Ga0210402, IMG submission 161055) | Forest soil microbial communities from Barre Woods Harvard Forest LTER site, Petersham, Massachusetts, United States - Inc-BW-C-7-M | ecosystem: Environmental > Terrestrial > Soil >... | reverse complement strand
GTCGAACTTGAAGCGTCAGATCGAGCTCCACTACGAAATCACCTAGAAGTACGTGGCGTCCAACCCGCTCTTCAGGGAGATCATCGAGTCGCAGCTCGCCTTCGCCAAGCGGGCGACGCAGTGGGAGCAGGACTACATTACGCCCCGCAAGATGGCGTTCGACCACTACTTCGGGCCAAACGCGAAATCGCCGATCTGACGGCGCGCTGAGCTGCAAAGCACCATTCCGGTGACAAGCGGAACGGTGCTTTGCTCTTGCCAACCCTTATCCACAAAACGGCAATAAAAATGAACGTCCAAAGCGTTCTGCACACGATTGACGGCATCAGCACCTGGATCGGCAAGACCGCGTCGTGGCTGATCATCTTGCTGACGGCCGTTGTCTGCATCGAAGTCTTCAAGCGCTATATTATGAACGCGCCGACGGCGTGGATTTTCGACGTCGACAACATGATGTACGGCACGCTGTTCATGCTGTGCGGAGCATACACGCTGGCGCAAAACGCACACGTCCGTGGCGACTTTCTCTACAGCTCGATGCGGCCGCGGACGCAGGCCTCACTCGACATCGTGCTGTACGTCGTCTTTTTTCTGCCCGGAATCGCCGCGCTGATCTATGCCGGTTATGATTACGCCTCCATTTCCTGGCGCATCGCCGAACATTCGAATGTGACCTCGAACGGCCCGCCGATTTACCACTTCAAGATGGTAATTCCGATCGCTGGCGCCTTCGTGATGCTGCAAGGGGTCGCCGAGATCATACGCTGCGTCGTCTGCCTCAAGACCGGCGAGTGGCCAAGCCGCCTGAAGGACGCGGCCGAGATCGACGTCATCGAGCAGCAGCTTGCGCACAGTGAGTACGTGGACGAAGAGTCGCGCAGGATCGCCATCGAAAACGCGCAACAAATAGACGAGACCGCGCGCCAACGCGGCATGGGCGGGGACTTGAATACATGAGCGATCCAGCACTTGGGCTTTTGATGCTCTCGCTCATCGTGGTTGTGATCATGTTGGGCTTCCCGACAGCGTTCACGCTGATGGGCTTGGGCATGTTTTTCGGCTACATCGCCTTCTACGTTCCGGGCGCTGCGTGGCACGACAACCGCGTATTCGACCTGATGGTTGAGCGCACCTACGGGGCGATGACCAACGACGTCCTGATCTCCATCCCGTTATTTGTGCTGATGGGCTACGTGATGGAGCGCGGCGCACTGGTCGACAAGATGTTCTACAGCATCCAGCTCGCGTTCCGGAACGTGCCGGCTTCGCTTGCCGTCGCCACGCTGATCGTGTGCACGTTCTGGGGCATCGCCAGCGGCCTGGTCGGTGCGGTTGTGGTGCTGATGGGCGTCATCGCGTTCAACCCGATGCTGCGCGCGGGCTATGACGTGAAGCTCGCCTCCGGCGTCATCACAGCCGGCGGCACGCTCGGCATTTTGATCCCGCCCTCGGTCATGATCATCGTCTACGCGGCGGTGGCCGGGCAGTCGATCGTGAAGCTCTATGCGGCCGCGATGTTCCCGGGCTTCTTCCTGTCGTTCCTTTACCTCGTCTACATCGTCGGATGGGCGATGATCAATCCGAAGATCGCACCGGCATTGCCTGAGTCGCAGAGGAAGGTCCCGATCCCGGCGTGGCTGCCGCAATTCCAAGCGGCCTATTCGCCCAATATGTTCGTTGCTCTGGTCAAGGCGCTGCTGTCGCCGTCCAAGGCAATGCAGATCGAGGCGGACGGCAAGCGCGTCGGCTACATGATGTTGCTGTCTAACCTCATGTATGCTCTGGTGCCGTTTTTAATCGTCGCCGGCTCGCTCTATACTGTCTGGTGGTACGTCGTCATCCACCAGCAGGTGGAACCCGAAGCCGTAGTCACCGGCTTGCAGCAGCTCGGCACCCCCGGATTGGACACCAGCGGGACGACTCCCGCCGCAGAAGGGCCGGGGGCAAGCTTCTACTACTGGTTCTGGGGCATCACGGCCGTCTGCGGTTTATGGCAAGTGCGTTACTACAGCAGGATGGACGCCGAGCGTCTCCAAGTCGTGAGGCTCGTGAGCTCGTCGACGATGCCGCTGGGCATTCTCACCGTCGTCGTGCTTGCCGTCATCCTGTTCGGCATCACGACCGCGACTGAGTCCGCCGGCGTCGGCGCCGCCGGCGCATTTCTGCTGGCGATCCAGGCACGAACTCTGGACTGGGAGCGCACCAAGCAAGCGGTGTTCCTGACTGCAAAGACCACCGCCATGGTGTGCTGGCTGTTCGTCGGCTCGGCGCTGTTCTCCGGCGTGTTTGCGATTCTTGGCGGGCAGTCGCTGGTCGAGCAATGGGTGCTGTCGTTCAACATGACGCCCATTCAGTTCATGATCCTGTCGCAGGCGATCATCTTCGTGCTCGGCTGGCCGCTGGAGTGGACCGAGATCATCATCATCTTCGTGCCGATCTTTCTGCCGTTGCTCAAGCACTTCAACATCGACCCGATCCTGTGGGGCACGCTGGTGTTCGTGAACCTGCAAGCGGCGTTCCTGTCGCCGCCGGTCGCGATGTCGGCGTTCTACCTCAAGGGCGTCGCGCCGAAGCACGTCACGCTTAACCAGATCTTCGCCGGCATGATGCCTTACATGATCATAGTGATCATATGCATGATCATCATGTATTTCTGGCCCGGCATGACGCTGTGGCTGCCGAACTATCTTTACGGCAGTTGATGCGCACACCACCCTTCGCCCTGTCACCCGCCAGCTTGACCCGCGGGTCGATCTCCTTCGCAGTCGATCTCCTTCGCATGAGGATGGATTGCTTGGTCAAGCCAGGTCGTGCCCGCATGTCAGCCGGACGCGCCCAGCCGTTGCTCGCGCTGGCGTTCGGCCCCGATCATTTCGACGATCTGCCGCCGCCCGACAAGATCGGCCAACAACCAGGTTTGTTCGTCCGGCAGCGGTCGCGGCTCAAGGTTCGTCGCCTCGGCGGAGCGCAGCCGCGAAGATCCTACTACAGCGATACGCAATAGCCTCACAACAGCGTGCCGCGGAGAATAAGCGCCGCGACCCCGAAATAAATGACCAATCCGGTGACGTCGACCAAGGTGGCGACGAAGGGAGCCGATGCCGCCGCCGGATCGAAGCCGACGGCACGCAGCAGGAACGGCAGCATCGACCCGACCATGGAACCGAAGGTGACGATGCCGATGAGCGTGGCGCCCACCGTTGCGGCGATCAACATCCAATGGGAGCCGTAATCGAAGAGCCCGAATATCTGCCACAGGGTAATGCGAGCTACGCCGATGACGCCCAGAATGGTGCCGAGCACGATTCCCGTGGGCAATTCGCGCAGCGCCACACGCCACCAATCGGCGAGCCGCAGCTCGCGAAGCGAGATGGCGCGGATAAGAAGCGAGGTTGCCTGGGATCCGGAATTGCCGCCCGAACTCATAATCAGGGGAATGAACAAGGTGAGCACGATGGCTTTCTCAAGTTCGCCTTGAAAACCCTGCATGGCGGACGTCGTCAGCATTTCCGACAGGAACAGCGCACACAGCCAGCCGGCCCGCTTGCGGATCATCTGGGCAAAGCTGATGTCCATGTAGGGCTCGTCGATGGCCTCCATGCCTCCGAACCGTTGCACCTCCTCGGTCTGTCGCTCTACAATCGCGTCGATGACGTCGTCGACGGTGACGATGCCGACCAGTTGGCCGGTTCCGTCGACGACCGGGACGGCCAGCAGATCGTATTTCGAGATCAGGCGCGCCGCGTCGTCGCGGCTGGCATGCGGCGAGATGGTGACCGGACGTCGCGTCGGCGCCGCCGCCAGGACCGAGGCATTCGGGTCGGCGGTAATCAACCGGCGCAGGGGCAGCGTCCGCAACAACACTTTGGAACGCGGATCCAGGATGTAGATGGCGTAGACGGTTTCGCGGGTCCGCTCGACCAGGCGGACGTGCTGCAAGGTCTGCGCGACGGTCCAGGTCGCCGGCACGCTGACGAATTCGGTGGTCATCAGCGAGCCGGCGCTTTCTTCCGGATATCTCAGAAGCTGCCGGACCGATGCCTTGGTCTCGGCGTCGAGACGCGCCAAGAGGTCGGAGCGGACCGGTTCGTCGAGTTCCCGGAACACGTCGGCCACCCGGTCCGCCGACATGCCGGTCAACATTGGGACAACTCGATCGCGCGGGATTGCCTCGATGATCTCGCCCGCATCCCGCAGGTCCGGGGTGTCGAGCACCGCCACCGCGGTCTCCAGTGGCAGATTCTGCAGAACGGCAGCGGCGACCTGCGGAATTTGAGCGTTGAGCGCCTCGGCGATGTCGGCGGGCAGCTCTTCCGCAAGCCGGGCCGCCAGTGCAGCCGGGTCAACCATTTCTTCCGTGTCGGTGATGGTTTCGTTCATCGCTCACCTCGGGGCGCCGATGGCGCATTTCTGCGAATTGGTCACATCGGCGGATCGCGACGCCGGCCGCAGAGGACTGCACGGGCGTCGACGTGGAAAAAGACGCGTCAGGATGGGTTTAGTGTCGGTCGGGCGGCAAGGAAAGGCAGAAAAGCGGCGAGGGGGAAATTAACGCAGGCTTGGCGCGGCCTGCAACGCTGATAGCCGTGATGACGTGCGCGCGATGATCTCTGCTGCGACGCAGAGGCGAGACTTGCTGCTATTGCGGGAATATCGCACGGTATCGCCCCGCCAGTGTAATGGCAAAGAGACGACGCCATCGTCCCGCGGCTGGAGCCCTTCGACATGATCCTGCGCAAGATGTTTGCCGCCGCCCTGATGCTCGCCTCATGCACCGCGTTTGACGCACAGACACAGGCGCAAACGCAACCTTGGCCGTTACGTGCGGTGAGGATCGTGGTCCCCTACGCTGCCGGCGGCAATTCGGACGTGATGGCGCGCGTCGTCGCGCAGCGCCTCACGGAAACCTTCGGCCAACCCTTCATCGTGGAAAACCGCGTCGGTGCCAACGGGGCGTTGGCCGCGGACACGGTTGCGAGGTCGCCGGCCGACGGCTACACGCTGCTCTGGGCGGTGACGCCGCCGATGACGATTGCGCCGGCGATGGCCAAGCTCAATCATGATCCGATCACGGATTTTGCGCCGATCAGCGCGGTCGCAATCAACGGCTTCGTGCTCGTGGTGCACAAGGACTTCCCGCCCAAGACGTTGGCGGAGTTCATTGCCTATGTGAAGGCCCAGAAGGACAAGATGGCCTATGCGGAAGGCTCCGCCGGCAGCGTCACCCATCTTGCCATGGCGCTTTTCGCCAAGCGCGCCGGCCTCGACATGACCAACGTCAGCTACCGCGGCAACGCGCCCGGCATGAACGACGTGATCGCCGGGCATCTGAAGACCATGTTCTCGAACGTGTCCGACGCGCTGCCGCACGCGGCATCGGGATCGATCCGGTTGCTTGCGGTGTCCACAGCCAAGCGCGAGCCGCGGATTCCCGATGTGCCGACGGTCGCCGAATCCGGCTTTGCCGGCTTCAACGTGGTGACGTGGAACGGCGTGGTGGCGCCGGCCGGTACGCCGCGCGAGATTGTCGACAAGATCGCCGGCGAGATCTCCCGCGCCGCCAAGGATCCGCAGTTCGCCGGCCGCCTCAAGGCCGCAGGCGCCGACCCGCTCGGCAACACGCCGACCGAGTTCGCCGCCATGATCAAGGCCGATACCGCAACCTGGGCGGACGCGGTCGCGGTGACCGGTCTGAAGGCCGAGTAAGGGACGACAACTCGAGATGCCATCACAACGTCCCATCGTCATCGCCGGCGGCGGCCCCGTCGGCGTCGTCGCGGCTATCGCCATCGCCCGGCAAGGGTTCGAGGTCCGGCTGTTCGAAACCGAGGCGCGCGTCAACGACATGCCGCGCGCCGCCACCACGCACGCGGCGACACTGGAGATGCTGGAGGAGCTCGGGCTGGTCGAGGAGGTGACGCGGCGCGGGCTGATCGAGCCGAAGTTCCGTATCTGGGATCGCGCCAGCCACGAGGTGATTGCTGAATTCGACTTCGGCATCCTCAAGAACGACACGCACTATCCCTATGTGGTGCAATGCGAGCAGCACAAGATCGCCAACATGACGATCGAGCGGCTGAAGGCTTTTCCGAACGCCAGCGTCGCGTTCTCGTCGCACGTCGCCAGGTTCGAGCCGCACGACGACCGCGTGGATGTCGAGATCGAAGGCCCCACCGGCACGCAGCGGCTGACGGCCTCATACCTGATCGGTTGCGACGGCGGCCGCTCGACGGTGCGTAAGACCATGGGCGTCGATTTCGAAGGCTACACGCATGCCGAACGCTTTCTGGTACTGACGACGACGTTCGCCTTTGACGCGGAATACGCACAGTGCTTGCGCAACTATTTCTCCGACCCGGATGAGTGGTGCGCGCTGTTCAAGGTCGCGGGCGATGACGGCAAAGGTTTGTGGCGCGTGGTGTTCCCGACCCGCCTCGATGAAACGGACGCGCAAGCGCTGGACGAGGCGTCGGTGCAAGACCGGTTGCAGAAATTTTTTCCCAAGGCCGGGGCCTATCCGGTGGTTCACCGCAACATCTACAACGTGCATCAGCGCGTCGCAGAATCATTCCGCAAGGGCCGCGTGTTCCTGGCCGGCGACGCCGCGCATATCAACAATCCGCTCGGCGGGCTCGGGCTCAACTTCGGCATCCACGACGCGATGGAGCTTTCGGACCTGCTTGGCCGCGTCATGCGCAACGAGGCGGCGCCCGATATCCTTGATCTCTACGACAGGTTCCGCCGGCCGCTGAACATCGAATACGTCCAGCGGCAGACCATCGCCAACAAGAAGCGGCTGGAGGAAAAAGACCCGGAGGCGCGTGCCAAGAGCAACGCCGCGCTGCGCGCAATCGCTGCCGATCCGGAGAAGCACCGCGCCCATCTGCTGCGCGCGTCGCTGATCGAAAGCGTGCGCAAGCGTCAGGCCGGGAACGGCTAGAACTCTTCCAGCACGCGGCCGTGGCCCTGGACGCGGTCCTCGATGCCACTGCGGCGCAGCGCATCCCAGAACGACACGGTGTTGACCGCCATCACCGGTTTGTTGAGCCAGCGCTCGGCCTCGGCCGCCACGGCACTCGACGGCAGCGCGGTGCCGACCGTCAATATCGCCTCGACGTCCGGTCCGTCGAGCTCGCGCAGCGCGTTGCGGATGTCCTGCTGCGGCACCTGTGCGATCAGGCGCGGGGTCTTGCAGGCAAGCCCCTTGAGTCGGACCACGTCAAAGCCGGCGGCGAGGAAATATGCCTTCACAATCTCGTCGCCACGGGGCTGATGCGGGGTCAGGATTGCGATCTTGCGGGCGCCGAACTTCTTCAGCGCGGCCACCATTGCGGTCGAGCCCAGGGTGACGCCGACACCGGCGCGCTGCGCCAGATCGGCCTGCATCTTGTCGGCAGCCGCCACGCCGCCCCAGAAGGTTTCGAGCGCGATTCCCATGATCAGGTGGTCGAGCCCGGCGGTCATGATCTGGTCGATCGCAGTACCCATGCCGTCGCGCATCGTCTGCATGTGTTCGTTGAACGCCTCTTCCGTGTCCAGCGGCCGTTCCTTGATGGTGACGCGGCCGGTGTGGCAGGTCACGCCCGGCACTCGCAGCACGTCGGTTTCGGGCTGTACAGTTGTATTCGTCGACGGCACGACCAAGCCGATACGCTTTCTGAAGCCTAAGCTATCAGGCACGATCCGAACTCCAGAACGGTAACGGGACGTCCGAGGAATACATGGGCACGCCGGACCTCACAAGCGCTGTGCCTTGTCCCGACCGCGCACACCATCATGCTGGTACCGTGGCTCGGGAAACAAGCTGCCCGTTGCGACCCGATATTTCGGTGGACAACAACAGACCGTCAAGCTGCGGCGCGTCGCTCGATCGGCCGCACCGTCAGTTCCAGGAGTTTGCCGAACCGCAACAGCGTCATGGTGACGGCCTGATCGACCCGGCTGCCGTCAAGCAGGCGCACGAGATCGTCGACGCCGGCAACGGTTTCCCCGCCGAGCTTGACCACGATGTCCTGGGTTACAAGACCGGCCGCCGCTGCGGGACTGTGCCCTTCAATCCCGGTCACCAGGGCGCCGAGCCTGTTTTCCAGCCCGAATTCCTGGGCATAGCGACGTGGCACCGGCACGGTCTGCGCCGATACGCCGATATAGGCGCGTCTCACGCGGCCGTGGCGGATGAGTTCGCCAAGCACAAATTTCGCCGTGTTGCTGGCGACCGCAAAGCAGATGCCCTGGGCGCCTGCGATGACGGCCGTATTGATGCCGACCACCTCGCCTCGAGTCGAGACGAGCGGGCCGCCGGAATTGCCGGGATTGAGGGCGGCGTCGGTCTGCACCACGTCGTCGATGAGGCGCCCATTGGAGGCGCGCAGCGAACGGCCGAGCGCCGAAACGACGCCCGATGTAACGGTGAATTCGAACCCCAGCGGATTGCCGATCGCGACCACGAACTGGCCGCGGCGCAACTGCTTGGAGTCGCCAAGCAACGCGGATGCAAGCCGCCGCGCCGACGTCACCCGCAAGAGCGCGAGATCGGTATCGCGGTCTTCGCCGATCAACCGCGCCTCCAGGTTGCGGCCTTCGGTGTCCGTCAGGCGGGCCTCATGATGGCCGTGGATCACGTGGCTGTTGGTCAGCACGAGGCCGTCCGGCGAAATGACCACGCCGGAACCGATGCCGCCAGACCGCCGACCGCTGCCGGCCGTCTCGACCCGCACCACGGCCGGGCCGACCCGATCGACCAGGGCCGCGATGCCGCTTGACACCGCATCGAGCGATGCGATCGCTTCGCTCTGCTCGCCATTGTCCGGTCTCTGATCGTCAGGAAAGTCGCGGTCGCTGTGAAGCATTGGGGGTCACCGAAATCCTATATGGGATTGGCTGCGTGGTTTTTCAAACCGAACCCTCTCCCTACCGTCCCCACTCGCGGGGGAGGGGGTTACACCATCACGAAGCCGGCGCGGATCGCAATTGCGACGGCTTCGACACGGCTGCGGGCGCCAAGCTTTTCCGTGAGCGAGGCGACGTGAAATTTTACCGTATGGACCGATAATGCGAGTGCGCGCGCGATTTCCTTGTTGGACGTGCCCTCGGCAAGGAGCGCGAGCACCTCGCGTTCCCGTGGGGTTAGGGCGCTGGCCAATTCGTTGGCTGCGTCGTCCGGTTCGGCCCAGGTGCTGACGTCTTTGCTGATGTCTTCGCTGATGTCTTCGCCGGCGAGGTCGGTGGTCGGCGCCAGCGTATAGCCCGCGGCGACGACCGTAATGATCGCCATAAGCGTTGTGGCATCCACATCCGTCGGTACAACTGCGCGAACGTTCGCCGGCCAAATTTTGCGGATCTCACGCGATACAAGGGCGATTGCCGGAACGGAGGTCTCGACCGGCCGATCGATCAGGACCACATCGGCATCTTCCCCCTCCCTACCCTCCCCCGCAAGCGGGGGAGGGTAGGGAGGGGGGGCCGCCACGGCGATGTCGGCGTCTTCGCAGGCATCGGCGATATCAGCCCGAAGGACGTGATCCGCGACGTAAAGCGCGACGCGGATCGGCCGTTGTCGCCGCCATTGCCGCAATGTCACCGTCAGGCCTGCGGACGCGGTGCGATCGTGACATCGACAGTCGTATGTACCCCTGCCCGGATGAGATCGAGCGCGAGTGTTTTCCCGACGGCGTCAGGCCCTAGTTGCTGGTAGAGGCTGCGCAGGCCGGTCACGGCAGCGCCGCCAAGTCCCACGATGATATCGCCCTGGAGAATTCCGGCGCTCCTGGCCGGACCGACCGGATCGAGCGTCACCACCATGGCGCCGCGCCGTGTTTCGGCGCCGTCTTCGGCGGGGAGGGCGACGCGCTGCAGTCCGACCCCGAGATAGCCGCGGGCGATGTGGCCCTTGTCCTGGATGATCGGCACCGCGCGGGCGATGGTCGCCGCCGGAATAGCGAGCACCCGCCGTCGCGGCCCAAACACCGCGATGCCGATCAGGCTGCCGTCGGCCCCGACCAGTGCGCCGCCTTCCGCGATTGCCGGAAGGCGCGCGTCGATGACGAGTCGGGCATCGATCTGCCCGCCATTGCGGCTGCGCCAGGGAGCGCCTGCGAAAGACACGATGCCGAGGGTTGCAACTGCCTCGCCCTCGGCGCTCCCGATCGCGACCGCAAGATGGCCGGGGCGCAGGTCCGTGGCGAACGCGGCTGCCCCGAAGGCTTTCGCCAACGGCGTTGCTTCGTAACGGAGCACCGCGATGTCGGTCGAGGGATCGCGTCCCGCCAGCGTAGCCTTGACGCGGTTACCGTCCGGCAGCGTGAGGGCGAGATCGGCATCGCGTGCGATCGTTTCCTCGGCCGTGACCACGAGGCCGGGTTGCCAGATGATGCCGCTCGATGGCCGGCGACCGCCGCCATGCACGGCGACGACCGATTGAGCTGCCGAGGCGACTAGCGCGGCGAGCTGGTTGGAAAGCTGCAAAGGGGATTGAAGTTCGGATGGATTGGGCGAAACAGTGTCCGTCATGGGTGCCTCCAGTTGTGTCCAGAAGGTGGGATCATTCTCCGCCGTGAACAACTGACCAGATGGCTAGGTGACATGACCGGGTGCCTTGCCTTTTTCCGGACCTTGCCGCAAAACGCCGTCGCAATCCGGCGGCGGTTTGAGTTTCAGTGGGCGAGGTTCAGGAGGCGGAGATGGTGGATTTTCAGACTGCACGCCGGGCGATGGTGGACGGCCAGGTGCGTACGAGCGACGTCACCGACCTCGGTCTGATTGCCGCGATGCTGGAAGTCCCGCGTGAAGCCTTCGTTCCGGAAGATCGGGCGGCTCTCGCCTATCTGGATCGCGACATTGTGATTGCCGATGCCACCGGGACGGAACCGGCGCGATACCTCATGAAACCCATGGTGCTGGCGCGCCTCATCCAAGCGGCCGATCCAAGCCCGCAAGATCGTGTTTTGGTGATCGGCGCCGGCACCGGCTATGCGGCGGCAGTGATGTCCCGACTGGCTGCCGTAGTGGTTGCCCTTGAAGAGAACGAAGCGCTTTCTCAAAAGGCCCGGTCGGTCCTTGCTTCGCTAGGAAGCCGCAATGTTACCGTCGTCCATGGCTCCCTCGCGGACGGCGCGCCGGGATCGGGGCCATATGATGTGGTTTTGATCGACGGCGGCGTCGAAACCGTGCCGGACCGGCTTTGTGGGCAACTGTCGTCAAGTGGCCGGCTGGTTGCGGTCGTGATGGCCGGGCCGATCGGAAAAGCAGAACTATTTCACCCTGTGAACGGCAAATTCCGTGGCCGGGAGCTATTCGACGCGAATGCACCGGTGCTGCCCGGCTTCAGTGTGGCGCCGGCGTTCGTTTTTTGATCCTATGGTTGTTTTTTGCGGCTTGTGCTCACAGGAGCGGCTCTCTGCCCTTTTTCTGGCGGTGTTGCTTCTATGACCCAAGTGTGAAATTTCGAATTGAGGTGCTGGAATAGGGTTTTGCCGCGGGGTAGAGTCACGTATTCTACTTTTGTGCAGTGTGTGATGAATTGGGGTGCGCGATTATGGCGCGATTGACCGGCGATGTTGCTTGGGGGGTGTCGTCGGGAGGTGCAGTGCTGCTGATGTGCTTTGCGGCGGTGCTGACAGCGCAGGCGGATACGCTTAATGGCGCGTTGATCAACGCATACCAGAACAATCCGCAGCTTAATTCCCAGCGCGCGGTGGTGCGAGCAACCGACGAATCGGTGCCGCAAGCGCTTTCCGGATACAAGCCGACCGTGACGGCGACCGCACAGACCTCGCAAGCATATACCAGTACTGTCTCGAAGGTTCCCGCCAGCACGGCCCACCCTGGTGGCCCGGACTATCCGCGCGTGGGCATCGGCTCCTCTCCGAGCGCTATCAGTGCGACCGTCACTCAGAACCTTTTCAACGGATTTCAGACCGCGAATCGGGTCCGTCAAGCCGAATCCAATACATCGGCGGCACGGGAGACCCTGCGGGTGGCCGAGCAGACCATCCTGCTCAATGCCGCCACCGCCTACATGGATCTGTTGCGCGACAGCGCGTTGCTCGAATTGCAGCGCCGCAACGTGGAAGTGCTGCAGGAGCAGTTGCGTCAAACCCGTGATCGCTTCAACGTCGGCGAGGTGACGCGCACAGATGTGGCGCAGGCCGAATCCCGCCTGGCCCAAGGGCGCGCCACGGTGTTGACTGCCGAGTCTCAGTACGCAAGGTCGCGTGCGAACTACCGCCAATTCGTCGGGGTTGAAGCCGGTAACTTGCAGCCGGGGTCCCCGGTTGACCGTTTGACGCCGCGACGTCTGATAGAAGGGATCGAAATTGCCCGCATGCGCCACCCGAGCGTCGGCGTCGCCATGTTCGGCATCGATGCCGCGGTCCTGCAGGTCAAGATCAACGAGGGCTCGCTCTATCCCCAGGCGCGCCTCATCGGCACCGTCTCGCAGAATTGGGAAACCAACCTGACCACACAGCTACAGGTATTCAACGCCTTCGTGCAGGCGCAGGTTACGGTCCCGATCTATAATGCAGGCCCGGCGGGGGCGTCGGACACCTTTTCGTCGATCCGTTCCGCCAAGGAGACGGTCGGACAGAAGCGCATGGACCTCGACACCGCGCGCGACCAGGTCCAGGCCAACGTGGTGACGGCATGGGGGCAACTGGAGGCCTCTCGGGCGCAGATTTTAGCAACACAGGCCCAGGTGGCGTCGGCCGAGATCGCGCTCAACGGTGTACGCGAGGAAGCCCGTGTGGGCCAACGCACGACCCTTGATGTGCTCAATTCCCAGCAGGAACTCGTCAACGCCCGCACCGCGTTGGTCACCGCCCAGCATGATCGTGTGGTGGCGTCGTACACGCTCTTGAGCGCAGTCGGCGAATTGAATTTGCCGAAACTCGGGATAACCATCCCGCTTTACGACCCGATGGTGCACTATCAGCAGGTCCGCGATGCGTGGATCGGGGTACGCACTCCCGACGGGCGCTGATCATCGTCCCCTTGCCGGAATTCCGTCAATTCGGCGTGAGCTTTGCGCATAGGTTGCGTTTGAACGTTCAATCGCGATACTAGGATTCTTGCTGACACGATCGGTTGCATCATTCGCTCACCGGCATGGCTGGTAAGTGGCCGGTCTCGGTAGGAAAGTGCCGATGTCTCAACGCGCAAAGGCTCAAGAGCAGTCCATGGAGGAGATTTTGGCCTCCATACGCCGCATCATTTCGGAAGATGATGGAGGCGTGCTGGTTTGCCCAAAGCCGGCACCCGCCGCTGCCACGGCTGATGCAAAGAATGGCCAACATGACGTCGATGCAACGCTGGCAGGCTTCGATGCGGCCTGGGGCCAAGAGCCAGATAAGGGGACCCGTGCGGAAGCCGAGGATGCAGCCGATGCGATCGAGCTTGCCGAAGCGACGCAAGCCAAGGCGCCGGCTTTCAACGGCATCGATCGCTCTACCGACGTTGTTTTCGATGAAGCGCCCGGATCTGGGCGCCCGCGCACCCCGGACGAACCCCGGGCCATCCCTGTGCCGGATCGTCCGCTGCTGTCGCCGCGCACGACGGCGGCGGTCGACGCCGCGTTCAATTCGTTGGCCCACACCGTGTTGACGCAGAACTCACGTACCTTAGACGATTTGGTGCGCGAAATGCTCAAGCCAATGCTCAAGGCGTGGCTCGACGACAACCTGCCCAACGTGGTGGAGCGTCTGGTGCGCGCCGAGATCGAGCGAGTCTCGCGCGGGCGAGGGTAGGGGAGCGCGGGCGTCCCGCCCGCTTTTTTCACGGTCAAATCTCGATATCGCGGCCGGTATCACAGCCGCGCCCCCGCGCCCCTCTGTAAGGCACTGATATCGTTTGCGTAAAAAGGGGTATTTCGTTTTGCCAAAATGGCGGAGCGGCGGCCATGCGCATACGGCGATTCCAAAACGCCTCGAATTCCCTCAGAACAGGGAAAATAACAGGGAATTCGGAAATTTCCGGCCGTTTCGTCGCGTTCCGGTGCCGCTTTGCACAGCAATTCCGAGGTGTTGCCGACGATTCCCTGTTCTGTAGGGAACAGGGAATCGGTTATGCCGAACAGGGATTTCGTCCGTCGGAGCATGGAGCATAGTGAATTCATCCCGCTTCGTTCGGCGCGGACTTGGGAACAAGACGATGCACGCCATCCAGGCAGTGAAACGTTTCCAACCTCATTATTGGGTAATCTCTTCGATCATGCGACGCCAGCCGCATCATTAATAGGAAATAAAGTGGCATTATATATGCCTATTCATATCAGTCAATAGTCTTCTCGACACGCGGCCGGTATCGCGGTGGCGTGCGATGGAGAATTCGTCGAACTTTGGACCACCGAGTAAATGTGCCTTGAAGTCCGGCTTATGAGCCGCCGGTGCACTGTATTCCTCGATCGACAGCACGACCGCGCGTGCGGCGCCGTGGCGGGTGATCGTCTGCGGTCCCTCGGTGCGGGCACGCTCGATCACCTCGCTCAATCGGGTCTTAGCCTCCTGGACCTGCCATGTTGTCATCGTTAACATCCGTTCTGTCCTGTTCGACTTCATTTCAACTACAACATAGAAATTCTGGTCAGAAATTCAATTCGAACCCCGGCTGCGGCTATGGTCTCTGTGGTTCCTTCCACGCATCCTTGAAGGATTGTTCCAATAAGGACGCGCCGCAGAATAAGTGCTTCGATGGTGTGTCGTCGCCCGGCTTGACCGGGCGATCCAGTAACCACTTGGGGCTGGCGTTGGAGCACCACGTCAAAGCTTGTGGTTACTGGATGCCCCGCTAAAGCGGGGCATGACAAGTATTCGATTCACTTATTTTGCTTTGTCGCCTAAGAGTTGGCGGGACGCGCGCACTCCACTCCTCGCGTTTGCAACGCCTTGCGCTTCCAGCCGTTGACAACCCGCCCCCTGCGGGGCTTGTTGGCGCACCTCTTGCCGGATGCCCGCAATGATCGAAAAGACCTATGACCCCGCAGATATCGAGCGTCGCATGTCCGCGGCCTGGGAGGAGGCGCAGGCATTCGCGGCCGGCCGGCCGGAGCGGCGCGGCGCCAAACCCTACGCCATCGTCATCCCGCCCCCGAACGTCACCGGTTCGCTCCACATGGGGCACGCGCTCAACAACACCCTGCAGGATGTGCTCTGCCGGTTCTGGCGCATGCGCGGCCGCGATGTGTTGTGGCAGCCCGGCACCGATCACGCCGGCATCGCCACCGAAATGGTGGTCGAGCGCCAGCTCATGGAACGGCAGGAGCCGGGCAAGCGGGCGATCGGGCGCGAGGCTTTCATCGAGCGTGTGTGGGAGTGGAAGGCGCAATCCGGCGGCGCCATCGTCAACCAGCTCAGGCGCCTCGGCGCGTCCTGCGACTGGTCGCGCGAACGCTTCACGTTGGATGAAGGGATGGCGCGCGCGGTGCTCAAGGTGTTCGTCGCGCTTTACAATGACGGTCTGATCTACAAGGACAAGCGGCTCGTCAATTGGGACCCGAAATTTCAAACGCCGATTTCCGACCTTGAAGTCGAGCAGGTCGAGACCAAGGGAAGCCTGTGGTACATCCGGTATCCGATTGACGGAATGGACGAATCCATCACGGTCGCGACCACGCGGCCGGAAACGATGCTGGGCGATACCGCGGTGGCGGTGCATCCGGACAACGCGCGCCTCATGCATCTGATCGGCAAGACCGCGATCCTTCCCCTGGTCGGCCGGCGCATTCCGATCGTGGGCGACGACTATGCCGATCCTGAGAAAGGCACCGGCGCAGTAAAGATCACGCCGGCCCACGACTTCAACGATTTCGAGGTCGGCAAGCGACATCGGCTTCCGATGGTCAATGTTCTGGATGTCGAGGCCAAGCTGGACCTCGATGAGAACCCGGCCTTCCTGGAGGATGTGCCACCTTCGCCGGAACTCGACGAGACGCTCAAGCTGCACGGACTCGACCGGTTCATTGCACGACGGAACATCGTTGAGCGGCTGGAAGCGGCCGGTCTCCTGGCCAAGGTCGAGCCGCACACCCACATGGTGCCGCATGGCGACCGCTCCTCTGCGGTGATCGAGCCTTTTCTCTCCGACGAATGGTTCGTCAACGCCAAGGCGCTGGCTGTCGAGGCGATGGCGGCGGTCGAGGACGGCCGCACCGCATTCGTACCGAAGAATTGGGAGAAGACCTATTTCGACTGGTTAGAAAACATCCAACCCTGGTGCATTTCGCGCCCGCTGTTCTGGGGCCATCAGATTCCCGCCTGGTACGGGCCGGACGGCAAGGTGTTCGTTGCCGAGACCGAGGAAGAGGCGGTGTCGCGCGCGCTCGCCTATTACGCCGAAACCGAGGCCATCACGCCGATGCAGGGCCACGACATGGCGCTCGATCCGGCAAGCCGCGCGCCGTTCCTTCTGCGCGACGAGGCTGTGCTCGATACCTGGTTTTCCTCGGCGCTGTGGCCGTTTTCGACGCTGGGCTGGCCCGACGAGACGCCCGAACTCGCGCGCTACTATCCGACCGATGTTCTGGTCACCGGCTTCGATATCATCTTCTTCTGGGTCGCCCGCATGATGATGATGGGCCTGCACTTCATGAGGGAGGTGCCGTTCCGCACCGTCTACATCCACGCCCTGGTCCGCGACGAGAAGGGCGCCAAGATGTCGAAGTCCAAGGGCAACATCATCGATCCTCTGGAACTGATCGACCGCTATGGCGCCGATGCGCTGCGCTTCACGCTCGCCGCCATGGCGGCACAGGGCCGCGACATCAAGCTCTCAACGTCGCGCGTCGAGGGCTATCGCAATTTTGCGACCAAGCTGTGGAACGCCTGCCGCTTCGCCGAGATGAACGGCTGCGCCACGCTGCCGGGCTTCGAGCCGGCGGAGGCGGGAGAGACTCTCAACCGCTGGATCGCCCACGAGACCGCGCGCACCGTCGCCGAAGTCAGCGCCGCGCTCGAGGCCTACAAGTTCAACGAGGCGGCGAGCGCGGTCTACCACTTCGTCTGGAACGTCTATTGCGACTGGTATATCGAGCTCGCCAAGCCGGTCCTGCTCGGTCCGGAGAGTGCCGCCAAGACCGAGACCTGCGCCATGGTGGCATGGGCACGCGACCAGATTCTCGCGCTGCTCCATCCGTTCATGCCGTTCATCACCGAGGAATTGTGGGCGGTTACCGCCGAAGGCGGCGTCGCTCGGGATGGCCTGCTCGCGCTCAGCCCGTGGCCGCTCCTCACCGAACTCCACGACGCGGAGGCCGAGGCCGAGATCGGCTGGGTGATCGACCTCGTCAACGCCATCCGCTCGGTGCGCGCGGAGATGAACATTCCGCCGGCCTCGCAGATACCGCTGGTGCTGTCGGCAGCGTCGGAGATGACCCGGGGG
>Ga0210402_10002631_pt1 | contig 17373 bp, 15 predicted proteins | sample IncBWC7MmetaG_FD_161055 | JGI IMG/M metagenome (GOLD analysis project Ga0210402, IMG submission 161055) | Forest soil microbial communities from Barre Woods Harvard Forest LTER site, Petersham, Massachusetts, United States - Inc-BW-C-7-M | ecosystem: Environmental > Terrestrial > Soil >... | reverse complement strand
CTCGCGCTCGCAAGGGCAAGAAGGATCCTGCGAACCTGGTGGCCTGCTGCCGTCCGTGCAACACCATCAAAGGCACCAAGGTCTACAAGAGCTTCGAGGATGCCAGGAAATATGTGCTCGCGCAGCGCGAAGAGATGCGCCGAGCTTGGGAAACCAAGCGCGTCCGGCCGGCGGCAAAAGCCGCAGCCGCTTCCGCATAGCGACGAGTACCAGTCCGCTTCCAGGTTTAGAACTGTCGCAGTGAACTAGCTCGCTTCTTCGCTGCTCCGTGCTTCCCTGTGCATGGTGTTCGCTTTCGCTCAATCGCCCCAGACACCGGTAACGCCGCTCAACAGTCGACGCAGGACGACGAAGTTCAACTTTCCCAATCCCAGGAACTCTTAGATAAGTTGCAGCCCACCGCTGTGCCCGGCTCATTCATTAAAGTGAACTACGCTCACACCTTTCAGACTCCCAAAGCTCGCCGCCAGCTAGCTCTCGAATCCCTCACTCTTTTCACCCACTATCTCGCCGTGCGGCGTGTGTCCAGCAGACTCAATTTTTCGCTGGTGGGTCAGTTTCCGGTAACCGGGAATTAGGCGATTACTTTCGGTTTGCCGACAACTCACCCACAACGCCAGCACAGTCACACTACTGACGCAATGGCTCGACAGCTCAATTTGCTGGGCCGAAGAACCGCTGCGTCAGTTGATGCGCCACTTTGGTTCCCAGCACATTCCCCTGAATCACTGAGTGGTGGTAATGAAACCCCGCATAGATGCGCGCGCGTTCGACCTCGCTTAGAAGTTCCTTGGTGCTGTCGAAGGTGTGCGTGGTATGCGTCACTAGACTGTCAACAGAGAACTGCAGATTCGGCGATCCAAAGAAGTCTGCAAGGATCGTCGACACGGCCCCAGTTGCACAGCCGTGCGCCGCAGGATACTCCGGATGCGCAGGAGTGTTCGCCAGCGGAGACCAATTCGGATCTGCGGTCAGAGCGGGATTCCCGCCGCCGACGCGGATCGCCGTTACAGGTCGCCAGAAGCTGAACGAGAATTTGGCGTTCCAGCAGCCAATGCCTGCGTCGGCATAACCGGCCCACAACATGGCCATGAACCGCGCAGTGTCCGAGGTGTTCAGGCCCTTCAGTGTAGCCAGATTTCGGAACGCCCGCGCATACTGCTGCCCCGTGTGTTCCGTCCAGAAGAGGCCGATCTCTGTTTGTTCGGGAGTGCGCACGGAGCTGTTCAGCGCACCTAGCGTCTTTGTCTCATTGTAATCATCGATCCAATCTTGACTGTCGAGGGGAGTGGGGCCCTCGTCGGGAAAGAACTGCCCTGCGCTGGTCATGGTGAATGGCACCATTCTCCCAAGCCAGGGCGTCAGTGGAGCGGCGTAAGCTGGCGGCGTCCGCTGGTAAAATCCCGGACCAACCGGCGGGGTGTAGGGAACATTGGCCAGCAAGCCGTCGTTGGCGCGCGCCGCGATCAAGGCTTGCGCGGACGCTTCGCCTACCGACACGCCCGCGGAAATGTTAGTCCCAGTATCGGAGATGCCCGCAAGCGTGGCTGTAAATTGTCCGTCCAGACTAGTTTTCTGGGCGGGAAAGTAATGCACCAAGATGAAATGGGCGGCTGCCGCCGCCGCTGCATCCTGAGAAGCGCCCGCCGGAGCCTCGGTGGTAAACAGATAGGGCTGGAATCGATGATCAATAGCATTCACCGCGTCAAACACCGCCAGATGGACATAGGCAAACCAGGCTCCCGAAGCAACCGAGGCTTCTTTGCCATTCGTAACGATGGTTGTAGACGCGATGCCGTTCCACTGCACGACCACATTCTGCGCATTCGCGTTTACGGCCACCAGAAGCGCGAACAAAAACAGAAGAACAAACCTGCCGACTTTCATATTAAGCCTCCTTGGCATTGAGCGGCCCCGGCTTAAAAAAACGAGGCGGGACCACTCGCCCGCCGGGCTACTGGCGACCCTAAGAGCCCCTGAATTGCAGCGCAAGAGACAAAGCCGGACGCCCCGCCGGTGTCCGTCATTGCCCGGCCCAAAGGAAACGGGATTGGCGTTGGTAGCGGCCTGGGCTACAATCGGGCCGCATCGTGTGTCCCCCGACAAAGGCTTTCCCATGGGCGCGAGCAAATCTCAGCTGCCGAGTAGCATCAGTGAAGCCCCGGGTCAGCGCCTGGACTCCTGGAAGGAAATCGCCGCCTATTTGAAGCGTGATGAACGCACCGTGCGCCGGTGGGAAAGCGAAGGATTGCCAGTCCACCGGAAGGTGCACAAGAAACAAGCCTCGGTCTTCGCCTACAAAGCCGAGATTGAGGCGTGGTGGAACAGTGACCGCCAACGCTTGGAACCCTCCGGGCAAGCACGCAGCGGCAAACCGTTCCTGGTGTGGCTGCTGAGCGGATTGGTGGCCGCCGGGCTTCTGGCGCTTCTGGCGCTTCTGGTGTACGACGTGAGTGGTCTTCGCAAGGCACGTTGGGCACGGAATCAGGCCCTGCCGGAAATTGCGCGTTTGATTGACCAAGGAGAGCTCGATAAGGGTTACCGGCTAGCTCTAGAATCCGGGCGGTACATTCCTAACGACCCGTTGCTCCTCCGTTTGGTCAGCAGCTTCACAGTCCCTGTCTCGATCCAAACCAATCCGCCTGGAGCGAGCGTCTATCTCAAAACGTATTCTGCGACCGACGAGGACTGGACGCTCCTTGGCAAGTCACCACTCGAAAATGTGCGCGTTCCCTGGGACTATTTCAGGTGGAAAATAATGAAAGAGGGATTTGAATCTATCCAGGTAGCTTCCGGCGTCCTTCCCAACGTGACCCTGAACTTCACTTTGGACGCTCCCGGCGCGAGTCCTCCAGGTATGGTTCGGGTTCCCGGTGGAACTTTCCAGTTTCGCAGCGCCGCTTCCGTCGAACTCGATAGCTACTGGCTGGACAAGTACGAGGTAACCAACAAACAGTTCAAGGAATTCGTAGGTCGGGGCGGCTATCAGGATCACCTCAACTGGAAGCAGTCCTTCATCAAAGACGGACGCAGCCTGTCGTGGGAACAAGCAATGACTGAGTTTCGGGACTCAACGGGGCGGCCCGCGCCCTCCGGTTGGGAACTGGGATCTTACCCGGAAGGGCAGGCCGATTTTCCGGTAGGTGGCGTGAGTTGGTATGAAGCAGCGGCTTATTGCGAGTCCGTCGGCAAAAGCCTACCCACGGTTTATCATTGGTATAAGGCTGCAGGCATTGGTATTGACTCCGAGATACTGCGCTTCAGCAATTTTAGCGGCAAGGGACCTGTCCGCATCGGCGAGACTCGGGGTCTCAGCCCATACGGCACTTACGATATGGCCGGCAACGTGAGGGAGTGGGCGTGGAATGAGACTGGCGCCAAACGGTATATGTTAGGGGGAGCATGGGACGAACCAAGTTACATGTTCGCCATCCAAGACGCGCAGCCACCGATTAGTCGATCTTCCACATCTGGCTTTCGCTGTGCGAAATACGGAGGTTCTCTCTCGACCAAGCTCACCAGTCCCATCACGACGCTCACACGCGACTATAAAAGCGAGAAACCTGCCCCGGAATCTGCCTTTGCTGTCTACAAAAGCCTGTACTCCTATGATCCTGCGGAATTGGACGCGCGCGTGGAATCAGTAGACGACTCCTCTGATAATTGGAGGAAGGAAAAGATCACCTTTCAAGCGTCTTACGGTGTTGAGCGCGTTACTGCTTATCTTTTCCTGCCTCGCGATGCGCATCCCCCTTATTCTGTTGTGGTTTATTTCCCCGGAGTCTCCAGTTTCTTCAAGAAGTCGAGCAGCTCCATAACTCCGGAATCAGCTTCGTTCGCCGTTAAGAGCGGGCGGGCAGTGCTCTATCCCATTTACATGGGCACATACGAACGCCGCATCAGCTCCCCTACCTTACGACAGACTTTTGATGAAATAGTTCAGCCCGGAAGCGCTTGCCTTCCCGTAGGACCTAAAGCTGGGCGAGATTTGGTCGTGCAGTGGAGCAAAGACATACAGCGTGCCGTCGATTATCTCGCGACTCGAAAAGACATCGATGCCCATCGCCTGGCCTACTTTGGACTCAGCTTGGGTGCCGTTTGGGGACCGGTCATGACCGCAGTTGAGCCTCGCTTCAAGGCTAGCGTGCTGCTTGCCGGAGGGCTTCCCTTTGAAAAACTGCCTTCGGAGATCGAGCCGCTGAATTTTGCTACGCGCGTAAAGGTGCCAACGCTCATGCTGAATGGCCGCGACGATTTTATGTTCCCAGTGGATTCTTCCCAGCTCCCACTTTTTCGTTTTCTGGGCGTGCCCAATTCGCAGAAACGCCATGTCCTCTTCGACTCCGGCCATGTCCCACCCGACAAGCCAGTTGTGAAAGAAAGTTTGGATTGGCTTGATCACTACCTTGGCCCCGTGCATTAGCGAGGCCACCAAGCTGCCGTAACCCCTGGTCAGTCGCGGACAAGTCCTTTTGGGGCCAATTCGACTTTTCCGATTACCGCGTTTACCAGGAGCTACTGGGAATTGGAGCGTAAAGCAAGGTTGCGGAGACTTCCGTTCGCTTTGCCCTTGAGCCACCAATCGAGCGGTTATTCAGGGTAATCCGTGTCCAAGTGAACGCTCTTCAGTTCCTTGATTTGTGTGATTGCGATCGCGTGAGTTCCGTTTCGCGTGAACGCCGGCCCGGTTGCCTGGACATACTTTCCTACAAACGGCATCATCCTTTCACGCTGGTCGGAATCGGGCATGTCCTTTGAGATTGGGAGATAGATCAGCCCGGCCTTGGTGAGGATGATGATCGGTGAGCCGTGCTTAACGCAATCCAGGGTGCACTGTAGACTGAAGCTGGTGGCCGACCCAGCCGGATTTTGGATGGGACAAGCGAGGTCCCGAACGGCGCCCTCGATCGTCATCGTCTTCGCGTCGGGCGCCATCTTAGTGCCTTGACGCGCGAGCGCCACACAGATGAGCAGCACAGAAAAAACCGTGGCAACGAGTACATGGAACAACGTGGGGCGCTTCATAAGCCTCCCTCGGCGGCGTGACGTACGACTTCTCGGACATTTCCGGTTTGGCCGCCCAAGCTGGCAAGAATATTATCAATTGTGGGTTCTTACAGATGGAAAACATCAACAGTCCCCCGTTCCCGTTGAAAGCTGTGGGAATGCGCTGAAACTAGTTTGGTTGCTTTCATTAGCCCTGCAAAGGCAGCAAACCGGTAAAGTCCTTGCGCCGAAATCAACTTCGGCGGTTACCGCGTTTACCAGGAGTTGAGGCTCTCTATTTCAAGTCAGCTATATTCTTCAATTATTGTGCCCTTGAACTCTCGAAGGCTTCGCCGCATTGATTTGGCCCATGCAGAATTACCGACGGAAACGAAGACCAAGGACTTGCAGGCCCGTTGGTATTTCTTGGACGCACAACCAAACATGATGAAATGCCTAATCGACGTTCGCAGAGGAATTTGATTGCAGTCTGCTGTGACCAAATCCGAAAGGTCGTCCTTTGGGTTCGGAGTCTCGGCGGGGAGCGCATCGACGAACGGAATGTGGAATCCCTTGCAACAATTCGGCCCCCACACGGAAAAGTCGACAACTCCTTGCTGTATAACCGATGAAGTGAAATCTCTGACCTGCGTAGTCCGCAATCGCCTCGCGTCACAGGCCATAAACACACGAATGTACTTAGAGCGAACTTGCAATTCTGTCGGCCATTCACTGAGTCGAGAAAGCGACAAGAAATATAAGGTTTTTCCTGTCTTCGTCTTCCCTATTGTCGATAGGTCAGCCATAAATCAATCTCGAATACTACCCCGGTAAGTGGGTTTAGCGGACCTTGGGACCGTGGCCGATTTCACTTGTACGGTAACGGCGTTTACAAGGACCTTCGCAACTTTAGCGACAATTCCTGATGAAGTTCCGCTGAGTGGCATCAGAGCAAGGCTCGCTTCACAGACTGCTCCTATCTTGATTCACAGGTCCGGTGTTAATCCGCACAGCGGAAACTGCTAGCTCGGGGGATTGCCGTGTGGGCTACCGGGATTCTGGTGCTAGCTTCTTTGGAGCAGAAGCCATGGCTTTGTCCAATTCTTCTAGGTGGGCCTTGCGCACGGTAAGGTATTTTGATTCTACGATACTTTCAAAAGCTAGCAGTCCCACTTTGATGCGAGAAGCCGACAAAAATCCCACCTCGAATGTGTACCCGTTTGGATGTTTCACCTCGCGATGCCAAACGAGTTTCCCGTCTTCCGCGTGACCCCTTTGGTATTCTAGTTTGCTGCCGGGAGCATAGATCTCAAAGGAAGGGTGCTCCTGTACTGAGTTAGGCAGCTTTAGATCCTTGGCGATCAACGCAGGGTGGTACTCGATGTTAACCGTAATAACATACTGTTTTTTCCGGAAGAGCACAGTCACAACATTTCCTTCCGGCAGCTTCCAAACAGCGATGACGCTATCACCCTCTACTCTTCCTTCATCTGGCCGACGCTTCATGAGCGCCAGCACTTGATCCGGTCTCATTCCTATTGCCAATCCGCAAATCGTTTCAGCATGCGGGTTGTCTGCACCAGATGGGCATTGCCCCATCGCGAAGGCCGGCGCAAGAGACAGCACTAGAAAAAAGATTGGGCCGCGAAAGGTCATGTTACATCCAGTCTCGATAGCTGGGTGCTACAAGACAGCAACATTAATTCCGGAGCTTGAATGGTGCAAGCGCGAATTGCGAGAACAGGGAGGTTAGAACTCCAAAGCCAGGTCGGATGAAAGGTCTCCGTGGTGAAGGGAGTCCCAGTTGAGGCGGAGGGGAAAGATGAAGACGGCGCAATAATCCACACGCGGGCTAGCCGCAAGTCCTGATATGTCGGGTTACCGGACAAGTTCACGAGCGGGCTGTACCGCCACATTTTAGGTTTCCGTTTTGAAGAACCGCCAAACCCAACGAATCAGCCATGCATTCCCTAACAACAGAGCCACCGTGACCGCGAATATCGTGATTCTGAGTCCGACATGCTCATTCAACACGGATTCAATTTCTTCGCTCAAGCGCGGGTGCGTAGTCGGAATCAAGTCGGGGGATTTCGGGAGAATGTCCGCCAGACTATCGTTAATGATTCGCTGCCACTGCATCGGAAGAAATGTAGTGAACAAATACATCTCGCACAGCGCCAGCGGCATCAGCAGCACGAAGCAGGCGCCTCTCATTGCAATTTTGGGTTTCACGTCGGAAGAAAGTATAACGTGGAGGCCACAAAGCATGTCAGTGCCTGGTAAGTGGGGGTAATCGGAAACCGCCCCTCTACTCCATTTTCGTTGAGCCCCGCGCCGCAGAGTTGTATGCTTTTGTGGGCCTTGCCGCGTATCGGCAATTCCGCCCTGGCTCGTAGCCGAGAGGTGCCCGATGACTTCCTTTCGCGCGTTTATCCGCAGCACCAATCTTTCAACTCTTCTGGTATTCGCGGCGCTCTGCATGATGGCCGCAGGCCTCTTGCCAATCACGGCCGCAGCGCAGCAATCGCTGAACACGCAAGACGCCGCGCCACCTTCATCACCACTGGCACCACCGCAGGATTCTCAGTCGGCGCAATCCCAGCCGTCCAGCTACGACAAGACCATCTTTCGGAATCCTGTTCCCGCCGATCAGCTCGCATTTCTGAGTAAATTTTCAGGCGCGCCCGCCAAAAACCTGCTGCGCGATAAACAGTTCCGCAAATTGCTGCACTCCGCCGTCCCCGATTGCATTTTTCACTACGGCTGGGACATCTCGCTTCCCGACGCTCTTGAAAAGGTCCTCTCCGGTTCCACCGTTCCCGTTCAGCTCCGCGATTCCCGCTACCTTCTGCTCTCCGGGCACAACGGACCGTATCTCTCCGGTAAAGGTTTGGTTTGGATTGACCTTCAAGACGGCATCGTCCTCGGCGGCTTCTATTTCCATCCCACCAACGGCGAGCCCACTCCCACCGTCACCGTTTTCTCCAACCAGATTGCAGAAAAAGCTTTGCTGATGAGCCAGCTTCCTTCCGCTTTTTCCGCCGACTTGAGCCAATGGTCCCAGGATTCCAGAATTCCGCCCGTCACCACTCGCTATTTCATCACCGCCAATAAAGAAAAGATTCTGCTCGAACATGACGAGGACTATTGCGCGGTCGCCAACGGCACGCCCGCTCATCCTGCCAACGTTTGCCAACAGATGGACGCCGACGCCGCCGATACCGATCTGAACGCCGCGTACTATCTCGAGCAGACCAACCACGCTACCAACGCCACTGCCTGGATGATCGTCGGCGCCGAACAGGTCGCCTGGTATCAGGTTCGCAACGACACTTGCGGCTTCGGGCCCACTGCTCTCGGCTGCCACATTCGCCTCACCCGAGAACGCACCCACATCATCATCCGCCGCCCTCATCCCGGCCCTCGTCCGCCGCGTTCCTAGCGATAACACCGCATGATTTAGCACGCTCTGTCGAATCAGTAGATAAATGGTGGGTGGGCATCGCAAACCCAAGTCAGCACAGAACCGGCGAGTTTTCAGGGTAAATTGCGTCCGGCATGCACTTTTTTCTTGACTGGCGCTGCCGTTTCGTGTATATTACTCCCTAGGAAAGTCTGCGTCCGCGCTGTCGGACGGCCCTGCCTGTCCCGTTCTGGAACTCACCCGCAGCTTCAACTTCACTCTTTGCGAGAAAAAACAAAAAGAACCTCTAAAGAGTGAAATTTTCAGGTTTTTAGAATCAAGCACTTACGGACGACCGCCTCACTCTTTTTCACTCTTGAAAAAATAAGTCCTTTGTTTGCACATTCTTCTGAAAAAAAGGGGGGTACACCCCCCTCGTTGCCAGAATATGGGCAGCAATCCGGCTGAGGCTCGAAATCAGCGGCTGGGATGTGGAACAAATTTGACCTTGAACTCTTAGATTCTTGAACTCTTAAACTCTTAAACTTTCGACTGCCCTGGTCACCACCCAAATATCCGCTGCGCCGCCAGCACCAGCCCCAGCGTGAACCCTGCAATCGCCACTTCCCCGATGGCGCCGACGGCAAACGGTTTCAGCCCCTGCTTTGAGAGCGCCTTAAAATTGGTGCGCAGCCCCACGCCCGCGAACGTCAGCAAAAACGCCCACCTGGAAAGGTTCGCCAGTGCCCCGATCTGCTCTTTCGAGAAAAACGCCGCTGTAGCCAGCGCCGAGATCAGCAGGAAGCCCAGCACAAACTTCGGAAACTTCTGCCACAGAAACTTGGCCTTGTTTCCGACCGCCTGAGCCTGGCCTTTGCTCGCCCAATAAAACGCATACGCCAGCACCACGAACCCGATCAGCGCATTACGCGTGGTCTTCGTGAGCACCGCCAGCTTTCCCGCGGCGTCCGAATACAAGGCGCCAGCAGCAGCAGCTTCCGCGGTGTTATCTACCGCAAGCCCGGACCACACTCCGTAAGCGTGATCGGTGAGGTGCAAAGTATGCCCAATCAGCGGAAACGTGAACAGCGACAACGCACCCAATGCCAAAATCGCCGCGATCGCGAACGAGGAATCTTCGTCGTCAGCCTCGATCGCTCCTTGCGTGGCAATAATTGCACTCACACCGCAAACCGCGGAGCCAACCGCCAGCAGCGAAGTCAATTTCGGTTTCAATCCAAAAACGCGGCCCAGAAAAGTCATGAACGCGATCGCGCCGGCAATTTCAATCCCTACTAGGGCCAGGCTCGTTCCGCCAAGCTTTAAAACGTCACCCAACAAAAATCGCGAACCCAGCAGCACGATTCCCGCTTTCAGCCAAAATTCGTACGTCGCCACGCCAGCGCGGAAAATTTCCGGAACGCCCACAGTATTCGAAATCACCAAGCCCAAAAGAATCGCCCACAACACATACTCAATATTCGGAAACGTCCAGTGATGCGCCTTGGCATACTTGCCGACGTTCGCTTCCAGCAATTTACCCGCGTAGCCGATCGCGGCCAGCAGCAAAACACCCGGAATCACTTTCAGAAATTGTAGCCCGGCATTTACCGGACGCACCTGCTGCAACGCAACTGAACTCGCCATGCTTCACCCTGTCTCCCTAAACGCACTACCGATTTTGTAGTGGCCGGTCTTTAGACCGGTTCTTTTTCTTGCTCTCGCGTCACCACGGAATATGCTTAAACACTCCCGCACGAACCAGCGCCGCCAACACAAATGCCAGCAACACTGCCCACGCATCAACCGAAAAACGGCGCGCCTTCACCGGAGTCGCCGCGACCGCTGCCTGTTCGCTCATTTCATTTCTCCCTTCGCGATACCATTCACTTCAAACAAAACTCGTCAGTTTTTCTGCCGTTCGTTCAAACGTACTTCGTTCGCTGTGCACGAAACCGCGATTGCATTCACTCGTTCGCTCCACTCATCGAGCGATTGCGACGCTACGCGGCCAACCAGCAGAATGGAAGGCGCCGGCAATTGCGCTTCGCTGGAAAGCGCCGCAATATTTGACCAGCGAATTTGCTGCTCCGCGCGGGTTGCTTGCGACACCACCACGCACGGCGTTTCCGGCGACAAACCGTTTTCCACCAAACGCTCGGCAACTTCGCCGTAGTGCGTTCCCGGCATGTAAATCGCAATCGTCGTTTCCGGAGTTACCGCGGCCCCATTCAACCAATTTCCTTTTTCGCCGCGCGAGAATGTTGTGAACAAAACTTGCGAAGCCACTCTCCGGTCGGTCAGCGAAATCTTCGCTCCGGCAGCGGCGCCAACCGCCGCGGTAATTCCCGGCACAATTTCGAAATCAATTTGCGCGCGCCGCAACGCTTCAATCTCTTCGCCCGCGCGCCCAAACAGCAAAGGATCGCCGCCCTTCAGCCGAATCACAATCTTGTTTTTCCTGGCGTAGCTCACTAGCAAACTGTTGATCTCTTCTTGTGTGAGCAATTTCTTTCCGGCGCGCTTGCCGACGTCAATCAACTCTGCCTCACGCGAAATCATTGCCAGCACTTCCCTGCTCACCAGCGCGTCGTAAAGCACAACTTCCGCGCTCGCCAGCAAGCGCGCTGCCTTCAGCGTCAGCAATTCCGGATCGCCCGGTCCCGCGCCGATCAGATGGACTTTTCCGCTCACGAAACACCCTGCCGCGACGGCTCTCGGCGCGCTTCTTTCACAAACCGTTCGTACATCGGCTTGCTGGCCAGGTGATGCAGCATCTGCTTATTGTTTTCGGTGCCGCCACCATCTGCCGTGCGCAACAGTTCGCGCGCCGCGCCCAGCCATTCCAGCCACACTTCGTATTCCGGCCCGAACTGTTGTTCAAGTTCCTGGCGAAGGCGCTGGGCGAGCGCCGGACTTTTTCCATTGGTCGAAATCGCAATCTGTAAATCGCCGCGCTGCACAATTGATCCGTAATAAAAATGGCAGTTTTCGATATCGTCCACGGCATTGCACAGAATTCCGCGCGCTTCCGCTTCGCGATAGACCGCCGCATTAACTCCTGGAGCGGACGTCGCTGCGATGACTAAAGTTGCGCCAGCCAAATCATCGTTTTCGAATTTGCGCGGAATCCATTCGACCTTCCTGTCGCGAATCGGTTCGGCAAACGATGCGTGAACTTCCGGCGCAATTACACGAACTCGAGCGCCCGCACGCAACAGTCCATCGATTTTTCCTGCGGCAATTTCGCCGCCGCCAACCACCACCACCAGCCGCCCATGTAACTTCACAAAAATCGGAAACAAACTCATCGCTTAGCCCTCCACTCCCGCCGGCGTTCTGCCCACCGGCACATCGCGCTCGACGGCCACGAAAGTTTCTCCCGCTAGAATCGTGCGAATCTGTTCATTCGTACTTCGTGCGAGAAATGTTCTGAGATTTTCGTCGCTGATGCGATTTTCCTGAAAATTGACAACCAGCCGTTCGATCGCGTCCGGCACATCGGTCGCCGCGCAGCGATATCCAACCGGACGAGCGATCGAAGCGATGTGCCCAACGCTCCCGCCGACGCAGAAGTAATACGCATCCACCATTTTTCCGTTGGACTTGATTTTCTTGCCTTCGATGCCGATGTCGGCGATCCAATGCTGCCCGCAACTGTTCGGGCAGCCGGTGATGTGCAATTTGATCTGCTCGGAAAATCCGGGCAGCCGTTCGTCGAGTTCAGTGGAGAGCCAGCGCGCAAAACCTTTGGTTTCGGTAAGCGCCAGTTTGCAGAATTCAGATCCGGTGCAAGCCACGGTTCCACGCGCGAACGCTGGAACTTCCACCGGCAATCCGGCTTTTCTCAATTCCGCGGCGACAGTTTCGGCGTGCTCCTCGCGAATGTTTGCCAGCAGCAGGTTTTGTTGGACGGTTGCGCGAAGATTTCCGTCGCCGTATTCGTCAGCAAGCTGTGCGGCGCGGCGCAATTGCGCCGGTGTAATTCTTCCGCGCAAGACCGACGCACCAATGAAAACCAGTCCCGGTTGTTTTTGCCGATGAATTCCGGTGTGATCGCGATGAACATCGGAGGGAATTTCTTCCGGCTCGCCCGAATCGAGCATAAATCCGATGGTGCGATTGAGCTCTATCAGAAAACTTTCCGCGGTCCAGCCATGTTTCAGGAAAAGATATTTCAGCCGGGCCTGTTCTCTGCTCTGACGCAAAACATCGCTGGCGCGAAAGATTTCCGCAACGCCGCGCGCTACTTCGACCACCTGATCCTGGCGAACAAAGGCGTCCAGCTTCAGCGCAATGTGCGGTTCAGTGGAAAGGCCACCGCCAATGCGCACTGAAAAACCGTTCTCGACGATCGGGCCGCGGCGGCGCTGGGTCGCCGTAAATGCCACATCGTTGATTTCCGGATAGCTGCACCAGGAGCGGCAGCCGGTAACGGTCATCTTGAATTTGCGCGGCAGATTGTAGAATTCGCGATTTCCGCCGAGCGCGCGGTCCACCGCCAACGCATACGGAGACGCGTCGAAATGTTGATCGGCAGCCAGTCCGGCGACCGGGCAGCCAGTGACATTTCGAACGACGTCTCCGCACGCGCCTGTGGTGGTAAGCCCGGCGGACTGCAATTTTTCAATCAGATCGGGAATGGCTTGGATGGTGACCCAGTGCAACTGGACGTTCTGCCGCACCGTGATGTCGGCAACTCCGCGGCCGTAATCTTCGGAAAGCGAGGCGAGAACGCGAACCTGACCGCTGGCGAGAATTCCGTTGGGGATGCGGATGCGCACCATGAAGAATTCGGTGGCTTTGCCTTCGCCATTCGCGCCGCCGACCACGCCCGCGCCGTCGCCCTGAGTATAAATTCCCCACGAACGGAAGTATGTGCCGAGCCATTCCGGCGGCACCGAAGCGCGGCCATTGCGTGCGAATTCGCGAATCTCATCGAGGTGATCCCACGCGAGTTTTTCGCGTTTTAATCGCTCGACGCGCTGTGCCTTGGTTTCCTTCACTTCAGCCATAAAGCCGGTTTCCTTTTAAAAGCGCGCAAAAATCGTGCAGAAAAACAAAAAGCCCACGTTCCAGGCTTTCTGGCACGTGGGCTTCGGAATTTCTTTTTAGCGGCGGTTCTAGTTCCGCGGCAGCCTCAAGCCAGAAATGTGGAATTGGCGACAGCAACAGCAGCTGCAGCAACAACACACGGTCTGGCGAGACATTTTCATTACCAGCAAAGAGTACCTTTGTCGAATAAGACTGTCAACTTAATCACGAATGCAAAAAGCAGCTGTATCCCTGCATATATTTGGATGCATGCCGGACAATTTGGTTAGCAGGCCCCAGTTGAGAGCCTAGTTGAGGTAGGTCCAGTCCGCCCATGATTCGGAGAGATTTTTGCGCGGCTGGCGGCAGAGATAAATGGTAAGGCCGGACTCCTCGGGCAGCGCATACTCGGGGCTGATGGTTTCGACCGCCTGGACATTGGCAAAGGCGCGATCCAGGCGGTCTTTGCTGAATCCAATGGCCAGAACCACATCGCCCGAGGCGCCGTGCGGCCCCCAAGCTCCATATTGATTGTGTCCGCTGATGGCATTAGGCAACGAATAGCTTTTTGCGAAGAAATCAATCGCCCCCGCTTCACCGTAATTGTAAGCAAGAAGGGTGGCCCGGGATTGGTCGATTACGGGAAGCGAGCGCACCGCGCGCGAAATTGCCTGGGCCTGTTCGCGCCAGCCAAACATGTCGCCAAAAAGCTGCGGCAGACTTCCTTGCGGAACATTTTCGACCTTGACGTCCTGCACGCCGAAGAATTTGCAATATTTGACCGCGGCTTCGACCGGAAGAATCGGCATGGCCAGTGGCGCGGCAACAATTCCCGACAAAATTATGGGGGTGAGGACCGCGGGCTTCAGCCAGGCTCCCGCGCGCGTGAAGACTCTCTGCTCCCACCAGACCGCGCCTGCGGCGAGCAACATGATGTACGCCGGGGCGAGAAAATAAATTTTGCCGTGCAGCACAATCATTTCAATCAGCACCAGCAAATAGGAGTAACCGAGCGCGGCGTACTTGCGCCCCGAGCGATCGAAAAGGAAAAAATATAATCCCGCCACCCAGATTGGCGCGGCCAGCGGATTCACCAGCAGAAATTGTTCACCGATAAAAGCCAGCGGCGATACGTCGGTGTATTTTGTTCCGATGGCGGAATGTAAGAACGCAATCGTCGGGTAACCGTTGTGAATTTCCCAGAGCAGGTTTGGCAGAAAGATGAGAAAGGCGAGGAGCGCGCCGGCCCAGATTTCGACCTGCAGAAATTGTTTTCTTGCGGACGTAAGAAGCAAGCCGGCTACGATTGCCGAGGCAAAGAAAATCATCGAATGTTTGTTGAGCAAGCCCAGCCCGGTGAAAGCGCCAAATAACAGCCACAATTTCGGGCTGCCGTCTTTTTTTTGCTCAGGGTCTGCAAGTACAGACCCTGAAACCCGTAAAATGCGCAAGACGATCGCGGCACAGCCCATCCAGAAGACCGGTTCGAACGCGTTCATGGAAAGAAAATTGTCGAGGGTGAGGTAAATCGGAGCGAGCAATACCAGCAGCGCCGCGAAGAATTGCGCGTAACGCGCGCCTCCGACTTCGCGCGCCATCCAGCCGGCCAGGATGACTTTGGCCCCACCGGAAACCGCGGGCAGCAATCGCAACGCGAACAGCGAATCGCCAAAGAGTGCGCGGCTGAGCCACGTCGCAAACGCGACCAGCGGCGGGTGATCCACGTAGCCCCATGCGAGATGATCGCCGCACGCCGCGTAGTACAACTCGTCGCGGAAATAGCCGTATTTTCCGTTAAACAGGAAATGGAGCAGCACCGCCAGCCCAGCGAGCAGGTACACCGAGCGGGCCAGCGGCTCAAGCCACGAGTGATTTTCAGCGTTTTGCGTGTTCATCGGAGCTGGAACGACGTTATTATCTCGAAAAATCGCAGCGTCGTGTTTAGCAGCACTCGGAAGTGTTACTGCTTCGCGGAAGCCGCGCTTTCCACCAGCGATGCGGACTTGATGTAATCGAGCTTTGGCCAGCCCTTTCCTAAATAGGGATCACCCTGTTTTTCGAGTTGATCCTGATCGGGGCCGGCGCTGTCGCCGTAACCTTCGTACATCATTTCGACCACGTTCATGCCGTTGCCATCGACAACGCCAAATGGCGGGAATCCCTGGCCCATGTGATCCAGCCCGGGATTGTCCTTCAAGTTGATAAATACCTGGGTCCCGCGGGAATTGGGGTTCCCAGTCTGCGCAAAGGTGATCGCGCCGCGCTTGTTGGTCTGAGTAACTGGATCGTCCTTAATGTCGGCATGCTTCCACGCGGCGGAGACGGACGGATTCGCGCTGACACCGAATTGCACGACGAATTGCGGCACGACGCGGAAGAACGCGGCGTTGTCATAAAAATGGTGCTTCACCAGATTGTAGAAGCGGTCGGCTCCGAGCGGCGCCCAGGCACGCGTGACGGTGATCGTAAAATCGCCGCGAGTGGTTTCAAATTTCACTTTGTAGGTTGCCGGAGCTTGTTCTTTCAACTGCGCCGGCGCGAGCAGCTCCTTAATATAGTTGTGCGCAGGCGTGGCTGGTTTCGCGTTTGCAGCGGCGGCAGGCGCCGGAGTGGGCTCAGTCGGCGCCGCCGGCGTTGCCGGAGTTTCGACTTTCGGCGGCGCCGAAGCGACGGGCTCGGCGGGCTGCTCTTGCTTTTTGCAGCCGCCCAGAACCATTCCAGCCACGAGCATCAACGCGGCCACAACAGGGATCTTATTGTTCAATTTCATGCGGACTCTCCATCGCTAAAAAGTTTGGTTACTTATGTGAGCTTAGTTCCGAGCTGACCCGTTCGACCTCGCCCATGACGCGCAGGGTATTTTCACCCAGAATCTTCCGGACGTCACCTTCGGAGTAGCCTTTTTGCAGCAGCGCCTCGGTGATTTTCGGGAGCATGGTGGCGTCTTCCATGCCGTAGGGCATGTTGGCGCCGTCGAAATCGGAACCCAGGCCGACGTGGTCGATCCCGGCAACTTTCACCGCGTGATCGATGTGCTCGATGATTTTGGTGTAGTCCACGCGCGGCAAAACGCCTTTTGCGACGTACTCGCGGGTGACGCGATCGCCTTCAATCAACATGCAGCCTTCGTTGGCATCGCTGCCGCAGCGTTGCGTGACTTCCTTGGAGATGGCTTCGTTGATTTTTGGATCGGCCTTTTCTGCGTTGCGGAATTCCTGACTTAAAAATCCGACGTGATAATTGATTTGCACCACGCCACCCTTGGCCGCTAAATCTTTCATCATCTGGTCAGTCATGTTGCGCGGAGCATCGCAAATGGCGCGGCAGGACGAGTGCGAAGCAAAGAGCGGAGCCTTGCTGACTTGGAGCGCATCGTAAAAGGTCTTGTCACTGACATGGGAAATATCCACAATCACGCCAAGACGATTCATTTCACGCACGACATCTTTTCCGAAATCGGTGAGGCCGTTGTGCGCGGGCTTGTCGGTGGAGGAATCGGCCCACTCGTCGTTGCCGCTGTGAGTGAGCGTCATGTAACGCACGCCGAGCGCGGCGTACGTGCGCAGGACGCCGAGGTCGCTCGAGATCATGTGGCCGCCTTCAACGCCGATCAATGCCGCGATTTTGCCTTCCTTGTGGGCCTGGCGAACTTGTTCGGCGGTGGTTGCCAGCATCAGATCTTTCGGATGCTTTCGGATTTGTTCGCGGACGGCGTCGATCTGATCTAGCGACCGCTTCACCGCCTCCGGACCGGTGACTTTGCTGGGCATCCAGATGGAAAAGAAAATCGCGCCGAGTCCACCTTCTTTCATGCGAGGGATGTCGATGCTGCCGGAGGCGTGGCGTTCACCGAGATCGAATTTCGAGTCGAGCAGAAGTTGCGTGGTGTCGTCGTGAGTATCCACGACGATCGAGGAGAAATGAAGTTTTTTGGCGCGCTCGGAGATGTT
>Ga0210402_10002630_pt1 | contig 17375 bp, 13 predicted proteins | sample IncBWC7MmetaG_FD_161055 | JGI IMG/M metagenome (GOLD analysis project Ga0210402, IMG submission 161055) | Forest soil microbial communities from Barre Woods Harvard Forest LTER site, Petersham, Massachusetts, United States - Inc-BW-C-7-M | ecosystem: Environmental > Terrestrial > Soil >... | reverse complement strand
CTCTGGAGCACCGCGTTGACCCCTATTTCCGCGACACATTTAACGTGCTGTTTCAGCGCCCCCTGGTCAATATGGTGCAGTTTTTTCTGCGATTGCTTCACAAAAATCCCGAGACGAGCCTGTGTCAAGAAGTCATCACAGCAGACGAAGGAGAAATCGCTGCCGCTATCACGGAAAACATGAAGAAATTTACCGAGCGCGAATACAAGGGACGGGTAGCCGAACGGGCAGGGAATACCAAGACATATGGAGTCGTTCGAGCAGAATTTCAGGTGTTGGCCGGTATTCCTGAGGCTTTTAAGAAGGGAATGTTCGCCGAGCCAAGAACATATCCTGGATGGATCAGGTTTGCAGGACCCGGACCACTCTCACCACCTGATGTTGCCGATGCCGGCATTCTCAGTATCGGGGTGAAGGTGATGGGTGTCGCAGGGGGCAAGCTGCTCGATGACGAAAAGTGGACCGTGGATTTTTCCGGTATCAGTTGCCCGACGTTCACCACTCCGGATACAAAAGAAAATCTGAAGCTGCAGGCGGAAATATATGCGCGAACTCCTGTTTTCTATTTCCTTAAACCGTTCGATTCGCACTTGCTCGACATGGCGATGCAGGGCTTGTACGCCAGAATGAATCGGAGCCCGTTGGAGATCCGCTATTGGAGCTGTGTTCCATATCTTTGCGGGGAAGGATTAGCTGTCAAATATTCAGTCAGTCCGACTTCGAATCACAAAACCAAGATTCCCTGGAATCCGCCCGATGACTGGCTCCGACAGTCCATGGCTACGAGGCTCGCAAGCGAGGATGTGGAACTGGACTTTCAGATTCAGGCGCAGACCGATCCGCGCCGTATGCCAATAGAAGACGCATCTATCGAATGGCCGGAGCGGCTGTCGCCCTTTGTCACGATTGCGAAGATCAGGATACCGAAGCAGCGATTCGACTCGCCGGAACAGCTCGCATTCGCCAATGTGCTTTCGTACAATCCGTGGCACACCACGGCGACGCATCGCCCTTTGGGAAACCAGAATCGTGCTCGGAAACTCATTTATACGCAGCTGTCGGAATTGCGGCAGGCGATGAATCACGTCCAGCACGTGGATCCGAACGGCTCGGAGGTATTTCCGCAGTGATTTCTGCTGCGATTGGAAGTTCTGCTGTGATACCATCCTCGGCCATAAAGCAACTTTGAAACTATCTGCTGTACCGGTACACCATTCACCATGTCTGTGCTTTGAAACAGGAGTCATAAGACAGGAAATGATCAAGAATCGGTCCTACTTTTCTCGTGCATGGATAGCAGGCGCACTTGTTTGTGCGGCTCTGGCAGTCGGGTGCAAATCAACGCCCAAGCCCGGCGAAGTGCAGGATGAAGCTCGCCGGGCGGGCCGCCCTGCGTCCTCATTTCCAGCGGCGGATGAAGACTATTTCCATGACATGGATGGCGGCATTGCTCTGACTGCCGACGAGATTAAGGGCCGCAACATGTGGCTGGTGTGGACTGGCGGCGATGATCGCTTCTGGGACACGATGGCGACCGCCAGCGTCGGCACACTCGATCTGCTCAAGACTGTATCGTCCTATCCGGGTTACCAATACAGTCGCGACAACCGCTGGAATTATCTGGGTCTGGTGAACGAGCCATGCTTTCAAAAAGCCACCGGGCCAGATGTACAGCATTTTGGATTATGGCTCGATCAGCGAAGTTCCGGGTGCCCTGCTGACCCATTCGAGAACGAGCAGAAATACCCGGGTGTAAAAATTGGTGCGCGCGGCGACACCGTTCCTACTGGCTCTTACTACGGTTACCCCACAGGAATTGTGGGGTTGCGCCTTTTTCCAAATCCTGACTTTGATGCTGCAGCGGCAAAGCGGTGGGATCCGAAGCGCTATTACGAAGACCCGAGCTACTACAACGACAAGAAACTTATCCGGCCATATCGCATTGGCATGTCTTGCGCTTTCTGCCATGTTGGGCCAAATCCAATTAAGTCGCCAGCTGATCCGGAACATCCGAAATGGGAGAACCTTAGCTCCAATGTCGGTGCGCAATACTTCTGGGTGGATCGCATCTTTGTATCGAAGGTAGATGCAAGCAATTTTCCCTATCAACTCTTCCATACTTCGCGGCCAGGTACGCTTGATACTTCGCTCATCTCTTCAGACAACATCAACAATCCACGCTCGATGAATGCGGTTTACGGTCTTCAGGCGCGTCTGAATGTTGCCAGGCGATGGGGCAAAGAGACTCTTGCGGGTGGGGAACTCAATAACAAGCAGTTCAATGAATTCATCCACGAAGGCGATCTGACAAAGTTCTTCCAGCCGCCAAACACGGTTTGGACGGCACGCATCCTCAAGGACGGATCAGACTCTGTTGGCGCTCTGGGCGCATTAAATCGTGTCTATCTCAACATCGGCCTCTTCAGTGAAGAGTGGCTGCTGCATTTTCGCGCACTGGTCGGCGGCCAGCCGATCACGCCGATCGAAATTTCTGTTGCTAACAAGAACTCTGCCTACTGGGAAGCGACCGAGCAACAGACGCCCGATATGGCGCTGTTCTTTTTGAAGAGCACTGACGCACATCTGTTGAAAGATGCGCCCGGCGGCGCGGCTTACCTCATAAAGGATCAGAGTGTACTGCAGCATGGAGCCACGGTATTTGCCGATCGCTGCGCGCGCTGCCACTCAAACAAAATTCCGAAACCTGCCCCGGGCGTTGATCCAGATGGCTGCGCAGGCAAGGACTATCTCGGCTGCTGGAACAAATACTGGGCATGGACCAAGACCGACGACTTCAAGTCTGCTATGCGCAAGATCGTCCTGCAGAAAGATTTCCTCAAAGACAACTATCTTTCAACGGACATGCGTGTGCCAGTGACGCTGCTGCAGACGAATGCGTGCAGTCCGCTTGCGACGAACGCGATTGCAGGAAACATCTGGGACAATTTCTCGTCTCACACCTACAAAGAGCTCCCGTCGGTGGGAACAGTCACCGTCTATGATCCATACACAGGCAAGCCGAGCAACTACACGATGCCAGCAGGCGGGCGCGGATATATTCGCCCTGCTTCTCTCATCAGCGTGTGGTCTACAGCACCATTCCTGCAGAACAACACGATAGGGAACTTCAATCCAAGTCCATCCGTTGATGCACGCATGGCTTCATTCCAGGATGGCATCGAGAAGCTTCTGTGGCCGGAAAAGCGCGACAAAGACCCGGTGTTGGGCGATAAGATTCCAGGACTGATCGATCGCACGACACAGACAAGCTATCTGCGGATCGCTGGTGGCTATCTTCCGGATTACCTGAAGCCTCTCATCGGCCCTGGGCAAAGATTCTTTCCCGCAGTCTTCGGCGAGGGCGGCGTTCAGCTTGGCCCGATCCCGGCTGGTACACCGGTAGACCTATTGTCGAACTTCGATCTTCTCGGCGAGCCTGCTAATGGCGAAGAGAAACGACAGCGCGAAGAAAAAGTCCTGAAGCTTCTGCTCAAGTTGAAGCACGATCTCGACGCTTTGCCGCGGAATGCAACCGATGATGATGCGCGAAGGGTCTTTGCAAACCTTGTGCAGCCGATGCTTGAGCTGAGCAAGTGCCCGGACTTCATTGTGAATCGCGGCCACTATTTCGGAACCAGCTACTTCAGCGAGGAGCCACCGCTCAGCGATCAGGAGAAGCGTGCGCTGATTGAATTCCTGAAAACCTTCTGACGATGAATGACCACGGAGACAGAGCGGAACCTTTTGCTCTGTTCTCCGTGCGCGGCGCCCTGATAACAGGCATGGCGCTCGTTTGTATCATTGCAATCGCCGTGGCTGTTTTCTCCATACGCCGTAGTCATCGCGACGACATCGTTCCGGACGACGCAAAGCTGGCAGGCAAGACAATAGCAGATTTCCCACAGACAGATACGCATGCATTCGATGCCATGGATGGCGGAATTGCTCTGGATCAGGATCAAACGAAAGGCCGCAACACGTGGCTTCTGTGGACTGCTGGCGATCAGGTCTTCTGGGACCGCATGGCGCAACGAGGATTTGGCATCGTTGATCTCCTGAAGACACTGGATTCGCGTCACCGTGCAACGCGCTTCTCGGAAATGGGTTTGATCAACGAGCCTGGATATACCGAGGCGGCGCAGCCAGATCGATACGGTTTGTGGCTGGATGATGAGCCACAGGAAATTGGCGTAGACGCGAATGTCTATGGACGCCCATCCGGCGTGGTGGGGCTGAGAATTTATCCCAATCCGAATTTCGATCAGACCGCGCAGAGAGGATGGGATCCGCAACGCTACTATAACGATCCTGCTTACTACACAAATCCCAAGCTCGTGCGGCCCTATACCGTTGGTGTTTCCTGCGCGCTGTGTCACGTGGCCTTCAACCCGCTGAAGGCGCCCGATGACCCTGAGCAGCCAAAGTGGGGAAATCTCTCATCAACGATAGGAAATCAGTATTTGGTGGCCGCGAAAATTTTTGCGGCTACCGCCAAAGAAGGCAGCTATGCTTACCAGGTTCTCCACTCATGGAAACCGGGAACCATTGACACATCTTTTCTTGCGACCGACAACCTGAACAATCCGAGCAAAATAAATCCGATCTACGGACTAGCCGCGCGTCTTTCCGTAGCGCACACAGAGGAAATAAGCGGCGGTGCGCTCGCCTTTACACAAGGCAAAACTTCGATTTCTGTTCCGCATGTGCTGAAAGACAGTGCCGACTCGGTAGGTCTGGCAGGCGCACTTAGCCGCGTATACGTCAGCATCGGAGAATACAGCCAGGAATGGCTTCGAGCTCACAACGTAATCGTCGGTGGAGTCGGGCAGCATCCTTTTGAAGTAGCGAAAGCGCAGCAAGGGTCCATCTACTGGCAATCAACCGCAGAGAGAATTTCAAATCTCACCAAATTCCTGCTCGCAATGAAAAGCCCTCATCTTGCGGACGCTGCAGGCGGCGCAGATCTGATGTCCGGCGATGCGAAAGTACTGGTACGCGGCAAAGTCGTCTTTGCAGAAAATTGCGCGCAGTGTCACTCCAGTAAGCAGCCACCGCCATCGGTAGACCGCTACTCTTCCCAATACCACGACTGGATGAGGAATGAGGTTCTCAACCAGGATTTCCTGAAGGACAATTTTCTCTCTACGGAAGATAGAATTCCTGTCACGGTAGTCCAAACCAACGCTGCGCGAGCGTTGGCAACTAATGCGACCAAAGGGCACGTGTGGGACAATTTTTCGTCGCAGACCTATAAAACATTGCCATCCGTTGGAGAGCTCGAGTTCACAAATCCTTTCGACAATTCGACGAACAACTTTCAATTGGAGAGTGGAGGTCCTGGATATTATCGTGTGCCTTCTCTTCTCGGGGTGTGGGCGTCTGCTCCGCTTCTGCACAACGGCGCTCTGGGCAAGTCCATTGGAGATCCATCAACCAGAGGCCGTATCGCCGCATTTCAGGATGCGGTGGAAAAATTGTTGTGGCCGGAAAGGCGTGCTGGGGCGAACTCGATTTTGCGTACAACAGCTGAAAGTTACATTGAAATCCCGATCGAGTACCTGCCAAAAGAGATGGCGAAATTCTCATCGGATGGATACCTGCGCATTGGTCCAATCCCCCAGAACACACCTGTGAACTTGTTGGCGAATGCCGATCTCGATTTCTCTGATTCTCACCGGGACGTCGACCGCCTGAAGCTAATAGCCGAAGCCCAGGTCGAGTTGCTGCGAATCAAAGTCGAAAGGCTAAATCCAGAACTAGCCCAGAAAAAATTGCTGAAACTGGTTCCAGACTTGCTGGAAATCAGCAAATGTCCAGACTTCATCGAGGATCGCGGGCACTATTTCGGGGCCAATCTTTCCAACACCGACAAACTTGCGCTGATCGAGTTTATGAAGACCTTCTAACCGATCCCTAACCTTTTCGGGACACGTTTCTCGATCTCCGAGACGAAATGACTCCATACTGTCTGCGTTTGCATTTGTAAGCTCATAGATGTTGCAGATTTTTCTGCCCCAAGGCAAGGATCAATGATGATGTCGAATCTTCTAGACTAATCCTATGAAGGTGTTGCCACGCAATAGCGACAGCCGATTTCTTGTGACTGCTGATCCTTAGAAGTGGCAATTCTGTCTGCAGACGCTCTCAGATTTTTCCTCAAAATCCAGGTGTCAGCTCCTGAACATCGAACGTTCAGTCTGTTACAACCAATTGCAGAACATTGGACAGAATGTTCGGGAAAATTCGTTGCTATCCGCGTTCCAAGTGATACGTCAAGCGATTCATGGAAACCGGAATGCTACAAGTCTGAAAGACAAGTGGAGACGTAGTTCAGTTGGTTAGAATGCTGCCTTCTCACTGTTAGCCCTTCCTTTCAATAACTTAGCCGCCATGCTGTCCAGTCTGCTGTCCGTTTGACCAAATTCCCTTCCCAAGCTAAATATCCCGTGCGCTCTTCGAGTTCGGGATTTGACCAAGACAAAACAGTACGCCGATCGCGTCAACGTGATCAAACGAGTGAAGGTGAATGGCAAATGGCCATTCGCTGCCGTCGTCGATCGGAACGGTAGAATCGTTCGCGACCATGTGTGGATCTCGCACAAGGATGAGCATCATCCCGAGGGCCGATACTATCTGGAGTGGTATCAGGGAGGAAAACGCCGTCGCCAGGCGATAGGCAACTTCGAGCAAGTGGTCGACGCAGCCCGCAGAAAATCCATCGAACTCAATGCGCTTCAGGCTGGAATTCTGCTCCCTTCTGACGAGAATTCCACTCCGGCCCCGGGCCGCCGCACGATTGGCGCGGCCATTGACGAGTACCTGGAGTACGTCAGGACACAGCGCAGCCTCCGAACGTACCGGAGTTATTGCCCTACCCTCGATACGCTTTTGCGGAATTCATACGGCAAAGCCTACGTGGATGAAGTCACCCGCGAAGACATTCTCAAGTTCATGTCCGATTGCTTCAAGCGTGAACTGGGGGCCCGGACCGTCTATGACAAACTTGTCGTGGTGCTCCAGCTTTTCAAGCGGAATGGACGAACTGGCCTCATCGAGCCAAATGACTGCCCTGATTATGTCGATACCATCCGTCCCATCTATGAGCCTGAAGAAATTGAGATGATGCTCGAACAGGCGGAGCAAGATGAAGCCATGCTGATCAAGTTCCTGGTCGCATCCGGTTGCCGTGACCGTGAGGTTCGCTACCTGCTATGGCGCGACATCGATTTTCGACATTGTATGGTGCGCGTAACGGCGAAGCCGCTCTGGAAGTTTTATCCCAAAAACTATAAAGAGCGGGTCGTACCATTGCCGGCTGCGATGATCGAGCAGCTGCAGCGATTCAGAGCCTTGCGCGATGGCGTTCCCTCGCAGCTGGTTTTTCCCAATACGAGAGGAAAGCCAGACAGCCTGCACATCGATGTCGTAAAGCGTTTGGCGCTGAACGCGAGCACCGGTGCACTGCTGTGGCGCTATGCCACCGGAGGCGATGTGCAATCCTCGCCCGCCGTGGCAAATGGGGTGGTCTATGTCGGCTCGTCTGACGGCAACGTATATGCGCTGAACGCCGGCACCGCGCCAGGCTGTGGAACTTTGATACAGGCGTGGCGGTGGTGGACTCCTCGCCCAGTGTAGCGAATGGGGTGGCTATATCCACGCTGGAGATCTATCCGGTCATGGTATTGTTTATGCCCTCAGTGTGGGAGCCGATTTATTCCTGCGGGTTCAACCCTCTTCGACGACGATCCATCAGGGCGACCTGCTCACCTATGCCTTCCCGGTGTGGAATCTCGGTTCCGGATAACGCCGACCAGGAAGTGCTTATGACGCAGGTTCCGGCGGGGACGACGATTGACTACATCCGCATCTCCGGCACGCCGGGGGCTGGGCACGTGTACAACTCCGCCCTACCAGGGAACGGGACAAATCGTCTGCCACGAAAACGACAGCATGGCCGCGAACACTACTTGGACAGTGCGTTTGACAGTGAGGGTAACGGCGCCCGCAGACACGGTGATCACAGAAAATGCAGCGACGACGGCGGCCACGCCTGATCCAAACCTCACCAATAGCACGGCGACGGTGAGCCTCAAGGTGCAGAAGGCACCGGTGACACCAGATCGACTACCAGTACATCACCCTTGCGCAGGTGCTTCACGCTCCATGAGTCCCTTGAACTACACATCCTGTCGCGGCTGCCGGAACCAAACTACCTCTCACAGCGGCAGTGAAAGCGGATGTCAGCGAATATTGGGTAACGGAGGGCACTGGTGGTATTTTCCTTGAAGGCTGGATAGCTCAGGCCGACGGGCCTGAGTGACAAAGCGGGGCGACTTCCCAGCTCCGCTTTCCCCTGCTCCGCCAACTGGGAAGGTCATGGGGAAGGTGGCTCATTGGCAACGCATAGTCTCCCGCCTGAACTACGGGGCGCGTTAACAGCACTCGGCAAGGAATTCGAACAACTACATCTCACCTTTGGCCGCGCCACGGCGAGTCTCTGTAGTTACTGGCTCGCCGACGACCTGAGGGCCGACATTGATGAGGGCTACTCAGAACTGTTCTGGAAATGGGCCGCCCGCTATCCGGCAATCGAGCATTTTCGCTATCTGGTAACGCAACATCAACCGCCCTCCAGCTTTCGTGCGTACTTCGACTTCTACATCGAAATGATCGCCGAAGGCGTCCGCCCTATCTTTGCAGAGCTGATAGAGATCGGCGTGAAGCACGAGATCGATGGCATTGCGTGGGCTAAATTGCAGGCTGAGCAGTTGATCAAGAACTATCGGCACTCAGTTATTGACTGGATTTCCGTGGCGTCGGATAAGCAAGCTTACAGGAATTCGTGGCAGGCACCGGCATTCCTGACGATGAAGCCCGCCGGGAACAGACCCTACGATCCTGAGCGGGCGTGGGGCCGCATCGACGCGACGAGCACTGTGGAGTTGCTTAACGCCTTCGCCAATGAGTATGCGCAGCGGTTGGAAGATGCCATTGAAAAAGAGGCTGGGAAGGCATATCGGGAAGCAGCCAAACGTTCCAGACCTGTCGTAACAACAATCGACGGAAAACCGAGTAAGGGAAGCGAACCTGAAGCGCAGAAAAGTCAGGAAGACCCGGAGGCCGAAAGGCAGGCTCTGATCGAGTGGGTGAAGCATACCTTAGCCAAGAGGTGCCGGAACGACAGGACTGCATCTATTTTCAGGGTAGACGAACGCACCATCCGAAACTGGATTGACGAAGGAAAGCTCGACCCTGCCGGAAAGCGCCACGCCACAGTCGAATCAATTCGACGCTTAATGGCCATCGAAGGCATTTGAAAAAAGATTTCCGGAAATTTTGGAAACGGTGGCTATCAACAGACGTTGATGCCAAGCGCCGGGGCGAACGCACCCGAAGATCGATCAACTCATCCACAGGTATACGACAAGGAAGCTGAGTGAGGATGTATGTGTCCTGTCGCGATGTCTGGAACCCGCGAGAGGCGGAAGCTCTGGGCGTGAAATACCTCCGTGTCCCAGCGCGGCCAGCCCGGCTCACTGGACAGCATGGGCAGCGTGACAGGCAGCGAATGGGTTGACCTTCGGGTTAAGCTGACACTTGAAGACAAAAAACGGGGCGGCCAAGGAAAAGCCACCCAAGCCACCCCGAAATGTCCGTTTTTACGTTTTGATTTTAAGGCGTGTCTCCCCCGACACGCCTTAGCCTTCAGTTGGGCTTGATGCCGCTAAATGCGGATGTCGATGGGTTGAGTTTTTGTTGCCCTCTTCAGCACGTCTTCAAACGCGTTCAGGTAGCCTGTCGCGGCTCGCGGAACCAGCGAGGGGGTCGAGAGCCGTTCGGTGAACTAAGCCAGACCGTGTGCAAATAAACGGAACGGCAGAGTCGGAACGTATCCCACACGCCATCCGTCTTTGTCGATGGGGCAACGCCTGTGCATCGTGGAATCCTGTTGTTTCCTTTGCCGCCAATGAGTAGAGTTCTCGGCGTTGGGCGTACTTAACCGGAATCCCGACGTCAGCTTCGCTCATTTCTTCTGAGGCCAGAACCCAGCCGCCCCCAGCCGCGTGACGCCTCGGCTCCCTGCCAATGCAAGAAATTTCTGGAGGCTCCACAAATGAAATCCCCGATCTCTGTCCCCAACAGGAAGCACACCCCTTCTTTCAGGACTGTGACCCTGATGCTTGCAATCGCGCCGCTGTGGCCGATGCTGACAGCTGCCAACACTCCTGCTCACGCTCAGACGTCCGGCCCCTCACCCGCGGACTGGACCCAGTTCCACAGGGACAACATGCAGCGCTGGAATCCGTACGAGACGGTGATTGGCGTCAATAATGTTGCGGGTCTGGGGTTGAAGTGGAAGACTCCCATTGTCGGATCCTTCGCGTCCGCCGTGGTGAATGGCGTGATCTATACCGGCTCCCACGACGGCAACGTATATGCACTGAATGCTAGCAACGGCGCCAAGCTCTGGAGCTATACCACAGGAGGCCAAGTGGATGCCTCGCCCGCAGTGGCGAACGGCGTGGTGTATGTCGGCTCCGAGGAGGAAAACGTGTACGCGCTGAATGCCAGCACCGGCGCCAAGCTGTGGAGCTTAGCCACAGGGAACTTTTTTATCTCTTCTCCTACGGTGGCGAATGGGGTGGTGTATGTCGGCACCGACGACGGCAACTTGTATGCGTTGAATGCTACTACTGGCGCCAAGGTATGGAGCTATACCACAGGAGGCACTGTGGAATCCCCGGCGGTTGTGAATGGGATAGCTTATGTCAGCTCTTATGACGGCAACCTGTACGCACTGAACGCCAGCACCGGGACTAAGTTATGGAACTACACCGCCGGAGGCAGTGTGCAATCCCCGGCGGTTGCGAATGGGGTAGTTTATATCGTCCTAACTACGGTACCAACATTATTGATAAAAGCGTGTATGCGCTGAATGCCAGTAGCGGCGCACTGCTGTGGAGCACTTTGGAAACGCAGTTTTTGTCGGCTTCGTCGCCCGCCGTGGCAAATGGCATGGTCTATATTGGCTCTGACAACGGCTTAGCTGCGCTAGACGCAAAGACCGGGACTGGCCTGTGGTTTTATTCCACGGCACCCAACGACTCCTCGCCCGCAGTGGCGAATGGGGTGGTTTATGTCGGCGACAGAGACGGCAACATTTATGCCTAAATGCCACTACTGGCACACTGCTGTGGAGCTATTCCGTGACCCCAACACTCTTCCCGACATTTCGTCTCCCACCATAGCGGATGGGGTGCTTTACGTGGCCAGCGTCAATCCATCATCCGGAAGCGACCATGTTTACGCCTTCTCACTAGGCAGCGCCGATCTGTTTCTGCGAGTGCAGCCCTCTGCCACGACAGTCCATCAGGGCGATCTACTCACCTATGCCTTCCCGGTATGGAACCTCGGACCCGGCAACGCGAATTCCGAAGTGCTGAACACACAAGTCCCGGCAGGCACAACTTTCGACTACATCCGCATCTCTGGTACGCCGGGACTGGGCACATGCACAACTCCCCCGTATCAGGGAACAGGACAGGTCGTCTGTCATGAAAACGCTGCCATGGCTCCGAACACCACATGGACGGTACGACTTACGGTGAAGGTGACGGCACTCGCAGGGACGGTGATCACAGAAAATGCAGCGACGACGGCGGACACGCCTGATCCAAACCTCACCAATAATATTGCGACGATGAATATCAAGGTGCAGTAGGCACCGGTAACAACCAGATCGACTACCAGCACATCACCCTTGCGCAGGTGCTTCACGCTCCATGAGTCCCTTGAGCTACACATCCTGTCACAACTGCCGGAACCAGCGCGGGCAGGCGCAGGCGCAGCAGTGCCACGGCTTCATGTTGGGAAGCGGGACAGTACAGAGATTGATATGAAGATCGGCAATTTACTCGTGGTGGCAAAGCTGACCGAGAGCGATTTTCAGTGGGCAAAGCAATTAAAAAGATGAACAGATTGTGCTGGAGACCATGAAGTATCTCACTGATCGAGCGTACGGCAAGGCTCGGCAGACGATCGACGCGAGCGTAGACGGGGGAACGCCAATCCAGATCATAAGCAGCATCCCAAGGCCGCCTAAGGAGTGAACCATCTTGCTAACTCGGTCATTGACCACCAAAGGGCGGATGTCAGTTATGCGCTGATCTTGTGACAGAGATCAGCAAGCCTTGAGACCGCGGCAATTGATCAGGATCAAACCCGCACCATCAGCGTAGGCCTGTACCTCACCTACTTCATCCGCCACAATTGTCTTTGCCAGCCACACAACGCGGCCTTTATGGAAAACGCCATCACCCGCATGAGTGCCTTTGACACTCGGGTCTGCGTTCTTGTACGGCACGTCTTCTGTAACCAGGTACTCTAGCCGATATTCCTTAGGCTGCTGCATAGCACCCTCTGGATTGATCGATATTCTTTTGGGATGCGTGAAATGGCGCAATATGGCGCACTGTGGAAATGAAAATCAATTAAAGAAGGCCAAGCGGAGAACTAGAAGTACCGGGTAATTATGGGCTCGAACAGGCGCGGTGCCCCTTGTATGCGCTTTTGGAACATTTTGGAACCCCGAAAGTGACGAAGATGGGCCAAAACGGCTAACGAAAGTAACTGATCCAAGTGACTCTATGACCATCAACAACTTATCGTTGAAAGTGTAATCATTAAGAACAATCGAAGCGCGGTGCTTCAACAATATTAAGTCTAGCTGGGTCCCCCTTCACCGTATTGGATGATGGACGATACGTAGTCCATAGATATTCAGGTTCGAGGGGTGCTCGCAAGCCGATGAAGGATTCGTTGACGCGGTATTACCGCTGCAGGGAACGGCATCTCCCGGCTGCGGTGGTGGACGATCTATCACAATTGAGCGGCTATATCCTCTTTGGAAAGGGATCGACCTGCTACGGGAACTATCGCGGGCGGCAGGCTTCGGCTGATCCCCTCTCAGCGCTGCGCCTCGCGATGAACGACGTTGTGGTGGACGATGGAAGGGTTCATCTAGCAATCGATCCATCGCAGATCATCGACAACCTGCTGAACGAGCGATATGCAGAGGGGTCGCGCGGTGCTGCGACATCCACGCTGGCAGACATCTACTACATTCTCCGGCCTCTGCTACCTGTTGCTTTCAGAAAACACCTGCAGCGGCTTCGCCTACGCGGGTGGGACAAGATTGCATTTCCGCGATGGCCCGTGGACTGTTCTGTAGACAACCTGCTGGAGCAACTGATGCTGCTCGCATTGCGGGTCACAGGAGCGGAGAGGATTCCGTTTATCTGGTTCTGGCCGGAAGGCAAATCCAGTTGCGCCATCATGACGCATGACGTAGAGACCGATGCAGGCAAGAATCTGTGCAGTCGGATCATGGATATTGATGATTCATTCGGGATCAGGGCATCGTTTCAGGTCATTCCAGAACAGCGTTACAAAGTAGACAGCGCATTTCTGCGATCCATTCGTGATCGCGAATTTGAGATTGTCATTCATGATCTGAATCATGATGGGCATCTGTTTCACAACCGGGAGCAATTCCTGGAGCGTGTGTCGCGGATCAATGCCTATGGCAGCGCATATGGCGCAGATGGATTTCGCTCAGCCATTCTGTATCGGAACCAAGACTGGTTTGATGCTCTGCAATTTTCTTATGACATGTCTGTTCCCAATGTTGCGCATCTCGATCCTCAACGAGGCGGCTGCTGTACGGTGATGCCTTATTTCGTCGGGCATGTCCTTGAGATTCCGGTCACCACCACGCAGGACTACACGCTCTTCCACATTCTCAACGACTACTCGATCGATCTCTGGAAGCAGCAGATTGAGATCATTATGCAGAAGCATGGTTGTATGAGCTTTATCGTGCATCCGGACTACGTCGTGAAGCCGCGGGAGCTGGCCGTGTACCGTGAGCTGCTGGAGCATCTTGCCGTTTTGCGGGAAGAGCAGAACATCTGGTTTGCAATGCCGGGCGAGGTGAATCTCTGGTGGAGGCAAAGAGCCAAGATGAGGCTGGAAGAGGACGGGCTGGGGTGGAGGATTGCCGGCGACGGCAGTGAGCGGGCCTGTATCGCGTATGCGAGCGAGGAAGATGGCCGGCTTTGTATTCAAAATGGGGAAATGCTCCAGGAGGACTCGTCGTGGTACTGGGAAGGCCTAAGAGCAGCAGGAGATTGATGCCGCATGTTGAGTAGCAGTAGAGCAAGTCTAGATGTCGCCATCATTGGAGCGGGTCCGTATGGACTTTCGGCAGGCTCTCACTTGAAGGCGGAAGGCATGTCAGTGCGCGTATTCGGAGAGCCGATGGCATTCTGGGCGAAGAAGATGCCGGAGGGAATGCTTTTGCGCTCACCCAGAGTTGCCTCCAATCTTTCGGATCCCGGCCGCGCCTTTACGCTGGAAGACTATGAGGTATCCGTGAAGAAGCCGCCTCAAGTGCCATTGCATCTGGACACCTTCGTTGAATATGGCAGGTGGTTTCGACAACAGCTGAACGGCGACCTCGATCAGCAGGAGGTCCTGAGTGTTCGCCGTGAGTCGCAGAGTTTCCGACTGACGCTGCAGAGCGGCGAGGAACTCTATGCGAAGAAGGTTGTGGTTGCCGCAGGTATTGGGCCGTTCAGGAAAAAACCAGTTGTCTTCGAATCTCTTTCTGCCGAACGGGTGACGCATTGTTATGAAGCCCGCGACGTCCGCAGGTTTGCAGGCAAGCGGGTCGCTGTCATCGGGGCAGGGCAAAGCGCCCTGGAAACGGCTGCCCTTCTGCATGAAGCAAAGGCAGAGGTGGAGGTGATCGCCCGCCAACAGGACCTGAAGTGGATTGGTCAGCATCAGTGGTTGCATCGCATGGGTCCGATTACATCTATGCTCTACGCGCCGCACGACGTAGGTCCACTGGGAATCAGCCGATTGGTTGCGTATCCCAATCTGCTCTCCTGCATCCCCCTCAGACTGCGCGACCGCATCCGCACCCGCGCCGTGCGTCCTGCCGGCTCTAGATGGCTACCCCCGCGGCTTGCCACAGTAAAGATCACGACCGGAGGCAGCGTTGAAAACGCAACGGAACAGGGCGACAAACTGACCCTTTTACTTAAAGACAGCAGCGAGCGCCGCGTGGACCACGTAATATTGGGAACAGGATATAGAGTAGATATTTCAAAATATGGCTTTCTGCCACACGACCTTACCGGGGGCATTGATCAATTCGACGGTTACCCGCGGCTCACCAGAGGTTTTCGCAGTTCGGTTCCAGGATTGCATTTTATCGGGGCAACAGCAGCCCGCAGCTTTGGTCCGCTGCTATATTTCGTTGCAGGTACGGAATTCGCATCGCGGGAGCTGGTCTCTCACATTTACGGGAAGCGTGCATGAGTCCAACTCCTATCCCTACCTCCAGGACAGGCAATTCCGCTATTGCTGCCCAGGATGGTTCGGAAGTCGTCGGAGCGATTGTCATTGGCGGTGACCATCCGGGGCTGGGTATTGCGCGAAGCCTTGGGCGCCGCAGCATCCCCGTCTGCATTATCGACGATCAGCGCTCCGCATCTCACTTTTCGCGTTACGCTGCCCAGGTCGTCAGGGTCAAGGATCTGCGCGATGAGCGGAAAACCGTTGATACCGTAATCGAAATCGGCAAGCGCTATGGATATCGCGGATGGGTGCTTTATCCAACCCGCGACGAGACGGTTGCGGCCTTTGCACGCCATCATGACCGTCTTGCTAAATACTTCCGCGTAACAACGCAACCTTGGGAAATTACTAAGTGGGCGCTGGACAAGGCGAATATATATCAGCTTGCAACCGAGTTGGGAATTCCGTCCCCGCAGACGCATATTGTCAAAACTGAAGCAGAACTTCCAGAGCTCTACACCCGACTGCCTTTGGCCATCAAGCCGGCAATGAAGGAGAACTTCTTTTACGCAACTGGTGCGAAGGCATGGCGTGCCAACACGCCAGAAGAGCTGCATGATTACTTTCAAAAGGCGGCAGGAAGGCTCAAAACGGAAGAAATTCTGTTGCAAGAAATCATTCCGGGAGGCGGAAGCCAACAATACTCATATTGCGCCTTCTGGCGAAATGGCATCGCTCAAAGCACGCTGGTGGCACGGAGACTTCGCCAGCACCCCCGCGAATTTGGCCGCGCTGCTACCTATGTCGAGACCCTGGACCATCCGGGAGTGGAGCACCTTTCTGAACGGTTTCTCAAAGCGATCGACTTTTACGGGATTGTTGAAATTGAATACAAGCTCGATCCGCGGGACGGTAAGCTGAAGCTGCTGGATGTGAACGCGCGCACATGGGGATTTCACGGCATTGGCATCCCTGCCGGTGTTGATTTTCCTTATCTCCTGTATGCCGACCAGATAGGGAAAGCCGTTTCGCCGAGTCGGGGCAGAACAGGCGTGGGCTGGATTCGCACTATTACTGATGTGCCCACGGCGCTCTCTGATCTCTTGAGCTCCGAGCTCAAACTGAGCGCGTACTGGAACTCGCTGAGAAACACGCGCGCGGAATCGACGTTCTCCTTGAGAGATCCTCTGCCTTCTGTGGCTGAGATTCTTCTGCTGCCGTATCTGATGATGAAGAAGGGGCTGGTGAAGTCCTGAGAGGCAGACGTTCCCGTTCAGATCATCAGCAGCATCCCAAGGTGCCGGGTCTGCGGCGTGAAGCCGGCGCGCACGCGCGCGGAGAAGTGGAGCTCATTGCCGCGATAGAAGCCGACGATCAGCGCATCGAGTCCGAGGTGACTCGGGGTGTAGCCTCCGACTACAAACTCCTGCGTCAGATTGATTCTCGTCGTTTACCCAAAGCCCCGTACGCTTTCCCGGCAGATAGATGCTGTCCGCGCGTTTGGCGATCACTCCTTCAAGATGGTGCTCCCTGACAAAGCGCATGATATCCGAAGATGATTGCGAGACCTCAACGATCTGAACTCGATCATTCGTCAAGACAAACGTCGCGGAGGATCTTGCGGCGTTCTCTGAGCGGCAGCTTCCGTAGAGATCGACCTTCGTGCGCAAGGATGTCGAAGACGAGTAGAGAATGTGTGACTCGGCCGATCGGAAATTCTGCAGTAGGTTGAAGTCGGGCTTGCCGGCGGCATCGAGCGCCACGAGCTCGCCATCCAGAACAGTTCCCTCCAGAAGGGAAGTAGTCGCCTCAGCGATGTAAGGGAACTTTCTGGTAACGGAGTTCTTCAGCCTTGAGCAAATTTCAGGCTTCGCATTTCGCACCCCGATCATCCGATAGCCATCGAACTTGACCTCTTATGTGGCGTTCGGCGTTATGTGGCGCTGCTAATCCAGCGCGGCTGATAAAGGAGACGGCGTTCTTCGTGGCGCCACATAATCTCGTCAAAA
>Ga0210402_10002629_pt1 | contig 17381 bp, 18 predicted proteins | sample IncBWC7MmetaG_FD_161055 | JGI IMG/M metagenome (GOLD analysis project Ga0210402, IMG submission 161055) | Forest soil microbial communities from Barre Woods Harvard Forest LTER site, Petersham, Massachusetts, United States - Inc-BW-C-7-M | ecosystem: Environmental > Terrestrial > Soil >... | reverse complement strand
CCGGCTCTGTGGATATCAATCGAGCGGCCTAGGGGCATTAGGTAGAAAAGAATGGTGGTGGTCCAGAGGCCGGGGCGCGAGACCTGGATGAGAAATGCGGTGGTGGAAAAGAAACTGCGCTTTGGGATGGGTGGAGTTGATTGCAAGAAAAGGAATCTAACACAGAGAACGCCGAGGACACAGAGGGCACAGAGAAAGAAAAAGAATCAGGGGAAAAGCTAGAGGAGGCCGAGAGAGGCGTAGGTGGTTAGGGCACAGCAGCCGAGAGCGATGCCCAGAATGACGCCGGCTAGAACGGCACTAAGAAAGTGCATGCCCAGGACTATGCGAGAAAGCGCGATGCTGAGCGCGAGGAAAATGAGCGGAATTTCGAGAGCCGGATAAAAATAGGTCAGGACGAGAGCGATGGACGACGCGGTCATCGTATGGCCGGAAGGGAAGGAAAATTTGTCGGGCGGGAGAACTTTGGACCAGCAGTGTGGCTCGAGCTGGCACGGACGCGGACGCTGGCTTAGCCGCTTGAGGGCCTTGAAAACGCCGACTCCGACGACTGCAGCGAGCGCGGCGGAGCTTACGGCGGCGTAGCGCTGTGGACCACCGAAGATAAGAACGAGAACGGCGGCGGAGTACCAGATCCAGCCATCGCCTAGACGCGTGGCAGTGAGCATCCAGAGGCGGATCCAACGCGGCGCACGCCAACGGTTCAGGCGGCGCATCACGCGGTGATCGCGGCGCTCTATGAAACCCCAGACATCGCGGGCAACGGCCATTTCTTTACCTCGCCGTCAAACCAAGCCGTTAGGAAAACCGGCCACTTACAAAAAATCAGGCTTCGCGCAAATTGGCGTCCAATTCCCAGAGCCTGCGGGGAACGGAGTCGCCGGCGTTGATCTGCTTCGCCCATTTTTCGCAGAAGCGAATCTCGTTTGCCCAGTGACAGCCGACAATTGCGGGAAGCAGGACGGCCAAGGGAAGCAGGGAAAGCGCCCAAGGCTTTTCGCAAAGCATTGCGCCGGTCACGCGAAAAACGTCGGCCATTATCTTGGCAAGGCTGCCGTGATCACCATGGATGCGACCGCGGCGGGCACGCAGACCGGAGAAAAACTCCTCGACGGTACGTGCGCCGGAAACTTCCGTGTAGGTCAGGCCGACCCCGGCAAGGGTGTGGGAGTCACTGCCCGCGATACCGATTTTTCCATAAGACTTGGCAAGGCGTTCCGCTTCACGATTGGCGCGGGGCCACATTTGCCCGTTGCGGGTTTCGAGGGCGGGCGCATAGGAGGCAAACCATTCAAAATCTTCAGGTTCGCGGCGGCCTGTAAGTCCTGAGAACACGTGGTTCACGCTGAAGAATATTTTACGTTCCGTGAGGAACATCAGGAGCGCTATAAAATCGTTACGACGCTTTTGAATTTCAGTATGGTCGCGTTCGGTGATGCCATAAACTCCGAGGTGGAGTTCTGTACCGCTGGGCATGGTGCAGGTAACTTCTTCACTTAGAAAGAAATCCGGGCGGTTGCACAGGATTTCGGCGGCGTCGATGGAGTCGTGGTCGGTGACGGTGACAATGGACATGCCCAGGCGCTTGCAGCGGGCATAGACGTCCTGAGCGTCATTGTAGGACTCGCGGCAGAAGTGGCGAATGAACGGCGTATTGCACATCCCTGAAGCTTTGGTGTGGACGTGAAGGTCGCAGCGCATGGTGAAAGTATGGCCGGGCGATATGAACAGTCTATGAAGAGGTTGCGAAATATAGGTAAATGTGCCCATGGAACTTATTGAACACAAGGGACTTGCTGAGTTTTCCACATGGCATGTAGTGTGCAAGGCGAAATTGATTACAAACTCATGACAGAATCGCAATATGAAGAAAATACAGATCCTATTTCATGACGCAGGTGGTGGACATCGAAATGCCGCGGTCGCTTTGCAGGCCATGGCCAAGGCGCAGAATCGGGATTGGGACGTCGAGCTAGCGCAGTTTCAGGAGATGACGGACCGGCTGGACGTGTTACGAAAGGTTACAGGGATACGGATTCAGGAGCAGTACAACACCTTGCTGCGGAATGGATGGACGCTAGGAAGTACGCAACTGCTGCGTGTGCTGCAACTGGCGATCCGGGTATTTCATGGGCCGCTGGTGAAGTTGCTGGAAGGGTTTTGGCGGCAAAAGCCGGCCGATATGCTGATTTCCGTAATTCCCCATTTCAACCGGGAGATTGCGGAGAGTTGGGAGAGGGTGTATCCGGGGCGGCCGTTTGTGACGGTGATTACGGATTTGGCGGATTTTCCGCCGCGATTCTGGATTGAGCCGGTGAAAGAGCAGTTTGTCATTGCGGGGACAGAGAAGGCAATCGAGCAGGCGCGCACGTTTGGGAAGGATGACGCGCATGTGTTTGGAGTTTCGGGAATGGTGCTCCGGCCGGAGTTTTATCAGGAGAGTAATGTGGATCCGGTGGCGGTGAAAAAAGAGTTGGGATTGCGCGACGATTTACCGACAGCGATGGTTTTGTTTGGAGGATTTGGATCGAAGGTGATTTACAAGATTGTCGAAAAGCTGGACGCGGCGCGGCTACCTGTGCAATTGATTTTGATTTGCGGAAAGAATGAAAAGCTGGCGGCGCGATTGAAGGGGAAGAAGTGGAATATCGGAACGAGCGTGATTGGGTTTACGAAGGAAGTACATAGGTTGATGCGTGCGGCGGATTTTTTGATTGGGAAGCCTGGGCCGGGGAGTATTGCGGAGGCGATGCAGCGAGGATTGCCGGTGCTGGTGGAGTGCAATGCGTGGACACTGCCGCAGGAACGGTTTAATGCGGAGTGGGTGACAACGAAGCAGGTTGGCGTGGTGCTAAAGAGTTTTGACGATGTGGTGAGCGGCGTCCAGCAGATACTGGAGCCAGCGAGGTTGGCGGAATTCAAGAAGAATGTGACGGCACAAAACAATCGCGCCATTTTTGAGATTATGGAGATAGTAGACAAGCTTCTGGTCAAAGAAGCATTGCCTCGCGCATCCGAAAAAGTTCAGGTTTCCGTCGCTTAGTAGATTCCTGCACTTTTCAAAAATGCGCTTGCAAATCGCACATTGATAGTAATTCCCATGACGAAATCACGAAAATCATCTAAACGCCCCAAGTCGGTCCAAGCCGACGAGTTTTTTGTTCTCGCGGCAAAGGAAGAAGACAAAGGGAATATGCGGAAGGCAGTTCGGCTGTATCTTGCTGGTGCCGAGGCTGGCGATTCCGGTTGCCAGTTAAATCTAGGCAATCTATATGATGAGGGCAGCGGTGTGCGTCGCGATCGGGATGCCGCTCTTTATTGGTACAAGCGAGCGTACAGACAGGGACACGCCTCTGCTGCGCACAATATCGGAGTGACGTGGAGGAACGAAAAGCGATTCACCCGTGCCCAGGAGTGGTTTAGGAAAGCCGTGGCAATGGGAGATGAAGAGTCCAATCTTGAAATTGCGAAATTCTATCTTTCTCTTAAGAGGAATCCGATCAAAGCCGCTCGGTATCTAAAGATTGTCGCGCGATCAAATCGATGCACCGAGGCGGGAGTGGAAGAGGCGAAGAGTATTTTGAAAAAACTGTGTTAGTTGCTGGCGCGTTCGGCGTGGTCGGGGTGGGGTAAGCGCGGCCCTGCGCCGGGGTTTTCGGCGGGGGATGAAGCGCGGGGCTTGGCGCAGCTGGTGGCCCACCAGCGCGAGGCGTAGCGGGGCAGTTCGCACATTTTCACGCAACCTAATTTGGTTTTGGATTGAGCACAGTTGCAGTAGCAACCACCTGCGGGAACGCTGCGTGTTCTGCCAGGAGTGTCCGCGCGGAGAATTAGAGATGAGAAGAGGATGGCAGCGGTTGCGAAGGCGAGCCAGAGAAATGCGCGTCGGATAGGGAGATGGGATGGAAAGTAGGCGCGCATGAATGGAGTCTGCGGGGGATGCGGAAAAAAACCGATGGCGCGGTGGAGTTGGGAGACTCAGGACGGAGGTTCTAGGACGAAGGTCGGAAAAGAAAGGAATTAACACAGAGGGCACTGAGGGAAGGGCACAGAAGAGAGAGGATTCCCGAAAGCGATTGGGAGAGTTCCGATTCGAAACTCTGGGCAAGATTGGTTCGCGCTTTGGCAGTTCTCGATTTTGTAACGCTATTATTTTCAATTAGATGTGGAAATCCGAGAGGCTGAAAGAAGTTGGCGCGGAGCTTGCATTAGCTAGAGACGTGGGCGCGTCTCAGTAGACAGTCCAAGAAAAAAGGCAAAGCGAGGGGGAAGGGGCTTGCTTGCCGATTTTCAGGGATTGTTCCCACCTGCCTCTGAGAGGGAAGCTAGGATGGATGACCCCACGCTCCGGTGTGAAAACGACGCCGGAAATGAGATGCGCCTTCCGGGGCTCCCGGTCCCAAGCGGGGGCCCCATTTTTTTCAACCGAATTCCCAGTAATCTTCCTTAGTCAATTCCACCATTGCCCCATCGGCAAGTCTGTAGAAGCCTTCCACTGCGACATGGCTCCCGAATAGTCTGGCTTTCGTGAATGCTTGCACGACGACTCGCATGCGACCGTCCGGCATTGTCTCGGAGACCGTGTAGATAGTGGCTGGGTGCGACGCGAGAGTTATTTCTTCTGTTCGGCCTTCAGTAAACTTGGAGATTTCTTCATTAGAACTCACGCGCAGTTGTTCTACGCGTTCGTTCACAAACGCCTGCAGTGCCGTCGGTGGTTTGAAAAAGATGCGCACAAAAGACAGCGCGTTTAGTTGACGCGGCGGAGCACGGAGATGCCGGCGTGGCCCAAGACGTGCGTGACCTGAGTTTCGCGGAGCCGCGAGGCGTCGTATTCGAAGGAGACCTCGCGCTTGGACTCGTTCACGCGGAAGCGGCGGAGGCCGTAAGTGTTCGCGAATTCGCCGAGCTTGCGCATCTGATCGTGACTGAGAGGGGATTGCAGTTCGAACGTGGCTTCTAGAAGTGTCATGCGAGGAATTATAGCAGGCAAGGAGCCAAGGGAAAATGCGTCGGGTGGACACCACATTGACATTTATAGGGGGTGGGGGTATAAATAGGGGCAGAGGGTATAAGTCATGAGCCAGCGAAACGCGGGTGCGAAAGGGAGAAATGCGGTGTGTGGGTGCGAGACAGGACCTGGGCACAAGGCGGTGGGAGTGGATCCGGCCCTGAAGGATGCCAATCAGAAGAGGTTGCGGCGGATTGAGGGGCAGATTCGGGGCTTGCAGAAGATGGTCGAAGAGGACCGCTATTGCGCAGACGTGATTGTGCAGATTGCGTCAGTGCAGGAGGCGCTACGCGGAGTGGCCAGGAATCTAATGAAGAATCATTTGCATCATTGCGCGGCGAAAGCGATTGGGAGCGGAAAGAAGGAAGAGACGGAAGCGATGTATGAGGAGTTGCTGGGGTTGATGGAATTGCAACAGCGTTAATGCGCGGGAACATTGGGGGATTCGTGGAGCGAGATCCAGTCTGCGGAATGAACGTTGCGCCGGACAAAGCGGCTGCGACGGCGGAGTTTGCGGGGAAGAAGTATTTCTTCTGTGCGCAGGGGTGTGCGGAGAAGTTTGAAAAAGAACCGAAAAGGTATTTGGGCGGGAATGCACCAACCGGAATGCATGAGGTGGAACATGGCGGCGGACTGGTTTCGATAGGAAATTCTGGCGGGCCACCCAAGGGAAGCGCCGGCAAAGCAACGGAGAAGACAAGCGGCGCAAGCGTCGCCACTACAAGTTTGTCCGCTCCCGTAGGGATTCGCTACACGTGTCCAATGCATCCGGAGGTGGTGCAAATCGGGCCAGGGAGTTGTCCGAAATGTGGGATGGCTTTGGAGCCGATGGACGTTGTCGCGCACCAGGAGCCGGATCCGGAATATGTTTCGATGCGGCTGCGGTTTTGGGTTAGCGCGGCTTTGAGTTTGCCGGTCTTGGCGTTAGGGATGTTCGGGGAAAAGTTCAGTTTTGGAATTTCTGCGGGAGCGATGCGGTGGATTGAGTTTGTGCTGGCGACGCCTGTTGTTTTCTGGGGAGGATGGCCATTTTTTCAGAGGTTCTGGGCGTCGCTGGTGAATCGCAGTCCGAATATGTTCACGCTGATTGGGCTGGGGACGGGCGCAGCGTATTTGGAAAGTGTTGCGGCCACGATTTTTCCGCAGTGGTTTCCGAAATCATTCGTGGAGATGAATGGCGCCGTGCCGGTTTATTTTGAAGCGGCGGCGGTGATTACGGCGCTCGTGCTGTTGGGGCAAGTGATGGAATTGAATGCGCGTGCAAAGACGGCGGGCGCGATTCGGGAGCTGCTGCATCTTGCGCCGCAGGTTGCGCATCTAATGTCCGATACCGGCCAAGAGAAGGACGTTCCCCTTGCCGACGTGCAAAAAGGCAACTTGCTGCGCGTGCGGCCGGGGGAGCGTGTGCCGGTGGATGGCGTTGTACGCGAAGGTGCAAGTGCCGTGGACGAGTCCATGCTGACGGGCGAGGCTATGCCAGTGGAAAAATCCGCGGGCGATGACGTGACTGGCGGAACGCTGAATGCGAGCGGAAGTTTTATGATGGAAGCGCAGCGTGTCGGAAGCGAAACAATGCTGGCGCAGATTGTGAAATTGGTGAGTGAGGCGCAGCGGAGCCGAGCGCCGATGCAAAAGTTGGCGGATCGCGTGGCGAGTATTTTTGTTCCCGTCGTTGTACTGGCGGCGATCGCGACGTTTGTGGCGTGGGCGATGGTGGGGCCGGAGCCGCGGTTGGCGCATGCACTCGTGAGTGCCATTTCCGTGCTGATCATTGCGTGTCCTTGCGCGCTGGGGCTGGCGACGCCGATGAGTGTGATGGTGGCAGTGGGGCGAGGGGCTCGTGCAGGTGTATTGGTGAAGGATGCGGAGTCACTTGAAGCCTTGGCGAAGGCGGACGTGCTGGTCGTGGATAAAACGGGGACTCTGACAATGGGGAAGCCGCGCGTGATGACGGCTGGCGTGGCGGAAGGGGCAGGGCGCACCAAGGAAGAAATGCTGAGGCTTGCGGGAAGCGTCGAGCAGGCGAGCGAGCATCCATTGGCGAGAGCGATCGTACAGGCTGCCCTGGAAACCGGCGTGGCACTCGCAAAAGTGGAAGGCTTTCGAGCCACGGCCGGTGGCGGAGCGGAGGGCACCGTAAACGGTGAGCGCATTCTGGTGGGCAGCGTCAGATTCCTCCAGGAAAACGGTGTGAACCCTGCGACACAAGGCAAACCCTTGAATCTGGGTTACGGCATGGACGGTGCGCATTCTTCCAGTTCTGTTCTTGTGGCGGTGAACGAACAAGCGATCGGCGTCATTGTGCTTGCGGATTTTGTGAAGGAATCAACTCCTGAAGCTTTGCGCCAGCTACGTGAAGAGAAGATGGAACTGGTGATGGTGACAGGTGATCAGAGGGAATCGGCGACGAAGGTTGCGCGCGAACTTGGGATTGAGAAAGTGGAAGCCGGAGTGCGACCGGAAGGGAAAGCGGAGATCATCGGGAGATTGAAAGCCGATCGGAAAATCGTGGCGATGGCGGGTGACGGAGTGAATGACGCGCCGGCGCTGGCGGCTGCGGATGTGGGCATTGCGATGGGGACTGGGACGGATGTGGCGATGGAAAGCGCGGGGATTACGCTCGTGAAGGGCGATTTGCGGGGGATTGTGCGGGCGCGGAAACTGAGCCGAGCGACGATTCGAAATATAAAGCAGAATTTGTGGTTTGCGTTTTTGTATAACGTAATTGGGATACCCATTGCTGCGGGAGTGCTCTATCCGGCGTTTGGATTGGTGCTGAGCCCGATGATTGCTAGCGCGGCGATGAGTTTTAGTTCCGTGTCCGTGATTGCAAATGCGTTGAGACTGAGAAGCGCGAAGATCTAAAGAATAGGGAATTTACACAGAGAACGCAGAGGACAGAGTTCACAGAGCTGAGCACGAAGAAAGGCAAGCTGCGGCAGCGCTTGAGAGTTTGGAAAGAGTTAGAATGGAGACAGGAGAGGAACATGAGTGAAATTGCGACGTTTGGAGCGGGATGCTTTTGGGGAGTAGAGGCAAAGTTCCGGATGATTCCGGGAGTAGAGGATGCGATTGTCGGTTATGCCGGTGGAAAAACAGAGAATCCGACGTACAAGGATGTTTGCACGGACACGACGGGACATGCGGAAGTGGTGCAGGTGACGTTTGATCCGGCGAAGGCGAGCTACGAAACGCTGGTGGATGCGTTCTGGCACATGCACGACCCGACGCAGGTGAATCGGCAAGGACCGGACTTCGGGAAGCAGTACCGGACGGCGATCTTTTTTCATTCCCCGGAACAGGAAGCGGCCGCGAAGAAGTCCAAGGCGGCTTTGGAGGCCAGCGGAAAGTTTCACAAGCCCATTGCGACCGAAATTACGGCAGCAGGTCCGTTTTGGCGCGCGGAAGAATACCACCAGCGATATTTGGAGAAGCGTGGAGCAGCAAGCTGCCACTTTTAAGAGGTTCCTGAATAATTGCGCAGTGAAGAGTCCGCCGGTGCAGTTGGCCTGCGGACTTTTTGTTGGAATCCTCTTAGGGAAATTGTTGCCAAACCCGAAACAAACGGCGAATTGGTACGAAATTGAGTCTGGGCATGCTGTGGAAAGGAACGGAATCTGTTCATCCATTTGGACAATTGGTTTGGGCAATTGGTGCGGACAACCCCCTCCACCGCGTTCGAAAGGAATTCTATGGAACGCTTCGTGGAATTATTGGGACGTGAACGACGTTTGGCGGAGAGACACTCGGTGAAGACGCCGCTCCGGCTGCGCGTGCGACGATCGAACCTGTGCGAGCAAAAAGTGGAATCGGAGAATGTCTCGCGCCGCGGTGTGTTCTTCACCACGGATTTGCAATTGAGTGAAGGCGCAATGCTTGACGTTCTTTTCGAAATGCCGGAAGCGATTACGGGTGTACCCAATGCGCATTGGATTTGTTTGGGACACGTGGTTCGTGTGGAACCGCATCGGGCCCCAAGCCGAACGCGGGGAATCGGTGTCGAGTTTGATTTTTATGTGGTTTCGCACGCTGCTACGGCGCGCTGGGAGCTGGGGCCGGGACTGCGCGGGCCGGTGAGCCCGTGGAGACGAACGATCGGATGATCCTGCCTTCAGCTGTCTTTTCCCAGAATTCGGCGGGCGTAGTCCGGCGCCTTGCCTTCGTCTTCATGCTTACAGTAAGCATAAACATCAACGCCCTGGCCTAACCAGATATCGAACCATTTTCTCCAGGCCGCAAGCTGTTTCGCGGTGTAATTCTCCAGGCGGAGACGCACATAGGTAAAGTCGGCAGTGACGATGTCTGGGGGCGTTTGTTTATCGGTTTCCGCGAGGCAAAGCGCGGTGCGGTGTTGCCGAAGAACCGCATAGGTTTCTTCGCTGTACCAGGAAGCATGGCGCACTTCGAAGGCGAGAGAGAAGGCGGGTGGACGAAGAGCGAGAAAATCCTCGAGCAAGGGGCGATCGAATTTGAAGGTGGGCGGGAGTTGCACAAGGATTGGGCCAAGGTGATCACCATCGTTGAGAACGCTGGCGACTTCCAGAAAGCGTTTGAAGGTGCTTTCGCAATTACGAAGTCTCTGAATATGCGTGATCTGCTGGTTAGCCTTGAGAGCAAACCGAAAACCTTCCGGAACGCTTTTCGCCCAATTCAACAGAACGGATTCCGTCGGCATGCGATAGAAACTGTGATTGATTTCGACCGTTGAGAATTGTTTGGCGTAAAAGCTCAGCATTTCTTTATCCGGAAGCTTTTCCGGATAGAAGCTGCCTTTCCACTGTTTATAGGAATAGCCGGAAGTACCTACCCGAAGTTGGCCAGAGCGAGGCATGAAATCTCCGCGAAAAGGCATTCATTTACAGAACACTAAGAAAAACAGAAGTGGCGTTTGCCCGTCAACGTGCTTTTTTCGGTTTGGCGGGTATGCGGTTGCTAAGAAGCTCAAGGGCCCCTTCGATTCTTTGGCGCTTGTTCCAGAAATTAGCCCAGAGATCACCTTTCTCTTCGAGGCGAGCCAAGATGGTTTTGATGTTTAGTGTTTCGGGCCGCAGGTTCGTTCGCAATTCTCTCGGCAACACAGGGGCCGAAACTGGCGCTTTGGGAAAAGCGCGGACAGAATAGGCGGCGGCCAGGGGGCGGCCAAGTGCATTCTGTTGGACGTCAATGAGGACGCGGCCAGAGGGACGGCGCGCGACGATTCGTTCACTTGTAATGAGATTCGAATGTTCGGTAGCTATGGTGCGCGCCACGATTTCCGCGAAGGTCCGCAGTTGCTCGTAGGTGTAAACGGGCTCGACGGGGACGTAAATGTGAAAGCCCGTCGCCCCGGAAGTTTTTAGGAAACTTGTTAGCCGCAGTTCTTCGAGCTTCTCGTGCAAAGCTTTGGCGATTGTTACGACCACGGAGAAGTCCGTGCCGTCGGAGGGATCGAGATCGAAAAAGAAATAGTCGGGATGTTCGAGGTCCGTGCAGCGGCTGGACCAGGGATTGTGATCCATACAACCGAGTCCGGTTAGAAACAAAAGGGAGGCACGGTCATTCGCGGTCGCATAGTGAATCTCCTCTCCTCGTTTCTCGGAGTCGAGAGGTACGGTTGTAAACCATTCGGGCACGCCTTCTCGGAGGTCCTTTTGGAAAAAGGCCTGTCCCTTGATGCCGTCGGGATAGCGGCGCAACACGAGGGCGCGGTCACGCAGGAACGGTAGAATGTAGTCGGCCATGCGGTAGTAGTAGGCGAGCAGTTCGCGTTTTGTGTAGCCGGATTCGGGAAAATAGATTTTGTTGAGATTGCTCAAACGAAGCCGCTTGCCATCGAGCTCCATGTTGATTGTTTCCGCTTTGCTCTTGAACAATTCCGTTTCGATTTGCGTTTTTGTATTGATGACGCGGCCAACCACTTCGGGGGCTCGAACCACTGACACCGAGGGAGCTGGGGCAACTTCGTTCTCCCACTGACAATCAGCGGAACTCACGTCTTCGCGAAGTCCCAGGAAAACCGGATGACGCAAGCTGTGTTCTTGCGTCCATCCGCTGAACTTCACGCGCGCGACAAGAGCAGGTGAGACCCAGAACGGTTTTTCGTTGGCTTCGGGTGGGGCGTCAAAAGAGCAAGTGGATGAGGCCAGCTCCTTCAATTTCTTGGTGAGCTCTTCCAACTTTTTCGCGTCAAATCCGCTGCCAACGTGGCCGATGAAGCGTAATTTCTTTCCCTGATACAAACCCAAAAGTAGCGAGCCAAAGGGAAGGGCACCCGTGCGAGCGGCGGTCCAGCCGCCAACGACTGCATCAACTGTCTTGGTTATTTTCAGCTTGACCCAGTTCGGACTACGGTCAGAAACGTAATGACTGTTGACCCGCTTCGCCACAACTCCTTCCAAGCCCTGCGCACCCGCCAATTCGAAGAGTTCCTTACCGTGCTCCAATTGATGGTCGGAGTAGCGAAATCGTTCCGATGTGTGCAGCAGTCGCTGCAAGAGTTGCTTGCGCTGGAGAAGGGGGGACTGACGAAGATCGTACCGGTCGCAGTAAGGCAGGTCGAAAACGAAGAAGGTGACAGGTGTGCCGGAAACCAGATGCTGGCCGGGAGCGCGCACATGCATACGTTCTTGCAGGCGTTCAAAATCGCTGAGACCGCGGGCGTCCAGGGCAACGATTTCTCCATCCAGAATTGCCTCGCGGGCTGCGAGAGAATCGGGAAGTGAAGACAATTCTGGATAGCGCTTGGTGATATCAATTCCGGTGCGCGATTGCAGCTTCAAAGTGCCATTTTCGATTCTGGCGAGGGCTCGCACGCCGTCCCATTTGATTTCAAAGAGCCAGTTGGGATCGGAGAAAGGTTGTTCCGACAGCGTTGCCAGCATGGGTTCCAAGCGGGAAGGCATTTCGGCTTTGCGAGCTCCATCCAGCTCTTTCGGCTCAATGAGAGCTGGGGCGCGCTTGGGTGGCAGCTCTTCTTTAATTTCTTCTATGGTGCGTCCTGTGAGAACGGAACCATCGTGTTCGTCAAGGTTCCACTTCGAATCCTCCGCGGCGTCTTTGTGTTTGATGAGCAGCCACTCGTTGCCTTTTTCGCTTTGCTTCAACTTCACCAACACAAAACTGCCTCGTAATTTCTCCCCGTTTAAGCTGAACTTGATTTCTCCCTTTTCCAGTTGCTTCAGCGCGTCGAGGTTGCCCTCAAGATGGAAGGTTCCGCGGTCCCATACCATGACCGTTCCAGCGCCATAATTGCCTTCTGGAATTTTCCCTTCGAAGTTGCCGTAGTCCAGCGGATGATCTTCTGTTTGCACCGCAAGGCGTTTGTCCACGTGGCTCTGGGAAGGTCCCTTGGGCACAGCCCAGGACTTCAGCGTCCCGTCGATCGCCAGCCGGAAATCGTAATGGAGACGCGTTGCCCGGTGTTTTTGAACGACGAACGTGTCGCCGTGCTCAGCTCCTGGACGTACCTCCAACTGCGGCAGTTTCGGCTTTGGCAGGCGAGTGGGCTTGGCGAGAGGCTTTTCATTTGTTTTGCCGGCGACGGGTGCGGGTTCGCCGGACGGTTCGGGCGTACGATCGAAGCGGCGCTTTCGCTTATATTCCTCGAGCTTAGCCATACACGGATTCTACCGCACGATTTCCGGGGGACCATGGTCTTGCTTTTCAGGGCATTTGGTAAGGATTCGTCTTGCATCCCGGGCGGGGCACTACTAACCTTTACTATCTCACCCACAAAAGGGTTTTACGATCTTTTGCAGAGGAGCTTCTCATGGCCACAACTGTCTGGAAAGGCCACCTCACCTTTGGTTTGATCTCGATACCAATGCGGATGTCCGCCGCGGCGCGGGGCGAGCGCATCAGCTTCAACCAGCTTCACAATGTGTGTCATTCGCGGCTGAAGCAGCCTTTGTTTTGCCCTGTTTGCAACCGCAACGTGGAGCGTTCCGAGATCGTGAAGGGCCACGAATATGAAAAGGATCAGTACGTTCTCTTTAGCGAAGAGGAGCTCGACAAAATCGAGCCTTCTTCAGCAAAGGTCATGGAAATCCTGGAATTCGTGAAGCTGGACGATATGGACCCGCTCTATTTCGACTCCTCTTATTACGTGGCGCCGGAAGAGGGCGGCGTAAAGGCTTACAAGCTGCTGATGAGCGCGATGCACGAGTCCGGCTACGGAGCTATCGCCAAGCTCACCATGCATCAGCGGGAACATATCGTGATTCTTCGGCCGGGCAGCCGGGGAATGACGTTGCACACGATGTTCTATTCGAACGAGATTCGCGCGGCGGAATCTGTTCCGACAGACAAAGTAGAATTGAAAGATCAGGAAAAGAAGCTCGCTCAGCAACTCATTGAAAGTCTTGCGGCCCCTTTTGAACCACAAAAATACCGGGATGAGTATCAGGAAAACGTGAAGACCATGATCGCTGCCAAGCTGAAGGGCCAGGAAGTGACGGAAGTGGCCCAACCACATATGGCTCCCGTGATTGATTTGATGGAAGCTTTGAAGAAGAGCCTGGCGGAAAAGCAAGCGCCAGTAGCCTCCTCCGCGCCCGCACGTGCAGCGGAAGCGCCTGCAGGCAAGAAACCTCCAGCTCGCGCTGTGCAGCCGATCTCCTCTGCGCCAAAGAAGGCAGGAAAGAAGGCCACCGGTTAATTTCAAAATGGGCGCGAAGGACACATTCAGCGCAGAAGATGTCCAGCGCATTTTGGGCCTGACCGCGAAGCAGCTGGAGTATTGGGATCGCCTACGCCTCGTCTCTCCTCGAAAAGATCAAGGGAATCGTTTCTACGATTTTCGCGACCTGATTGGTTTGCGCACAGTAAAGCAGCTAGTGGAAGAAGGAGTGCCCGCTAATCGCCTGCGTCGTGCGCTCACTGCACTCCGTGAAAAACTTTCCCACGCGCAAGCGCCGCTCTCAGAACTGCGGGTATTTTCCGACGGAAAAGATATCCTCGTGGAACGAGGCGGGGCACGTCTTGAGCCGCTGTCGGGCCAATTTGCATTGAATTTTGAGACGCGCGAGCTGGACGAAAAAGTACGCGTCATGGCCGGGCCCAATGCCGATGACTGGCTGGCCACAGCGCTCGAGTATGAGGCCGAGGAGGATACCAGAGCGCATGCGATCGAAGCGTATGAACACGCGTTGAGCATTGATCCGCAAAAAGTAGATGCCTTGCTCAATTGCGGAACGCTTTGTTACGAAGAAGGGAACCTGAAAAAAGCCGCGGAATATTTCATGCGAGCTTTACAGGTCGATCCAGAGAATGCTTTGGCCCACTTCAATCTAGGCAGTGTTCTCGAAGAGGTCGGCAGGCTGGAAGCGGCTCGACTGCATCTTCGTAACGCTGTGCATCTCGATCCAAGCTATTCCGATGCGCATTACAACCTCGCGTTCGTTTGCGAAAAGCTGGGTGCCCGCAACGAAGCGCAGCGCCATTGGCAAGCCTACATCACGCTGGATCCCTCAAGCCCGTGGTGCGGCTACGCCCGCGAGCGGCTTGCCTCAGCCAAGACTGCGAAGTCAGCTGGGTAGTTGACTCCGACTGCAATTCAACCGAGCTGCGTGCGGGAGATTGCGTGCGTTCCGAAAGATTCTGGCGGAGAGGGTGGGATTCGAACCCACGGTACGGTTTCCCGTACGCTCGCTTTCGAGGCGAGTACTTTCAACCGCTCAGTCACCTCTCCGCAGCGGTTTTCCTGCCCTATTCTAACAGACGGTCCGTACGCACAACAATTCACGTCTTGCACTGAAGTGTTCCTCCGAGAATCAGCGGCGGGCGGCGAAGAAGGATTGCAGGAGAGCGGAGCATTCGGCGGCAAGAATGCCGGAGACGGCTTCCACCTTGTGATTGAGGCGCGGGTGAGAGAGGACTTCGAAGCAGGAGCGGACGGCGCCCCCGCGCGGGTCGTCCGCACCATAGACTAATCTGGCGATGCGGGCTTGAATCATCGCGCCGGCGCACATGGAACAAGGTTCCAGCGTTACGTAGAGAGTCGTATCAGGGAGGCGGTAGTTGCCTAGAATTCTTGCTGCTTCGCGGAGGACGACGATTTCGGCGTGGGCGGTGGGGTCGTTGTCGCGGATGGTGCGATTGCCGCCTTGCGCAAGGATTCTGTCTTCCTGGACAAGCAACGCGCCAATGGGGACTTCTCCGGCAGCGGCGGAAGCGCGAGCTTCTTCGAGGGCGAGCTGCATGTATTCAAGATCAGTAGGCATGGAAAAGGAAAGAATAACATGCAGGCAGAGGCTTGATGCCGGACGCTGTGAACGAAGCGGCTGCACTCTTCTTGACCGAGTTGCTTGACAGGGAGTGGAGGAGGAAAGAAACTACGAAGCGCACTGAAAATCCGTGCGAAAAGCGGGCCTTGACGAGAACGAATGGAAATCAGACGAGATCCAATCACGCAGAGCTGGGTTGTGCTGGGACATCGCGAAGCAAGCGATGAATCCAATTGTCCGTTCGAAAAACCCGCGATTGATAAACAACAAAACATACTTTCCTGGCCGGCGGAAGGTCCGTGGCAGGTGAAAGTTGTGCCACATCCCGATCCCCTTTACAGAGTGGAAGGCGAAGCAGGGAGGCGGGCCGAAGGAATCTACGACAAGATGGGCCCGGTCGGTGCGCACGAAGTAGTTGTAGAGACACCGGACCACAACAAACGCCTATCGCAATTGGGCGACGAAGAGATTGAGCGGGTGGTTTGGGTGTGGGCTTCGCGTGTGGCGGACTTGAAGAAGGATCTGCGACTGAAGCACGTGACCGTATATAAGAATCAGGGTGTGCTTTCGGGAGAAGAGTGGCCGCACGCGCATTCCGAAGTTACGGGAACGATTTTCGTGCCGCGTCGTATCAAGTATGAATTGCGCGCTTCGCGGGAATGGTTTCGGGAAAAGGAACGCTGCGTTTTTTGCGACATCGTGCGGCAGGAAGAAAAGTTGGGCAAGCGCATTGTTGACGTGCAGGGCGATTATTACGCGATCTGCCCGTACGCCGCACGAGTACCTTATGAAGTTTGGGTATTGCACCGACGGCACAATCATCTTTTCGAACAGCCGCGGCCCGGTTCAAACCGGCGGCAGCTTGCGGCGCTGCTGGGAAGGGTGTTGCGGCGACTGGACAAGTTTGCGCCAGCGTATCATCTGGTTGTGCACACGGCCCCAAATACGCGGAACAAGAAGGGTGAACTGGCTGGTTATTGGAAAACTCTGGCCGACGATTTCCATTGGCACATAGAAATTCTGCCGATTGTGGAGAGCCGCAGCAAATCGTACAGCATTAAAGAGACGTACTTTAACGCGGTCCTTCCAGAGCAAGCGGCGGAGCAATTGCGTTCGCTGGACCCGAGTTCATGAGGGCCGAGCATGGCGGAATCACTGGCAAGCTGATTGGATTAGTGTGTTTCGTGTTAATTCTGGGCGCGCTATATCTTGTGCGGCATCCTCTGCTGCGATTTGCCGGCGAGAGCTGGGTTGTGGAAGATCCCCTGCAGAAATCCGACGCCATTCTTGAATTGAGCATCGACAATTTCTATGCGGACCGTGCCACGCGGGCCGCGGAACTTTACCGGCAAGGATTGGCGCCGGTTGTGGTGGCATGCGGAGTGCGGTTGCGGCCATACGCCGGAGTCGCGGAATTGATGGAACATGACTTGATTGAGCGAGGCGTGCCGAAAGAAAAGATACTGCGATTGCCGCAAGACGCGGAAAATACGCGCGAAGAGGCAGAGGCGCTTGCGAATTTAGCGGTGGAGAAAAAATGGAAGAGCGTAATTGTTGTGACTTCGAATTACCATACCCGACGAACCAGATATATTTTTCACAGAGTTTTTCCGGCAGACATTTCAGTACGCGTGGCAAGTGCGAGAGACGGAGATTTCGATCCGGAGCATTGGTATGAAAAAAGAAAATCAATTAAAGAGTTTGTAAGGGAGGCGGCGGGAATGGTTGTAGCGATGTGGGAATTGCGTGGGAAAACGGACACTCACGACACATCGCAACTGGTTGTGGACCCGCAGGCGATTCGGGCGCGATATATGGTGTAGCCATTCACGTAACACCCCAGATTTGGGCCCATGTATTCCGCTTTACACCAGCTAACCCCTATATTATCTTCACGTTTCAGAGTCGCGTCCCCTCCAGCCGACTTCGAATGCGACTTCGAAAAACCAAAAGCGTGCGTCGAGGTGTCCTGTGTGGAAGAAGGAAGAGTCTAAGCCGCAAGGAGTTACGGAGATTTCCACAGCATCGGCAAGTTCGGTGCCTGCGGCAAATTCCAGTACGGCTACGCAAACGAACGTGCCGGTTTCTTCCCGCGCGACTGCGTGCATTAGCCAGGGAATAAAAATCAAAGGGGAAGTCACGGGCAAAGAAGATTTGTTCATTGATGG
>Ga0210402_10002628_pt1 | contig 17381 bp, 12 predicted proteins | sample IncBWC7MmetaG_FD_161055 | JGI IMG/M metagenome (GOLD analysis project Ga0210402, IMG submission 161055) | Forest soil microbial communities from Barre Woods Harvard Forest LTER site, Petersham, Massachusetts, United States - Inc-BW-C-7-M | ecosystem: Environmental > Terrestrial > Soil >... | reverse complement strand
AAACGCGATGATATTTATGGCACGCACCCCCGGCGCTTATGCCGTTTTCAATACCACCGAAGGCAACATCGTTTGCCGTTTGTTTGAGAAGGACGCTCCTAAGACGGTCGCCAATTTCGTCGAACTGGCCGAGGGCAAACGCGAATGGACCCATCCCAACACTCGCGCGAAGAGCAAGAACCCGCTGTACAACGGAACGGTCTTTCATCGCGTGATTCCCGACTTTATGATTCAGGGCGGCGATCCCCAGGGCACCGGCATGGGTGGCCCCGGCTACCAGTTCGAAGACGAGACAAAGGGCGCGCCGCATCGTTTTGACAAAGCGGGCAAGCTCGCCATGGCCAATGCCGGCCCCAACACTAACGGCTCGCAGTTTTTTATCACCGTCGCAAACACCGACTGGCTGACCGGCAAACACACGATCTTCGGCGAGGTCGTCGAAGGACAGGATGTGGTGGTAAAAATTTCGAAGGTTGCGCGCGGACGGCAGGATCGTCCGAACAAGGACGTGGTGCTTACGTCGCTGACGATCGAACGCGTTTAGCGCACGGCGTAATCCAGAACTTTTGCGGTCATCACTTTCCCGTAGCTCGCGGAGGCTCTTACCATGGCAGTGTTTAACGGCGTTCCAGTTCCGGCGAATGGGCAGCCGATCCAATACAAGGGCGGAAAGTACAGCGTGCCGGATCGCCCAATCGTGCCGTTCATAGAAGGCGACGGCACGGGTCGTGACATCTGGAAGGCGTCGGTTCGGGTTTTCGACGCGGCGGTAGAAAAAGCGTACGGCGGAAAGCGTGCTGTTGCGTGGTACGAGGTTTTTGCCGGAGAGAAGGCCAAAGCACGATTTCAAAACTGGCTGCCGGATGACACCGTCAGCGCCATCCGCGAGTTCCGCGTTGCCATCAAAGGACCGTTGACGACCCCGGTGGGTGGCGGCATCCGGTCGTTGAACGTAGCGCTACGTCAGATTCTCGATCTTTACTCGTGCGTGCGTCCAGTAAAGTACTACCGTGGCGTGCCCTCGCCCGTGAAACACCCCGAGCGGATGGACGTGGTCATCTTCCGCGAGAATACAGAAGACGTCTATGCTGGAATCGAGTGGGAGCAAGGCACAGCCGACTGTGCCCGTCTGATCGAATTCCTGAACAAGGACATGTTGAAGGGCGGCAAAAAACAGGTGCGTCTGGATTCGGGCGTCGGCATCAAGCCGATCTCGGTAACGGGCACGAAGCGCCTGGTGCGGATGGCGATCCAGCATGCGCTCGACAATGGCAGGAAGACGGTAACTCTGGTCCACAAGGGCAACATCCAGAAATTTACCGAAGGCGCATTCCGCAAGTGGGGCTACGAAGTCGCGACGGACGAATTTCGCACTCACGTGGTCACCGAGCGCGAAAGCTGGATCCTCGACAACAAAGACAAGAACGCCAGCCTGACCGTCGAACAGAATGCGGCACTCATCGAGCCGGGCCTGGAATTTGCGACGGAAGATTTTCGCCAGGCTTTGTACAAAGAAGTTAAAGATTGTGTCGACTCGATCTATACGACACACGGTCACGGCGCATGGAAGAAAAAGCTGATGATCAACGACCGTATTGCCGATTCGATTTTTCAGCAGGTCGTGACGCGTGCGGATGAGTACAGCGTGCTGGCAACTCCCAACCTGAACGGCGATTACATTTCCGACGCCTGCGCCGCGCAGGTGGGCGGACTCGGCATCGCGCCGGGCGCCAACGTCGGCGACGGCTATGCGATCTTCGAAGCCACACACGGCACGGCTCCGAAGTATGCCGATAAAGACGTCATCAACCCCGGATCGGTGATGCTGTCGGGCATGATGATGTTCCGCTTCCTGGGATGGAGCGAAGCCGCCGATCTCATCGAGCAGAGTCTCGAACGAACGATCGAGCAGAAGAAAGTGACCTACGATTTCGAGCGCCTAATGGAAGGCTCGACCAAAGTCAAGACCAGCGAGTTCGCCAGCGCCATGATCGAAAACATGGGCGCGGCGGTGCCGGCGGGAGCGAGGTAGTTCCCGCTGTTGCCTGTGTTCCCGACATTGAAAGATTTTGATTTGTCATCTTTGTCCGCGATGGAAAGGAACTTTCATGCGTAAGAAAGTCACTGTCGTTGGTTCTGGAAATGTGGGCGCGACCGCCGCTCACTGGATCGCCTCCAAGGAACTGGCCGATGTGGTGCTGATCGATATCGTCGAGGGCGTGCCACAGGGCAAGGGGCTCGACCTTCTCGAAGCGATGCCGATCGAAAAACGTGATTCCTTCATCAGCGGCACAAACGACTACGCCGATACCGCGAACTCCGACATCGTTGTAATACGGCGGGAATTCCGCGCAAGCCAGGCATGAGCCGCGACGACCTGCTCAACACGAATCACAACATCATGAAGGACGTCGTCGGCAAGGTAGTCCACCATTCGCCGAACTGCATTCTGATCGTGGTTTCGAACCCGCTCGACGCGATGGCGCAGGCTGCGTACAAGATGAGCGGATTCCCCCGCGAACGCGTGATCGGAATGGCGGGAATTCTAGATTCAGCGCGCTTTCGCGCGTTCATCGCAATGGAACTGAGTGTCAGCGTAGAGAACGTCACGGCCTTCGTGCTGGGCGGACACGGCGACACGATGGTACCTCTTGCCCGCTACTCAACCGTTGCTGGAATCCCCATCACCGAATTGATGGACGCAGCCACCGTCGAGCGTCTCGTGCAGCGCACCCGCGATGGCGGAGCGGAGATCGTGAAGCACCTCAAGACGGGATCGGCGTACTACGCGCCGTCCGCGGCCGCGACGGAGATGGTCGAGGCGATCTTGAAAGATAAGAAGAAGATTCTGCCGTGCGCCGCTTACCTCAATGGCGAGTACGGGATTCGCGGGCTTTACGTCGGTGTTCCGGTGAAACTTGGGTCGAAGGGTATCGAACAGATCATCGAGATCAAGCTCACGCCGGACGAGAAAGCTGCACTCGACAAGAGCGCGGCGGCGGTAAAGGAATTGGTGGGCGTGATCAACGTGTAGTTGTTGTCAGTCTGGAAATTTCATCATGGCGGAGACGGCGATTCGTCAAGCGAATCGCCGTTGTCGAAGGACGTCTACCCTCCGGTTACTTTCAGCCCTGTCCTCCCGGTTGCGGCCTTCATGTCCGATCGACCCTATAATTCTGCTTGTCCCCCTTCTTGATCCGTATGGCGAATCAAAACACTTCTGAGCACACACCTGCGCGTTGGATTCACAATCCTGCTCTGGACCTCATTGTGGGATGTGGTGCGTGGTCGCTGCCTCTGATTCTGCTGGGGTATTCTTCGCTCTCCAATTCACCGACGTGGGCGATTGCGTTTTACGGACTCGCGCTGTTCCTGAATTATCCGCATTACATGTCGACGTTGTACCGTGCCTATCACAACGAATCCGACTTCAAGAAATATCGCATTTTTACGATTCACATCACCGGACTCGTCATTCTGACGGTCCTGCTTTCGCACCTGCGTTTCTCGCTCTTGCCCTGGATCTTTACGCTCTACCTGACCATCAGCCCGTGGCACTATTCGAGTCAGAACTACGGGTTATTCATGATGTTCGCGCGGCGTGCGGGCGCGCAGATTGAGGAGAACGTCCGGCAGGCAATTTATTCGGCGTTCATTTTGTCGTACGCGATCTTGTTTCTGAATCTGCACTCCGGGCCTTCCGACCGGCTCTTTCTCTCGCTTGGTTTTCCGGAAAAAGGCACACTGATTATCAGAGCGGTGCTGACGGTTGCCTTCATCGCGTTCTCCGCTTATGGGCTTCGGGGACTGGTTCGCCAGATCGGGTGGAATGCCATGACGCCGCCGCTGGTGCTCTTCTCCACGCAAGTCCTGTGGTTTTTTGTGCCGGGACTGCTGGCGATGGTCAAAGGCATCAGCCTGCCGCAGAGCCGCTACAGCACAGGCGTTTTACCCCTCATGCATTCGGCGCAGTATCTCTGGATCACGAGTTACTACGCTCGGCGCGAAGCGATCGCTGAACGCAGGACGTGGCGCCCATTTGCGTACTTCGCGGTTCAGATTGTGGGCGGCGTGGCTTTGTTTGTCCCGGGGCCATGGCTCGCCAGTTATGTTTTTCATTACGACTTCACTGCGAGTTTCCTGATCTTTACAGCCCTGGTGAATCTGCACCACTTCATTCTGGATGGCGCGATCTGGAAGCTTCGCGACGGCCGGATTGCAGCCCTTCTCCTGAACACGCAGGAAAGAATGTCATCGGTGGCGGGGGCTGCTGCCGACACAGCTCGTCCCGTCTGGGCGTGGATTCGAAGTCAGGCCGTTGTTCCACGCGCCTTCCGCATTGCGACAGCGATTTTCTTGCTTACGCTGGCCGGACTCGACCAGACGCGCTATGCGTTCGTGGTTCACAATGACGACCTTCATTCCATGCAGAAGGCCGCTCTGCTCAATCCTTTCGACGCCTCGCTCGAAATGCGGCTGGCGAAAAAGCAGGCCGACCAGGGCAATGCGAACGCGGCCAGTCTGGCCTACCAGCAGGCGATTGCGACGAACCTGTCGGATCCGGCGCCGCGAGTCGCTTACCTGAAATACCTTACGACAAATCAACGCTTTGTTGACGCCGATGCGGTCGCGACGCAGGCCCTGGCAAAATGGCCGAACGATCCTGATTTGCTGCTGAACCACGGGATTCTGGCGAGTTATTTTGGCCGTACGTCGGAGGCAATCGCGAGCTGGGAAAAAGCGCTGAAGGTCGATCCCAATCAGACGTACGCTCATCTCTACCTGGCCGGTCAACTCGACAGCGACCAGAAATTTGAAGACGCCATTCCGCATTACATGATCTTTCTCGAGAGAACCGCCCAGAGCGGTGTGCGGCCGGATCCCGGCGCCGTGCTGCCTGTCCTCATGAGGCTGGCGGACTGCAACCTGCGCGCCAATCATCCCGATCGCGCCCTGAAGCTGTACGCCGCAGGGCGAAATCTTGCCTCGCAAACGCATCAACCCCGAATTGAAAGCGTGGCGTCCGTTAACCAGGCGGCGCTCGAAACGAAATCGGGACGAACCGGCGACGCGCTCTCGCTGTATCAAAATGCGCTGAAGCTCGATCGGTCAGCCATCGATCCGCTTGCGGAAGCGGCGGATTGGCAATCCTACGGTATCTTTCTGAGCGAGCAAGGCTACCCCAGGAAGCTCGCGTATGCGGCCCTGCTGAAGGCCGAAGCGCTTCTGCGCGATACCAATACGCCGACTTCCGCACCGCTACCCCTTCGCGGGGAATTGGAGCGTAGTCTAGGCAAGGACGCGACTTTGATCAGCAAGAACCCTGCGCCACTGCTGGACCAGGCTCTACAGCTCCAACCCAAGTAACGGAAGACCCTACTTCTCGCCTGCACTTCTGGCCTACCCCCTTCCACCCCGGCGCAATGCTGGATATAGTGTCTGAGGTCAATCCTTCACAATGGACTTCGATCAGCTCGAAATATTTCTGGAAGTAGCTCGGCTGTCGAGCTTCTCGCGCGCGGCCGAGAAACGCTTTCGGACGCAGCCGGCGATCTCCTCGCAGATCCGCGCGCTTGAGGAAGAAATTGGCGCACGCCTGTTGGACCGCTCTGGCGGAAGAGTCTCGCTGACTGTCGCCGGCAAACTGTTCTTCAAGTACGCCGAAGAAACTCTCGAGGAACGTAAGGCGATCTTTACCGCCATCGCCGAGACCGAGCATGTGCCGCGCGGGGCCATCGTGGTGGGTGCAAACGAGGGCACTTGCCTGCACATTCTGCCCGAGGTATTTGCCCAGTTCAAGCGGAACTATCCCGACGTCGCAGTCAACATCAAGCGCTCGGATTACGCAAAGATCCTGGAGTCGGTAAGCGACAACTCAGTGGATTTCGGAGTGGTCTCGCTGCCGGTCACCGACAATCGCCTGGAGTGTGTTCCGATCCACCGCGACGAACTGGTTGTAATAACGGCTCCGAAGCATCCGCTGGCGTCGAAGAAGAGCGTCAAGGTGGCGGAGGTAGCGGCATACCCGCTGGTGGTTCCGAAAGGTGGACATACGCGCGACGCACTGGAGACGCTGTTTTACGACCTGCACTTGAAGCCACACTACGCGATGGAACTGGATTCGAGCGAGTTGCTGAAACGTTTTGTGGCGGCGGACGTCGGTGTCGGCTTCATCGCGCGCTCGAATATTCAGGAAGATATTCGTGCAAACGCCCTGGCCGCCCTGGCATTGTCGGACGCTCAGATTCGCCGCGACCTGGCGCTGGTGTTCCGCAAGGACAAGTCACTCAGCCGCGCTGCCAAGGCATTCATAGAAATCGCGGAAAAGCAGAAAAATTTCTCCACCGCCGCCGCTCCTGTCAAACGCGCACGATGACGACGACGATGATGAAAACAAAGCTCGCCCTCCTTGGTTGCTCTTCCTGTCTGCTGTGGCTCGCAAGCGCCACCGCCCAGAAACCCGCTGCGGCCAACAAGTCGCCAGCAGTCATGGCCTACAAGCTGATCGGCCTCAATGTCACGGGCAGCGAAAAATATACGGAGAAGGAAATCCTTCCCGCCAGCGGCCTCGCGCTCGGTCAGAATGTCGTTGAAGCGGACTTCAAGGAAGCAGCCCGGCACCTGGGCAATACCGGATTGTTTTCCGATGTGTCGTACACCTTCTCGTACTCGCCGGCCGGCACCAAGGTCGAGTTCCAACTGACGGACATCGACGACAGCAAACTGGTTCCCGCACACTTCGAGAATTTTGTATGGTTCTCCGACGAGCAACTCCTCTCGGAACTGAAAAAGCGCGTTCCGTTATTCAAAATGCGAATGCCTGTGTCCGGCACAATGCCCGACGATGTGGAACAGGCTCTGCAAGCGGTCATCGACGAGAAAAAGATTCCCGCCCGCGTCGACTACCTGCGCGAAGCTCCCCAGCAAGGTGGATCGCTGATCGGAGTTGCGTACCGAGTAGAGGCTCTGGAAATCAACATTCGTAATGTGGAATTCCCAGGAGCCACTCCCGACCTGCTGCCGGGCTTACAGGCCGCTACGCGCAAACTGGCGGGCGCGCGTTACATGCGCTCGCCTCTCGCGCAAGTCGCGAGCATTGAGTTCATGCCGGTCTGCCTGCACCGCGGATACCTGAAGGCGTCATTTGCCGATGCCCAGGCTCGCGTCGTGTCGCAGGCGGAAGGCGAAGTAGAAGTGGACGCGATCCTGCCTCTGACGCCCGGCAAGGTCTATTCCACTTCTTCGGTCGAATGGAAGGGCAACAAAGTCATCCCCGCGGACGATCTGCAACGCCTGATTCACCTCCCCAACGGTCAAGCGGCCGACGCCGTGCGCCTGGTCAGCGACCTGGAAACGGTCAGGAAGCTTTACCACGGCAAGGGCTACATGGCGGCTCAGATTAATCCCAAGCCGGTCATGGACGACGAACGCAGCACAGTCCACTACGACCTTGTCGTCAATGAGGGCGATCAGTACAAGATGGGCGAGTTCGAAGTAGCCGGGCTGGATTCCCAGGCCCGCGCGCATCTCCAGGCCGCCTGGAAGCTGAAGGAAGGGGATCCTTACGACAGCGAGTATCCCAAGAAGTTTCTGAATGAGAACTCTCGATTGGTGCCAGGGGACGTACCCTGGGCAATCGGAATTCACGAAGCCGTCAATGAACGGGACAAAACGGTCGATGTCACGATACGATTTTCGTCCAAATAAATTTAGTAAGCCCGATTCCGGGCTGACCGAGGCATTCCCCATGGTTGGCATTCGCACTCTCGATTTGCGCAAGGTCTATCATTCTTCGCCCCCGTTGGCGGCGAGCGGTGGGTTTAATCCCGGCGCCTCGACGGGCAAGCGCGGTCAACAGCCGAAGCCTGAGATTGTCGCGCTCGATGGCCTGACCTTCGAAATTACGCCGGGCGAAGTTTTCGGACTGCTGGGGCCGAACGGCGCTGGTAAGTCGACCACGGTCGGTATTCTCACCACACGCGTACGCCCGACTGCAGGCCAGGCCTGGATCGGAGAGCATGACGTCTGGAAGCAACAGGTCGAGGTTAAGCGGCTGATCGGCGTGGTCGCGCAACGTCCGAATCTTGATTTCTCGCTGACGGCGCGTGAGATTCTGCTCTTCCACGGCGGGTACTTTGGTCTGGACTCCAACGCGCGCGCGAAACAGGCAGACGAATTGCTCGACCGCTTTAAGCTCCACGATCGTGGCAATCAAATGGTACGCGGATTCTCGGGCGGCATGATGCAGCGTCTCTCCATCGCGCGCGCCATGATGCACGACCCGCAAGTACTTTTTCTCGACGAACCAAGCGCCGGTCTGGATCCGCAGACCCGCCTGCTTCTGTGGGAGATCATCCGCGAGTACAACCGGAGCGGGAAAACAATACTGCTGACTACGCACAACATGGACGAAGCCGACGCCCTGTGCCATCGCCTCGCGATCATCGATCACGGACGAAACATCGCACTGGGAACGCCGGGCGAGTTGAAGAGTTCGGTGCCCGGAGGCTTTCTCTTGCAACTGCGCTTCAGCCAGAACTCGGCCGACCTACTGGGAAGACTGCGCTCACTGGCTGGGGTGCGGGAGGTCCGTGCGAAAGAACCGGCCGGTGTTGACTTGTACGCAGACCGCGGCGGATCGTTAGTCGGCGAGATCGCAAATCTTGCAGCGGCCTTCAGCGTGGACCTAAATGATGTTCATATTTCGGAGCCCAGTCTCGAAAACCTGTTTCTGCACCACACGGGAAGGAGTTTGCGGGAATGAACTGGAAATGCTTTTTCGCCATGCTGGCGCGGGACGCACACGTCGCGCGACGCAATTTTCTCGTGCTGATGATGCAGACTTTTCTTCAGCCGCTGATGTTCGTTTTCATTTTTGGGCGCGTCATGGTGCGTAGCGGATACATGCCGGAAGCCTACAAAAGCTTGCTTCTACCGGGCATTATGGCGATCAGCATGGTCTTCACTGGAGTGTGGGCAGTCGCAATGCCGCTCATCGCGGAGTTCCAATTCACACGCGAGATCGAAGATCGCCTGCTGGCTCCGATGGAAATCTCGTGGGTGGCGATCGAAAAGGTTCTTGCGGGAGCGATCCAGGCGCTAATAGCTGGACTCGTTGTAATTCCCATGGCATGGCTGATCCTTCGCCCAGTCGTATTCAGCATGAGTTCGCCCTGGAGCTTTGCCTGCGTTACGGTACTGGTCGCACTGTTTGCGGCCTGCGGCGGCCTGGCGCTCGGCTGCAGCGTCAATCAGCAGCACATCGGATTGATGTTCAGCATGGTGCTGACGCCGATGATCTTCTTTGGCTGCACCTACTACCCCTGGAGTGCCCTGAATAGCTTTCCAATTTTGCAGAAGGCCGTGTTAATCAATCCGCTGGTCTATGCCAGCGAAGGACTGCGTGGAACACTCGTCCCGCAATTTCCTCACCTGCCGATGGCGGGGGTGCTGGCTGGATTGGCGCTATTCGATGTTGCGTTTCTAGTGATGGGATTGCGGCAGTTTCGGAAAAAAGCGGTGAGCTGAGGGGTTTGGCGTGAGTTCGTTTAAGGTTCGCACACACAGCTTCGGTTTTATCGTGCTCCTGATTCTCGCGCTATCCCCGTCTGGGTTGTGGTCTCAAACCAGTCAGATAGCGCCCGAGCCGCGCAGGTATTGGTTCGGGAAATGCCCCGAAAGTACGTACATGGGTATAGAAGTTCAGGTGCACGGGAGAATGATCCACCGCTCATCGTTTCCCATTTGTCCGGTTGATGCCCGTTCTACGGAGAAAGAAGACCGGCCAAAGATCGTCGCCTTCTTCATGAAAGGAGGAAATGTCTTTCAAGGTAAGTATAGGACAACCCCGACGCAGACGATTGAGGGCAACATCTGGCAGGCTGGTGCTGATCCCGGTGCTATCACCTTTGGCCTATCTTTCTCCGCGAAAGGCCAAGTCCTGCTTAACACAGTCCACGTAGCAGAGGTGAACAGGGAGTCTGAGTCTGAGATTGATTCCGGCATCACTGTTCGCACATTCCCAATCCGACATGAGAAATCGAAATAGGCCGTATTACAGCGCTGCACGGTCGTTCTCGGTGGGCTGACCCCTATTCATCTTAAACGCTACGCAAACCCGATGGCCGCTCTTCCACGGCTGCGGATACGTTGGGGTTATCTCAATTCGGCAAACAAAAACCGGCAGCCGCGGCTGCCGGTCTTCTTCTGTGTGGTCGATCGTTGATCAGTTCTGCTTCGTATCGTCGCGGCGCTTGAGGGTTGGGCGATCATCGTCGGACTTGTCGCCGTCTTTCCCGGATTTGTCAGAGGTCGAAGTTCGACGCAGGCTGGGCTTGCTGCCTTCCTTGTCGTCGATAACCTTGTGACGATTTTCGATCGAAGCCAGCCGCGATTTTACGTCGTCGAACTCCGACGTTGAAACGACATACTGCGGACGAGCCGGCAAGATCGTGCCAATTTCTTCTTGCGATTTCTCAATGCGGTCGGGCGTTTGCGGATGTGTCGAAAACGCGCGGGCCAGCGTTCCAGGCTTCTTTTTTTCCTTGGCTTGCAGCTTCTCGAAGAAACTGACAAACGCCTGCGGATCGTATCCCGTCTTGTACATGTACTGGAGGCCGAGATAATCGGCTTCGGACTCGAATCCGCGGGAGAAGCTCAGAAAAGTGACCGGCAGCGCCAGGCCAGCCGCAGAACGCACGGCGTAACCGATACCGCCGCCGACGAAAATCAAGGGGATGGTCGCAATGTTAGCCCAGTTCCCTCGCGTCAGCTGTTTGGTGGCGTGACGGGCGGCTACGTGGGCAATCTCGTGCGCCATCACGCCGGCGAGCTCCGCTTCTTCATCCGCAGCCAGAATCAACCCTGAGTTCACGTAAAAGAATCCGCCAGGAAGGGCGAAAGCGTTGACTTCATCGGAATCGATCACTTTGATCGTGAACGGCACCTGCGCGTCGGAATTGCGCACCAGGTTTTGTCCGATGCGGTTGACGTATTCGGTCACTACCGGATCGTTCACCATCTTCACGCTGGCCTCGACCTGCTGGGAGTACTCCTTGCCCATGCGGATCTCGGTCTCGAGCGAATACCAGTTGCCCATGCCGCGCCCGCCGATCTTGCGGTTGCCGATGGCGTCGACGTCCTTCTTGCTGCCGTCGTGTTTGACCTTGCTGTCGTCCGGTTCCTGCACGGGAGGGTCACCCTGTACGGGCGTTGCGGCCGTATCAGGCGTGTCTGTTTTGGTCGGCTCGGGCTTGGGAGGGTCCGGCACCTGGCTCTGCGCCCACGATGCGGGAAGGGAAAGCGATAACAACACCAGCGATATCAGTACTTTACGGAAATACATTTGGACTCTCCCATCAAAACCGGGGCAGTTGAGGCGATTATACTCCGCATGGCAAGCGGAAAACCGACAGAAATCCCTGCTAGTTGGACGCGCGTTGGCGCCGGATGGTTACTTGGGAATCTGCAACATGAAGCACACCCAAGGTGTACCATGACGCGTTTGCCAAACATTTGCCAAGCATTTTTCGACAATGGAGGCTCTTGTGCTCAACCGTCGTGGATTCCTCTCGTCCTCGCTCGCCCTCAGCGCCGGCCTGACCCTTCCTCAAGGCCTCTGGGCGCAACTCGCTTCCCTGCCCACCAAATTGCCAGACCGCTCCCGCTATGACTCGAACGAAGACGCGTACTGGCGCGAAATGCGCAAGCAGTTCCTGATTCCGGCCGATGAAGTCTACCTGAATAACGGTACCGTCGGTTCGAGCCCGGCGCCGGTTCTGCGTGCAGTATTGGATGCGTATGAGGCCTCCGAGAAGCTGAACGAGGCCGATCCGGAGGATTATCCAATCTGGGGATACGCTTCCTGGAACAAGTTCCGCGACCCGCTGGCCAACTTCGTCGGTTGCGATCGCGACCAAATCGCGTTGCTGCGTAATGCCACCGAGGCTAATAGCTATATCGCCAACGGCGTGGACATGAAACCCGGCGACGAAGTGCTCCTCACTGACCAGGAGCATCCAGGCGGAGAGAACCCATGGCTGCTGCGTGCGAAACGCTATGGAATTGTAGTCAAGAAGGTCACACTTCCAAAGCCGGTGGAAAACCCGGCGCAGGTGCTGAACCTGTTCAGTGAGGCCATCACACGGCGAACACGGGTCCTATTCTTCAGCCACATAACAACCTTTACGGGTGTGGTTTTGCCCGTAAAGGAGCTGAGCGCGCTGGCTCGGAGCAAAGGCATTCTGTCCGCGGTGGATGGTGCCCATGTGCCCGGCATGATGCGACTGAACGTCCACGACCTGGGCTGCGATTTTTATTCGGCAAGTCCGCACAAGTGGCTCCAGGCTCCGAAGGGATCGGGTTTTCTCTATGTCCGTGACGAGGTGATCGATCGTGTCTGGAATACCATCGCCACCGAAGGCTGGGACGATACCAAGATTCGCGCCGAACGATTCCAGCGTATCGGCAGCTCGAACGTCCCGGTCCTGGCGGGATTACGGGCGTCGATCGAGTTGGCGAACGAGATTGGTATTGACCGAATCGAGCGGCGGCATCGCCAACTCTGCGACTACCTGCTGGACGCGATGATCAAGCGCGGCGCGGTTTCCTGGACATCGCCAGATCCAACCATGCGCTGTGGGATTGCGACGGTGAACGTACCTCCAACGCCACGGATGGAACTGGAAAGGTGGTTGTGGAAGGAAAAGAAAATCCGTATCCGCGGCGCTGACCCGAACAAGCTGCGGCTGTCCACGCCGTATTACATTTCGAAGCAGGACATCGATCGGTTCCTCGATGCGTTCGACGAATTCCGGAAGAAAGCACCGAAATCGGCCTAGGCGGGCGGTCGCCCGTCAGGAATACGCCGCTAACCTTTCCGCTTCTTGATTGGTCTATGAGAATAAGTCCATCACCAGCTCACAACGGGCCAACGCCAACCATGAGAAAAGCCCTTCTCGCACTGATCCTGTCGGCCGCTACCGGCTTCGTATCCCGTCCCGCAGAGGCCCAAACTCCCCAGCAAGCACCAACAACCACGCCCGCGCGCAAGACCAGCAAACCTTACACCGGCGATTTGTCTATTTTTGATTCAGCAGGGCGTGAAGACCGGCTACAGATCAATCGGGTCATGGATATTTTGAAAATCGCGCCGGGAAGTATTGTCGCCGACGTTGGCGCCGGATCGGGCTGGTTCTCGGTTCGCGCCGCCAGGCGGGTTGGCAGTCAGGGAGTGGTTTACGCCGAGGACATTAACGCAGAGGCGATTGCGCACATTCAGAAGCGTGCGGAGAAAGAGGGCTACAGCAATGTGCGGACGGTTCTTGGCAAAACGGACAATCCGCTTCTGCCGGCCGCGAAGGTCAATGCCGTGCTGCTCCTCAAGACCTACCATGAAATTGCCGAGCCGGTCGCGCTGCTGAAGCACCTTCGCGAGTCGCTGGCGCCAAAGGCCAGGATTGGCATCATCGACCGCAATGGGAACGGCGAGGATCATGGCGTCGCCGAAAAGATCGTAGTTGATGAGGCGAGCGAAGCCGGCTACAAACTGGTGGATCGTTACGATTTCGTGAAGGGTGATGGAATGGACTACTTCCTGGTCTTCGAAACCGAATGACGGTCGCAGGGTCAGTAGTTATTGTTATTTTTCCGCACCACTCGCCTCGGTGACGACCAGAGGCACATCGACAGTGCCGACTTTTTGAGTGGCCCGGTCGATCACGCCGAGACGCAACCTGTACGAGCCCGGCTTGAGGTCCAGTTCCTGATGCGCGGGAAATCCGGTCTGCAGGATTTGACGGTACTTTTCTGCTTCCAGGTGGGCTGCGATCATGTCGGTTGTGTAGCCGGCGTTCTTGAGATTGCCATCCCAGGCAACGGCCATGAAATCGACGGAGGCGTGTTTCAGATGATCATCGCCATTGCCGTCGCTGAAACCGATGTCACTCGCGTCCACGGCGTAGTCAATTCTCACGGTCTTGTGATCCTTGTCCGGAGGTAAGACTAGAACACGCAGAAGGAGCATGGTGGACTCCGGCACGGTCGGCTGCATCGCCGAAGCCAGCTTCTTTGCAGCTTCATCCTCGGTCGTGTCGCGCTCCGGCACCGCATAGTAGCCATGGCGAAAGCGGAGTTGGTATCCGCCCGTTGCAGTTTTCACTTCGATTTTCCTGTAGTCGTTGTTCCATTTGCCGTTTTGTGGAGTGTAGGCGAGAGTGTAGTAGTTCGATCCGCTCTGAATCCCGCTTGCGATGGCGGACTTAATGTCATTGCTCCCATAAAACGCTTCCCCACCCGTTTCGCGGGCAATTTCGGTCATCGCGTCTTCCCGGTCCCAGCTCTGCGTTACCTGGCGCGACGACGCGGTATCGAGTTCGCCTCTCAGTGTTGTGCCGCCGTTCACAATAGTCGGCACACTGGCTGCGAGCCCTACGTTGGAGAGTCCGGTTATGGAAATCGGATACACCGCGATTTGCGCGGCCGAGAGCAACGCCGTACTCTTGAGAAACTCCTCTCGGCTAATGTCGACGCGCCGCTCCCGTTCCTCACGGTCGAATCGCGGACCTGGCCGCCACGGGAATTCACTCGAAAGCCACAAAAGATTTTTGCGGCCGTTATATCCGGAAACGGAGCGAGCCAGCACCTGCAGTGCCTGCACGGTGACTTCGGCGCGCACGATCTCCTGTTGGTCTTCCTCCGCGGCCAATTCTTTCAGAATCGCATCCGAAAGCGGACTTGCTAAGGGCGAGCCGGCACTAATATTCGCCGCAGTGATTTCTACATCCTGGCGTTCCGCTTCCGTGGTGGTCAGGTGCGAGGTCGAAGTATTCATTAGAAGCGACTTGGCGGCGCTGACCAATGCGCTCGAATCTCCAGTAAATCCCTGAATCATGCTCAACCGCTTGCCGAGAGCAAAAAGCGCTACCGTCTGGCCAGGAGGCAGTGCAGCCAGAAACTTCAACATTTGCTGGCGGGCATATGCCTGGTCGTTGAACGGAGTGTTGAGCATGTCCAGTAAGACGATGTTGATGGCGTGCGCAGGGTCCTGAACCGGGAAGTTGGTGTATTGGTGAGCCGGTAGCTGCGGGATTTGAAGCGGCGCCGGGTCAACCTTTGTCAAATGAACCGAGAATCCTTTGATGGCTTGCGGCTTGCCGTCTTCCAAGATCTTGAAATCGGATGCCTTCAGCCCGGGAACGAACTGCCCTTTCTTGTCGCTAACGGCAACATCCACCAGGACTAGCCGGGCATTGGCGCGAAAAACCGGGGTTCCAGCGGGCGGTGCGCTGGAGTTGCTGGTTGAAGGCGCCTGCCCTGCCGCGCTCATTAACGAGCTCAGGGCGATGAACGACAGGAGTATCTTCGCGATGGCTGCGGATTTCATAACGTCCTTTAACCGTGCTCGGACTCGGAGTTACAGAATTTACCGGAGCATCGATTGAGTGTGTTTCGGCAAGGGCGTGTCTCCCTTTTCATTCCGCCAAAGGATGTCATTCAACTTGGATGCGTCGGCGGCATCGGGCCGCGAAAAATCCATCTTCGACGATTCTTTCGCGCCGGGCGCGTTCCTGGAATTGACTTGATAGAGCAGGCCGCTGCGCAGGTTCTTGTCGTCGGCCTGGTACGGCGGCTGTGTCCCGGGACCCGCGAACAGCGGAACCATCAACGGCGCGTGCGCGTCGAACAGGTTCATCGGCGGGAGGACGCGCAATTCCTCCATTGTGTGGACCATGCTAACGGTGGTGTAGAAGTTCGAGTCGATGAAAATTCCGTTTGTAGTAAAAGCATTGTTCGACCTAACATCGCCTCGCGGCGCGTACTTGCTGATTACTAGGGCCGTGGAGCGATGAGCATCAACGTGGTCGCCGCCATCCTGCGCGTCGTCTTCGATTACAAAGATGGCGGTGTCATCCCAGTACGCGCTGTGCGAGACGGCCTCGACCACGCGTCCCACGGCGAGGTCGTTGTCAGCTACGTTGGCCTGCGGAGTCGGCTTGCCGGGGCGCGTGCCGCCGGTGTGGTCGTCCGGAAGATAGAGCAGGATGAACTGCGGCAACTCTTTCGGCGTTCCCCGCGCTTTCACAAATTCATCGAACTCACGCAGGAATTCATCGGCGCGCAGCTGGTCGGGGTAATCGGTGTTGAAGTCCGGATATTGCGGATCGAAGTGGTCGCGCAAGGCGGCTTTGGTGGGGCGCATGCGCTTCATCACTGGAATCGCCCACGGCCACGGGCTTGGACCGCCACTCGGATTGCCCAGCTGCGCGGGCAGCGGATCGCCCTTCCTGATCTCCGCCACTGGGCATGCGGCAGAAGCCGCCGAAGGCGTTCCCCATTTTGGCGATTTTGCCTTCTGGTCCTTACACCAGATTGCCTGGATGAACTCACCGTAGACGCGATAGCTCAGGCCGCGCCTAGCCAGGTTGTCCCACAGAAAACCGGTCGCGGGATCGTCGATGTCCGGGATTCCCTGTTCCAGCGGTAACTCATCCGCCACCGATCCATCGGCATCGTAGGTGCGCTCTTTGCTGCGATAGCCGATGGGCCAATTCTTTTCGTTGTAGTCGGTGGTGATCGCGGCGTTTGACCAGATGTGTCCGTCGCCGGAAACTTCTCCACTGTCGTAGAAGTTGTCGAGCACACCGAATTGCAGGGCAAGCTTGTGGATGTTCGGGGTTACATCGGCACCGTAAAGGGTCAGCGACGGATCGCCATTGCCGACCGGCAGGTCGCCGAGCACCTGATCGTAAGTGCGGTTTTCTTTCAGAATGTAGATGACGTGGCGGATCGGGTTCTTGCCTCCCGCGAACTCGAACTTGCCGGGATCGGTGTGAAGGAGATTGTCTTCTTCGACCTGCTTGGTGTAAGCGGGTAGATTCTTATTAATGTCCGCGAGGCTCAGACGTGCGATCGAGCCGCCAATCAGAGTCGGGATATAAGGATGTTCCTTCCTCTTGCGCTCCCCTTTCAGTGTGCCTTGCCCGTTGTTGGGACCGCTGCCCTGTCCCTTGGCGGTTGCGATGAGGAGGTCGTTGCCGGCGATGGCGAGCGCGCTGGGATACCACTCGGTGGGGATGAAGCCGACGGCGTAGAGTGGTGCGTTCGGACGAACATCGAAGACAGCTACGGCATCGAACGAACCGGCGGCGACATAGAGATGACTTCCATCAGGCGACAGGGCCAGCGCTTGTAGGACCTCGCCGGCATCACCCGCCTTTGGTGGTTCTCTGCTATAGAGGTGCTCCACCGCAGGATTGGTCAAGTCGACAGCCACGAACGTGTCGGCGTTTGCCAGGGCAACATACAGAATATCTTCTTGCGGTCCGAGAGCCATTGCGGTCGGATGTGGACCTGGCGCGCTCCCGCCGAGACCTGGAAGGTCG
>Ga0210402_10002626_pt1 | contig 17387 bp, 13 predicted proteins | sample IncBWC7MmetaG_FD_161055 | JGI IMG/M metagenome (GOLD analysis project Ga0210402, IMG submission 161055) | Forest soil microbial communities from Barre Woods Harvard Forest LTER site, Petersham, Massachusetts, United States - Inc-BW-C-7-M | ecosystem: Environmental > Terrestrial > Soil >... | reverse complement strand
TCCTCACCGAGAGCCTGATCCTGGCTGCCGCGGGCACCGCGCTGGGTTTGCTTTTCGCGCAGTGGAGCCGCGGTCTTCTGGTGCGTCTGGCCGGGAATGGGCCCAGGCCCTTGGCTCTCGATATGCACGCGGACATGGCCGTGCTTGGCTTTGCTACGGCCCTGGCGCTCGGGACCACGCTGCTGTTTGGACTGGCCCCGGCGATTCGCGCCACGCGCGTCGACCCGTATCCCGAACTGAAGTGCGCCGGCTCGACCGCCTCCCGCGGCTCCGGAGCAGGCCCCGGCAGCGCGCTGGTGGTTTTCCAGATCGGCCTGAGCGTGGCGCTGGTCATCGGGGCCGGGTTGCTGGCCCGCACCCTTGGCAACCTGCGCAGCTTCGATGCCGGGTTCGACCGCGAAAACCTGCTCTTCTTCGCTATCGAGCCGGCCGCCAGCGGGTACAGCGGCGACCGCATGATGAACCTCTATGCAGCCGTCCTGGAGAGATTACGCTTGCTTCCCGGCGTGAAGTCGGCCGGCATGTCGCGGTTTCGGCCCATGACACCGGGCCGCTTCGGAGGCAGAATTCGATTGGCGGACGACTCCAACGCCGGCGCGCCCCGAACCCTGCAAGGGAACGCGGTCGACGCCGGTTTCTTTGAGACTTTCAAGATGCCGGTCGTGCTGGGCCGCGGCTTCACCCGCACCGACAGCAGCGCCGCGCCCAAAGTGGCGATCCTCAACGAAACCGCCGTACGGCAGTTCTTCCCCGGCCAGAACCCGCTGGGGAGGCGCTTCTTTCTCCGCGGCGCGGAACCCATCGAAGTGGTCGGCGTGGTCCGCGATGCGCGCTACCACGATCTGCGGGAACAGCCGGTGAAAATGGCGTACTTCCCTTACCAGCAAGGCGCGGCGTCGCTGGAACGCATGCACTTCGCCCTGCGCGCCACGCGCGATGCCGCCGCGCTGACGCCCGAGATTCGCGCGCTGATGCGTGAACTCGCCCGCGACGTTCCGGTGGTGGACGTCAACACGCTCACCGAACAGATCGACCGCACCCTGCTGCGCGAACGGCTGCTGGCCACGCTCTCCGGCTTTTTCGCAGCGCTGGGACTGATGGTGGCGGCGGCCGGTTTGTACGGGTTGATGGCTTTCCGCGTCACGCGCCGCCGCGCCGAGATTGGAATCCGCACCGCCCTGGGCGCGCAACGCGCCGATATTCTGGCGCTGATTCTGCGCGAAGCCCTGCTGCTGGTTTCGGCCGGCGCCGCCCTGGGGCTGCTCATCGCCTGGCCGGCCACCAGGCTGCTGGCGAGCATGCTGTATGGGCTGAGCCGGTACGACGCCGCGACCATCGGCGTCGCGGTAGCAAGCCTGGTCGCCGTGTCGTTGATCGCGGCCTATCTGCCGGCCAGACGGGCACTGCGGATTGATGCGCTGGCCGCGCTGCGGTATGAGTAGGATTCGAGCTGCCATTATTGGGCCCGATTTACGTACACTACGCCTCCGAATGCTTCGCCGCCCGAGACGATCTGGCCGGCTGACACGAAGCCTACGTCATACAGAGTGAAACCGACGGCGCACACAGATGAGACGTCGCACGCAAAGTTATTGACTAACGCCGAAGGAACCCGCAGGTCCACGCGTACCACGAATGGATTCGACTGCGCGGTGCCGGTTACCGACCATCCATTGGTCGTCCCGAGCTGAGGCGGCAAGGAGGTGATCCGCGGGTCCGGCGCGAGTCCGTTGACGAACACCGAGACAGCCGACCCGAGTTTCGCCGGGTTGGCGGACGAATTGATGGAACCGTCCGCGTTGAGAGCCAATGCGACCGAGCCCAGCGAACTCACCTGGGTCTGCGCGTTATTTAGAAACAGGCTGGGGTTGGCGGAGAAGGTCAAGGGAAGCCGGCGCGGAGCCGCGGTGGCGCCGCCGACCGTCAACTGCATCGTCGCGAAATTCTGGTTGGAATCGACCAGCGGCACGGCGAGGTTGATCTGGGTGGCGGAAACGTACAGCAGCGGAGCGGAAAGGGAGCCGATGTTGACGCTGGCTCCGCCGAGCGTAGCGGTGGCATTATCGCTCGCGCTTACACCCGCCGCAGGGCCTAGCGAGGTTCCAAGAATCGTCAGGAGCTGATAGCGAGCCGCGGATCCAACCGGCGCCAGATCCGCCGCATCGACGATACAGAAAATCTGCGGCGTTCCCGCTGGAGGCTGCGGTTGCGAGAAATCGACGGCGCCGAGGTAAGCGCCGGCGAGCGAGGTGGGTCTGAGGCTCGGAAGCGTGACGGCGTTAGGGGTGAAAGGGAAATCGGGCAGAGTGGTGGCTCCGGCGATCCATACCGTGGAACCGACCAGGGCGACGGCGGAGGTAACGAGCGTGGAACCGCCGATGAATTGCGACCCGAGCAGGCTGCCCGAGGCGGCATCCACCTGCGACACGTAGGCGGAGCTACGGATGCCCAGGCTGTTGGGCAGACACTGGGCAGGAACGCTCCCAAGTGCCGGGAGGTTGTTGGCAATCCCATAGTTTCCGATCAGGCCGGTGAGGCCGGAACCGGCACCGCCGCTGGCATAGACAGCTCCGTGGGAGTCAACCTGCACGCCCGTCCCGCCGACCGGCACGGAAAACGCCAGCGTCTTTCCGGCAGGATCGAGTTTAGAGAGAAATGGCAATGCAAAAAAGAAGATGGAGTTGATGGGGCCTATGGGTATCGCCGGAGGCGTCACGGTGTAGGGATAACCCGGTCCCGCATAGCCGGTGAGGTACACGCTGCCGGCGGCATCCACAGCCACGCCGGCGTTGGTGGTGTTTCCATTTCCTGTAACAGCGGTGGAGTAAATGAGTGTTGAGCCCGTGGGATCGACCTTGGTTACATACTGGCTGGCTCCCTGAAATGTTCCGGAGCAGGGAGGGGCGGCGCAAATCTGGAAGGCCGGGAACGTGGACTGATAAGCGCCCGGCGTGGTCGGATAGTCGAGCAGATTCGTAGAGCCGGCGAGGTAGATGTTCCCCGACGGATCGAGCGCGAGGGCGCTGCCGCCGATTCCGGTCGCGGAGAAGACTGTTTTCGTGCCCGTGGGGTCGAGTTCCAGCAAATAAGGATGATTGGCGGTGTTGGCGATACTGTGGGCGCCCGCAGTGGATGGGAAGGCCGGTCCGCTAACATCGCTGACGATGCCGCTCACGACGATCCGGCCTGCCGCGTTGACCGCGACGGCCTGCGCGGCACTGGCAGCCGAGCCACCGAGGAGAGCGGAGAACAGGAGCGTGCCGCTGGGATCGAGCTTGACGACGAAGGACCGCTGGCTGGAGGGCCCCGGCGGCGTCCCCAGATTACCGCCGCTGGTGACGGGGAAATCGGGCGATGTGGTGGAGCCGGCGACATATGCACTGCCGGCGGCATCGATGGCGATGGCGTTGGCGGAATCCTTAACCGATCCACCGAGGTAGCGCACATAGAGGTACTGGCTGGCTTGCGGGTTGAGCTTGACTACCAGAACGGTACTCTGCGAACTCGCGGGGTCGACGATGGCGTTTCCGGCCAGATAGATGTTTCCGGAGGAGTCCGTGGCGATCGCTTGCGGAGTGAAGCTATCGCGCAAATAAGTGGAATACGTCAGCACGGGGAACGAGGATGCCGCGAAAGCCAGTCCTGAAACGCACAGCAGCAGGGGCGCACGCATGAGCATTGCGGAATTCTTCTCCTTCAGACGCGGGTTCCCCCATCGTATCAAGGCTTCGCCGCTATCCCAAAACTCCTTATAATGGAATTGCGAACCGATGCCCACTATCCTCTATGTGCAGGGCTGGCAGTTTCATTTCTACTCGAACGAGGGCAACGAGCCGATGCACGTGCATGCGTGAAGGGAGATGCGGAGTGCAAAAGTATTGGCTGTGTCCGGACCGTTTCGATATCGTCGATGATTTTGAATACAACTGCTCGCCGCGTTTGCGACGCCAGGTGCGCCAGATAATTCTTGAGCATTTCGATCAGCTCGTTGTTGCCTGGCGGGAGCATTTCAGAGGAGATCGTGCAGAGTAAAACGAAACCGATTTTGGCAAAGGCAATCGAGACCACGCCGGAGGCGCTAATCGTGATTATGGAAAGCGGGTCTGTGTCGATTCCCTGGGAAAGTGTTCCGCGCGACTTGCCGGCGCATCCCCGGCAGAACGAAATCGAACTGAACTCTCGCCTGCAGGCTATGGCATTCACTGGCCGTTGATTGACGAGGACCTGGCGGTAGGCCCTCTACTTCGGGCGGCTCCTTAGGCAGCGGTTGATGCGTGGACGGCGTTTCACGGGAGGAAACCGCATTCTCCAGCGGCAGAACTTCGGACCGGCGGGCGGGCCATGGAAGATAACCCCATATATCGGGAGCTTCGAGGGGCTTCGCCGCGCTTGGCTCATTCGGTTTCTCCGCTACCCTGCGCCTCTTCGCTAGCATCAGGGCACGGGCGGGCCGCTCTCTGACTGCGAATGGTTGCCCATACAACATAGGGCGCGGCAAACATGCAAGACCCCGTCAGGACCGCACGAATTGCTTCCTTTACCAATTCTTGAAACGGCGGTGGCGTTCGGCCAATGCGAAGCGCGTAGTCTCGCAGCTGAGAATAACTGTAGGGAGTAAGGGCAAGCCGGATCAGGTTGAATGTCACCCACAGGCCGTAGAAGATGACAGCAATTTTTGTTACAACTGCCAGCAGTTTCGACGCCGGGACATCCGGCTGTCGCTCGTCCTCCACCTGCCGGTACATCGTGACCAATAGCAGGATGTAGGCGAAGTTCGAAAGTTGAGCCATGATTTGGGCGAGATCGTTGATGCTCCAAGGTGCCCGCTCCTGACTTAAGACACTTTGCGACCTAATCAGCCCGAGAGACTCGATCCACGCCGGTGCCCCAATTGCCACAATCATGCCAAACAGTACGGCGGCTGCCAGGGACAACAGGCGTAGGCGGCGCGGGATTTGCCACGTTCCTTCGTCGCGGTACAACGCTAAATAGAACAGCGGCAGAATAGCCGAAAAGATGCCCATCGCCACGATTGTCGGAGTGATCCACCACTGCGGATGAGTGGACTCAACTGCGGACACCCTCCGAGTTGCATCCCACCCTGGCTTGACGATGCCCAATGCACCCGTGGTGCATGTGATGAGAGCAGCCGTCCTTATGTCCAAGGGTCGCGTCGGTTGGTTCATGTCAGGTTACAGCGTAGCTTATGTACCGAAAGATGGGGTTGCGGCCAAAAAACGGCGTTATCGTAGACTGACGCCGAAGCGCCGCTCCATCGCGATCAATATAGCCGTCGAGCCGTCACGCCTATGGCTCCACATACTCCACGCTCACCAGGAACAGCCCCTTGGCGGGCGCGGTGGCCCCGCAGCGGGCAGGCAGCACGGTGACATCCGTCACGTTTCCGCGGCCGGCTTCAATCAACGTGCCCACTATGTTTCGGACCATGTGCTTGAGGAAGCCGCTGCCCCGGATGCGGTAGACCAGGGTGTCGCCCTGACGCTCCAGCACGGAAGCCCACACCGTCCGCACCTTGCTTCTGGCTTCCGCATCGCTCTCGTCGGCGGCGGCGAAGGGCGTGAAGTCGTGCGTCCCTTCGAACACCCGGGCCAGCCCGGCCATCAGGTCATCCCGCAGCGGATAGGGATAGTGGTGCACGTAAGGCCACTCAAAAGGGCTACAGACTTCGGCGCGCTGAATGCGATATTCGTAGGTCTTAGCCTTGGCATCAAAGCGCGGATGAAAATCGGTAGGCACCTCCTCGGTAGAGAGCACACGGACCGCCGGCGGCAGCAATCGATTGATGGCCTTCCGCAGGTTAGGCAATGGAATCGGGTTGGTCAGCGTGAAGGCCGCCACCTGCCCGAGGGCATGGACGCCGGCATCGGTACGGCCCGACCCGGCCACCGGAACCGGCTGGCCTTCGATCCCGGAAACGATCTCTTCGAGGACGCCCTGAATGGTCGGCAGGCCGGGCTGCACCTGCCATCCATGAAATCCGCCGCCATCGTAAGCGAGCTTGATGCGGATGCGGCGCATCAGCCTGGACGCGAGCCGGGCTTGACTACCGGGATGCCCAGGCTGCACAGGGGACATTCCTCGGGATAATGCGCCGCCACTTGAAGCGTAGCCAACGCCACGCGCGGGACGGTCAATTGGGCGCGCCCGCCGCTGCGGTCGACGATGGACGCGGCGGCCAGCACTCTAGCGCCCGAGGCCTGCAGAACGTCGATGACGTCCTGGGTGCTGCCACCGGTAGTGATGACGTCTTCAATCACCAGGGCCGATTCGCCCGGCACGACCGTGAAGCCGCGGCGCAGCAGCATCTTGCGCGTTGCCGGATCGCGCTCGGTGAAAATGTGGGGCGTTCCGAAAGCCCGCGCCACCTCGTGCCCGATGATGAGCCCCCCCAGCGCGGGCGAGACCACCACGCCGATTCTTTCGGTGACGATGCGGCGCACTTCATCGGCCAGCATACGGCCCAAGTTTTCCGCGGCGGCCGGATGTTGCAGCACCAGCGCGCATTGCAGGTACTCGGCCGAGTGCAGCCCGCTGGTCAAGCGAAAGTGGCCCTGGAGGTAGGCTCCCGTGGATCGAAATAATTCCAGGACCGATTCAGCTTGCGGCGTCACAAACGCCTACTATACCATTGAAGATAAACCCAGACGGCGGAAGACACTTGTGGGGCAGATTGTGAATCTACGGCGGATTGTTAATCCGCCTGCCGGCAGCACGTGCGACCCCGGCAGGCGGATTGCCAATCCGCCGCAGGTTACCAACCTGCCCCACAAACCGGGAGGTACCAGACTAATGAATCAACTACGAACTTTTATCGCGATGCTATGTACGTTGGCACTCGGCAGCTTTGCGGTCGATCAGGCAGCCGGCCAGGCGGCCGACCAGCCTGGGAGTCCGCCCGCGCCCCAGCCACAGGCCGGCGCCGGGGCGGGCACCGACCGGCCGCTGCCGATTACGGAGCGCGGCGTCCTGGGCTCCATCACGGAGCCGTACCGCGGCAAGATTCCGGCGGCGATCAATCTGACCAACTCGCCGCGCCTGGAAGCGCTGATCCGCGGCGGCAATCTCTACCTGTCGCTGCTGGACACGGTGGCGCTGGCGCTCGAGAACAATCTGGATATCGAACTGCAGCGGTACACGCCGCAGATCGCCGACAGCAACCTGTTCAGAGCGCAGGCGGGCGGGTTTGCCACACCGGCTACGACTACGGTTTTTGCCGGCCCGTCGAGCGTTACCGCGGCGGCGCCCTCGGCCGGATTGCAAGGGCTGCTGGTGGCCGGCTCCACGCAGATCGGCCCGGCGCCCCCGAGCTTCGACCCGGCCTTGATAGGCGGCCTCTCCTGGGCGCACCAGTCCACACCGCAAACCAGCAACTTCATCACCGGCACCAATGCGCTGGTGCAGCGTCAGGACGGCTCTTCGCTCTCCGTCCAGAAGTATTTCGAAACCGGCACGCTGGTCAACCTGGGTCTCTCCAACAACTCGACGACCAGCAATGCATCGCGCTCGGATTTCAGCCCGGTCACCAACTCGGCACTCTCGCTCACGGTGACCCAACATCTGCTGCAAGGCTGGGGGTCGCCCGTGAACACGCGCCAGATCCGCATCGCCAAGAATAACCGCGAAGTTTCCGACCTGACCTTCAAGGCGCAGGTGATCACCACGGTGGCCGCAATTATGGACCTTTATTGGGACCTGGTGAGCTACAACGAGAACGTGCGGGTGCAGGCCGACGCCCTGGCCGCCAACGAGCGGCTGCTGCGGGACAACACCAAGCAGGTTGAGGTGGGGACGCTGGCTTCCATCGAAATCGTGCGCGCACAAGCCGAAATCGCCGCTTCCCAGCAGGCGGTAACGGTGGCGCAGACGCAGTTGCTGCAACAGGAGATTATTCTCAAGAACGCACTCAGCCGGACCGGCGTGATTAACCCGGCGGTGGCATCGGCGCACGTGATATTGACCGACCACATCCAGGTGCCGGGCGTGGAAGCGATTTCGCCTATCCAGGACTTGGTGGCACAGGCCTTCGCCTCGCGGCCGGAGCTGGCGCAATTCCGAATCCTGATGCAGAACCAGGAGATCGGCATTCGCGGCACCAGGGCCGAACTGCTGCCCGTGCTGGACCTGGTTGGCGGTCTCAGCAACAATGGCCTGGCCGGCACGGTGAACCCGCTGCCGGGAACTGGCGGCGTGCCGCGAGCGCCAACCGGGTTTTTCATCGGCGGCTACGGCACCGTGCTTTCGCAGCTCTTTCAGCGCAATTTCCCCAACTACTCACTGGGGTTCAACCTGAATGTTCCGCTGCGCAACCGGGCGGCGCAGGCGGATTTGATCAATAGCGAACTGGCGTTGCGGCAGCAGCAGATCGGCGTGCAGAGGATGGAGAACCAGGTGAGGGTGGAAGTGCAAAACGCCGTGATCGGGGTGCAGCAGGCGCGGGCGCAATACGAGTCGGCGATCAAGCAGCGCACGCTGCAGCAGCAGACCGTGGAAGCCGAGCAGAAGAAGCTGGAGATGGGAGTTTCCACCACGTACAACGTGATTCTGACACAGCGCGACCTGACCACCGCGGAGTCGAATCTGGTGGCGGCCGAAAGCGCCTACTCCAAGTCCAAAGTGGAAATGGACCGGGCCACCGGCCAGACGCTGTACAACAACAACGTGTCGCTGGACGAGGCGTTCAAGGGCAAGGTGGCGCGGCCGCCGTCTGCGATTCCGGAGGCGGCGCCGCGGCAGTAGGTTGGGCTGGGGGATTAGGAACGGTGGCCGGTGGATTAGGAACGGTGGCCGGTGGCCGGTGGATTAGGAACGGTGGCCGGTGGCCGGTGGCCGGTGGCCAGTGGATTAGGAACGGTGGCCGGGGGCCGGTTAAACACACAACCACCGGCATCCGGCCACTGCTTCTCAGGCGCGGCGGATGGATCGGGAGATCTGGTTGATACGGTGGCTGACATGCTTGAAGAGGCCGCGCAGATCGGTTTCCTCGGATGGCTCCAGCGGACGATCGGCCAGGCGCGAGATTTCCTCGAGGCAGACATCCAGGCGGGACGTGAGATTTCTCAGGCTGGGTTCGGCCGGTGGCTGCGCCTGGGTCGCGGCCAGGGTTGCCGCCTGGGTTGCGATCTGGGTATCGGCCTTCAATAACGCGGCGCGCATGCCCTGGAACGCGCGGCGAATGCTGCCGGCATTTTCGGGAGTGAGGGCGAACATCTCGCCGGCGATTTCGATTTCTTCGCCTTCGATGCGGGGATTCAATTGGCGATACGCTTCGGGGGAAATCTTGACAATCTGGGATAGGCGGAAGTAGGCTGCGCCGAACTCTTCCAGGTTGTGAATGAGCTGGTCCACGTGGCGGCGGGACGTGCCCAGGAATTGGGTGCAGAACTGTTCCCAAGTCCGGCACACCGACTGGTACGACGCGGAGTCGCGGATGTTGCGGAGACATTCGGCCTGAGCGGCCAGCGACAGGTTGGCGACCATCGCAAAGGCCTGGCCGCGACCAAGCCAGGCGCCGAATTCCAGAGTTTGGGTGACGTTCGGTTCCATAGGGTTCACCAAAACCGGCACGACCGTTCCGGTTTCCTTCGCAACGACAGCAGATTTCAAACGACTTAGAGGTTTGAAGCCGGCACGACGCTGCCGTTGCCGGCCAGCAGGACTGCGGGGGAGCCGGGAATCCCCCTATTCCATGCTGGCATGGCGGAAGGACACAATTTGAACAAACCGGTAATGAGCGCAGGAAATAAAGGAAATATAAATTTAAAAATCGTGTGATTTGTTTACCGGCCAATCGGGAAAGCGCGATCGGAATGAGAATTCTTTCTTTTTCAGACGGATCTGTTATGGCGCGCAAAGGTCAAGGGCCGTGCCACACACTTCGGGCAGCGACTTCACCGCTGAGACGCTGAGACGCTGAGGAAAGCGCCGAGAAAGGAGTTTGAAGGTCAAAACCTGAGAGCGCGGAGCGAGCGGAGGTCGCGGAGCAAGCCATTGAGCACATGGTCGCGACGCTGGCTTGACTCCAAAAACAGGCTCAGATTGGCCACATATGGCCCCGTAAAGCGGTCGCCTGGTACCGGCCCCACCCGCGAGGCAATGGGATTTTCAAATCTGATGGTACTATTGCTACCATGGATGCTGTAGAAATATAGTAGCCGGAGGTTCAAACGGAAATCCTGTTGGCACAAGAGGCACTTCGCAAGGCGGTGCCAAATTCGCAACGGGAACGAGTGCTTCCGCCGCCCGGGGGAAGCCAACATAGTTGGAATTGATGGTAGCCAACACCGATCGCGTTTCCGACACTAATGACAGTTTTGTCAACGACAGTTTCCTCCAGGTGGCCGGCTGCGCGCGGGAGGCCCTGGAGCACGGCGAGGCCTCTTCGCCGGTCCTGACTACGCCAGGACAAGCTGCTGCCGGCCGGAAGCCAGTATTCGCTGCCAACGGCAGAAGCGGACATGGCTCTTTCCGGCGTGGAGATGGCGCATGATCAGGAATATCCGGATAGGTTACGTGGTCTCGTCGCTGATGCTGGTCCTGATCGGCGTGGCGACATACCGCAGCACGGTGGGGTTCCAAGAGGTATTGGCTCGCCGGCAACATTCCCGACTCGTGGTCATCCCCCTGGAGAACATTCTTCGAGTGGCATTGGACGCCGAGACCTCGGCGCGAGGGTATGCGCTGACCGGTTCGGAAGCCTTTCTCGAACTCTACCGCAGTGCTCTGGGCACTGCAAACCGGCAGATGGACGATCTTCGGACGCCGTTGCGCGCCTATCCCAGCCAGCGAACACGGTTGGACAGGCTGAGATCGCTCATCGATCAATGGCTTGCCGCAAGCCAGCAGTTGATCGAAATTCGCCGGGCCAAGGGGCTGGCGGCAGCCGCGCAGCAGGTAGGAACGAGCGATGACAACCATGTCACCGGCGCGATCCGCGAGCTGGTGGCTGAAATTGAGGGCGAGGAGCGGCTGTTGTTAAGCGAAGCGGAAGGTACGGCTACTTCGCGGGCGACCGCCACCAAAGTAATCGTCGTCCTGGCAAGTGGGATCACCCTTCTGATCCTGGGATTGGGCAGGAGGGCCATTTCCCGGGCGGAGAGACGCAACCGAATTGCGGAAGAGGCCCTGGGCGTAGAGCGCGCCCGCCTGACCACGCTGTTGCAGGAAAAGTTGAGCCTGGCGCAACGCGCCGGCAGGGTGGGCGTGTTCGACTGGGACCTGGCCACCGGGCGCACCGTGTGGACGAGGGAACTGGAGGAGATATTTGGTTTGGGCGAGGGCGAAGGCAACGCCGACGGCTGGACCAAGCAAGTGCATCCGGAAGACCTTCCACGGATGGAGGCCCTGCTTGCCGAGTGGCTGAGTTCCGCCCGTAACGAGGCCAGTTGGGAGTGCCGCATTTTCCTGCCCGGCGGCCAACTGCGCTGGATTGACGCTCGTGCCCGCATGGTGCGCGACCCCGACGGCCAGCCGCTGAGCGTGATGGGCACGAATCTGGATGTGACCGAGCGTAAGCGGGCGATGGAAGCAGAAGTCATTCGCCTGGCCGACATGGTGGAATCTTCCAATGACGCCATCATATGCAAGACGCCGGAGGGCATCATCACCAGTTGGAACCGGGCAGCGGAGCGCATCTATGGCTTTACCAAGGAGGAAGCCCTTGGCCATTCGGTCGAGATGCTGATCCCGCCGGACCGCCACAATGAACTGCAGCGCATTCTAGACCACATCAGACAGGGCGAGCATGTGAAGAATTTCGAGACCACGCGCTTGCGCAAAGATGGCCAGTGTGTGGTTCTGTCGCTGACCATCTCCCCCATCCGGGATGGGAGAGGCGTGAACGTAGGCGCTTCCACGATCGCGCGCGATATCACAGAGAGCAAGGCGGCGGAGGCGGAAATCCAACGGCTTAACGACGATCTCCGCAAGAACGCGAGCAATCTGGCCGCCTCCAACCAGGAACTGGAGGCTTTCAGCTATACGGTTTCTCACGACCTGCGGGCACCGCTGCGCTATCTGGGGGGATTCCTGGATTTATTGAAGAACCATCTGGGCGACAGCCTGGACGAAAAAGGACGCCACTACCTGGACGTGCTGACGGATTCGGCGGCGCAGATGGGCACGTTGATGGACGATCTGCTGCAGTTCGCGCGCATGGGCCGGGTGGAGATATCCGAGACCAAGGTCGGCCTGGCGGACATGGTCAAGGGGGTGCAGCGGGAACTGGCGGCGCATCTTACCCAACGCAAGATTGTCTGGGCGGTGGAACCACTGCCTGAAGTGGCGGGCGACCTGGCCATGCTCCGGCAGGTGCTGGTCAACCTGCTGGGGAACGCGATCAAGTACACCTGCACCAGGGCGGAAGCGGCGATTGAAATAGGTTGCCGGGAAGAGGGCGGGGAGTGGGTGGTTTTCGTGCGCGACAACGGCGTGGGGTTCGACATGCGTTATGCCCACAAGCTGTTCGGCGTATTTCAAAGGCTGCACAGTTCCCACGAATTCGAAGGCACAGGCATCGGCCTGGCAATCGTTCACCGCGTGATCGCCCGGCACGGGGGGCGAACCTGGGCCGAAGGCGTGGTGGGACAGGGCGCAACTTTCTATTTCTCGCTGCCAAGAACGGCCGCCGAGGAGAGAGTGACACGGGCGCGGGCGGGTTGAGCGAATCATACCGAGGCAATCATACTGAGGCCATCAGGCGATCGAGAGGAACACGCATGATATTTCCGACCAAGGTGAAAGACGTCCTGCTGGCGGAAGACAACGCTAACGACGTGGAGTTGACCCTGACGGCGCTCCAGAAACACAATCTTGCCAATCGCGTCACGGTGGTTCGGGACGGGGCGGCGGCGTTGGACTACCTGTATCGGGAGGGGGAGTTCGCCCAGAGGGAAGCAGGCAATCCGGCGGCGATCCTGCTGGATCTCAAGATGCCCAAGGTGGATGGACTGGAGGTGCTGCGCCGCGTGAAAACCGACGCCAAACTCAAGACCATTCCCATCGTCATCCTGACCTCTTCGCGGGAAGACCGCGATCTGGTGGAAGGCTACCGGCTGGGCGTGAACGCCTATGTGGTCAAGCCGGTCCACTTCGATGAGTTCGTGGAAGCAGTAAGCTGCCTGGGACTGTTCTGGGCGCTGATCAACGAACCGCTGCCTGACTACGCCGTCGCGCCGGCGCGATAGAAGGAGCCCCCCAGCGGGGGCAGGGCCGGCGCACCCGCGCGCACCATCGAACGCCGATGCGCCACCGGCTCCATGCACCGAAACCCTTTTCCCAGATCGTCCGGGCAACAGGAAGCCCCGCAAAATCGACATGCGAATACCAAGGTTTTAAGACCTGATAATACTGTAGAATAGAGTCACAGGATTTTAACGGAAAGGGCCCAATAGCGACTATGAACGCAAAAGTCCGGATTCTGAACCTGGAGGACAACGTCACCGATTCCGAGCTGATCCGGTTCTGGCTGGAGGCGGCGGGCATGGAGTGCGAGTTCCTGCGTGTGGAGACGGAGGCGGACTACCTGCGGGCCCTGGAGCAGGAGGGGGTTGATGTCATCGTTGCCGACATTGCGCTTCCGTCCTATGATGGCGCGCGGGCATTGGAACAGGCGCGGCAGCGCCGGCCGGAAGTTCCTTTCATCTTTTTCTCCGGCACGCTCGGCGAGGAGGCGGCGATCGAAAGCCTGAAGAAGGGCGCCACCGATTATGTGCTGAAACAGCGCCCGGCGCGGTTGGTCCCGGCCGTGCAGCGCGCGCTCCAGGAAGCCGAAAAGCAACGGCAGCGGCAGCGCGCCGAGGAACGTCTGCAGCATGCGCAAAAATGGGAAAGCATCGGTATTCTGGCAGGCGGCGTGGCGCACGATTTCAACAATCTGCTGGCCGTGATCGTGGGAACCGCCAGCGCCGCCCTGGCCGCGTGCCCGGGCTGCGAACAATTTCAGACCATCCTCTCGGCGTCGGAGCGGGCCGCCAACCTGACCAAGCAGTTGCTGCAATATGCCGGCATGGGCCAGCTTGTCATCAAGACCGTAGATCTGACGGAACTGGTGTCGAAATCGACGGAGCTTTTCTCGGCTTTCGTTCCCAAGAGAGTAAGCCTCAGCTTCAACCTATCGAAGGACCTGCCCTGTATCGACGCGGACTCCAGCCGGATTGAGCAGATCCTGATGAATCTGGTGAGCAATGCCGGGGAAGCGATGCCACCCAACCGCGATGGGTTGATAGAAGTAACCACCAGCAGTTGCGAGGTCACGCCGGAAATGGCCCGGCGGCGCTCCAAGGCGTACGAAGTCGCCGCCGGCGCTTTTGTATGCCTGGAAGTGCGGGACAACGGCGCCGGCATGAACGAAACCGCGAGCTCGCGCGTCTTCGATCCGTTCTTTTCCACCAAGTTCACCGGGCGCGGCCTAGGCCTGGCCGCGGTCTACGGAATCGTTCGCACCAGCAAAGGCTTCATCGACGTCCACAGTTCGCCCACCGACGGCACCACCTTTCGGGTGTTCTTTCCGGCCTCCCAGAAAAAGCGTTCGACGGAGCCTTTGGCGCGTTTATCGCGGCCGCAGAGCGCCGCGCGCCGGGAGCCCGCCGGGCCCGCCACCATTCTGGTGGTTGACGATGAGGAGATGGTGCGCAACCTGGTGTGCATGACCCTGAGGCGGCACGGATATCAGGTACTGGATGCCAAGGACGGCAAGGATGCGCTCCAGGTGCTGGCCGGCTCCGCGGCGCTGCCATCTTTAATTCTTGTCGACCTGGCAATGCCAGGCATGGGCGGGGCTGAACTGGTGCCGATTCTGGAAACGCAGTTTCCGGGTCCGAAGATCATTGTTACCAGCGGCTACCCCGAGGAAGAGGCCCAACTGGGCTTCCGGTCCGGGTCGGTGGCCGGTTTTCTGCAAAAGCCATACTCCCTGGAGAAGCTGGCACAGAAGATCGCGGGGACGCTCGGCGGCAGTTCCACGTCCCACAGTCGAGTCTTTCCCGGAACCGCGTAGGGCGTTCGGTGAATACGGGGGATGGGAATCGGGAACAGGGCGGGCATGGGAACAGGGCGCGAAGATTTTGGCGCGGCTCGCGGCAGGCGGATTCACAATCCGCCGGACCCAGGGTGCCCCTGGCAACCTGCCCCACATAGGGTGGCTCGGCCTAAGGCCGAGTCAACAATAAACTGGTTGACCGGCCAATCCTTGACCGCTTAGTCGTCGAACAAGATTGGAATCAATAAGTTAATGGCGCGTTCAAAGATTGGACCGGTCAACCAGCTTTTCAACCGGCCAATCGACTCATTCGAGATCACTTACGCCCGATCTCTCATTTCGATCCCGATTGGCCGGTTAAAAGAAGGACAATTTGCGTCTGGCGTAACGGGAATCGCTTGGATCGTGGGATTCAAAAAACGCAAGATTTCACGCAAAGCCGCCAAGCCGCCAAGAAAAAGCCGCAAAGAAGACTACGAAGATTACTCAGGGAGTCCGTTAGCGATGCGCGTAATGCCGTCCTTGATCAGCGCCACATTGAAGTTGATAAGCAAGCCCAAACGCTTGTTGGCTAGCCGCAGATGGGTGAGAAGCTGCTTCTTGTGCACCGGGAATCGATCAATCGACGGACGGCAGCCGCATCCGAAGTGCGGCAGCTTACAACCGAGAGCCCCTGGAAAATGTTGGGCACAACCGACGATGCCGCCGCGCCCACCACCGTGCCCGCAACTCCCAAAGCGGCCACCGGTTTCCATACTTTAAGCCCGTTGAAGAGCGCAAACAACGCACCCACGAGAACGCCGGCGAACAGCCCAAACTGCACCGCGAACCGAAGCGGCGGGCGATCGGGATGAGTCGGAAGATTCGCCGGATCGATCAATGCCGCGGCCTTCCCATCCACAAAAGCATCGGCAATGCGTTGGGCGGTACGCTGCGCTTGTGCCGCATCCGGCGCGGTCACGCGGACTCGGCGCGGTCCGTCCTTGCGGTCCGACCAGATCAGGATGCTGTTCCGCAGCCGTAAGGCCAAGTCCTCCATGGGAACGCGGGCGCGATCCTTTTCGTATAAATTCTCCCGCAGGATCAGGCGCGTCAGGCTGGCTCTGCTCAAAATCGTGGCGGTTTCCGCATTCAGTGGAGTCTTATCCGGCTGGATGACGGCCTCGGATCGGTATTGATCGGGCATAGGCCGCGAAAATGTCACGCCCGCAAGCACGGCGGCCACTGCGGCGGCTGCGGCGGCTTTCCACCAACTACCTGATTTCATCTGCATTTTCATGGCACCTCCTAGAACGTCGAACCATGTGCGCCACGTGGGCGGAACCTCATCGAGCAAGGCGTCGAACTCGGTTTCATAGCGATTTCGCCAGGATTTCGGATACAGCCGAATCAGACTTTTCAGGACTCGTCTCATGCGTGCCTAAGCCTCTTTGAGGCCGTCTTAAGGACGTTATTGAGCGTGGCTAGCTCGTTTTCCAGCGATTTTCGACCCAGCGCAGTCAGTGTATAGGGCTGTCGCCGGTCCTCCGACGCCACCGGCGCGATCCACCCACTTTCCTCAAGCCTCGTGATCGCTCCATACAGCGTTCCGGGCCCCAGCTTAATGGACGAAAACCGCTCAATGTCCTCCATCATCGCGTAGCCGTGTTTATCGCCTTCGGCCAGGCTGGCCAAGACCAGCAGGGCAGGGTCATTATTACGCGTCACGTAATACAGAGTACCCGATCGCATGACCAATTGCAATGCCCTGCAAGAGAAACGTCTGCATTTGTGCTGGACGGTGTGGCGATGGACTTCCAGGCGTTACTGCTCCGGGCACGCCTCCCCCGCAGTCGCCTGCACTCACGAAATCGGTTCCGCTGGAGAGGCCGCTTCTTGGTGACTATTAAATTAACTAAGTTTGAGCCCTGCTTTCAAGCATTTCCAGATCTCCAACCCCGAAATCGACTCCCCGCCGTGCTACACCAGGATCAGGAGCCGCTTTGCATCGGACAATCCCCCGAATGTTCACCCCTTATTACACTCACCTGCCCGGACCGAGATCGCCGCTGCCCTCCCAACTCCAGGGGCCCAAAATTCACAAACGGCCTCAGTTCCCTAACCCACCAGCTCCCAGGATCCCAATTGGCTTCGTTTCGCCCCGCTCAAGCGGTGACCACGCCCTCGGTCCCTGGTCCCATCCCCCGACCGCCAGATTGGCTTCGTTTCGCAATCCTGCTCAACCGTCGAGCCACGCCTCCTGCCTCGGTCCCATCCCCCGACCGCCAAATTGGCTTCGTTTCGCATATTCCGTCCGTACGGCCCCAGCCCCAGGCCCCCGCCCCCAGCCCCCGGCCCCCGCCCCCCTCCCCCCGCCCCCCCCCCCGCCCCTGGTACCCCCATCGGAACACCG
>Ga0210402_10002625_pt1 | contig 17390 bp, 14 predicted proteins | sample IncBWC7MmetaG_FD_161055 | JGI IMG/M metagenome (GOLD analysis project Ga0210402, IMG submission 161055) | Forest soil microbial communities from Barre Woods Harvard Forest LTER site, Petersham, Massachusetts, United States - Inc-BW-C-7-M | ecosystem: Environmental > Terrestrial > Soil >... | reverse complement strand
AAGCTCACCTTTGAGCAACGTTCCGGCGACAACGATCTTGTCATCGGACTGGATCGCAATGGCAGAAGCGGTGGCGATGCTGCTGCCAAACGATGTCGTGACGGTACCACCGGACCCAAAGCTGCTATCGAGTTGTCCTTGCGGAGTGTAGCGCACCAGGCCGAACGCCCCCAGGCTGCGGGTGGCTGCAGTCCCAAGTTCCACAATCGCGCCACTCGATTCGAGGCCCAAGCCTGCAACTGTGATCGTCGGAAAGCCCGAGAGCGTTGTCGACACGCCGCCATTCTTGCCGAATGCGGGGTCGCCAATGCCGACGTTCTGATAAGCAAACGCTGCAAATCCGGAACTCGGGACCGTCGGATCACTGATCAGCGTCCCGGCTGCCAAAATGTCACCGTTGGCAGCCAAGGCATGGCCGGCGTTGGGAGCCATCAACTGCCCACTGACGCCGAAATCCGTGTCGATCGCGCCGGAACTTGTCAGGCGCGAAACAAGACGACCAAACACCAGGATCTCGCCGTTCGACAGAACCTCAAGCGTGCCCGTGCCTCCAGGGGGGAATGCAAAGCCGTTCGTTCCGAAACTCGTGTCGATGCTGCCATTCGCCAGTAGGCGCGCCACCTGGTCCCCTACGCCGATAAAGCTCTGCACGCCGGCCAGGATCCGGCCATCCGGTTGTAAGGCAATTCCACTCAGCGAGCCGAATTTGAAGATGGCGGCGCCGTTGCTGCCGAAAGACGAGTCAAGCTTGCCTGCGGAGGTGAAACGATCCAACTCGCCATTCACACCGTTGCCGTTTGTAGCAACCAGGATTTTGCCATCCGGCTGAATCGCTGCCGCCGCATATGATCCAAAGCTGTTGGGGAGCAGAGCAGTGCCATTTGCTCCAAAGCTCTTGTCCGGGCGGCCATTGGACAGGAAGCGCAACACCGCTGGCACGGTAAAACTATTCGTGCCCGGAACCCCTCCGGCCACCACAATTTTGCCGTCGCTTTGGACGGCAACGGCGCCGATCGCAAAGAAATTGGTGTTTCCCGTCACCACGTTCTGCACCGTGGTGATGCCTCCAATACCAAACGTCGGATCGAGCTTACCAGCTTGACCAGATGCGGAAACCGTGACAACGAACAGCATTGCACAGTAGAACAAGACAGCATATTTCTTCGCGAATTTCGAGTTCATGCTGACCTCCTGATGAGTAGCGCCGGAGGCTGTCCGCCGACCTAATTCAACTGCTGGTTGGCCACCCTGCCAGTGCCGTTGAATACTTTCCTCGGCCGAGGAGTGATTTGGTTCAGTTAAGTTTGTCTCGGACACTACCGTAGATGGAGAGTTGTCTTCTTTCATGGTTTGCGTTCCAATTCCTTTGCTTATGATTTTGTTCCAGCGGTACTGTGGGTAAGACACAACGACCAAACGACGAGATACAGCAAGAATGTCATTAGAATGTCAACTCTTTGCTAACACCCCGTGACGACACTGCTGTGAGGGTTGGAATAGAGAGTGAGTTGATAACTGGCATGAGACCTTTCTCCCTTCCTCTAGCGCATGATTTGTTCGAGCTATAGGGGAAACTCCGCTAATCGACTGTTATTCCCGAATTCCAAGAAATAATTCTCCCGACGAAACAGTCTCTAGACCTTTTTCTGCCGATCGGTGGACCGCCAGCTCCTTCGCAAAAGGGCAGTGATGGCACCGTCGTGTTCGGGGGCATCCAGTCTTTCTTTCGGCCACGTCTGGCTTGCAGGGAACTTCAGATCTCGGGCTTCCACCGTTGCGACCTTTCGTTCTTTTTACGCAGCAAGGTCGCTGAGGAGTTCGCGCTTGCTGTAGAACATCATTCAAGAGCTCGTCGGTCACAGCTGCGCTCCTTGCCGGTCCCGATCAGAACACCGTGGAGAGGTTCGTCGCTGCTACAGACCTCAATCTCGATCCTTCCGTTTGGGCTGCGGTTCGCAATACAAACAGCAATTCAGAGATGAGACAGGTCGTTGTTCCACTCTTGACGTAACATCGCCATTTCACCAACAACCTGGCCCGGCAAGCTGGGGAGGGCAGTTGTTGGTGATAACGCCTGTTTACAACAACTAGCTGCGATGAGGGAATGCGGGGATGGCCTTTGAGGCAACATACTTCCATCGGAGCGGAACACTACCGTAACTTGGCAGAACGCGAATCCCTAGACAATGATCGAGCTGTATCCTGGGCCCCGTAAGGAAGTTCTGAGGCCAACCGAGGTCTCGACTTCAATGAATAATCGAAGTGTAGTGGTTGCTCTGACCACGAGCGACAATGACTACCAGGCGGAACAAGCGGCATCTGCGACCGAGGTCGCGATGCGGCTAGGTGTGAAGATTCACGTCATTTACGCCGACAGTAACGCAGTCAATCAATCCCAACAATTATTGAAGATCATACAGGGCAAGGATCAGCGACCAGACGCGATCCTAGTCGAGCCGGTTGGGACACCGATGCACCAGGTCGCGAAAGCGGCAGTAGCGGCGGGCATCGGCTGGGGGATTCTCAATCGCGAAGCCGACTACATTTCCGAACTTCGCCGGACCGCCTTGATCCCGGTATTTGCGGTGAGCCCCGACCAGGAAGAGGTAGGGCGGATTCAAGGTCAACAACTGGCCGCCTTCACGAAGGAAGGTACCATTCTCTATATCGAAGGCCCTTCCACTAGCAGCGCCGCGAATCTCCGCTCCAAGGGGATGAGTTCGACCAAACCCCCCAATGTTGAAGTAAAGGTTCTCAAAGGGGACTGGTCGGAAGGCAGTGCACAGCGGGCAGTCAAGTCCTGGCTGTCGTTGAGCACGTCGAGCCAGCTGCACATTCAAGCTGTGGTCTGTCAGAACGACGCCATGGCTATGGGTGCAAGAGAAGCTTTCGCCAGCCTGCCCGAGCCCGCTCGGCAGAAATGGCTGAGCATCCCGTTTACGGGCTGCGACGGAGTCACTAAGACCGGCCAGGAATGGGTACGCAAGGGACACTTGCGTGCGACGGTAGTGATACCGCCCATGGCAGGCCTAGCTCTCGAAATGCTTGCCACAGCGGTTAGTACCGGTTCAACGCCTGCCGAGCGGACTCTATGCGCCCCTCGATCTTTTCCGGCCATCGGAGATATACGCGCGCAAGCCTTCGGAGCGTCAGCGCTCCCGCGATAGCGGTTGGAATCGGCGAGCAATCCTTTAAAGCACGCCCCGGCAAATTCCGACTACTGTCGTAATATCGCCATTTCACCAACAACCCGGCCCGGCAGGCTCCAGGCAGTTGTTGGTGTAATCGCCTGATTTCGTCACTTGTGGGCCTTATCCTATAGATAGAGACTAGAATCGGCTCCATCATGGGATTCCATCCGATCGTCCTGGGGGGACGAGTGTGTAGCATTTGTCGTTGTCTGATCTTCGCGGTTGTGCTCGCACCGATGTTGGTGGCGCAGCCCGTGACGCGCTTGCAGGGGCTCGATCGTCTGTATTTCGAGCATGTCGGGGGAGACGACGATCATTCGGAGGTGCCGTCGTTCCTGGCGAAGTTCTTGCCCCCAGAAATCCGAGTAAGTAAATTCAGCCTACGGAAGGCTGCCCGCGAAATCATGGACGGCAAACTGGAACTTCATATCGAAACCAGAGACTTCAATTTGCCGCTACAGCGGACATCGAGTGACCTGTGGCTTCGCCAGATCATCGTGGGCACGGGAGCCGCACGGATCACTTGGTTATGGTGGGCCCTCTATGACCATGGTCGACGCAGCGACGTCTGGTACTTCAGCGCGGACCCCGATTCGTGGTACGGCAAGTTTGGTCATAAGAATCGTATCGATAGCAGCAAGGTGCTTTCGAACTACGAGATCGAGGCGGTCTCGGCGAGTGCTGACGGTGTGGAACTGCAAGTGTATGGCTCTATGTTCCGGCCGGGAGGCGCCTGGTGGATCACCGGTAAGACATTCAGCTTTTCTATGCAGAACGAAACCCTCCGGTTCACACGCGTATTGAATACTTTCGGCTTTTTTCAGGGTTACGACCTTGGAGATACACGGGACTTGGTGGACGTGACTACGGAACAAGAAGTGAGCGGACGCTTTCAGATCCAGAATTACGACAAAATCCAAGAGTCGATGTTGCGCGTATGCGGATTTGGTGGCCCATTTACGGACGAGGATTGGAAGTTCAATTGGAGGCGGTTGGAGAGAACGGCTCATTGCATCGCGGAGAGAGTCAAGGCGCGAGTATCCTACCGCAATTTCGATCAGCCCTCCTTCATCGAACGCGGAGGCAAATGATTGATTCCAAGTTAAGCGAAAAATCCCGATTTCACTCACTGACGCGGCGAAAGGGGTAAGGGCGGCATGGTGCGTATCCAGGCGATGCAAACTCTAAGTCAATACGTTTGGCTTTCGTACGCGCCCATGTCGCAGCCGGTGGTTTCCCCTCCCCCGGGACGCGGCTTGCCGCGCTGGTCGGTCTTCAGAAGGTTGCCGGAGAAGTCACGGCAGCCGGCGGGATTGCCGGCGTCAAGCGCCGGGCTGCCTGACGGCAGCGCCATCGTCTGAGTCGGGCCTCCGTTCTTGTTCAAGTTGCCGAGCTTGGGATTCTTGTTGTTGAGATCCCCTGTACTGCTGAAATTGCATGTACTGTCGCTGCTCAGGTTGTAGCCGTCGGACGAGATCGTGCCAGCACAGTTCCCCCCGTTCGCGCTGTTGGCGATAACGCTGTTTTGGATAAGGACCAAGCTTCCCGCGTTGCTGAGGGCGCCGCCGCCGCCGATATTCTCCGGGTTGTTGCCAAAAGTCGAATTGCTGATCTGGACGGTTCCCCCTTGGCTGTAGATGGCTCCCCCGCTCGTCGTGGCGCTGTTCGCGCTGAAGGTACTGTTCGTAACGGTGACGGTTCCCGCATAGTTGAAAATCGCGCCGCCGTAGCCCCCGTTGTTCCCGCTCGACGAATTGTTGCTGAACGTGCTGGCCGTGATGGTCAGTGTGCCGCCGTTGCAGATGGCGCCACCGGAAGTCAAATTATTATTGGCGTAGTTGGTGTCGAAGGTCGAGGCCGTGATCGTCATCGTGCTGCGGTTGTCGATGGCGCCGCAGCTCGCGCTGTGTCCAAAAAAATAGGGGCTGTTCCCGCTGAAGCTGGTTTTGCTGATGGTCGCTTTCCCGGTGTTAAGGATGGCGCCGCCGCTGAGCGCCGTATTCACGTAGAAAAGACTGTTGGTGACAGTAAGCGTGCCGGAATTGTCGACGCCTCCGCCGCCCGAATAGCCGACACCATTCTTGATGGTGAGATTCGACAGGGTAAGACTAATGGCGGCGCCGACCGTAAAGACATTGGAGGTGTTTGTGCCGTCGACGATGGTGGTCGCCGCCTTAGCGCCTTTTAGCGTCAGGTTAAACGGGATGGTTAGGTTTTCCTGGTAGGTGGCTGCCGCGATCTGAATGGTGTCGCCGGACGCCGCAAGCGAGATCGCATGTCCGATGGTGGCGCAGGCCGTGGCTTGCGTCTTGCAGTTATTGCCGTCGTCGCCGCTGACCGCATTGACATACCATGTGCCAGCGAGGGCTTGGGAAGACAGCATGATCAGAGCGACGAGAACCGGGACAACGCTGACTTTCAGCATGGTAACTCCTCCCCGCAAAAATCTGCTTGCGACAACCGCGAAAGGGCCTAATTTTAGGTCGTGAACCTCAATGTTTCAAGCATCGTCCGGAGCCGTTCGTACATTCCGACCGAGCCCATGATTCGGCTGAAGGTGACGGGAATCAATGAATTCGTCACAGTGAATGCGACAGATAGTCTGCCCCGATTGTCGGACTGAGATGTTAGGTCGAGTGGAGGCAAGTCAATGAAAGGCCGGGACTTGACATCGTACGCGAAAGGTCAATTTGATGAAAAATCACGATTACACCAACAACCCTGGAATCGCGCAATAATGTTCATACAGTCCGCTCCCTAGTTCACCCAGGCCGCGTTTACAACTTTCGCATTATGAGGCATTTGCAATGAATCGAAGTCTGGGCCTGAACGGTCGGATTTGGCACCGTTCTTGCTCTAAGCAAGTTCTAGGACTGAGTTATGGCGAAACTAATTGCGCCAATCCAGGTCATCTTGTTTTTTCTGTTGGCCGCTTGTGGAGCATTGTCCCAAAGCGAACGTCCCTTAGGTGATTTCCTTCAGCGGGAGGGTTTGACCTCACCCGAAATGCAGGGCCAAGAGATGCGGGCGTGGAGATCGCTTCCTGACGCTCCGTCTATCGTGCAGCCTCCAACACAAACAGAGAAATTTCAAACGTTCATCGTTCGAGCGCGCTCGCATTTAACACTTGGCGCGGTCGGCATTGATGCGGGCGTAATGGGTGAAATAAAGCTGGGGGACGTTACTCCCGGACTGCAGCGCAGCTTTACCGCTTCCTCTGAAGCGGCGTTTAGGCAAAAACAATCCAGCACCTTTCTCGCTCCGACCAAAATGACGTTTGCTCCCACCTTCGGCCTAGTACATCACGAGACGATCCATGGTGCCAACGACTTGGAGTCCTATGGCCGCCGCATCCCGTGGGCTGGGTCCGTCATCCTGCGAATCAGCCAACAGGCTAAGACTCACCCGCATATCACAAGAGCACTCATGGTGGTCCAACCGCGATTCTGATGGTTCGCTTGTTTATCTCAAGCTAGTCAGAATGGTTTGGCGATGGCCACTCGTCCGATTGAGTAGTGTTTTGCGCGTACCCGTAGCCCAGGCAAACCCCCGAAGCGATATCCGCGAAATGGTTGACATAGAATCGCCATTACACCAACAACTTGGCCCGGCAGGGTTGACGGGCAGTAGTTGACCGGTCCGCGCCTTCTCTTAGATGATTGTGACCGCATGGACGTTGAACGCATCATTGACGACATTGAGCAGCTACAGGAAATGTTCGAAGCGCCGGACATCAGGCCACTCAGCGCAAGCGACCTCTCTGCTGCCAATCGAAGGCACGACGATATGCTCGCGCACAGCCCCTGGTTTCGGCTTTGGCAGCGGTATGGTCTCTGTTGCCGACCTCGGGATCCAGTAATGCGACGACCGGAATAGACGCGGCTCAGACGGTGAGGCTACGGCTGTCGTGTGCGGTGGCCAACCCCTGTCGTGTGATTGCCCATTCGAGGAGCGCGGAAACGACGTGCAGGGGTTCCGAGTGCTAACGCCTGGTTGCAACAGGTTCCCGGTCACCTGGCGCGATTGCCCGTGAATTTGCGTGGAAGGCGCGCTATGATGCGCCGGTACGACAACTCTGGCCGAGCCTGGAGAAAACGTATGATGAATTTTTGTCGTCACATCTGGTCAGATGAACAAGGGCAGGACATCGCGGAGTACGCCGTGATGTTGGCTGTAATTCTGGTACTGGTAATCGGGACTGTTCGTTTGATTGGGGGCAACGCCAACAATGTATTTTCCAACGTAGCCAGCTCCATGAGTCAGTAGCGAGTAGCGGCTTGCTCCCTGGCTACTCTTCAGAGTGTGGTTTCTGCGCGAAGGGTGCAAGTGGGGCGAGGAATTGTCGGATTCGCTCCAGATCAGGTTCAGAAATCCTGACGAACTTCACACCAAATCCCATTCCCACAGTACTGTAGGCGACTTCGCAATCCGCCAAGACCTTGGTCTCTCCAATCCAGATGCTTAGTTTCACCTTGGTTTTTGGCTGCATTGGGATCGCCGTCTCAACGTAGCATCCGCCGACGCAGAGATCCGAGGTCTTAGCACGGAACGAGGATCCGTCCTGGGTGTGAATCTCCACCGAATTACTACACTTCATTCGGGGGTGCTTTCGTTGCTGAACAATCGGTGGTTGATGACTGTCGGGTATAGGAGACGGTAACGGAAAATCCCAGAGAGGCTTTTCGGGAGAAGTGTTGAGCAATCCCACACAGCCCGCCTTTGGTGTGCCAGGCTGGCCCACCCACTTTACGCGAAAGTGGACTCGGTTCTTGCCATAGCTCAGACCGATGATCTCGTCGAGAGTGAGCCGGGGCTCTACACCGCTCAACTCTGCTCCCTGATGGCTAACGTTAACCGTGACTGATTTCGCCGAAAACACCTGGCCATCACTGTCTGTGCCGAAAATGCGCACTGGCACTTGGACCTCTTTGCGCGGCTCGCGGCGCCTACCCATACCGCAGTACTCTCCACGTAGTTCAGGGTGGGAGTAAGTTTAGAACATATTGGAACTCACGATTGGTGTCGTAATTTCGCGACACTCATTGACCGGAGTTTCGGCGAACAGATAGCGCAAGCTGGTGTAATCGCCTGTTAACGCCAATCATTCTGATTTCGGACACGCCAAAAAGGTACGGCGGGACTCTTGTGCTGAGCACTCGACTGTCAGTGAATATGGATGGAACTTTCGGGGGGAACAGTAAGAACTACGCTTTGTTCCGCATTTCTCTTGGTGCGCAACCCCTTGCAACTCCGGTAAGCCATTGATCCCCAGCGGTATAAGCTGGCGACAGATGGCATGCGGCGTGCTTTGCAATTTCTGCCAGCCCCTTTGGGCGGCAGGCATGCCTGTTTAGGTCCTTCCCCGCGAACGGTTGAGAAGTGAGCGAGGGGCGCGGGTTCTAGTGGAGTCGCCTTATGATTCGTGCTGCTTCGTCTAGCCTGTTCAGGTTGGCCTTCGTGGGCACCACCATTTTCTTGGTCAGTTGTGGTGGGGGAAATTCCGCCTCAGACCCTCAGTCCGCTACGGTAAATGTGACCGTCAGCGACCCTGCTACTTGCAGCCCACCTCAAGGACCATTCGTCCATATCTACCTCACCATCACGGACGTGAAGATTCACCAGAGTGCGAACGCCGGAGCTGACGCGCCGGCTGGGTGGATTTGACTCCCGGTTTGCCAAACGATCCGCAGCAGGTGGACATGCTTGGGATTGCGAACGACCAATGCTTCCTGGCGAGCCTGGGCTCGACCACGGAGCTGCAGGCAGGGCACTATCAGCAAATCCGGATTTTGCTGCTGGACGATAACCACGCGTCCAAGGTGAATAACAACCAGTGTGGCTCGGCCGCCAACTGCGTGGTGCTGAGTGCGCAGCCCAACCATTCCGTTCCACTAAAGCTCTCCAGTGAAGCAAAGACTGGCATCAAGATTCCGTCCGGGCAGATTGCCGGAGGCCAATTTGTCGTCGCGTCCGGGGAGGTCAAGGACCTTAACATCGATTTCAATGCCTGCGAATCCATCGTTGTTGAGGGTAACGGCCAGTATCGACTCAAGCCGGTCCTACACGCAGGGGAGGTCTCCACAACTGATGATTCGATCACAGGCACGGTGGTGGACAGCGTAACGGGAGTGGGCATCGTAGGTGGGAACACCGTTGTGGCGCTCGAGCAGAGAGACAGCAGCGGAGTAGACCGCGTGATCATGGCGACTGTCACCGATTCGAACGGCAACTTTGTCTTCTGCCCCGTGCCCGACGGGATGTATGACGTCGTGATGACAGCGATCAACGGAGCCGGCACGATTTACGCTGCGACGGTGATCACCGGTGTGCAGCCCGGCAACGCCTTGGTCAAGGTTCCGGTGACGCCGGCTCTGCTTCCGGCCTCAATCACAGGCCAGATCACTACGACTACGGGCACCGTCGGCACCGCCGCAGACCTCTCACTCTCTGCTTTGCAGCAGATCACGGTGGGCGGATCAACTGTGATGATCACCACTCCGCTGGCAGAGCAATCAACCGCTGCAGCGACATTGACCACGGCACCCGGCTCCGGATGTCCCGTGAACACCGACTGTGTCGATTACACGCTCGCCGTTCCCGCGGCCAACCCCAGCGTCGGGACGTTCACGCCAAGTGGGAACCGGACGCCAGCGCCACCGCCGGGGGGCACGGTTGGCTACTCCCTAGATGCCAACGCCTTTGTTCCAGGCTCCGCCGGGGCGACGGACTGCAATCCTTCAAACCTCCAAACCAACCAAACCAGCACGAATGCTCCGCTGACGGTGACGGCTGGGGGAACCGTGACAGCGGCAACACTCGCGTTTACTGTCTGCCAGTGAATGGCGTTTCACGGGTAGTTATCTGACCCGATGACCGGACACTTCGACCAGCTAAATTGACGCCCCTCAACTGGCGAAAAATTGCCATTACACTCATTGACCCGTGGTTGGTGGGAAATAAAGCGTTGTGGCGGCTGTCAGTTCTGACAGTTTCCGATGGGATCGCTCGTTGCTCTAATGTCTCGCACTTAGCGTCAAGCTAAGAAGGGGAAACAAGACTAAGCGGGACCGATCTCGGGGGAGGGCGGTCCCGCTTTTGTCTCTGTCTGTCTGCCCAGTGATCCGTTTCCGAACATGCGGATAGCTTCCGTGTTGCGCGTCATCCGCCCGGAATCGGCGGCGTGTGACAACAGAGCTGTCCCGCTGTGGGAGCTGGAAACTTGTCAGCCAACACTCTCTTGCCTTGGCTCGTTCGCGTAGTGTGCAATCTTGAACAGACAACAGGTCGGGAACTGTCTAGGATTGCTGCAACCACGAAGACTCATCGCAGCGCCACTTCCGCCAGCCTTGAGCCTTTGCGATTGAAAGCAAGACGCTGGCTCACCCCAGACCCTTAAAGAAGGAAATCCTATGCGGGGCGTAGTTCTCTCGCTTTCGCACCTTTCTTCGATTCTGTTGCTCAGCTTGCTGGTCCCCACACGGGTCCTGTGGGCGCAGAGAACGTCAACACCTGAGGAGAGCGCTGTCCAACTTCCTGATGCCCCATCACGGGTCGCAACGGTGTTGGAAGCCCAAACGCATCCTCGTCTCACCTACACAGGATTACCCTTGAGATTCAACCAAAATCAGGGTCAGACTGAGTCGTGGATGAGATTCTTCCCCGATCATACGGGCTACGATCGTCTGTCGATCAATACCAATGCCACGGGAGCTGTTGAATTCTGGGGCAAGAACAAGTACTTCATCAGCAGCGGTCCGACCAAGTGGATGACGTTTGCTCCCACCTTCGGCCAAGTACATCATGAGACGATCCATGCCGCCAACGACTTCGAGTACTATGGCCGCCAGATCCCATGGGCTGGCTCCGTCATTCTGCGAATCGGTCAGCAGGCTAAAGCGCACCCGAATATCACACGTGTACTCAAGACAGTCCATCCACGATTCTGATTGTTCGCTTGTCCATCGCACACTAGTCTGAATGGTTTGGCGGATGTCCACTCTCGTCCGACGGGAATCGTAGTTGGTGTAATCACCTTTCCCGACTTGTCGATGAAGCCCCATTTCCTACCCAACCTCACGGACGCGAACCCTTCCAGAACGCTGTGTGTTTGCTCAAATTGCGGCGAGATGACCATCCTGCCAGTCTTGTCGATGTACCCTCATTTGCCTCCGTCTTTTCGTGAGCCAAGAATCATCTGCCGATGTGGTGCAAGAAGCTTTTCGTTTAGGCGCACTGGGCTACGGAGCTAAAACACAGGCGGGAATCGAGCTATTAGCTGCTTTGGAGGCAATTTGTTAGGGCAGGCGATTTGTCAGTGCTGGAGTAGCGTGTCACCTTCCCGCCGAGCTTGCCGACAGGCAAGTTCCCAAACGTCGCCACCCCAACGAGGTTCTTGGAGCGGCAACGGAGGGAGGGGATAATTTCCCTTTCGAGCGTTCTTACCCAGCCGCCCGCATGGAATCGCTGTCCGAACCCAGAGGAACGCGAGCGTGAATCGTGGTACCACGCTTGGGGTGCGCTTCGATTGAAAGCGTTCCCTTCAGGAGCTTTAGGCGCTCCTCCATGCTGATGAGACCAAGGCCTCTGCTCTCCTTCGCCGCTTTGCGGTCAAAGCCTACGCCGGAATCCACCACCGTGAGATGAATCTCATCCGACGTTCCCCACAATCGCACTTCGAAATACCGTACCCCACTGTGTTTTGCCGAATTATGGAGAGCTTCTTGCAACACTCGAAAGAAGCAAAGAGCAGTGTCAGGCAGCACGGAGCTTGGCATATCGTGGGTTTGGAAGTTAATCTCCACTTTCTGCTGCTCGCCGAACTCTCGGCAGAAGCCTCTCATCGCTCCAACAATACCCAAGTATTGCAGTTTTGCGGAATGCAACTCATGTGACAAGGATTGAATATCGGTGGCTATCTCCGAAGTCTGCTTCTGGAGTTCGCCGGTGCGGCTGCGGACGTCAGGCGGAATGAGAGAGCTTTCGTGGAGTTCTTGTAACTGGATAGCCAACAAGGCGAGACGTTGACCGATGTCGTCGTGAAGCTCTCTGCCGATCCGAGTGCGTTCCTGCTCTTGTGCCTCAATCAACTTGCGGCTCACGTTTGCGAGCGCAGCTTCCGCCAGTTTGCGCTCGGTGGTGTCGATAAACGCGACCACAGCCCCAACAACCTCGTTCCCTCTCCGCTGGGGATACGACCAATATTCAATGGGGAAACTTGTTCCATTCGCTCTCCAAAACACCTCGTCCTCACCGTGAACTCCTTCCCCAGTTCGTGTTGCCCGGTGAACTCGACACTCCTCTACGGGGAGCACTGTGGCGTCCGCACGAGTGTGATGAATCAGATTATGTATATTCTTGCCGATCACTTCGTCAACGTGCTCGTATCCCAAAGTGCGAAGGCAGGCAGGGTTGCAGAACGTGCATCGGTGTTCAAGATCAATTCCGTATATAGCTTCGGCAGTGGAGTCGAGGAGCAGTTGGAGTTTGTCCTCGCCCTCGCGCAGCGCCTCTTGCATCTGCTTGCGGCGGGTAATGTCCTCTGCAAGGATGAGAATTCCGCCCACCGTACCGTCAGGGGTCTTCCAAGGGCGAACTTCCCAGCGCGCCCAATGAGGCCCGTCTTGCCCATCCCAACAGTCTTCGTCAGCTCTCAGGGTTTCTCCTTGAAGGCCGCGGCGGTGAACCTCCTTCCAACGCTCAGGCATGTCTGGGAAAATCTCATAGTGCGAACGCCCTAGTACTTGCGTTCTGCCACGTAAGTAATCAGTACACCATCGGTTGCTGACTTGCAGATAACGCATGTCACGGTCGAGCATCGCGACCGCCGCTGGCACGTTCTTAACGAAGATTGTCAGCAGTTCTTCCCGCGATTGCAGTAATGCCGCTTGCGCTTCTAAGGTGCGGTTCACTTCCAAACGCGCCTCGTCTGCCAGCTTGCGCTCCGTGACATCTATGTTGACGCCGATCATCTTTGAAGGCTCGCCAGACGCATCCATGAAAACTTGCCAGCGCCCTGCGATCCAATGAACGCTCCCGTCAGCCCAGACCACCCGCCATTCACCCTGAGTTGGTTGTCCGCTTTTCATCGCGGCGTCAACCAACTTGATGACTCCTGCGCGGTCATCGGGGTGAACCAGATTTTCAAAAGCCGTCTGTGTTCCGGTAAACGTACCGGGCTGCAAGCCATACATTGCCTCCAGTTCGGGTGTCCAAGTGTTCACGCCTGTATGGATATTCCACTCAAAACTGCCAACGTGAGCAATTTGTTGCGCCAATCGCAGCCGTTCTTCGCTGGCGCGTACTGCCTCTTCTGCCGTTTTTTTATCAGTAATCTCCTCAACCATCGCAACCACCAAAGGAGATGGACGGCTGTTCAATAGAGAGATACTCAAGTGACCCCACACCAACGAGCCGTCTTTTCGGAAATACCGTTTCTCCAATTGGTAGTGATCCACGGAACCTGCTTTTAACTGCTGAAACAGCGCCCAGTCCTTCTGAGCATCTTCAGGAGGAGAAAAATCGACACAGTGCTTCTTGCGGAGTTCCTCCTCACTGAAACCTAGCATCGAGCAAAAGGCTGGATTGACGAAAAGAGGCTGCCCATCCAAGTTCTCCACAGCGATGCCAATGGGACTGGCGTTGAAAACATCACGGAAAAGCTCAATGTCGGGCGCGCGAGTTCGTACGGCCTGATCCATAGAACAATGTGTATAGCACCGCTGATACCTGACGGCAACGATATTGCGTGTGAAGAGCGAGGCTTTACAGAAGTTTACGGTCGGCGTGGAAATGAAGGTTTCGTGGGCAACATTCTTCGCCTAAGTGGTCGGACTACGCCTCAGAAGGTATACCGGACGGAACAGCCGAGTGCCCCACGTTTCGCTTTTTTGAAACGTTAGCGCTGACAGTGGAAATGTCTTGCCAAACTCAACACACTCTAAGTCGCCTGCGATAAACTTTCAGTGAAGCCCGTAACGTTTGCGCCGATGAAAAAATCAACTTCGAAGGCTCGCCGTTCCTCTCCGAAAAGCGCCACCACCCTCAAAACCGTCGACACCTACCTGGCCGCCGTCCCCGAACCCGCCCGCACCACCTTGAACAGCGTACGCGCGGCGATTCGGTCCGTCGTGCCCGCGGAGGCTACCGAGGCCATCAGTTACGGCATACCGTCCTTCAAGTACAAAGGATCGCTCGTCTTTTATGGCGCGTTTTCGAACCATTGCAGTTTGTTCCCGGGAAGTAAGGCCGTGCTCAAGATGTTCGAGCACGACCTGGAAGGCTATCCCACCTCGAAAGGCACGATCCACTTCACGGTCGATAAACCTCTCCCGGCCACTCTGGTGAAAAAAATTGTGAAAGCGCGCCTCGCTGAGAAAGATCATAAGAAATCGCGCTGAAAACCGTCATGGACGAGAGTCTGCGAAGCATATTGACTGGAACTGCCGGACTTTCCGCAGCAGCCGTGGTCGCGCTTCTTCTGACAATTCTGCGCAAGCCCGCAGACGATCCCGCGAGCCGCGACCAAACCGTACGCTTATTTTTGACCGGCCTGGCGGTGCAGTGTCTCCACTTTATGGAGGAATTCGTTACGCGATTTCACGATCGCTTCCCCGCCTTGCTCGGCCTGCCTCCCTGGTCAGAGAACTTCTTCGTGACCTTCAATCTGCTGTGGCTGACGGTCTGGATCCTGTCGGCAATCGGACTACAGAGAGGACATCGTGTCGCCCTATTCCCGGTGTGGTTCTTCGCAATTGCCGCGATGGCGAACGGCCTCGCTCACCCACTTCTGGCGCTGGCAGCTCGCGGATATTTTCCGGGTCTGATCACATCTCCGCTAGTCGGATTAATCGGTATATTGCTCTGGCGCAGGCTGATGGCTCTGACCAGGTGAAATGCCAGAATTGTGAAATGGTGCCTCGCGGAGACCGGCAGAAAACCGCACTGGCTCCGCCATGAACTTTGCCGAAGGTCGACTTTCCGGCTCCTTGCTCTGGCGCAAGGACAAGCCTGAGCTTCATTCGTATCGTAAGACTCTACCCTCCCCCAGGGGTTGTTCTTGAAAGTGGATCGGTAATACCCGTCGAGACGGGATCATCGGCCATTTTGAGGGAACCGGGTCCCGCATCTTACTCCTCCAGGAGATGACGGGCCCGGCTTAACGCCATGCATTGCCACGGCTTGCGCCATGGGCTTTATTCTCGCGCCGCTTCGCGGCTACGTATTAACCACTTTGCGGTGCCACTTTGTGCGTTTCACGATCTCGCGGGATTTTGCTCACTCCGTGCTATCCTCTCTTCGTACCTCGCGGGGCCCGTGTGCCGAGCCATCGGCGCCACGAAAAATGAGGGCTCCTACCTACGTTCTTCCTCGCAGGGATCGTGGATGGAGGAGATGCGAGCACACTTTTGAGGTGTGCTGTGCCATCATCTTTCGTCCGGCAGCACGGCGCGCCTTCAGGCAAAATCATTCAGCCACGAGGAGAACATCATGCAGATCAAGAAACTTACTCCCAACCTGATCGTCCGCAATGTCGAAGCCAGCCTGAAGTTCTATCGCGAGGTTCTCGGACTCGAAACCGCGATGACCGTCCCCGACCAATCACCCTACGTATTTGCGGGCGTCACAAACGGCGCAGTCGAAATTTTCTTCAACGACCAGAAGGTGGTCGCTGCGGAGTATCCGAAGTTGGCCGCAACCATCGGCGCCAGCCTGACACTGTACATGGAGGTGGACAGCCTGCAGGCCGTCCTCGAACGTGTACAGAAGGCCGGAGCAAAAATTGCCATGCCGGTCACGGAGCAGTTCTACGGCATGAAGGAATTCGCTTTCGAGGATGCGGACGGCTACACGATCACGATCGCCGAGAAAATGTAGTTGGTCGTTTGTCGTTTGCAATTCGCGGGTAAGTAAAAAGGGCCGCATCTCTGCGGCCCTTTGATTTTGCCAGCGACGAACGACTATCGTCGTCCCCGTCCGCCGCCTCCGCCGTGATGTCCACCACCACCGCCGCCTGGGCCGCGCCTTCCACGATCACCACCGCCACCCGGACGACGACGACGACTCCGATCTCCGCCGCGGTCGCCACCACGTCCACCATCGGGACGACTCGACGGAACGCCGGCCGGTGCGCCTTCGCCCTCGACACGGTTGAAGTTGGGCTCGTCATCGGCGTCGAAATCGGCGCCGCCTTCGATCACCGCAGTCGGCTCCCCGTGGGCAACGGACGCAGCGGGAGCAGAAAATCCTGCTTCCGGCGCGCCGCCATCAGAATCCGGAGGAGGAGCCCCGCCCATCTTGGCGCGTTGCTCTTTCAAAATCGCCTTGCGTGACAACTTGATGCGATTGCCCTCGACCGCCAGGACTTTCACCAGAACCTGATCGCCTTCCTTCAGTTCGTCTTTGATGTCCTTGATCCGGTGCTCGGCGACTTCGCTGATGTGCAGCAACCCGTCGGTACCGGGGATGATCTCGACGAACGCGCCAAACTCCGCCAGCCGCGTGACTTTACCGAGATACGTCTTTCCGACTTCGGCCGTCGCGGTGAGGTCGCGAATAATCTGGATCGCTTTGTTAGCCGCCGCTTCATCGTTCGACGCGATGTTGATCTTGCCCGTGTCTTCCACGTCGATCTTAACGCCGGTCTGCTCAATGATGCTGCGGATCATCTTGCCACCGGGCCCAATCACGTCGCGAATCTTGTCGACCGGGATCTGCAAGGTGTAAATTCTCGGCGCGTAAGCCGAAACCTTCTCGCGTTGTGCGGTCAGCACTTCGCTCATCTTGTCGAGGATGTGCAACCGTCCACGCTGTGCCTGCGACAACGCCTCGCGCATAATCTGCGAAGTGATGCCGGCGACCTTGATATCCATCTGCAGAGCGGTAATGCCGTCACGCGTGCCGGCAACTTTGAAATCCATATCGCCGTAATGATCTTCCGCACCCGCGATGTCAGTGAGGATCGCGTACGAATCGCCTTCCTTCACCAGTCCCATCGCAACACCAGCCACCGGAGCCTTCAGCGGAACACCCGCATCCATCAACGAAAGCGAAGCGCCGCAAACCGTAGCCATCGACGAGGAACCGTTCGACTCCAGAATGTCAGAGACCACCCGCATCGCGTAGGGCCACGTTTCAAGCGGAGGAAGCACCGCCGAAACTGCACGCTCCGCAAGCGCACCATGTCCAATTTCACGGCGTCCA
>Ga0210402_10002623_pt1 | contig 17398 bp, 12 predicted proteins | sample IncBWC7MmetaG_FD_161055 | JGI IMG/M metagenome (GOLD analysis project Ga0210402, IMG submission 161055) | Forest soil microbial communities from Barre Woods Harvard Forest LTER site, Petersham, Massachusetts, United States - Inc-BW-C-7-M | ecosystem: Environmental > Terrestrial > Soil >... | reverse complement strand
CAAGAGCACAGCCAGGGCCGGTCAAACTTAAAGAGACCCCCCTCCGAGCGCTTCAACCGCTGCTGGTCTTGCCAGATCTTGTTTACTGGTTCGAGCTCGCCTCTCCACTTGCGGCTTCTGCCTTCTTAATCCTTAACCGCGCGGTCTTAATCTCAAATGGTTTTGTGTGTACAGTCACTCCGCCGTTCTCGGTCGCCAGCGCTTTCAGCGGTCTTTCCATCAAGTCAGTTTCTTCGGCGTTCGCCACTCCTGAATCGGGGCGCAACACCACGTCGCCTTCCTTTCCGGCCCACTCGTAAAAGCGAAAAATAATCGCATCATCGTCTTCCGCTTTTTTCGCCGCGGTCAAAACCACGTTTTCCGCTTTCATTTCCAGAAACGCATGCAGCTCCGGCAAGGTTCCCGAGTGCCTTTCCGTTTGCAGTGACAAGAGCGGATAGTTCAGCTCGTAGCCCCGCCGGACCGTCAGTGCCTCCTTCCAGTTCCCGCCGTGCGTATAAAGCGAATAAGTGAACTCGTGCCGTCCTTCATCCGCATGTGGGTCGGGCCACTCCGGTGAACGCAGCAGCGAAAGCCGCAGCACGTTGCCCTTTGCGTCGTAACCATACTTACAATCATTCAGCAGGCTTAGTCCATGGTTCGCGTCGGACAAGTCCGCCCAATAGAGCGCCGGCACTTCAAATTTCCCCTGCTCGGCCCGCGTGTTCCGTGTCGTCGGCCGTTCAATGCTGCCATACGGAATTTCGAACGTAGCCATCTTGTTGTGCGCGGCGAGCGGCATGGCGACTTTCAAAAGAACGTGCTTCTCATGCCAGTCTGCCGTCACCTTCACGTCGACCCTGGGCGATCCAGCCGTCACGGTGATGTCCCGCACAAACGTGGAGTTCTGAAAATGATTTTTCACTCGCAAAATCGCCCGCAATGGCCCGCTCTCGACCAGGGTCAACTCGTCCGCCTGGTCCAAATCCCAGTGCTCCTTTTCGAAATCCTCGTCAATGTTCCAAGCATCCCACTGCTTGGGCTTGTCGCGGAACGCCTGCAAAAGGTTGCCACAAATCGAATCCTTGGGCCCGCCCGTGTCCGTTTCCGCCGGTGCCAGCGCTTCGCTCTTGGTCCGTTTGTCAAACAGACTGGTCATGCAGCCCGTTTTTGCATCCACATTCAGCCGCACGAACTCATTCTCCAGTGTTTCTCCGAACGCCCTGACCATCGTCTGTATAGCCGCAGGCCGCGCGCTCGCCCGGACATAATATGTTGAGTATCCAAACGCCGGCACACTCGCCCTCAGCAGCAAACGCACCCGCCGCGTTCCTCGTCCAGCCGAAAGAACCTGCGAAGCAACGGGTTTACCCGCTGCATCCGCCACCTCCACGAAACCCGAGGCCTCCGGCAACCGCACCTCCGTTTCAACCACTTCGTCCCGAGGCCACGAAAGGGAATTGAACACCACCACCGGAACCCCGTTCCCCTTCAGATTGATGTTCGCCGCAATCTCCTCCAGCGATGCGTCCAGAATCCCCTGGCCCACGCGCCCCACATCCTCCAGGTTTCGCTTGGCGTCCAGATAATTCACCGCAATTCCCGATCCCGGAAAAATGTCGTGAAAATCGTCGAACAACAAATCCTTCCAGCCCCGATCAAACTCCTCCGAGGGATATCTGTGTCCCAACAAAGTCGCAACTGTTGCAAACTTCTCGGCATTCAGCAGCAACTCCTCCGTCTTCCGGATCCGCCGCTTCGTCTCCGCTTGTGTCGTGAAAACCCCGCGGTGATACTCAAAATAAAGCTCATCGCGCCACACTGGCACGCTCATCTTTGCCAGTTTCGGCTGCAAGTCCGCAAAAAATGCCGTCGCCGTGCCGAGTTGCAAATTCGGAAACACAACATCCGGCTGCATCCATCGCGTCGCCGTATCCAGCATTGTTCTTGTCGGCCCGCCGCCGTGGTCGCCCACGCCGTAGAGGTGCATCATCTCCGCATTCGCCGGTGGCTTTTCTCCATAAATCGCCGGCACCCACACGGAGACATCTTTCCCCAACTGCACCGGATCAATCCCCATTGCATAGTCGTGCGGAAAATAAGTCAGCAGCCGGCTGCCGTCCGGTGCCTCCCACCAGAACAATTTGTGCGGGAACACGGTGAACTCATGCGCCCACATCAGCTTCTGCGTCACAAATGTGTCCATCCCGGATTTCTTGTAAATCTGCGGCAGTTGCCAGTTGTACCCAAACGAGTCTGGGTTCCACCCGATCTTGACGTCCACCCCAAATTTCTGCTGGAAGTATCGTTTTCCCACCAGAATCTGCCGCACCAATGATTCGCCGCCGGGCATGTTCAAGTCCGGCTCCACCCACATCCCGCCAACAATCTCCCACCGGCCTTCCTTCACCCGCTGCTGTATTTCCTTGAACAGGTCCGGATACTTCTCCTCCATCCACGAATATGTCCGAGCGGAAGACATTGTGAACTTGAAATCGGGATACTCGCGCATCAGGTCCAGCGCACTTCGAAACGTGTTGCGCACCACCTCTACCGTTTCCGTCCACGGCCACAGCCAGGCCATGTCAATGTGCGAGTTTCCGTCCGCGCGAATCGTGAACTGCTTCAACCACGGCGTCAGCGCCTGCAACTTAGCCTGCGCCTTTCGCAAAGACTCGTCGAATGTCGCTTGATCGCCATGGTCAAGCGCTCCCAAGTCCACGGAGTTCACGGCCGCGTCCAGAATCGCTTGGTGCTCCGCCCGTCCCTCGGGAAACGCGGCCACCATTGGTTGCGCCGCCAGAATTTCCTGACGGAAAATCCCGGGATCAGGCCGGTTCGCCGGAGGAGTAATCAGCAATCGGCTTGCACTGATCCTGGTATTGTTTTCCCCCGTTTGGATTCGGATCGCCACCAGAAACGTCTCGCCTGGCTGTGCATTCTCGGTCAACACAATCGGTTGCAGCGTATCTCGATCCGTGCGCGACACCATCGCGCCATTCGAAAATACCGTCACCGTCACGAAGTCATTGCTATCCACCGCCAGGTCCAGCCGCAAACGCGCCCCGCGCAAGCCGTAGCCATTTAACGTCGCCGGTACTTCAATCCGCCGCCGCAGCACCCGCGGCCCCGTCTTCCATTCCTCCCCCGTTTTGACCACCGGCCACGCTTTGTCGTCTAATAAGGAATCTTCAGGGTGCGGAAGGTCCGCATGGTACCGCCATTCATCCACGGGCACGCTAACGATGGAATCCAGACGATCTACAAGCGGCTTGTAGGGATCCACCCCGGCAGAGGTCTGCGCCGCGCACATTTTGACCAACATGAATAACGCAATAAGAAACGCTTCAAGAAATTGTCTGGTGCTGAACCTACCCGCTGCCCGCATAAGTGCATTCCCCTTCTCAAAAGTACTGGCTTCAATCTGCTACTATTTTCCGTCGGCCGCTTTTGGCCGTCAGCGATTTTACACGCAGCCGCCGCATTCCGCGCCGTGGCCAGGCAAAATTTTTCGGTTGTCAGGGGACGGGGAACATGGCATTGTCTCCCCGCCGGGCAACCGGGACACAACGGAGTTCCCACACCATTTCTTTAAGGGATAGGTGTACGAGTGCGCGGTAGACGGCTGAATTCGAATGGAAGGAAGGGCCGCGGAAGAGCCCATGCCCAGCCCGAAATGCTCTTAAAACTGGAGTTGAAGAGCAACCCGGAAGCGTTGTGCCTGGTTCGCGCCACGGTCGAGCGCGCGGCAGAAGTGTTGCACTTCCAGGACGCCGAAGCCCGCGCGATTGTTCGTTCCGTGGATGAAGCCCTGGCCAACGTGATGCGCCACGCATACGGAGGGCGACCCGGACTCCCGATCGAGATGAGCTGCCGGCGCCTCGAGCACGGCGAGCAAAAAGCCGTTCAGGGCGGAATCGAAATTGTGCTGGCCGATAAAGGGAAGCCGGTGAAACACGCGGCGTTGCAAGGCCGGTCGCTGGACGAAATTCGTCCCGGAGGCCTGGGACTGCATTTCATCCGCCAGAGCATGGACGAAGTTGAATTTAGCCGCAAGAAAGGCAAGAATCTCTTGCGCATGGTGAAGTATTTATCGCCAACTACCCAGGCAGCATCATCAAAAGGAGAGTAGAAAGTGCTGATAGCGGCCCGACCGGCAACTGGTGGCACCATTCTCGATATCACAGGGGACATTGACCTGGCACATTCGCCGGCCATGCGCAAAGCATTGCTTCAGGAAATCAAGGAGAAGAAGACCCCCAAGGTGTTCCTCAATCTGGAAAAGGTTCGTTACATCGACAGCTCCGGCATCGCCTCTCTCGTCGAGGGTCTCAAAGCCTCCCGCGACCAGGGCTCCCGCCTCATCCTCTACGGCCTCAGCAAGACCGTCCGCGAAGTCATGGAGCTTTCTCGTTTGCAGAAAATTTTCGAGATTCACGATAGTGAAGCCCAGGCGCTTGCTTCCTAGCGCCAGAGCCAGGTCTGTCCCCCGCAAAGGTAGCCGGAACACGTGGAATTCTTTGGGAAAATTGGTAGCTCTGTCGAAGGCAGTTTGGCCTACGTCGGCTCACTGACGTCGCTGGCCGGCCGCGCCGCCTATTTCACGTTCATCGGCCCGTTTCAAGGAAAGCCGCTGCGATTCCAGCGCGCTGTCTCTCAGGCAATGGAAGCCGGAGTTCGCGCCCTTCCCATTCTCTCCCTGATTACATTCTTCATCGGCTTGATCCTTGCTCTTCAGGCAGCTTATGAACTTCGCCGCTTCGGTGCCATCAGCTTCGTCGCCAGTGCCGTCGCCCTTTCCATGACCCGCGAACTTGGTCCTCTCATCACGGCGGTCATTGTCATCGGGCGATCCGGATCGGCGTTCGCCGCTGAACTAGGCACGATGAAAGTCTCCGAGGAAATTGATGCCCTCGAAACCATGGCCATCAATCCCGTCAGCTTCCTCGTCGCCCCCAAATTCGTCGCCATGATCCTGATGCTTCCGTGCCTCACCATCTGGGCTAATTTCATGGGTATTCTCGGCGGCTCGCTATTTGGTGTCGCGCAGGCGGACTTTACCTTCCCGCGCTACATCACCGCTTCCCTCGATGCTCTCTTCATGCGCGACGTTGTCACCGGCCTTATCAAAAGCTTCATGTTCGGCGTCACTATCACCGCAGTTGGCTGCCTTGAAGGCTTGAACACCACCGGCGGTGCCGAGCAGGTTGGCCGCTCCACCACGCGCGCCGTCGTTATGTCCATTTTTCTTGTGATTCTGGTCGACCTTGTCTTTACAATGCTTTTCTATTTCCTGGGGGAACACTGAGGATTTATGGCTTCCCTGGCACAAAATCTCGGCATCGACGAGTCGTTTGACGGCCCGATGATTTCTCTACGCGACCTCCGCGTCAGCTACACCGGCCGGGAGATCCTGCACGGGATTAATTTTGACGTGCAGCGCGGCGAAACCCTGGTGATCCTCGGCGGCTCCGGCTCCGGCAAAAGCACGCTCTTGCGCACGCTGGTCGGGCTCGAGAAGCCCACATCCGGCCAAGTCTGGATTCGGGGAAAAAATTTCTCCGCCATCTCCGAAGTCGAGCGCGACGAAATTCGCAAGCGCCTCGGCATGTCTTTTCAAGGCGGCGCTCTGTTCGGCTCCATGACGGTCGGCGAAAATGTAGCCTTGCCCCTGCAGGAGCACACCAAGCTGGAACCAACCACCGTTGAAATCATGGTCCGCTTGAAACTCGACCAGGTTGGACTTTCCGGCTTCGAGGATTTTCTTCCCTCGCAGCTCAGCGGCGGAATGAAAAAACGCGCCGCTGTTGCCCGCGCGCTGGCGATGGACCCGGAAATCCTGTTCTTCGACGAGCCATCCGCCGGCCTCGATCCGATCATCGCAGCCGGCATCGATCAGCTGATCCTCGAACTGAAAAAAGCGTTTCACATGACCATCATCGTCGTCACGCACGAACTGGCAAGCGCCTTCCTGATCGCCGATCGCATGGTTTTGATCAACAAGGGAGACGTCGTTGCCCTCGGCACCACCGAAGAAATGAAAAACAGCAAGCACCCCAAGGTTCGTCAATTTCTTGACCGGATTCCCGAACCCGCGGTTGCCCAGGAACTTGATTATCTGCAGATGCTGACGGAGCCCTCCTCCAAGTCCGGTGAAGGTCGTCAGGGGAAGAGCAGGTAGATATGGAAGCAAAACGCGAACAGGTCTTTGTCGGATTCTTCGTTGTCGTCGCTGTGGCGCTGTTGATCGCCACGGTATTCTCGCTCTCCGGCGCATTTGCCGGCCCAGCGCGCCACTTTCACGCCAAATTCCACAACGCGGCGGGGCTCGAGCGCGGCGCCACGGTGCGTTACGAAGGCGGGCCGAAAATCGGCCGTGTCGAAGGTGTCAAAATTGATCCCAAAGACCCAACCTTTATGGACATGGAGTTCAGCGTCAAGGACGACCTGCCAATCAAGACCGACAGCCACGTAGCCATCCTGAGTTTCAGCCCGCTGGGTGACAATCACCTGGAAATCAAGGCGGGTTCGCCGGCCGCTGCGCGCGCTGCCGACGGAGCCATGCTCCCAGCGGATCAGTACGTGGGCTTCAACGAACTGACCGAGCAAATCAACAAGGTCATGCCGCAAGCCCAGGAGCTAATGGCCAATCTCAATCTGCGCGTGAAGGAGTTGAGCGTGACGATCGCCCGCGCCAACGATCTCCTCAACGACCAGAATCGCGCCAATGTCTCGGCCAGCATTGCCGATTTGCAAGCCATGCTGCGCGAAGACCGCCCGCTTGTTAAATCCACTCTAAACAATGTGAATGGCGCCAGTGTCAAACTCGGCCCGATGCTTGACGATCTCAAGAAGACCTCCGATCAGGCCAACGAGACCTTGAAGAAACTCGACGCCATGCTGGGCGAAAATCGCGAGGACCTCCGCGCCTCCATCAAGAAACTTCGCGAATCCCTGAACAACGTCTCGAGCATCACTCGCCGCGTCGACCAGACCCTCGACGTCAATTCCGAAACCATCGACGAACTCATCATGAACATGCGCGACGTTTCCGAGAACCTTAAAGAATTTACCGACATCATCAAGACTCGTCCGTCCGAACTGATTCGCTCCACCAGTCCCCGTCCACACAAACCCGGAGAGCATCCATGAGACTCAGCGATTCGATCACTCATCAAGCATCGGTTAATTCGGCGCCAGGTCTGCGCCTCGGGAAAATGTGCGGCGCTCTCGCCGCTGCCGCGCTGCTCGCGGCAGGGGTAGCCGGGTGCGGCAGCATTAAGCCGGTAAAGTACTATCAGCTCACCCATCCGGCAACGGCTGTCCTCCCTGCCGCCCCGTCTCCCGTAGATGCCGCTATTCTGGTCCGTCTTTTCCAGACTTCGCATCTCTACCGCGAAGATCGCATCGTCTACGGTGGCGAAGGCGAACAACTTGGCTTGTACGAGAATCATCGCTGGGTCGAACCGCCTGTGGAACTTCTTCAGGATGCCCTGGCCCGCGGACTTCGCTCCTCGGGACATTTCCGGGCAGTCACCACACTCCGCAGCGACGCCAACTCAGATGTCTGCCTGAACGGCCACCTCTACGCCTTCCGCGAAGTCAGCACCGGCGGTGTGGTCGCCCGCCTCAATTTCGACGTGGAGCTTTTGGACCTGAAACTTGGCAAGGTCATCTGGCGCCACACCTACAACCATGATGAGTCGGCCAGCGGGAAGACAGTTGCCGACCTCGCCGCCGCCATGGACAAGAACGTCCAGTTGAGCGTTCAGGAAATCCACGACGGTATTCTGCCAGTCCTTACGAACTATTCGCGCAAATAGCTTTGAGCATTTTCAATTCTCCAATGTAATTGCCGGGCTTCAGCCCAGGCGCACGGCAACGTAGCGGCAACCTTCAGGTGGTTCCGTCAGTTTTCAGTCTCGAGACTGAATGTGAGTAGAGTGGTGGCGGCTGTACGCCCGTCCCGTCGCGTTCACACCATAAGAAGCTGCTTTGTTTTTGTTTATTTATCGCGAAAAGGGGAATTGTTCGCGCCGTTCCGTCTGCCCACCCGATCAAAAACTACGCCGCCACCTCATCACGTGACTTCTTCCGCGGCACAATACTCCGCACCACTACATAAAGCATCGGAATAAACAAAAGGTTCAACGTCGTCGCGGCGATCATCCCGCCAAACACCGTCGTCCCCACCGACACGCGCCCCGCGGCCCCCGCCCCCGTCGCCACCATCAGCGGCACCACGCCCAGAATAAACGCCAGCGAAGTCATCAGAATCGGCCGCAAGCGAATCCGCGCCGCCTCAATCGCGGCATCAATCGTGCTCAGCCCTTCGTCCTGCAATTGTTCCGCGAACTCCACGATCAAAATCGCATTCTTGCTCGACAAGCCAATCAGCATCACCAACCCAATCTGCGCGTAGACATCGTTGCTCAGCCCGCGCAGTGCAATGGCCCCCAGCGCTCCCAGCAACGCTACCGGCACCCCCAACAAAATAATGAACGGCAGCACATAGCTCTCGTACTGCGCCGCCAGCGTCAGGTAAACGAAAATCAGCCCCAATCCAAAAAGTATCGCCGCTTTTCCGCCCGACTCGATCTCTTCCAGCGAAAGACCGCTCCATTCAAACGTCATCCCGCGCGGCAGCACCTTCTTTGCGATTTCTTCCATCGCGGCCAGTCCCTGCCCGGAACTCAATCCCGCCATCGCCGAGCCATCAATTTCCGCCGACCGGAACAAATTGAAGTGCGTGATCACCTGCGGGTTCGCCGTCTGCTCGATCTGCACAATGTTGTCCAGCGGCACCATCTTCCCCGCGTCCGATCGCAGGTAATATCCGCGCATGTCCTTCGCTTCCGAACGGAATTTCTGGTCTGCCTGCAAATACACGCGATACGACCGGTTGTTGAAATCAAAATCGTTCACGTATACCGATCCCATGAACACTTCCAGCGCGTCCGTCACCTGGCTGAACGGCACCTGCAGGCTCTTCGCTTTCTCGCGGTCAATCTTCACCAGCACCTGGGGATCATTCGCTGTGAAGGCCGTGAACAAACCCGTCACCTTACCGCTCTGGTTTCCAACGTTCACCACTTGATTCGCCGTATCCGCCAACGTCTGCAGCGTGTTTCGCCCCAGGTCTTCAATCTCAAACGTAAACCCGCCAAACTGCCCCAGTCCTTCCACCGCAGGCGGACTAAAGGGAATCACCAAGCCGCCGGGAATCGCCGCCAGCGGTCCGCGCAATTTCTCCACCACATCCGGCCCTCTGTGCCCGGGTCCTTTGCGGTCTTTGAAATCGGCCAGGTTCAGAAACACCAATCCGCGGTTCGAAGCGTTCCCGCTGAAACTGAATCCCACAACCGTAAATGCCCCGGTGATTTCGGGGAATTGCGCAACCGCCTTTTCCACCTTCGAACAAACGTCCTGCGTAAACGCCAGCGAAGCTCCTTGCGGCGTCTGCACCGCCACAATCAAATAGCCCTGGTCATCTTCGGGAATAAATCCCTGTGGAATCCGCAAATAGAGATAAGCCGCCGCACCCAGCACCGCCGCAAAGGCCAGCAAGGCCGGGACACGGTGCTCGACCACCCGGCGAACGGTGTTGCGGTAAAACGCGGCACCGGAATCAAAGGCACGATTGAACAAGCGGAAGAGTGCGCCCTGCGCCCGTTCCCGGTGATGCCCCAGGAATATCGCCGAAAGAGCCGGCGTAAGCGTCAGCGCATTGAACGCTGATATCGAAACCGAAAACGCAATCGTCAGCGCAAATTGCCGGAACAAGATTCCCGTTGTCCCCGGAAACAGCGCCACCGGCACGAACACCGAAACCAGCACCAGCGAAGTCGCCACCACCGCTCCGGCTACTTCCTTCATCGCTACGCTGGCGGCATTGTGCGGTTCGGAAATCCCCTCTATGATGTGCCGTTCGACGTTTTCGATCACCACAATGGCGTCATCCACTACCAGTCCGGTCGCGAGCGTAATTCCAAACAGTGTCAGCGTATTGATCGAAAAACCGAACAACTTCACGAAAATGAACGTGCCGATAAGCGATACCGGGATCGTGACCGCCGGAATAAATGTGCTTCGCAAGTCCTGCAAAAAAATGTAGATCACCAACACGACCAGGCCGATCGCCTCCAGCAGCGTAATCAGCACGTCACGGATCGATTCCCCGATCACCGTCGTGGTATCAAACGCTTCCGCATACTTCAGCCCTGGCGGAAAATTCTTCGAAAGCCGCTTCAATTCCGCTTTGCCAGCCCGATCCACGTCCAGCGCGTTCGCACCGGGAAGCTGCGTAATCGCGACGCCCACGGCCTCGTGCCCATTGAACCGCAGCACCGAACTGTAATCCTCCGCTCCCAGTTCCGCGCGCCCAATGTCCTTGATCCGAACCAGCGTTCCATCGGTGCCGGTCTTCAGGATGATGTTTTCAAATTCCGTTGGCTCCGAAAGCCGCCCAATCGCCCGCACGCTGATCTGGTAATCCTGTTTTGGATTCGAAGGCGGTTGCCCCAATTGACCTGCGGCCACCTGCACGTTCTGCTCGTTCAGCGCGTTCAAAACGTTGGTTGCGCTCAAACCCCGCTGCGCCAGCCGCTCCGGGTCCAGCCAAAGCCGCATGGCATACTTGCGCTCGCCAAAAATAATCGCGTCGCCCACGCCCTTCACGCGCTTCAGCGCATCGCGCACGTATACGTCAAGGTAGTTGCTCAGGAACAGGCTGTCATACTGCCCGTTCTCCGAATAGACTCCCGCCGCAAACACAAATCCGCCGGTCTGCTTGGTGATGATGATGCCGGTGTTCTTGACTGAATTGGGAAGACGTCCCAGCGCCTGATTCACGCGGTTCTGCACGTCCACCGACGCCAGGTCTACATCTCGCGTCACATCGAACGTTATCGTGATCGAGCTCGAACCGTCGTTCCCGCTCGACGACGTGATGTACTTCATCCCCGGTGAGCCGTTGATGGCCTGCTCCAGCGGTATCGTCACCGCGGTTTCCACCGCTTGCGCATTCGCGCCGATGTACGAGCTGCTCACCACCACCTGCGGCGGAGCCAGTTGCGGAAACTGCGCCACCGGCAAGGTGGGAATCGCAATCGCCCCGCCCAGCACAATCAGCAGCGCGCAAACAGTTGCGAACACCGGACGCCGGATGAAGAAGTCAACAAACAAGCGCGTTCCTCGCCTTTCCCTCGCCGAGGGGGAGTGCAATTTCCAAATTCAATTGACGTACGGGTGTTACTTTCCGGTCTTGGGTGCGTTCTCCGCCTTCGGTTTCACCGGTTGTATCTGCTCGCTGACCGGCGCTCCATCCTGCAGAAATTGCGTTCCGGAAACGATCAGGTGGTCGCCAGGTTTCAACCCGTCGAGCACGGCGTAATCATTGCCGATGATCTCTCCCACTTTCACTCCGCGCTGATGAGCAACCGTGCCCTTCGTATCTTTTTCCGCCACGAAGACAAAAAACTGTCCGTTGATTCGCGTCACGGCAAGCACCGGCGCCACTGGCCCGCTGGCATTTCCCCACACCACCTGCGCGCGTACCTGCTGCGCAATCCGCAAATTCGCCTTGGAATTCGGCACGGCGGCCTTTGCCAGCACTGTCTGCGTGTCCGGATCAACTTGCGGCGAAATAAATGTAATCTGCGATGTCGTGCGCACATTCCCCGCTTCATCCAGCAAGTTCACTGGCAATCCAAGCCGCAAATTCTTGCCGCGCGCTGCGGGAATGTAGAGATACGCTTCCAACGCTCCGGGCTCGTCCACCGTGGTCAACAGCGTCGAGACGATCACTCGGTCGCCCACGCGCACCGGAATATCGCCAACAATGCCGTCCATCGGCGAACTCACTTTGTAATACCGAAGCTCCACTTTTTGCTGCTCCACCTGGTGTTCCAGCGATTTCAGTTGCGCCACAGCGGTGTCATAAGCGGTCTGCGCATTGTCCAGATCCGATTTCGCAATCACACCGGCTTCCGCAAGTTTGTTGGCCCGCTCCAGGTTCACCCGCGCAAGATTCACGTTCGATTCCTGCGCCAGCCGCGTAGCCTCCTGGCTGTTCACCGTGGCTTCCTGCTTCAAGGGGTCAATCTGCAGCAGCGCCTCGCCAGCGGCAACATGGTCCCCGGACTTCACAAAAATCCTGGTGATATAACCCTCAACCTGAGGATTGATCGTCGCCGAATGGCGGGATTTCATCAGCGCCAGGTATTCCGTCGTCTCTGCAATCGGCTTGGATTCGACCACCTGCACCTGAACGGGCATTGCCGCTTCGGCCCCACCTTCGCCGCTGGCGCTGACCGACCCCGATTTTGCGCCGCACCCGGCCACCCCAATCGCCGCCGCGAGGCACACCACCGCGAACCAGTCCACAAGCACTCCGTTTCTCGATTGTTTTCTTAAGGCGAGGGTCATCGGCTCACTTTGGCGCGGGCTGCGCAGTTATTCATCTTACGTCATCGAAGCCCGATTCGAAACGCCAAACCATTCCACCATTGGACGCACCAAAATTACATTCGTATGCCGCACGTCCCAAAGCATTTAAGGTGTTTGTAGGGCCTGGCCTCTGCTTGTCTGCCAGCAACGGGGAGGCGGACCACGGCGCGATTTCAACCATGCTCACAATTTATGTGAGGAGTCCTTGCTCTAAAACCGCGCTTTAATACATATCCGTAGGATCAATCTTCTTCCCCGACAACCCCAACTGCAAAACCTCAATGTCCTCCGGACGGTCAAAAACTTTCCCAGGGAACATCCGCTTCACAATAACTCGAAACCCGCCAAACGCAATTCCCACGCCCGTCGCCACTCCCAGGAACAATCCCGTAAACAGAAAAATCTTGTACATGATCAACATGATCGGCGGGTCCGTCGCTTTTTGTCCCCGCTCGTTCCAGGTCACTTGCGTTTCGTAGTTCACCGCATCCCGCATCGCCCGCGCATACTCAGCAGAGCTCGCGGCAAACACCACCGAGAGCAGGGAAGCCTTGCGCTCCACCGTTACTCCCGCAGTCCTCGCCGCTTCAGGCAGTACCTGCTCCAGGTGGTGCAAATGCTGTTCCGCCAGTTGTGGCGTAGGGTAGTCCAGAAGCAGCAGTGTGCCGCTTCCGTGTTCGCCACGATAACCGGCCAGCATCGCTTCCGCACCATTCTGAAATCCAACCGCGTCGATCAATCCCTTCGTGGCGTCTTGCCTCAGCGCCTTCATCGCCGCACGAAATCCTTCCGGTCCGAGTGCGTATTTCTCCGAGCCGAACGTCCGCCCGCGCACGGGCAAATAATTCTTCACCGGTGGCAGCGGAGTCTGGTCCGTCCTCGCCTCGAGCGCCGTCAGCAGGTCTTTCAGCCCCTCGGACTTTGCTTTAGGAGAAATCTCCGCCTGCACAACAACGTTTCCCACCAGGAATCGCGCGCCCCGTTCGCCAGCCGCGGAATCCGTGCCCAGTCCCGAATCCTTCATCCCCGGCGCCAACAAAAATGTATATACCTCAAACGCGCTGCTCGGATCGCGCAACACAAATACGCGCAGCGTAATCTCATCCGCGCCATTCTTATAGGCGCGCTGCTCAATCTTGCTCAGTCCTGCTTCCGCCAGCACGCGTTCGCCATCTGGCCCATTCGACCAATCCGTGCCAAGGTCCTTAGGTTCGAGCGCCTTCACAGGCGCTTCCGCCTGCCAGGGTCCAAATTGATTGGGGAGAAGGGGAGCGTCCGCAGCAACTCCCAAGGCGCAAAGGGCGCCGGCCAGCACGCAACCAAGAATGATTCGGTACATACCTGTCAGTATATTAGACGCCGGGAACTTATTGTTGGTTCCTTGACTCTTCCACCGCCGCCACCGGGGTAACGCGGCCTGGCTTGGCCTTGCCATTCACCGCCATGCTGTTCATGCTCTGCAGGTAGTCTGAAACTCCCTGGTAGAGCCCCTCCGCCACCCGTTGGCGGTATTCCGGCTTTTTCAAGAGTTGCTCGTCCGCCGGATTGCTCAAGAACGATATTTCCGTCAGGATCGACGGCATATCCGCCCCAATCAGCACCACAAACGGCGCCTTCCGCACACCGCGGTTCTTCACCGGTTTGGCGGTCTTTTGTATCCGCTTCGACAACGAATCCTGCACGTCCTCGGCCAGCTCCCGCGACTCGTCGATCTTCTCCGTTCGCGCAATCTTTTTCACCACTTCTTCCAGGTCGTGAATGCCGTCCTGCGAAACCGCGTTCTCTCGCGCCGCCACGGCCATCGCTTCCGCCGAGCCTTTCATGTTCAGGTAATAAGTTTCAATCCCGCGCGCCCCGTGGTCCGGGCTGGAATTTGCGTGGATCGAAAGAAACAAGTCGGCCTTCGCCTCATTGGCGATCCGAGTCCGGTCTTCCAAGGGAATAAACGTATCGTCGGACCGCGTGAACACGATGTCCGCGCCCGGCAGTTTCTGCTGAATAATCTTCCCAAGCCGCAGCGCCACATCCAGGCACAAATCTTTCTCCATCAGCCCGGTTGGCCCGATCGTCCCCGTGTCGTGCCCCCCATGACCCGCGTCAATCACGATGCGGCCAATCTTCAGTCCCAGTGCACGCGTCAAGGTAGACTGCCCATCGCGAGTTGCCACCGGGGCGGCCACTGCAGGTTGGACTAAATCGGGCTTTGACCCTGCACCCGTTTTGCTGTGAAGGGTATTAAGGGTTTTGACCGGCGAAGGAATGGGCTTGGGCGTCCCAGACGCCGGTGCCGGTGTCGCCTCTTCCACTGGCGCCGCTTGTTCTGAAATATCGCTGGCCACAGGGGCGTTCATGGCGATCGTTTCTGCATCGCTAGCGCCGCCTGACCTCTCGTTGCTCGGATTCTTCGCAGCAGGCGGGACCGCCTTCGCCGACTGCACCGGTGCGCTGCGCGCCCCGCCCGTTCCATAAAGCTCGATCACCAGTCGCGACGGCTTGTGCATCAACGAAGCCGCGTAATCCCTCACTCCATTCACATCCAGCACCACGCGAACCGCACCACCCTGGTTCTGCGCCACGCGCACCTGCGTCAACAGGTCGCCACTCACATGAATCTTGCTTCTCACCAGCGCCGGCGACAGCCTTGCAGCATGCAGATCAAAATAAATCCGATCCGGATTCGCGATGCGCCCGGATACATACTGCACCGCGTCCTCGAGGTCGATCACCACTTCTGTCCCGTCGGGCGTTGGCGTACACCGGATATGCTGCACGCTCGGCACTCCCACCGACTTTGGCTTCTCTCCACCGCTGTTGCTGCCCGCAACCCGCGCCACGGGCTGCAAATTTTCTTCCTTCGCCGCTCGAGCAGGCGTAGCCGCCGCGGGAGCCGGTTGCGTCGTCTTCGCATCCAACTGCCCGGTCTCCGCATTTCTCATCAGCGCCAATTCGGCCAGCGCTTCCTGTACCTCGCGTTTGTGCGCCGACCGCGGATACTTTTTCTGGAATTCCTGATAAGTCTTTGTCGCCGCGGCCGGATCCCCCAACTGATCCTTCTGCAACTGCGCCATCCGCAGCATCCCGTCCGGCACAAATTTACTGGTCGGGTATTCGCGAATCAAAAACTGGTAAGCTTCCGCCGCCGCTTGATAGTAGCTGCGCCCAAACCGGTCGCCCATCTCCGTATTCAGTTCGCCGATGGCAATCGTCGCATCGGCCACTTCTATTGCATGAGGCGTAATCAGGTAAACCCGTTGGTAGGTGGTCACAACTCGCTTGTAGTCCGCCAACGTGCGCTTTTCCGGCGCCTTCTCGTTCAAGGCCGCGCGCATCTCTTGCGCCCGTCCAAATTGCGCACTTGCCGCCTCGCGTTTGGCGGCTGTATTCGTGCTTGCGGCGCGCACAGGGCAGGGAATTACGCAGGCCGCCGCGAGTACAATACCCAGCGAAACGCCGGCGAAACTCTTGTGGAAATTTTTCCGCGCCGTACCCATACTTCCCCGGTATTCCCCCAACTTGGCCCTACTTCTCTCTGTTACTAACCCCAACTACCAAAATTTGATGCGCGCTTTCACTCGTTCGTAAAAATAATCCGCCCATTCGTGTCTACTTGCCGGTGAATCCGGCTGGATCGCGTGTACGCTTCATCCATGCGACCCGATCCGGGCCGGTAATACGCGTCCTGCACCTTGCGCACGTAACTCTGTGTCTCCTGGAACGATGGCACGCCATGCGCGCGATCCACAGCGCCCTCACCAGCATTGTACGCCGCCAGCGCCAGATCCAGGTTGCCATGATACCTTTCCAGCAACGTCTTCAGATACTTCACGCCCGCATCCACGTTCTGCTTCGGGCTATAAACGTCATTCACGCCAAAACGCATCGCCGTCGTCGGAATCAGTTGCATCAACCCAATCGCGCCCTTGTGTGATCTCGCCGCGGGATTCCAGTTCGACTCCGTTTCGATCACAGCCCGCACCAGCGCCGGATCCACTTTGTGGCGTTCCGCGGCTTCCCGCACCAGTTTTTCGGCTCCATCGCGATCCAGAAACATTGCTGGCCGGTCCGTCCCCGTGAACGAAACTTCGCTTTGCAAATAGATCGACTGGTTCGCCGGCTTCCTCGCTGACAACTTCGCAATCACCGGCGGGTCTGCGTTCACAAACATGCGTCGCCCATCCGTCGCGGTCTCGGTCGTAATCTGCGCTTTGGCGGGCCGGGGAGCGCCCAACACGCCGCTCAATACCAATGAAAGCACCAGGACATTCCTCAGGTTTAGTTGAGTTTGTAGACCGTTCATGCGCCTTGGGGAAGGCATAGGTATAATTATCCGTTGCGCGGTTCGAGCTGCCTCGAGTGGGGCCGTAAGACACCGCGTGTTGCAACTGCGAAGCTCCACCCTGCGAACAAGTGTAGCCGAATGCTTCACTTGCGAGGCAACGCTTCCGACGCTGCCCCCTATTATAGCAAGGCTTCCAGCAGGCTGAGGACACTCTGTAAGGCACTTTTTAGGGCAGCTGTGTCTTTTCCGCCAGCCTCGGCCAAATCCGGCCTTCCGCCCCCCGAGCCGCCCACCTGCTTGGCCAGTGCCTGTATCAGCTTGCCAGCATGGACTTTAGCGGTCAGGTCCTTGGTAACCCCCGCAATCAAGGCCACTTTGCCGTCGTCTGGCATCCCCAGGGCCACCACTCCCGACCCCAATTTCTGTCGGAGTGAGTCCACCAATTGCCTCAGACCCTCCCGGTCCACGTTAGCCACCTCGCCCACGACCACTTTCACGCCCTTGATGGTTTGAGCCTTCCCAAACAGCTCGTCCAGTTGGTTCAGCGCGCCTTTGCGCTTCTGGGCTTCCAGTTCCTTCTCCAAATGCCGCGCGGTGCCGGTCAGTTTTTCCACAGTCGCAAGCACGTCGGCCTCGCCCACGTTCAGCTTGCTCGCCACTTCCCGCAAAGTTTGCGCCTGGTGTTGGTAATGC
>Ga0210402_10002622_pt1 | contig 17400 bp, 17 predicted proteins | sample IncBWC7MmetaG_FD_161055 | JGI IMG/M metagenome (GOLD analysis project Ga0210402, IMG submission 161055) | Forest soil microbial communities from Barre Woods Harvard Forest LTER site, Petersham, Massachusetts, United States - Inc-BW-C-7-M | ecosystem: Environmental > Terrestrial > Soil >... | reverse complement strand
CCACGCGTGGGTCGATCCCGATTTATTTGTGCGCTGATGCCCCAGTGGCTTCAAGTCCCGCCGAGCATGTGGTCCACGGCGGACGGCTCCATGGGGCCCGGGGCTGCCATGGCAGCCTGCCGCAGGCGCGCGCTGTGCTCTTGGACCGCCGCACCCGAAGGCTGCATCTCGATCTGGCCCTGGAAAAACGCGCCTTCGCTGATGCCGACCCGGGGTGCGAACACATTGCCCTTGACCTTGGCGGTGGCGCGGATGTTGACCGATTCGGTGGCGTACAGGTCGCCCTCCACCTTGCCATCGATGAGGATGACGCGGGCGCGAATGTCGCCCTTCATGGTGCCATCGGTGCCCACGGTGAGGCTCTGCGTATGAGTGATTGAGCCTTCCACGCTGCCCTGGACGATCAAGTCCTCCTGCGCCGACAATTCGCCGCGGAATTTCAAGGTGGGGCCCAATACGGACGCCCGGCTCGCCCCTTCCGGAGCCCTGACCTCGGGTGAACGCGACTCTGCCGCACGCGGCGCCGGCGATCGCGGCTCGAGTCGCGGCTCGCGCGGCTCGGGGCGCGTTACTGAGGGTTCGGGTGCGCCGGGGCGGCTGGAGTTGGAATTCATCATGAGATCATCTCCCTCAAGAGGTTTTTTAATAAACCACGACATTGTCTAAGCGGCGCTGCCGGAGGCCTTGGGCGGCCGGTTGGAATCGTGCTGCCGTCCCACGCTACTGGACGCTTGGGCGGCCTTTTTCCCGTTCATATCGATGCTGCCGCTGAAATTAGCGCCTTCAATGATGCTCACCGTGGGGGCAAAAATGTTGCCGCAAACCTTGGCCGTCTCCTTCACGAACACCGATTTCTCGGCCTCCAAGTCGCCGTCCACCGTGCCTTCGACAATAATGAGCTGCGCCTTGATATTCGCCTTGACGGTGCCCTGGGGACCCACGGTCAGGCGCTGGGTATGCGTGATCGAACCTTCGACACGACCCTGAATCAGGAGATCTTCCTCGGCGCTCAAGTCGCCCTTGAAAAAAAGCGTGGGACCAAGGATCGACGCTCGCTCGGTAGCGCTGTTATAGGGATTGCTCATTCGAGGTATCTCCGTGGGCGTATGTGTTCGGGCAGGCATGCGCAGACTACCTGGCATAATCGGTTCGGAAGTGAGATCTCCCTCACGAAACCCCGCGCTGTAAAAAATCCCCGGGCTTGATTGTCGCCAAAGGCCGACGCCCCAGCGCCTGCGGAGGACCGTCACAAAGGGGGCGGGCCGGCGTGCCCCTGGATCAGGGCGACCTTAACCCGAGGCTGATGGCTGGGCTGCCGCAGGTGCAGCCGCAGGGTTGGCTTTTTTGGCGTTGGATTTCTTTGGCGGAGGCGGAACTTCGATCAGCGATACCAACGGACAGCGTTGCCCGCGGGTTCGAATCGAGCTGAACTTATCGAATGTGCCGTTCGAGTTCGGGATGAACGCCATATTTTGTACAAATGCCAGATTGATGCAATTGCCGAACAGCGTGGCCTTGTACCACTGGCGGGCGCGGGACTCGATCAGCACGGTCTTGTTGTCGACCACCTGCCAATTCCAGATGCCGCCCTTGTTGGCAAAGGGAATCTGCCCTTCTCGCGGCGCTTGATCGGCGGCTCCCGCCCCTGCGGGCGCGGCAGGCGCGGATGCGGGCACGGCCGGGGCTGAGGGCGCAACGGGTGCTGCGGGCGCAGGGGGCGCTGCGGGTGCTTGAGGCGCAGGGGGCGCGACCGGCGCAGGAGGCGCCGCGGGTGCATCGACCGGCACTGCGGCCATCGCGGCAAGCCCCAGCAAGCTGGTCAAAGAAACAATCGCAACAGCTTTGGATCTCTTCATGGCGGTCCTCCGGTTTTGGCCGCCGCCCGCGCAACATACTCATTCAGGCTATGCGCCAGCGACACAAAATCCGACGGAATCATGATTACCGTGGTGCTGTTGTTCTCGGCGCCCACTTCGGAAATCATCTGCATGCGCCGCAGTTCGAGCGCGGCGGGATTTGCGGTGATTTGCGCGGCGGCGGCCGACAGCTTCACGGAAGCTTCGAGTTCTGCCTCGGCCTTGATGATGCGCGCGCGTTTTTCGCGGATCGCCTCGGCCTGCATGGCCATCACCTGCTGCATGGCTTTCGGCAACTCCACATCCTTCATCTCGAAGCGCTGCACCTCCAGGCCCCACGCTGCCGTTGCTCCGGAGATGTTGTCCCCCAGCAGCGTGTTGATCTTGTTGCGTTCCTGCAGGATTTCATCCAAATCGTGCTGGCCTATGATGTTGCGCAGTCCGGTCAGAGCCAGCTGATATACGGCCGCCGGAGCATCGGCCACTTCGATGACTGCTTTAGCCGCATCGATGATCCGATACCAGAGCACGGCGTTGACTTTGATGGTCACGCTATCGCGGGTGATGGTTTCCTGCTGCTCCGCCGAGACGGTGCGGGTGCGGATGTCGATCCGCACGGCGCGTTCCACGCCCAAGGGAATGATCCAGTACAGGCCGGGTCCACGCAGCCCCTTGTAGCGTCCCAGTCTGAATACCACGCCGCGCTCGTATTCCTGCGCGACGCGCAGACCCGACAGCGCCACCACGACCAGCGCGACGATCAATATGTCGAGGATGGGCAATCTTGAGCTCCTCTGCCGGAAGCCAAGTTTACCGCGATCCTTAAGCGCCCGTTCAGCTACTCGATGCTTTCGCCGTGCAGTGAGATATCCAGGCCCTCGCGCTCCTGTTCCTCGGTGACGCGCAGGCCAATGGTCATATCGACGACCTTCAAGATGACGAAGCTCGCTACAAAGCCATAAACGACCGTAAAACCGACTCCCTTGAGCTGCACCAGCACCGAACCGTCCACGCCGCTGATCTCCTTGCTGACGAACACGCCCGTGAGCAGCGCGCCGATGATGCCGCCGATGCCATGTACGCCGAACGCGTCCAGCGAGTCGTCATATCCCAGCGCGTGTTTCAGCGAGGTTGCGCCGATGAAGCACAGCACCCCGGCTGCGATACCGATGATCACCGCGGGCGTGGGACCGACGAACCCCGACGCCGGCGTGATGGCCACGAGACCTGCGACGGCGCCCGATGCAATGCCAAGAACGCTGGGTTTGCCCTTGCTGACCCATTCGGCAAACATCCAGCCAAGCGCGGCAGCCGCGGTCGCCAATTGCGTCACCAGCATCGCCATGCCGGCCCTACCGTCGGCAGCGCCTGCCGAGCCCGCATTGAATCCAAACCAACCCACCCATAAGAGCGACGCGCCCATCAGCGTCAAGGTCAAATTGTGGGGCGGCATCGCCTCTCTGCCGTAACCCAAACGCTTGCCGAGCACCAGGCAGCTGGCGAGACCCGCAATGCCCGCGTTGATGTGTACGACAGTGCCGCCGGCGTAATCCAACACCCCCGCGATGTTGAGCCAACCCGTGGGCTCCCAAACCATGTGGGCGATCGGCGCATACACCAACAAGGACCAGACGCCCATGAATACCAGCATGGCGGAGAATTTCATTCGATCCGCAAATGCGCCGGCGATCAGCGCCGGAGTGATGGCGGCGAATGTGAGCTGGAACATCGAATACACGGTTTCGGGTATGGTCAACGCCAGATGCGACACCGACAGCTTGTTCGTCGGGTCATGCATGAATGTCATGCCGTTGAACAAGGCGCGGCTCGATCCGCCCAGGAACTTGCTCCCGGGGGTAAATGCCCAGGAGTAACCGATCAGCCACCACAGAATCGTGACCACGCAAACGATGGCGAAGGTCTGCATCAGGGTCGCCAGCACGTTTTTCTTGCGCACCATGCCGCCGTAAAACAGCGCCAGGCCCGGTATCGACATCATCAACACCAAAGCCGTCGATGTCAGCATCCAGGCGGTGTCACCCGCGCTGATTTTATCGACGCCGATCAAGGTGGGCGCGGTCGGCTGCGGAGCGGCGGCAGGTGCCGTGACCGGTGCCGCCTGCGCGGTGGTGACGGAAGCACCCGGCGTGTCATCCGCCCACGCCGCGCCCATACTCAACGTCAACACTGCGAGACAGGCCAGCAACGGCAGCTTTTTCATCATATCCCCTATAAGTCTAAATGGCGCTCGCGCCCCGCTCGCCCGTGCGTATCCGAACGACCTGCGTGAGATCGAAGACAAAGATTTTTCCATCCCCTACCTTTCCGGTCTTCGCTGATTTTACTATCGCTTCGATCACCTGGTCGACGAGCATGTCGTCAACCGCGATTTCTATTTTGGTCTTCGGCACGAACTCAACGGCATACTCGGCGCCGCGATAGATCTCCGTATGACCGCGCTGCCTGCCGAAACCTCGAACTTCGGTGACGGTGACTCCCTGTACGCCGACCTCTCCGATCGCCTTGCGAACGTCGTCAAGCTTGAACGGTTTGATGATCGCGGTAACGAGCTTCATCCAATAACATCCTTCGTGCAGCCATCGCTGCGTGGCCGCAAGCACCGCTTGTGCCAGCCGGGAAGTATTGAACATGATCAGCAAGTTAGGGCGAGGCGCGAAATGCCGCGCGTCGTCTTTGCACCGAACCGGGGCGGCACGAGTGGTTGCATGCATTAATAAGAGGCGCGCCGCGCCCGAATCAACGCAGCGAGAACTCCAACCGCACCATTCCGCCCTGGTTCTTAGCCTTATCGTTGGCAACCAGAAACACCCGCTCCGGATCAATCTGTGTGCCGGTCAGCAAGGCCTGCTGAAAGTTCGCCGCTCTTTGTTGCCCCAAGGCCGTCAGATCGGCATCGCTGACCGCAATGTGCTGGCGCAATTCGCCGCTGAGGAACTCGATTCTGGCCGCTGTTATCTCCGGCTTGGTCTTCAACGCGGCGATTGATTCAGGGTATTTGGGCTCGCCGCCCACATTCTTGGCATAGAGTTCGTCGAGTACCTTGAGCCGTGCCGCCGGTTCCAATTGATCAAACGGCGGCGGGCCGGGCGATTTCCCGCGGCTGCGCGCCGCTTGCGCCTCCTCGATCTCTGCCTGCAACTTGGCGTCGATGAGGCGCGGACGATCGAGATCGCCGACCACCGCAATCGGCACCTCGATCTTGAGCTGCGGGCGTGCATTGAGGGCTTTGACCATGGCCTGCGCCTTGGCGACAGCAGCGGCATCTAAATCTGCCGTGCCCGGCTTGAAGTCGACGAATTGCAGATCCGGGCCCCCGCCAAACAATGAGCCCAGCAATGCGAAGGGCGCCGTCACCGCCTTCTCCAGAATGTTGACGAAGACTTTCCAGATGATGGGCGCCAATCTGAACTTCGGATCATCGAGCGAACCATTGACGGGGAGATTCAGGTCGATGACCCCGTCGCGGTCCTTGAGCAAGGCGACCGCGAGCTTGATCGGCAGGGATACCGCATCCTTGCTTTCGGTCTTGGCGCCGAATTCCAGCTGATCAATGCTGATGTGATGCTGCGCATCGAGCTTGCGGCCATGCACTTTGTAATGCATTTCGGTGCTCAACTTGCCCTTGCTGATGTTGTAGCCGGCAAATTTTCCGGAGTACGGATTGAAAGTGCTGAGTTCGATATTGCGGAAACTCAAGGTTATATCCGCATACAACGCCGGCCCGAGTGCACTGACCTCGCCGCTGATCGACACCGGCGAGAATTGATCCACCGAACCCTTGATATCCACCTTGGCGCGGGAATTCTCCTTTGACGACAATCCGAGCACCGTGCCTTCGAGGTTCTGGATACCGGTGGCGAAATTCGGCGTGACCGACAGATCCGCGAAATTCGCCTGCCCCGCCTGCAGCACGATCTTTTTGATGGTCATGGGCATCATGGGGGGTCCCGGCGCCGCGGTTGCTGCCGGCGCCGCGGCTGCCGCCGGCTTGCTCGCCTTGGCAGCTCGCTTGGGCTTGACTGGTTGCGCCTCAGGCGCCGGAGCCGTTGCCACCACTTGCGCACCGCTCGCCCCTGCGGGCGCAATCACCGTGGCGCCGGGGGCCGCGAGCACGCGCTCTACGTTGATGCTTGCGTCGGGCTCGATGATCACCCGCGCATACAGTTTGCGCGCGAGGATTTGATCGATGTCGAGCCGGTCGGGATCGCGTTGGTAGTTCAGGCCCTGAATGTCCAGGCGTTCCCAATCGATGAAGCTCTCGTGCAACGCGTTGTCAATGGTATGTAATCCGGCGATGCTGATGTCACCGCTGAGCTGCAGCGTGGGTTTCTTCGCGCCGTAGCGCACCCTGAGATTGCCGCTCGAGGCTCCTGCAAGCAGCGTCGCCGAGGTGTATTTCGCCAGGTAGGATTGAATCACCGGCATATCGACGCCCTGGAACTTTATGCCCAAATTTGCGGCCAGCGGCTGCGGGGTGACATCCCCGGTCAGGTTCAACGTACCCGTCTCATTGATCTTGGTGTCCAGGGCCAGGGTTATAGACTTGCCAAGATCCAGGCTGGCGCCATCAATTGTGAGCGATAGCGGGGCCAGGATCAGCTTTGCTGCCGGCCGGACGCTGCGATCTTCGGCGGAAATGCTCGCGTCTTTTATCGCGAATTCGCGCAATTCAAAACGCCACTCCGGCCCTGCCGGCGCAGTGGGCGCGGCGACCGGCGCCACGGCGGCGGGCGCGGGAGCGGCATTACCCGCCGCGGCCGGCGCCGGCGCCCCGGATGCTGCCGCTGTCGCGGCACCCGGCGTCATCGCGAGCTTCAGCAGGTTAAACGACCAGTCCGGCTCCAACCAGGTAAGAATTTTTGCGCCGGTCACCGTCAGTGAATCGGTGTGCGCGTGGCGCGTCGCAAGGTCCACCGTGGTTCCGCTCACCAGCAACTCGGGGACCGTGATCCAGTCGGTGTCCGCATCCCTGGGCCGCACGGCGAAATCGGACAATGCCACCCTGGATACGTCCAATTTCAAATCGACGGCGTCGCGCAAGGAGAATTTATAGGTCGCGTTCAAATCGATCTTGCCCGAATTGACCTGGAAGTTCAGGCGATCTTCCAGATACTCCCATATGGTGTGCACCTGAAGTCCATCGATACGAAATTCGCCGTCCGACTCGATCGGTTGAACCGAAACATGTCCATGCCACTCCAGCCGCTCACCGAGCTTCGATGAGCCGGTAAACGTGAAGCGTCCGCCCTGCACCCCGGTGGTGAAGTCGCGCAATTCAAAATTGATCGGCTGCAATTGCGCCGCAAAGCGCGACGGCCGGCTGCGATCGTCGTAGGTCACTAATCCTTGAGAGACTTTGAACGAGCGAAACCTGATGGCCGGTACCGCCTCGCTCTTCTTCGGCTCAGCTTCAGGCTTCGGCGGCGCTGACTTTGGACGCAAGTCCAGCAGATTCAGGCGGCCGTCCTTTGCCACCACCGCGTTGACATAGGGCGCGGCGATTTCGATGCTGCCGAAGGTATAGGCGCGGTGCCAAATGGACGAGGCCTCGAAGTCGACGAAAAAGCGCTCGAAACCCAACAGCTTGTCGCCGCCCGGTTCGCGCAGCGAGAAATTCTTGATTTCCAGCTGCAGCAGAAACGGGTTGATGCGAATGCCGCCGATCTCGGGCTTCAAACCGATCGTCTTGGGAATCTCATCCAGCAACGCATTGCGCAACAGCTTCGGCGCCAGCCAGAATCCCGCGAGCGCATACACGCCAATCAGCAGCAGCACTGCGGCGGCAATTCGAAACAATCTTGATCGGGTGAATTGCGGCACGCGTCCATCCTGACAATGCGGCCCGGTACTCTGGCTTTAGTCTACCTCACCTTTTATTGCGTTGGATCAACCGTTTGCGCTTGCGCACCTGCCGGGGCGTCAACGGATTTCGCTTGCCGGCAAACGGATTCTCCTCGCCGCGGAATGCGATGCGCACCGGCGTTCCCTGCAAATCGAAGGCCTTGCGATACACGTTGACCAGATAACGCCGATAGGCATCCGGTACATGATCGGTCTGATTACCGTGAATCACCACCACCGGCGGATTTCGGCCGCCCTGATGCGCATAGCGCAATTTGATGCGGCGCCCGCTGACCAAGGGCGGCTGATGGCTTTCGATGGCCGCCTCGAGTACACGCGTCAATTCCGGAGTTCCCATGTCGCGCATGGCGGCGGCATGGACTCGGCGCACCTCGGCCAACAGCTCGCCGACGCCGCTGCCGTGCCGCGCCGATATGAAATGCAGCGGTGCGAAATCGGCGAATTGCAGGCGCTGTTCGATCTGCTGGCGTATCAAGTCGCGCTGCTCCATGGGAATGTTGTCCCATTTATTGACGGCCAGAATCAGCGCTCTGCCTTGTTCGATGACGGTACCCAGCAGGCTCGCGTCCTGCTCGGCAACGGTATCGTGAGCATCCATCACCACCACCACTACGTGCGCGGTTTCGATCGCCTGCAGCGTCTTGATGACGCTGAATTTCTCGACGCCCTCCGCGACGCGCGACTGGCGCCGCACGCCGGCGGTGTCGATCAGCGTGTAGCGCTCGCCGTCGCGCTCGAACGGTACCAGCACGGCGTCGCGCGTGGTGCCGGGCTGATCGAAGGCCACCATGCGGTTCTCGCCGAGCAGGCGATTGATCAGCGTGCTCTTGCCGACATTCGGACGTCCAATCACGGCCACCTTGATGCCGTGCACCTCCGGACCATCCTGAGGATCCGGGCTCAAGCCCGCAAGGACGGTCTCGAGCAGGGAAATCACGCCTTGGTCGTGGGCTGAGGAAATCGCATGCGGTTCGCCCAGTCCCATCTGGTGAAAGTCCGCCACCGCCATGTCCTGATCGAAACCTTCGGTTTTATTGACCGCCAGGAACAGCGGCTTGCCGCTGCGGCGCGCCAATTGCGCGACGAATTGATCCTGAGGCGTGATTCCGGCGCGGCCGTCCACCATCACGATGAGCCGGTCCGCCTCGCTGATGGCGCGCGCCGTCTGTTCGATCATCAGGCTCTCGATGGCGCCGGCGCCGGCGTTTTCGACCAGGCCGCCGGTGTCGACCACGATGCAGGGAACCTCGGTACGGCGGGAGAACCCGTACTGCCGATCGCGCGTGAGCCCGGGAAGGTCCGCCACCAACGCATCGCGCGTGCCGGTCATGGCATTGAACAGGGTCGACTTGCCCACATTCGGCCGACCGATCAATGCGACTACCGGCAGCATTGCCTACTGCGTCGGGGGATGGGTCGGGGTGGCGGCGGGAGGAACTGTCTCGGTAGAAGGAGGCACGGCGGCGTCCGGCGCAGCTGCAGGCGCCGCGGCAGCCGCGGACGCGCGAGGAGTGGCTCGGAACCCCGCCAGGGTCCCGCCGTCGGTCAGCACCACGACGATGTTGTTTGCGCCGACCAGCGGATTGGATACGCGCTGTTTGCTGGTTCGCACCCTCGCGACAAACGCGCCGGTGTTTTTGTCGAGGTAATGCACATAGCCCTGAAAATCAGCGATGGCGATGGCGGTGCCGAGCACCACCGGAGCGCTCAAAGCACGCCGCCTTATTTTATCGTTGCGCCACAGCTCGGCGCCGTCGCGCTGCCGCATCGCGATCACCGTACCATCCGACTGCGTGACGTACAGCTTGTCGTCGTCGACCGCCAAGCCGCGGTAGCTCGACATATCGTGCGACCACCAAAGCTGCCCGGAATCAAGCGCCAGCATTGCCGTGCGCCCCTGATAGCCGGCGGCAAACACGTTGTCGCCGACCACCCACACCGCGGAATCGATATCGTCGAGCCGGTCGAGTTCGGTGCGGCCGTGCGCCGATGCCAAGGTGGTGTCCCACAGCGTATCGCCGGTGGTGAGCGACACGGCCATGACTTTGCCGTTGTCGAATCCGCTGATTGCCACATCCTTGGCGAGGGTTGGAATCGAAGTGCCGCGCAAACTCAGGCGCGGCACCTGCTGCTCCACCGACCAGAGTTCCCGGCCGTTGTGCGCATCGAAGCCGCGCAGCCGGCCGTCAACGGAGCGCAACACCACGACGTTTTCGCCGATTGCGGGAGCGGATAGCAGCTCGGAATTGACTTTCGCGCGCCACAGCTCACGGCCGGTGGCTCCGTCCAAAGCGACGATCGCCCCCTTGCTCGTGCCTACCACGACCATGCCGAAGCGTGCGGCGGGGCCGGCGGATAACGGCATTTTCAGCTTCTTGACCCAGGCACGCTTGCCGGTTTCGAGCGACAGCGCGAGCAATTCGCCCTGATGATTGGCCGCGAATACCAGGCCATTGTCGAGCGCCGGGCCCAACCCCAAGCGCAGCACGATCTGTTTCTTGCCGCCGCCGAGGTTATTGCTCCAGATTTTCTTCACCGGCAGCGTTGCCGGAAAATCCACCAATTTCGCCGGCGGTTCGACGTCTTTGTCCTTGGTGCAGCCGGCGGCGATGAGCAGCAGGCCCAAACTCACGGAAAACAATAAGCGCATCAGGGTTTGGCCTTTTCGTTGGAGGCCAGATCGGCCAGCTTGAGTTCGAGCAGCGCGCCATCCGCCCCGCCGTCGCCGGAACTCAAGGCGGCGCTATATTCGGCAATGGCGCCCGAAATATCCTTCTTGGCGTAAAGCGCATCGCCATGGACCTCGTGGTAGCGGCCGGCAAAACTCCCCGGCGTCCCCGCGGCGAGCAGTTTGATGGCATCGTCAGGTTTGCCCTGATCGATCAGCACTCGGGCAAGCCGCAAGCGGGCGATCTGCTTGAGCTCCGCATCCTTGGAGTTGTTCATCACCTCGGTCAACGGCACCGCGGCATCTGCAGAATGGCCGTCCTCGACGTTCATTCGCGCGATCGCCAGCTGCGCCTGATCGGCATACGGGGAACCCGGGAAATCCTTGACCAGCCCGTCGGCAATTGCCCGGGACTTCTTGTGATCGTCGGCTTGCATTGCAAAGGTCATCTGCTCGAACTGCGCCGCAGCCTGCAATGCGCGCTCGTTCTGATGCGACCTGTAAAACTGGATCCCATACCAACCGCCGAGGCCAAGGATGAGTCCGCCGACGATCCACGGGGCGTATTCCTTGAACATGTGTTTGACAGCTTCCAGCTGCTCATCGTCGGTCAAATATTCTTCTGCCATGGCTACTCCGCTTGCTCCGCCCTAAGACCCAATAACTTGCCTATGCGTTCACTGATTCGATCCACGGGGCATTCCTCTTGCGCCAACTCTTGGCGCAAAGCCTTCACTGCGACCACCCCACGCGCCACCTCGTCATCCCCTAAAACCAGCGCAAATTCAGCACCGCTCTTGTCCGCGCGTTTGAACTGCGTCTTGAAGCTTCCGCCGCCCAAATTGATCTGCAGGGCCAAACCAGGCCATGCATCGCGCAATTGTTCCGCCAATTTGAACCCCGGGATCTCCGTGCGTTCCCCGGCCAGGACCAGATAAACGCGCGGCCGCTGCGGCTGCAGGCTCAAATTCTGCTTCTGGAGGAGCATGACAATGCGCTCTTGCCCCATGGCCCAGCCGATGCCGGGGGTATCGGCGCCCCCCAGTTGGGCCACCAAACCGTCGTAGCGGCCGCCTGCGCACACCGTGCCTTGCGAACCCAAGGCGTCGGTGGTCCACTCGAATACGGTTCGAGTGTAGTAATCCAGTCCACGGACCAAGTGCGGTTCCACATCATACTCGATGCCGGCGCTTTGCAACCGCGCGCACAGGGATTGAAAGTGCTCGCGGGATTCCCCATCCAGTGAATCGACGATGCGCGGAGCCCCGGCGATCATGCGCTGCATGGCCGGGTTTTTGGTGTCGAGAATGCGCAGCGGGTTGCCCGTCAAGCGCCGCTTGCTGTCCTCATCGAGCGCGTCGCGGTGCGCGCTGAAATATGCGGCGAGGGTCTCGCGGTACGCCGCTCGCGAAACCGGCGTCCCCAAGGAGTTCACCAGCAGTTTCACCTGGCCGAGCCCCAAGCGCTTCAACAAACGATGGGACAGTAGAATCAGCTCGGCGTCGACATCCGGTCCCGCGAAGCCGAAGGCCTCCGCGTCGATTTGATGGAATTGGCGGTAGCGGCCGGCCTGGGGCCTTTCGCGCCGGAACATCGGTCCCATGCACCATAGCCGCAGCCGCCCTTCGCGCAGCAATCCGTTGGAGATCACCGCGCGCACGATGCCGGCAGTCGCCTCGGGTCGCAGCGTGATCTGATCCTCACCCTGGTCGACGAAGCTGAACATTTCCTTTTCGACGATATCCGTGAAATCGCCGATGGAGCGCTTGAACAGTTGGGTCTGCTCGATCACCGGAACACGGAATTCTTCGTACCCGTAGCCGGCGAACACCTCGCGAGTGATGCGCTCCAGATGTTGCCAGGCCGCGATTTGCGCCGGCAATACATCATGCACACCGCGGAGGGGCTCGATGGTCTTGTTCAAGAGCCCTCTCCGATCAGCCGGTCGGACGCGCGCTGGACGCTTGCACGCCGTGCGCAGGGTCGCTGCGCGAAGGGTCGCCCCGCGAAGGGTCGCCCCGCAAATCGCGTCGCAGAACGCCGTCGGCGCCCGCCTCGAACCGGGCGACGTCGCCGGCGAAAAATTGCGGGCCGATGGCAACCACCCGGTCGTTGATCTCGAGTTGCACGCCGCTGCCGAAGCCCAGGTACACCCGCATGGGCGCCGTGCCGGCAATGGTTTTCACACTGTTGGCAAGCCCGGTGCCGGCATAGGTGCGGCGGCCCGTCGCATCGTGCACATCCACCCACGAGTCCGCCGAAAAGCTCAAACGCAGACGTGCGCGGCCTGCGCCGGGCACCGCTGCATCGGCCGCGGGTGCGGCTGGGTTTGGTGCGGTCGCCGCGGGCGCGCCGAGCGTCGCGGCAGGCGCGGACGGAGTTTCGCGAGCCATGGCCGGCGCCGCGGCCGCAGTGGGGATCACGGCAGCGCCCGCGGCCCGCTCCGGCGCCACGCTCGGAGGCGCGAGGCTCGGAGGCGCGAGGCTCGCCGGCGATTCGCGCGCCGCCGCCGGCACATCAGCCGCATGGCGCAGCGGCCCGCGCTGATGCCACGGCTTCCACCACAAAACCCCGAGCAGCAGCAACACTGCCGCCGCGCTGAGGGCGATCTGCTGCGTATTCAAATTCCTCGCGGGCGGCCCTTCGGCGCGCGGCGCGTGCATCAGGGTGGGTCCGGCAGCGGCCGCCTCGCCCGGTGCCGGCAGGCGCGATTCATAGCCGGCCAGGATTTCCGCGGCCGGCAGGCCCAACAATGCCGCGTACTTCTTCAAGTGGCCCTTGGCATAAACCGTCGGCCCAATGCGTTTGTAATCGTCCGCCTCGAGCGCCTCGATGACCCAGCGGTCCAAGTGCATTTCGTCGGCCGCTTTTTGCGCGCTCAATCCTCGCTGCTCGCGCGCCGCTTTGAGGCGAGCTCCGGGCGAGGCCGCGGGCTCGCTCATCGATCGACGCCGCTGCGCATATTCTTCGCCTGCTGCGAGTCGGGAAATTCCACCTGCACGCGGCGCGCGAAAACCGCTGCATTGACCGCGTCGCCGAGCTTGCGCTCGGCGCGGAATCCCAGCCATAGGATCTCGGGAGTGGGCTTGTTCACCGCGAGATAGCGCTGCACGGTCTGCAGCGCCTGCGCCGCATCGCCGCGGTCGAACGCGACATTGCCGGACTGCAGCAAGGCCTCGGGCATGTTCGGTTGGATCGCGAGCGCGCGACTGAAATATTTATCGGCATCCAGCAAATCGCCCGAACTCCGGGCACAGACGCCGGCATTGACCAGCGCCACCTCGGGTGTCTGATACAAGGGACTCTGCGCCACCTCGAGGAACAGCTTTTCCCCGGCCGCGGTCTTACCCGTGCGGCAAAGAAATCCCGCGTAGCTGTTTGCGATGTCGGGATCCTGTTTGCCGAGACGCATGGCCGTCTGGAACGCATGCTCGGCCTTCGACATCTCCTGAACACGCTCGTACACCAGGCCCGCAGTTTCCTGAACGATTGGATTCGAGGAATCTTCCTTGAGCGCCTTCTCGATGCGCTCGCGCGAATTGGCAAGCTGGCCGAGCCTCATATATTCGATCGCCAGCTGCATGTTGGCCTCGGCGGCTTGGGCTGGATCCTTTTTGTAACTCCGCACCGGCGGCTGGTAGGTCGGCGGAGTTGATTTACAGGCCGCCAGCAGCGATGCAAAAATCAACGCCAGCACCCAGGTAACGCGAATGTTTTTCGTACCGAGCTCCATTTATATTTCCAGCGGCGCGCGCGCCTCCACCTTACGTTTCGTGCCGAGCCGCACCAGCGTGCGATCCGTCACTTTGCCCGCCAGCTGCCCGCATGCCGCGTCAATATCGTCGCCGCGCGTTTTTCGCGTGGTGGCGATCACGCCGTGATCATTCAGGATACCGCGGAAGCCGGCAATCGCGGCTGCCGGCGAGCGGCGATAGCGCGTGCCTGGAAACACGTTGAACGGAATGAGATTGACCTTTGCGGGGCGTCCTTTCAACAGCCGCACCAACTGTCGCGCATGCTCGGGTTTATCGTTGACGCCGTCGAGCATGACGTATTCGAATGTGACGCTGCGGCCATTCTGCTTATCGATGTAATGCCAGCAGGCGGCCAGCAATTCATCGATCGGGTGTTTTCGATTGATGGGCACGAGTTCGTTGCGCAATTCATCGTTCGGTGCATGCAGAGAAACCGCCAACGCCACGTTGCACTCTTCGGCTAATTTGTAGATCTGCGGTACCAACCCCGAGGTGCTCAATGTTACCCGACGGCGCGACAAATCGTAGCCCAAATCGTCCATGAATATGCGCATCGCCGGCACCACATTGCGGTAGTTGGCGAGCGGTTCGCCCATGCCCATGAACACGATGTTGGTGATGGCGCGGCCGCCGCTGTCGGCGGCGCGTGAAGCGCTGAGTTCGCGCTGTGCCAGCCAGACTTGACCCACGATTTCCGCAACGCTCAAATTGCGATTGAAACCCTGCTGCGCGGTGGCGCAGAAGGTGCAGTCCATGGCGCAGCCCACCTGACTCGAGATGCACAAGGTGCCGCGATCGGGTTCAGGGATGTAAACGGTTTCGATTCCCTGCACTTGGTCCATGCGCAGCATCCATTTGCGCGTGCCGTCGCTCGATACTTGTTCGGTCACGATTTGCGGCACGGTGATTTCGGCTACCTCGCCGAGCTGCGCACGAAAGCCCTTCGCAAGATCGCTCATGGCGGAGAAATCGGCGGCACCGCGCCGATATATCCATTTCATCAGCTGCCGGGCACGGAACGGCTTGGCGTCCAGATGCTGCGCCACGAACGCCTCGAGCTGCGCTCGCGGCAGCCCCAGTAGATTCACCCGTTCGCCAGCCACCATGCCTCCTCCAAGTCGCCGCTACGCTAGCGCGTCCGCGGGCAGAGCTCAATTTCGCGGAAGAAGTAGCCGATTTCGCGTGCCGCGGTGTCCGCGGCATCCGAACCATGAACGATGTTCTCATCGATGCTTAAGGCTAGATCCGCGCGAATCGTTCCCTTGGCGGCTTTTTTCGGATCCGTGGCGCCCATGACTTCGCGATTCTTCGCGATGGCACCTTCGCCTTCGAGCACTTGAACCATCACCGGGCCGGAGGTCATGAAGCGGACCAGGTCCTTGAAGAACGGCCGCTCGCGATGCACGGCATAGAAGCCCTCCGCCTCCGCCTTCGATAGCTGCATCATGCGCGCCGCCACCACTTTCAAGCCTGCCGATTCGAAACGGCGGTAGACATCGCCGATCAGATTCCGGCCGACGCCGTCAGGTTTGACGATGGACAGGGTACGCTCGATGGGCATGTGCAAAACCTCGCTGGGAAATCCGCCCTACGGGGGCGCGACAAAGACCGCGAAGTGTACTGGAGCCAAGGCGCTCAGGCAATCCAGATCGGTGCCGAAGTGTCTGTATTGCTTGGAAAAACCCGCCCTCGCCCCGGCGGATTCAAAGGCTCAGACGTTGAAACTCTCGCCGCAGCCGCATTCGCCCTTGGCTTTGGGATTGCTGAACCTGAACGCCTCATTGAGGCCCTGCTTGACGAAATCAACCAGCGTGCCGTCGATCAACGGCAGACTTGCGGGATCCACCACGACCTTCACGCCACGCGCCTCGAAGACCGCATCATCGGGATTGATTCGATCGGCGTAGTTCACCACATAGGCGAAACCGGAACAGCCGGTCTTCTTGATTCCAACCCGGAGACCGACGCCGATGCCGCGTTGCGCCAAGTGAGTCCGAACCCGATCAGCAGCCGATTCCGTCAACATGATCGCCATTCCGCGCGGTCCTCAATGATTCAGCCAAAGCTGGAGATATACATAACATGCTTGGGGGCGATGCGCACGGAACCAAGGCGCGTTTTCAATTAAGCTTCGGTTATTCCAAAACGGCCGCTTGATCGGTCTGCTCCACCTTAAGTTACTGCTCGACCTTGAGTCCCGCGTCGATTGCTGCGAGCCATGCGTCTTCGACTATCAGCAGGCGGCCGAGTTTCTCCAAGGGAACGGCAAATTTGAGGCTGATGGCCTGCACGCTGTCGGGCAGGCGCCGCGCTACGGGCTTTCCGACCGCCTGCTCCGCCACCCAGGCGGCCGCAGCGATGGTATGCGGGCAGCCGAAGGCCAGGAAGCGCGCGTCCGCGAGATTCCCCGATGCAAACTTTAAGTCGAATTGCACCCAGGAACCTTGTTCCCGATCGCCCGCTGCGCCGCGATATACCTTTGCGCCCGACAGGTGGCCCGCACGAGCCGTGGTCTCGAAGTAGTGACGCGTCTCTGCGTTGTACTTCACGAGCCGGCTATCCTGCGCAGTCGAGCCACCTCCCGGCTTAAGACCGCTATCGCAATGTCGATGTCGCGCTCGCTGCTGCTGCGACCCAGCCCAAAGCGCAGACTACTCTCGCTCAAGCGCTCGCTGCGGCCGAGCGCCCGCAGCACGAACGAGGGTTCGGCCAGCGCCGAAGTACATGCCGAACCGGTCGACACCGCCACATGAGGCTGCAACGCGGCGAGCAGGCTTTCTCCTTCGACGCCCTCGAATGACACATTGAGCAGATGCGGTACCGAGCGTTGCGCATTGCCGTTGCGCAACACGCCGCCGATGGCGGACAGACCCTGCCACAGCCGCTGTTGCAAATGCGCGATGCGCGCCGTTTCCGATTCCTGCAGCCTCGCGGCCAGCGCGAACGCCGTGCCCATGCCCACCGCCTGGTGGGTGGCGAGCGTACCGGCTCTCAGGCCCCGCTCCTGTCCGCCGCCAAATTGCAGGGGCGTGAGATGCACGCGGGCGCCGCGGGCACCGGCGCGCTGCGCAACCACCAAGGCCCCCGCCCCTTTGGGGCCATACGCCTTGTGCGCCGACAGCGACAACAAATCGATACCGAGGGCGGCAAAATCGACGGCGCATTTGCCGACGCTTTGTGCCGCATCGACATGCAGTCGTGCGCCGCCGTGCCGGGCGCAGATATCGCCGATGGCAGC
>Ga0210402_10002620_pt1 | contig 17402 bp, 17 predicted proteins | sample IncBWC7MmetaG_FD_161055 | JGI IMG/M metagenome (GOLD analysis project Ga0210402, IMG submission 161055) | Forest soil microbial communities from Barre Woods Harvard Forest LTER site, Petersham, Massachusetts, United States - Inc-BW-C-7-M | ecosystem: Environmental > Terrestrial > Soil >... | reverse complement strand
TCGCCTGCACTGCCCGGTCGTCGGCCAGGGTCATCTGGATGAAGAGCTGCTCGGCCAGGTCGGTGGCCTGTTTCATGCGGAAATCGATCAGCGGCGTGGAGCGCATATCGAGCACCACGAGGTCGGCCTCCAGGCCGGGCGCGATGCTGCCGATCCGATCGTCGAGGTAGAGGGCGCGCGCCCCGCCGCGGGTGGCGAGGTACCAGGCGTGGCCGCCCGACAGCGTCTGGCGATTGAGCTGGGCGGCCTTGTAGGCTTCGCCGAGCGTGGCCAGGATCGAGAAGGAGGTGCCGGCGCCGATGTCGGTGCCCAGCCCGACCCGCACCGGTCGCTCGCGTCGGAGCGCGCGGGAAAGATCGAAGGCGCCGCTGCCCAGGAAGAAGTTCGAGGTCGGGCAGTGTGCGACCGCCGCGCCAGCGGCGTGAAGGCGCTGCAGCTCGGCCTCCTCCAGCCAGATGCCGTGGCCGAACACCGCGCGTTGCCCGCACAGGCCATGGTGATCGTAGATGTCGAGATAGGTGCGGTGATCGGGAAACAGTTGCTTGATCCAGGCGACCTCGTCGCGGTTCTCGGCGATATGGGTCTGCATCAGACACTCGGGATGCTCGCGCCACAGCCGGCCCGCCATCGCGAGTTGCTCCGGTGAACTGGAGCCCGCGAAGCGTGGCGTGATGGCGTAGAGCAGCCGGCCGCGTCCGTGCCACTTCGCAATCAGGGCCTGTGATTCGGCATAGCCGGATGCCGCCGTGTCGCGCAGCCCGTCGGGTGCGTTGCGATCCATCAGCACCTTGCCGGCGGCCAGCCGCAGTCCGAGCTTCTCCGCCTCCTCGAACAGCGCGTCGACCGACTGCGGATGGACGGTGCAGTAGACGCAGCTCGTGGTGACGCCGTTGCGCAGGTTCTCCTGCAGGAAGACGCGGGCGACCTCGCGCGAGAATTCCTTGTCGGCGAATTTGAGCTCGGCGGGATAGGTGTATTTGTTCAGCCAGTCGAGAAGCTGCGAGCCGTAGGCCGCGATCACCGGCGTCTGCGGGAAATGGACGTGGCAGTCGACGAAGCCCGCCGAGATCAGCGCGTCCTTGCCATAGTCGCGGATCTCGATGCCGGTTGGCAGATCGCGCCCGATGCGATCGGCCGGCCCGAAACGCGTGATCTTGCCGTCTTCCAGGACGACGATGGCATCGGGTTCGTGGACCATCGTCCTGTCGAGCCCGTCCCGGAACGGATCGCCGGTATAGGTGAGCACCGGACCGCGCACGGCGGTCGGACGGGACGAAGTTGCAGGCATCGCGACGAACGTTCGCATTGAAAGGGAGCCCGCGGAAGGGGCGCAAGAGGGTCGAGCCATGCTAAAGGCCTGCCGTCCAACCTGTTGGGAGGAGTCATGACCCGCTTCGCCGATCGCCTGAAGGCGGCGCCCGTCATGCTGACCGATGGCGGCATCGAGACCCGCCTGATCTACGAATTCAATCAGCCGTTGCCCGACTTCGCGTCGTTCCTGCCGCTGTTCGACCGCGAGGGGCGCCGGGCGCTCGCCGCCATCTATCGCAGCTACATGGCCGTCGCGGCCGATCATGACCTGCCGATGCAGATCGGCACGCCGACCTGGCGGGCGCATCCCGAAGGCCTCGCCCGCCAGGGCTTTGCCGCCGCTGCGGACCTCGCTCGCGTCAATGGCGAGGCGGTGACGCTCCTGACGGACATGCGCCGCGATCTCGGGCTCGACGGCCAGGTCTTCATCGCCGGCGTCATCGGTCCCAGGCGCGACGGCTACGATCCCGACGGCGCACCGGATGCGGCGACGGCGGAGGCCTATCACGCGCCGCAGGTGCGCGTGCTGGCCGGCCTCGGCGTCGATCTCCTGTACGCCCCGACCTTCGCCAGCACGGCAGAACTTTTAGGGGTCGCGCGCGCCTGTGCCGCGACCGGCCTGCCCTATGCGCTGGCGCCGGTGATCGAAGCCGACGGCCGCCTGCCGGACGGCACGCCGCTCGGCGATGCCATCGCGCGCATCGATGCCGGCGCCGCGCCGCGGCCCCTCCACTTCCTGGTGGGCTGCGTGCACCCGACGCGTTTCAGCGCGGCGGCGGCGCATGCCGCCTGGCCGGCATCGCATCGCGTGCTCGGGCTGAAGGCCAATGCGTCCACGCTGCCGCCGGAGCAGCTCGACAAGCTCGACCATCTCGACGAGGGCAAGCCCGAGGCCTTCGCGACGCTGATGGGCGGGCTGCACGCGGCCGGCTACAAGGTGCTGGGCGGCTGCTGCGGCACCAGCGACGCGCATATCCGCGCCCTCGCGCGACGGCTGACGGCGGAGAGGACTGGCTAGAGCGTAGGGCAAGGCTATCGTTTGCTGCGATTTCCGTCGTCTCGACCGGAGCGCGCTCCGGTCGAGACGACGGAAAAAAACGAAGGGCCCGACCGTCGCCGGTCAGGCCCTTCGATCTGTTGCATGCCAGTGCACGGCACCTCGCCCATGGGCGCACCGCCGGCGAAAAATCCATCGCCGGCCGCCGGGGTTACCGAGCTGTTTGTACTTGGGGCGCCCGATACATCCGCGGGCGACGGGGTGCCATCCTCCGTTGAAACAGAGCGATGAAACGTCAGGCCTTGAGGTTGACGGCGGCGTCCTTGCCGCGGTCCTGCTGGACGTCGTAGCTGATCTTCTGGCCTTCGTTCAGGCCGTGCAGGCCGGCGCGCTCGACGGCGCTGATATGGACGAACACGTCCTTGCCGCCGCCGTCAGGCTGAATGAAGCCGAAACCTTTGGTGGCGTTGAACCACTTAACCGTACCTGTAGCCATTATATGTATCCTGGTGAGAGAGTTTGGAGGTGCGCGAGGAGCGCGCCGGCAAACAGTGCGCGCCTGCCACCGCAGAGTCCATGCATTCGTGATCACTTTCTCGCATGACTGATGCGGACGACGATGACGACCACGACATCTTTTCGCCCCTTTTGGTCCCGCGATCGCTTCGAAAGCGGCCTTTAAGGGCCGTCCGATCAAGGGTGATGCGCTGGCGCCGCCGGCGCCGCGGGTGATGCGGGTGCGGCTTGCGCGAGCAGGCGTTGCTGGCGGGCCGACACCGGGACCGGTCCGACGAAGCGGTTGCGATGGACGAATTGCCAGCCGAACAGCGCCCCGGTATGCCGCCGCACCCGATTGAGCCACGGCGCGGCGTCGTATTCGGTCGCGATCGATCCGCCGCCCATCAGCGATGCGTAGTGACCGGCGGTGCCGCCATACTGCAGCTCGTCGTAGTCCTTGGCGGTCTTGGGGTATTTGCTGGCATCTATGTGGTCGACATACCGGTCGAGGTTTCCCAGCGGCGTCGGCCTGCCCAGCCAGTGGCCGACCTCGTGCGCCGCGGCGATCTGCGACATCGGCAGGTTCGGCCAGCGATAGTCGCTGGTTTTTTTGCGGTGGATATCCTCGTTGGTGATCAGCCATGCGAAGGATCGAAACTCTTCCTCGCCCGGCAGCGGCATCAGCCTTCGGTTGACCGTCGGGTCGTCGGCACGCTTCAGGTGGACGACCTGGATGGCGGCGTTCGCACTGCCCAGCGTGTCGACGAAGCGGATCGTGAGCGAGCACTCGACGTGAGCCGGCATCCGGGGATTGGCGACCAAAGCCATGTAGTCGGCGTCGCTCAGGCCGTCTTTGGGATCCTCCGGCGGCAGCAGGATGATCTGGTTGTTCCAGCTGAGCTCGACGACCCTCTTGAAGTCGGCCTTGTATTGCGCAAAGTCCCGTCGCATCCAGCTCTGCGCCGCAAACCTGGTCTGCTCCTTGGAGCCATCGACGACGAATCCCGTACGGATCTGCTGGGGCGTATCGGCCAGATGGGTGTTGAAATTCAGATTGGCCTTGGACCGCCAGAACACCTCGCGGAGCGCGGGCGAGAACAGGTCGCCGAAAATCGCCGGCATGTCCGACGTCGTCGCGGTGTAGGACTTGCTCGGGTCCATCGGGGCGAGCAGCACCGCCAGGACGATCTCGAGCTTGGCCGAAACGGGACCAGGCCCCGCCGGCGAGAGTATCGACGTGAAGTTCGGCTCACTGATGATCCTGCGAGTCATTTTTGCCCCGCGTAGCCGGACGAGCAATTTCAACCTGGGATCGGGCAAGAGCAAGGCGGATGTTTTTGCGGACGGCGACGCCTTCGCACTGTGTGTTCCCTCACATTTATCGCCCCGGTTCCGGTGTCTGATGACTCGTGAAGCGTCGCGCAGGAGGGACAGATGTTTGCGGGAGAGATGCGTAAGACTTATGCGATGTCCCTCATTCAGAACTTTCCGGCGCTGCCCAAGGGCCGTCCTTTTCCGCGCATCGATGAGGCCGATATCATCACTGGCCTGTACGATCGCGTCCTCGATCCCACCAAGCAAAACCAGGGGGCTGCCGGCCTTTGCGGTCCGGCCGCCTTCTTCTATTGCGTCCTCAACTACAAGCCGGAGCTTTACGTCCAGTACGTGATCGACCTCTTCACCACCGGCAAGGCACGCATCGGCTCGCTGGAGGTCAAGCCGGGGACCGGGTGCCGCGTCTATCAGCCGCCAACCGACAAGATCGCCGCCGTCGACTGGGTGGCGCTGGCCAGCCTGCGCGACTCCGACAACTTCGTCATGGACCTGTCTTCGGTAGACGACGAGGTGTCGTGTGGAAGCATGCCGGGTGACGTCACCGATTGGTTCCGCAAAATTGGTTACCGGGAGGTGCGCAACGACACCAACCTGTATTTTTGCAAAGGCCGCAAGGAAATCGAGGCGCTCGCCCGCGACATGCGCTTCAACCGCGACGTCTGCCTTTTCATCAATGACAACATGCTCGACGATCACACGAGCAGGCTCAAGTCGACGTTCGTGAATCATTGGGTCGTTGTCGACGAGCCGCCGGAAATCAAGGGCGACCGGATCAGCCTGTCCGTCTATACGTGGGGCGCGGTCCAGAGGATTCCAAAAGTGGGCACGCTGTCGCTGGAGGAGTTCTCGCGCAACTTCTACGGCTACGTGTCGGGCACGCCGACGTTCAATTGATGGCACTGGAAACGAAACCGGCGAGGAATGCAATGACGCGTCATGAAGGTGGATGCCTGTGCGGCGAGGTGCGATTCGCGGCCAGTGCGGACCCGCTGCGGGTCACGGTCTGTCATTGTCGTTTCTGCCAGCGCAATACCGGCACCGCGTACATGGTCGAGCCGGTGTTCGCGAAATCCGAGTTCCAGATCACGTCGGGCACTCCCAAGACCTACGACGTGGTGTCCGAGGGAAGCGGCAAGCGCGTGACCATCCACTTTTGCGGCACCTGCGGCGCGCGGGTGTTGCTGACCTTCGAACGCTTTCCCGATGCCGTCGGTGCATTTGGCGGCTCATTCGACGACCCGAACAAGCTCGGCCTCGCGTCGGATATCGTGCGGCACGTGTTCACAGCCTCGGCGCTGGAGGGGACTGTCCTGCCGGCCGGCGTTCCTTTGTTCCACGAACACGCCTTCCGTCTGGATGGCTCGCTGAACGAACCCAGGATCCTGACCGAGCCGACGACCGGCGATAGGCGCGGGCTCGGTTGAGCGTCCGCGCCGCTAGCTGCCATGCGAGCTCCAGACGTGCGTCATCCCCTCCTCCTCGGAGACGACGGTAAGCCTGGATCTTGGCGGAAGGGCAGAGCTCAGAAATGCACTGCAGATGTTACACATCGGCCGATCGACAAGCAGGATGGCGTGTGAAAATTGCCGTTGCCACATGATCGCCGCGGCGTGCCCTTCGACATGAGTGCCGATGTTGCCCTGGCTTGGACCGCCCCTGGTAAAGGCCCATCCGGGCAGGCGGGGAACGTGGCCCCGCTGCGTGCCGCCCCACGGCCCGCCATGAATGCCACTTCTGATGAACATGGCAGTTTCGCCCGGCACCAGCAGGACACCGATCGCCTCCGTATGGTTCACGAAATAGCTCCGTGCCCGCTCGATCAAATCCTGGTTCGTCTTGGACCAAGTCATCGCAGTCTCCCCAGACTTCGGGGGATAATGAGGGTCCCACAGCATATGGGCAAAAGTCAGGCGACATCCTTTGCGTGAATTGTTGCCAGGAATGCACGTAAAGACCTTGCGGCGGCGTTGCTGCATGGAGTCGTTTCATAGCGAAGGACCGGCTTGTATCCGATGCCGTGATCGACGCCATGATGCCAGGCCGCACCGACGCACGTCAGCGCAGCGGAATATTGATGGTCAGGCCTGGCGGTGGATAATAGACGGGGGCCGGCTCGTAGTAGACCGGCGCGGGATACACGACCGTCGGTCGCGGGGCGTAGTACACCGGCGACGCGTAGTAGACATGTCCCGGCGGGACGAAAAAGCGCCCGCGATGCTTCCACTCTCGTTCTCCGTGGTCATGCGCCAAGGCGCCCGTCGCGGCGGCGAGAACGGCGAGGCCGCTGATCGTGGCGGAGATTGTCGCTCGCCACGTCGGTCGCTGCTTGACTACCTGGTTGCGCATTGTTGTCTCCTCTTGCAGTCATCGACTCAACGCTGCAAGCGGCGGAAAGGCTGTGAGGAGACTGTGACCGCACTGGGGATTTTTGCGTCAGCTTCGTGTCGGATTCCCACCGCGATGATCCCTGATCGATGCGGTGTGCTTCCTCGATGATCCGGCCCTTTCCGACGTGGCTCAACTCACCCGCTTTGCCGCTCGCCAGCCCCTCTCGAGCACTAACGGTGGGCCGCCGCTGTCGATGTCTTGGCCGGCCGAACTGCCGTGCGTTGGGCCCGCAGGGCAAAGCCCAGGAGGGGAGACACACCCGTACTTTGCGTCAGGCGGTCGATGCCATAGCAGAAGGCGATCGCCCCGATGGTGGACAGCAGAGCAACCAGCGTCGGATCGTCGATGCCAAGTCTTCGCGTGCCGACCACGAGCGCCCAAACGGGGATGAGGTGCAGGCATAATATCAGCAGGGAGGCTCGGCCAACCCAGCCCAAAGGGGCGCATAGCGGCGTCGCAGCCAGCCGCGGGCCCAGCCAAAGCATCAGCGGCAACGCCGGCAACGCCGACGCGATCGCCGTCGTGTGCCAGCGCGCCGTGTCCATGAGAACCGGCGGCACGGCCAACAGCAGGAATGCCGCCAGGCAGGCCACCAGCAACAGCCTCTCCTGCTCGACGCGACGCGAGAGAACCCAGCGCGACAGCATGATGCCAAGCCAGTAGAAGAGAAAAAATCGGCCGTAGTGGCGAATGCCTTTTCCGACGAGAGACGACATTTGCATGTCCCCGAGCCAGAAGCTTGCAGCGAACAGAGCGACGGCGACCGCAAGCACAAGGCGGCGGTCGACTGCGCGCGCTGCCAGGTAGACCACGTTGTAGACGATCAGATCATAAAGGAACCACGTCTGGTACTGCGGCTTCCACCACATCGAAAGCAAGTCATCGAATTGCGCCGTCGATAGCTCGTCTCCGAGCTTGTTGGCTGTAGCCAACACCAGGATTGTAACGAGCGTCCAGAGCAGCCACGGCCAGACGAGATATTGCATGCGCTTGGTGATGAAGCTTCGCGCGCCCGCGTTGAAGCCCCGTTCGACGAACAGCGCGGCCAGGAACATCAGGATGGGCAGTCGAGTGCCTTCCGTCATGTCGTCGACGACATTGTAGAGCGAGCGGTTGCCGGGCCCCACGACAAGGTCGAATGAACCCTCGGTGAACGCGACGGCATGATCGAGCACGACCCATAGAAGCGCATAGCCGCGAATCGTGTAGACGAATTCAACCTTGGGCTCGCCGCCGGATCGGGCTTCGGGTTTGCAGGGAATCATCGCCGTCGACCAGCCTACATCGCCGATAGAGAGGGGTACGCCCCGCGTAATGTCGAGCAGGCCGCCGTGCGACCTTGTAGTGCTTCGGCCCATGGCCATCCCTTCGGCTTCATGGCTGCATCCGGGCTTCCAGGCTTCCTCGTAGAGCCCGAACTTGCACCCCGATGCTCGTAGAGCCCGGACTTGTACCCCGATGATCGTGACGTCGGTCTTGGCGGACGAAAGGACGCTGTAAGCCGGCCGGCGCACACTGACGGCAGTGCACTGCTTGGCTTACATCGTCCACTTCCTTGGGAGTAAGGGCATGCGAGTAAAGCAGGAGGTCCAGGAAATCTTCCCCACGCCGCTTTGGATCGTCGATCTTTCCGCGGCGGATGCCGTGACCTTCAACGCCAAGCTCAAAGCTGAAATTGAAAATATCATCTTGCCGCGCCCCAAGGTACCGAGCGGCAGCAACTGGCAGACGCCGCAGGACCTGCACACACGTCCGGCTTTCGCCGACTTCATCAAGCTCGTCGAGCTCGTCGCACGGAGCGTCGCGCAGTACCTGCAGGTCGAGCAATACCCGATGATGATCACCGGCTGCTGGGCCAACATCAATCCGCCCGGCGCTTACCATCCGACCCACAATCACCCGAACAATTATCTCAGCGGCGTCTACTATGTCGCCGTACCCGAGATCGGCTCGCACCTCGTTTTCCAGGACCCGCGGCCGGTCCTGATCATGCCTCGGACCGCCACGATCGGCCGCGTTACCGCCAACGCCTGCGTCGCGGAACCCCGACCGGGCCGCATGGTGATATTCCCGTCCTGGCTCCGCCACCACGTTCCCTCCAACGAGGGCACGACCGAACGTGTGAGCATTGCCTTCAATCTCATGTTCACCGACTTCGCCGAGACGCTGGCCGCGCCAAGGTGGAAGCCGACGGCAGGCACGGGCTAGCTGATTCCACCGGCTCGCCCCAAGCGATAGCCGCGTGCCACTCGTCTCCCCGGCAAAACAAAGGGCTTGGCCGTTACCAGCCAAGCCCTTGATTTTATTGGTGGAGCCAAACGGGATCGAACCGTTGACCTCTACAATGCCATTGTAGCGCTCTCCCAGCTGAGCTATGGCCCCGAAACTTCTGGAACGGCGCGAGATATAATTCCTGCCCCGCAGACTGGCAACAGCGGGCTAGCGGTCGCCTTCTCCCTTGTCGTCCTCGACCTCCACGCCCTCGACCTCGATGTCCTCGGCGTCGTCGGCCAGTTCGTCCGCCTCTTCCAGCGCCTCATCGCCCTCGACATCGGGGATTTCGTCGCCCGCCAGCGCCGCCTCGTCGCTCTTCTTCTTGGCGGCGAGTTTTGCCGCCGCCAACGTGGCGGCTGCCGCCGCCGCTGCCGCCGCCGTCGCCGCAGCCGAGCCGCGCGTACGCCGGACCTTCACGAAGTCCTCGCGATCATGCTCGCGCCCGCACTTCGGGCACTTGATCGGGCCTTTGTTCAGATCGTAGAAGCGCGCGCTGCAGCTCTGGCAGGTGCGCTTAGTACCCCAGTTCGCCTTGACCACGCAGGAACTCCCGGGAAATCCGCAAAAATCGGCCGAATGGGCCGCGAGGGAGGGCGTATGTCACGCGTCTTTCACCCTGTCAAAACCAAATTCCGGCATGCTAGGAGGACGCCGCGTCGCATTTCCGCCATCCTTTGAGGAGGCTGCCCTGTCTGCCAGAGCTTCGGCCAAGCTCGTCGCCCGCCCCGTCGCCTGCCTGAAAGGCCGTGTCCGCGCGCCCGGCGACAAATCGGTTTCCCACCGCGCGCTGATGTTCGGCGCGCTGGCGCTGGGCGAGACCACCGTGCGCGGCCTGCTCGAGGGCGAGGACGTGCTGTGCACGGCAGCGGCGCTGCGCGCCCTCGGAGCCGAGGTCGCGCATGAACGCGAGAGCGGCACCTGGCGGATCCGCGGCTTCGGGGTGGGCGGTGGCCGCGAGCCTGGCGACGTGCTGGATCTCGGCAATTCCGGCACCGCGGCGCGCCTGCTTTCGGGCATTTTGGCGAGCCAGCCCTTCACCAGCTTCATGACCGGCGATGCCTCGCTGCGGCAGCGGCCGATGCAGCGGGTCATCGAGCCGCTGTCGCGCATGGGCGCGCGCTTCGAGGCGCGCGACGGCGGGCGCATGCCGCTCGCCATCATCGGCACCGACGAGATGGTGCCCATCGAGTACCGCCTGCCGGTCGCCTCGGCGCAGGTCAAGAGCGCCATCCTGCTGGCCGGCCTCAACACCGCGGGCGAGACCACGGTGATCGAGCCCCACGCCACGCGCGACCACACCGAGCGCATGCTGCGCCATTTCGGCGCCGAAGTGCGGGTGGCGCCCGCCGCCCCTGGGGAGTTGGGGGGCGGCGGCAAGCGCATCACCGTCGTCGGCTGGCCCGAGCTTCTGGGCCGCGACATCGTCGTGCCGGGCGATCCGTCGTCGGCCGCCTTCGCCGTCGTGGCGGCGGCGATCCGGCCGGGCAGCGACATCACGGTCGAGAATGTCGGGCTCAATCCGTTGCGCGCCGGCCTCTACCAGACCCTGCGCGACATGGGCGCCGACATCGTCCTCGAGAACGAACGCGAGGTCGGCGGCGAGCCGGTGGCCGACCTCCACGTCAAAGGCTCCGTGCTCAAGGGAGTCGAGGTGCCGGCCGAGCGCGCGCCGACGATGATCGACGAATATCCCATCCTGGCCGTCGCCGCCGCGTGCGCCCGGGGCACGACGCGCATGCTGGGCCTGGCCGAGCTGCGCGCCAAGGAGAGCGACCGGCTGGCCAGCGTCGCCGCGGGGCTTTTGGCCAACGGCGTGAAGCACGAGATGGGCGCCGACACGCTCACCGTGCACGGCACCGGTGCAGCGCCGGCCGGCGGCGGCCTGGTGGCGACGCATCTCGACCACCGCATCGCCATGTCGTTCCTGGTGCTGGGCCTCGCCGCGCGCGAAGCGGTCGCGATCGACGACGGCGCGACGATCGACACCAGCTTTCCGGGCTTCGCCCAGCTGATGAACGGGCTCGGCGGCCGAATCGGACCGGACGTCGAGGCGGCGTGAGCGCTTCGCGGGTCATTGCCATCGACGGCCCCTCCGCTTCCGGCAAGGGCACGCTGGCCAAGCGCCTCGCCGCCCATTTCGGCCTGCCTCATCTCGACACCGGCCTGCTCTATCGGGCGGTCGGCTGGTCGGCGGAGCGGACCGGCCGGCCGCCCGCCGAAATCGCGGCTGCCCTGCAGGCGAGCGACCTCGACAATCCCGAGCTCCGCACCGACCAGGCCGGCCAGGCCGGGTCGAAGGTGGCGGCGATCCCGGAGGTTCGGGCCAACCTCTTGAATTTCCAGAAAAAATTCGCATCTCAGGCGTCCGGAGCCGTGCTCGATGGGCGCGACATCGGCACGGTGATCTGCCCTGACGCAGCGATAAAGCTCTTCGTGACGGCAAGCCCGGAGGCCCGGGCCGAACGCCGGTACCGGGAGTTGCGCGAACGCGGAGCCGACACTATAAAACCGCGCGTTCTTGCCGAGATGGCGGAGCGGGACCGTCGCGACAGCGAACGGGCGGCTGCCCCTTCGAAAGCCGCACCCGATGCTTACCTTCTCGATACCAGCGACATGGATGCCGATGCGGCCTTCGCCGCCGCCTTGGCGTTCATCACGCGCAAGGGCTTTCGATCCTCCGGGCCGTAAATCGCCGCCGGCGGATCGAAGACTTTCAGCGGCGATTGCGAACGGGCGTGTCGTCCGGGCGTCGGTGTTTTCGCAAAGGCAGTGGATCCGCCGGACTTAACCGGTTGGCCGACGGGCGGCAGTCTCGCCCGGGATCGAAGAAGGAGAGTAGTTCATGGCCAAGGGCAGCGCCCTACGTAAACCCGAGAACGATACCTCGAGTTCAGAATTTGCAGCACTCCTCGACGAATCGCTGGGCGGTTCGACGAGTTTCGAAGGATCGGTCGTCAAAGGCACGGTCATTCGCATCGCCAACGATTTCGTCACCATCGATGTCGGCCTCAAGTCCGAAGGCCGTGTCGCCCTGCGCGAATTCGCCAACGGAACGGGCGCGCCGGAAGTGAAGGAAGGCGACGTGATCGACATCTTCGTCGATCGCATGGAGAACAAGGAAGGCGAGGCTGTCCTGTCGCGCGACAAGGCGCGCCGCGAGGAAGCCTGGACCCTTCTCGAGAAGGCATTCAACGATCAAGAGCGCGTCATGGGCACGATCTTCGGTCGGGTCAAAGGCGGCTTCACTGTCGATCTCTCGGGCGCCGTGGCCTTCCTGCCGGGCAGCCAGGTCGACGTCCGCCCGGTGCGCGATGTCGGCCCGCTGATGGGCCAGGCCCAGCAGTTCGCCATCCTCAAGATGGACCGCCGCCGCGGCAATATCGTCGTGTCGCGTCGCGCCGTCATGGAAGAGACCCGCGCCGAGGACCGTACGCGCCTGATGGGCGCGCTGTCGGAGGGCCAGGTGCTGGACGGCGTGGTCAAGAATATCACCGACTACGGCGCCTTCGTGGATCTGGGCGGCGTCGACGGGCTGCTGCATGTCACCGACATCGCCTGGAAGCGCATCAACCATCCGTCGGAAGCCCTCACCATCGGCCAGCAGGTCAAGGTGCAGGTCATCCGCTTCAACCCCGAGACGCAGCGCATCTCGCTCGGCATGAAGCAGCTGATGAGCGATCCGTGGGACGGCGCGGGCGCCAAGTACCCGGTCGGGCTGAAGCTCAAGGGCCGGGTCACCAACATCACCGACTACGGCGCCTTCGTCGAGCTGGAGCCGGGCGTCGAGGGTCTGGTGCACGTCTCGGAGATGAGCTGGACCAAGAAGAACGTCCATCCGGGCAAGATCGTTTCGACCTCGCAGGAGGTCGAAGTGATGGTGCTCGACGTTGACATGTCCAAGCGCCGCATCTCGCTGGGCCTCAAGCAGTGCATGGCCAACCCGTGGGAGAGCTTCGCCGAGAAGTTCCCCGGCGGCACCGAGCTCGAGGGCGAGGTCCGCAACATCACCGAGTTCGGCCTGTTCGTCGGCCTGCCCGGCGACATCGACGGCATGGTCCATCTTTCGGACCTGTCGTGGGACAAGGCCGGCGACGAGGCGATCCGCGACTACAAGAAGGGCGACCAGGTCAAGGTCAAGGTCCTCGACGTCGACATCGACAAGGAGCGCATCTCGCTCGGCATCAAGCAGCTCGAGAACGATCCGTTCGAGAAGGTCGGCGCCGACATCAAGAAGGGCGAGGTCGTCACCGTCATCGTGGCCGGCATCCAGGACAACGGCATCGACGTCACGGTCAAGGAAGGCATCCCGGGCTTCATCCGCAAGTCCGAGCTTTCGCGCGACCGCTCCGAGCAGCGTCCCGACCGTTATGCGATCGGCGACAAGCTCGACGCCAAGATCACCAACATCGACAAGGCCTCGCGCCGGGTCGTGCTGTCGGTCAAGGCGCGCGAGCTCGACGAGGAGAAGAAGGCGATGGCCGATTTCGGCTCGTCCGACTCGGGCGCCAGCCTGGGCGACATCCTGGGGGCGGCGCTCAGCCGGGCCCAGAAGAAGGACGAGAGCGAAGAGAAATAAGGCGACGGCGACAATCGACAAGGCCGGCCTGCGAGGGCCGGCCTTTTTTGTCGCCGTCGTCCCGACCGGAGCCCGAAGGGCGGAGCGGAGGGATCTTCTCTCCACAATTGGCCGCGTTTTAGGGAAGAGAAGCCCCCTCGGCTTCGCTCGGGGCGCCCTCTGGGCGCCTTTCCTTTTTGATTCAATGGCTTAGGCTTGAACGCCTAGGTTTTTTGCTTTATTGTCACGGCAATGACCAAGTCGGAGCTGATCGCCCGCCTGGCGGCCCGGAATCCCCATCTCTATCAAAGGGATGTCGAGCGGATCGTGGCCACGGTCTTCGACGAAATCTCCAAGGCCCTGGCCGGTGGGCACCGCGTGGAATTGCGCGGCTTCGGGGCGTTCTCGGTGAAGAAGCGCGAACCCCGGACCGGCCGCAATCCGCGCACCGGCGAGCAGGTCGCGGTGGCGTCCAAGCGCGTGCCCTACTTCAAGACCGGCAAGGACCTGCGCGACCGCCTCAACAAGGAAGCCGCGCGCGCCGCGGGCCTGACGCCGGCCGAACCGCCGGGCGACAAGAAGTAGCGACGCCTCGCTTCCCTCTGCCGCGCTGTGCCATGCTGCGCTCCGCATGAAGATCCTGTCCCGCACGCTGTTCGTGCTCTTCGTCCTGCTGGGCGTGCTGATCGCGGTCAGCAACACCCAGCTCGTGCAGCTCACCCTGTGGCCTCTGCCGCATGTCGTTGTGATGCCGGTCTACCTGCTGGTGGTGGGACTGCTGTTGCTGGGCGTGCTGGTCGGGCTCGGCATGGGCTGGTGGGCGGCACGCCATCATCGTCGGCGCGCGCGCGAGGCGGGCGGCGAGGCGGCCCGTCTCGACCGCGAGGTCCAGCGCCTGCGCCAGGCTGCGACCGTCCCGCCGCCGCCTGCAGCGGGCGGTAGCCCTGCGCCGCGCGATCAGAAGGCGATCGAGCGCCAGAGCGCGCTGGTCGCGCCCGAACTGTCGTCGTCCGGTCCGCGCAGCCCCCCACGCAGCCCCCCACGCAGCCCATTGTCGTGAAAATCCTTTCGGCCGACGAGGTCGACGCAGCCCTCGACGATCTGGCGCTGATCGATCGCCTCGACGCGCTGTTCCGCGCCGGCTGCGAGATGCCGCCGCGCCATCATCACACCGTGGCCGAGCCCGCCGGACCCGGTTCGGCCGACGCCACCCTGCTGCTGATGCCGGCCTGGACGCGGGGCGCCGCCAGCCATATCGGCATCAAGCTGGTCACCGTCTTTCCCGACAACGGCCAGCGCGGATTACCGTCGATCTATGGCCAGTATCTGCTGCTCGACGGCGCCACCGGTGCCGCCCTGGCGCTGCTCGACGGCACCATGCTGACCAAGCGGCGCACCGCCTGCGCCTCCGGCCTCGCCTCGCGCTACCTGTCGCGGCCCGAGTCGCGGCGGCTGCTGATGATCGGCACCGGTGCGCTGGCGCCCCAGCTCGTCCGGGTGCATGCCAAGGTGCGGCCGATTGAGGAGGTCGCGATCTGGGGCCGCCGGCCGCAGCGCGCGGCAGATCTCGCCCAGGAACTTTTGGACACGCTGCCTCGCGCCCTGGGCCGACCGATTTCGGTCCGCGCCGTCGCCGACCGCAGGCAAGCCGTCGCCATGGCCGACATCGTCTCCTGCGCCACGCTCTCGAAGATGCCCCTGGTCGAGGGCGACTGGCTGCGCGACGGCCAGCATGTCGACTTGGTGGGGGCCTATACGCCCCAGATGCGCGAAAGCGACGACAGGGCGGTGTCGCGGGCGCGGGTCTATGTCGACACCCGCGCCGGCGCCCTGAAGGAAGGCGGTGACATTGCCCAGCCGCTGGCCAACGGCACGATCGACGAGGACGACATCCTCGCCGACCTGTTCGAGCTGTCCCGCGGCCAGCAGGCGGGACGCCTGCCGGGTGACGCCGCCAGCATCACCCTGTTCAAGTCGGTCGGTGCGGCGCTGGAGGATCTGGCGGCGGCCGAACTCGCCGTTACGGCTCAATAAGCGCGCCGGCCTTCTTCAGCGCCTCGATCTCGGCCGCGCCCACGCCGGCCTCGGCCAGGATGGCGCGCGAATGGGCGCCCTGCAGCGGCGCCATGGTGCGGATGGCGGGCGGCGTGCGGCTCATGCGCATCGGCGGCTCGACCATCATGATCTCGCCTTCGCTGGGGTGCGGGTACTTCTTGAAGAGCTGCCGCCACACCAGATGCGGGTCGTCGAACAGGTCGGCCGGCTGCGACACCGGGGCATTGGGGATCTGCGCCCTGTCGAGGAGCGTCACCCATTCGGCGGTGGTGCGGGTGGGCGCCAGCGCCTCGACCATGGCGTACATGTCGTTGATATGCAGGGAACGCGCGTTGAGGGTCGAATAGCGCGGATCCTTCAGCACCTCGGGCCGGCCGACGATCTCGAAGAAGTTGCTCCAGTGCTTGTCGTTGTAGGGCAGGATCGCCATCCAGCCGTCGAGCGTGCGGAACGGCTTGCGGGTGCGTGCCAGCAGCCGCGAGTAGCCGACCTGGCCCTCGTCGCTGAAGGTGCGCTCCCACAGATGCTCGACCATCAGCCAGGCCGCCATGGTCTCGAACATCGGCACCTCGACGAACTGACCCTGGCCGGTGCGCTGGCGGTGCATGAGGGCTGACAGTGTGGCGAAGGCAAAGGTGAGGCCCACCGTCTTGTCGGCCAGGATGGTCGGCGGATAGCGGGGCACGTCGTCGCCCGCGGCCTGGCCCATCAGATGGGCGATGCCGAAGCGGGCCTGGATGGCATCGTCGTAGGCCGGCAGTTTTCCGTAAGGACCGTCAGCCGAAAAGCCGTAGGCGCCGACATAGACGATGTCCGGCTTGATCTTGCGGATCGCCTCGTAACCCAGCCCCAGCCCCTCGATGGCCTGCGGCCGCAGCGCATGGACGAAGGCATCGGCGCCTTCGACCACTTTCAGGAGCGCCGCGTGCGCCGCCGGGTTCTTGAGGTCGAGGCAGAGCGAGCGCTTGTTGCGATTCACATAGAGATAGGTCGGGCCCATGCCGGGCGTCTTGGCCGGCTTGCCGATATGGCGCACCGCGTCGCCCTCCGGCGCCTCGACCTTGATCACGTCGGCGCCCTGGTCGGCCAGCAGCATGGTGCCGTAGGGCCCGAGGATGATGTTGGTGAGGTCGACGATCCTGATGCCTTCGAGCGCGCCGGGCATGGTGCTGTCCTGTACGGGGAGAGGCCGCGAGACTGCCATCGCCTTGACTTGGCGTCACGCCGTCGGAAACTGCGTCGCAAAATGGGGAGGAAATCATGGACGTGCGCACCCAGATGCGCGGTGCCGCGACGAACTGCCGGACTTCGAGCACGTGCTGGTGCGTGACCGTGGCTATGAGAACTGGCTCGCCCAACAAATTGCAGTCGATCCCGATCCCGCCATAGATGCCGAAGACTATTTCATCATCCGCCACACCGGCGGTACGACCGGTAAGTCCAAGGGCGTGGCCTACACCCATCGCGCCTGGCTCGCCGCGGGCCGCGACGGGCTCTACCTCTGTCCGCCGATGATGCTGAACGCCATTAACCGAATCCCCGGCATCGAACGACGGAAATATCCCGACCTCAAATGCATGATGGTCTCGACCGCGCCGATCTCCGACGAGACGGCGCTGAAGGCGTACGAGATTCTCGGAGACGCCATGTATCAGGGGTACGGGCAGACCGAGGTACTATCTGTTGCGATGATGGGTCCGCGCCAGTGGTTCGCCAAGGACGTCGCCGGCTCGCCACTACTGCGATCGTCGTCAGGACCGATGGCCAGATGCGGGGCTTCTGGAACAACTCGCAGGCGACAGGGTCGATGGCTGGGTGAAGACCGGCCATATCGAGCGGATCGATGCGAACGGTTATCTCTACATGCTCGATCGCGCCGACGACATGGTGATCTCGGGCGGCTTCAACATCCATCCGCCGAACGGGAGAACGTGATCGCGGTGGCGGGCGTGAAGCCACCAGCAGCAGTGACGGAGAAGGAACTTGTCG
>Ga0210402_10002619_pt1 | contig 17405 bp, 13 predicted proteins | sample IncBWC7MmetaG_FD_161055 | JGI IMG/M metagenome (GOLD analysis project Ga0210402, IMG submission 161055) | Forest soil microbial communities from Barre Woods Harvard Forest LTER site, Petersham, Massachusetts, United States - Inc-BW-C-7-M | ecosystem: Environmental > Terrestrial > Soil >... | reverse complement strand
TATGCACTGGCACGCGTCGGCAGCCGGCGATGCAAACGCGGAACACGATATTTACGATGACGATGCCATTTGTGATTATCCCCAGTCGGGCGAGCGAATCCTCGGCCGAAGCAATTTGGCTTTAGAATCAAGCGATTTGTTTTCTGGTGCGTTCTGATGCGGAAGGATGCGCACCACTAAGAACGGCTTTGAAGGCCGGGAAGGTCACCGGACCCCTTTCGCCTCCACGCTAGAGTGACATCGCCTCCCCAAGGTCACAGGGATCCACGGGCCCCCTCGCCTCCTTCCCAACTTTTTCGATTGTTGCCATGCAATCTTTGCGTAACCGGCCTCTCCAAGTCGGGGTATAGATGGACCCAACGCGCCCGACAAAAACACTCTTCGGGTGTTCCAAGGAGGTCAGCATGCAACGGCGAATCAGTGGTATTCGAATCGTGGCGGTGATTACGGTTTTAGTCGCGACGGGGACAGTGCTTTGCAACGCGACCGCGCAAAAGATGTCCGTGCCGCGGCCGCAGGACAATCTCGCGTTGGGTGAGGATCAGGTGCGCCAACTCCTGTTGCTGATGCATACCGACAAAAAGGGCATGGTCTCCCGGCAGGAGTACATGAAATTTATGGAAGCGGAATTCGACCGTCTGGACAAAGAAAAGAAAGGCGAACTGGACGCCAGGAAGTTGGGGCAATCAAACCTCTCCGCCAGCAGTTACGTGGGGAAATAACGCCCAAGTTGTAGCGGCCACTTTCAAGCTTGCCCTGACGAAGCAATGGGTGGCCCCGTTCAGTTCACGCCCGCGTGGTCTCGAGTCCCAACGCCTGAGTCCGCTTCAGCGCCGCCGCCAGGTCATAAATCACCGGACTGGTGCACACTTCATAGTAATGATGGTCCGAAGTCTTCCCGATTTTCCCGTCTGGCAATAATTCCCGTGCCAGCCCTTCGCGCACCACAAGCAATTCCACCGATTCGCCCATCGGCACTTCACCGTAGTAAAGCGCCACATCCTGTTTGGCCCAGGGCATATCCAGTTTCGTCACCAGTTTTTCGAGCGAAATCTCTTCTGACAGTTTCTGAAATCCTTCGTCGTTCAACTCAATCCCGTTCATGTTGAACCGCACCAGAAACTCATCCAACTCTTCCGCCGAAGCCCCTTCAAGCGCTGTCAAAAACTGAAACACCGAAAAGTGCGTCTTCTGCCCCGCCAGCATGCGTTTCGCGAGTTTCGCGCACCCGGAGAGCCGGTCCGAAAGATTCAGCGCCTTCGAAATCATGATGCGCGCGTCGCCGTCGGTCCAATAAGTCGGCGCCGAACCCTGAAACGCTATGCCAATCCCAAGTTCCAACGGAGGTAAGTGGGTCGTAGCCGCCCCGTCGTTGTAGGAGTTACATACGTTCAATATCTGCTTGGCGAGGGCACAGGCTTTGCCAACCGGACGGGCATCGCCTTGCGTCGCTTCCGTCTCGAATATAGCCAAAATGATGGCGTCGCCTTCGATGAAGACCTTTTTCGCCGAGTATCGATCCAGCAATTTCTTCACTGGCTCGTGCAAATTCAAGCTGAAGTGGGAAGCGGGGCTCAATCCCTGTGCCAGCAAATCCTGCGTCATCTTCGTCGAGCCGCGCACGTCCGCCTTGATAATCACGTGCGAAACCACCTGGTCGTGCTCGGACTTCACTTCCTCTTTCAGCAGGCACTCGTACAGCCGGTTGTTCAGCCGCGAAAGTTCGCGGATCTTTTCCGCGGTCACCAGGTTGATCCGCTCCATGCACGCTGCGAGATGTTCCGCGTCGCGCAGGTCCCGCCGCAGCCTCAGAAAATCAATCGCAAACCGCAGGACCGCCGCCTGGGTTTCATCACGCGAGTACCTGCGGATGCGTTTCGATAGCTCTTCCACCGGTTTCATCGTCAGGCGCTTCGCCGGCACCTGCTTTAGAATTTCCTCCACCCGCTTTGCTTCTTCCTTGGACACCAGCGCCTTGCGCAACTGCTGCAAGTGGACCGGCGGGCAAAAATCACCCGCGATCGGGCGAATCTCGTAGCTCGCCAAAATATGCGGCATCATCTCATGCTGTTCCAGCCGGCTCATCAACTGTGCCAGCAGCCTCGCCCGTGCGGGCCTTTCGCTGTCCGTAGCGCTGGTCACGTCAAAAAGCTTGCGCGCGTTTTCAGGCTCGTTCAGGTAGTCGCCCAGCTTCCCCTCGTAATCCTTCTGCACGAACTCTGCCTGCTTCTTCGCGCGGTCCAACCGGTGGCCCATATCTTCCAGCGCCTTCTGGAAATGCCGCAGTCGGTTTTCCACGTCCGTCAGCGAAGCTTTCACTTCCGCCGGATCAGCCGTCGAACTCAGAAATTTGTTCAGCAGCCCGTCGCCCTTCCCCAGGCGCTTCCGCAAACTTTCGCGCTGCTCTTCCAGCGACGCGATTTCGCCGCGCATCCGTTCTGCCTCGGCGAACAGCGTCCGATATTCCTCCGCACCCTTGGCCGGCGCGCTATCCGGCGCGACGCGAATCCCCGCCTCCCGCAGAAAATCCTGAAAGAGCCCATCCATCGCTTCCAGCCGGTCGGGGTCCCGCGAATAATTCCCCAGCAGCACATAATGCTCGAGGAAATAGAAATCGTCCTTGCCGCCGTCCAGATACACCAGGCGGTTCTTCAGCATCTCGTAGTACGGCAGTTCTTCCCCAAAAAGCGCGCGCCGCGCTTTCACGATCACGTTCTCTTCAATGTCGATGAATATTTGCGCCACCACTTGCCCGATAATGCGCAGTACACCCCGCCGGGCCGACTGCATCTCCGAAAGCCGCGCCTTGATGACGTGCGCCTGCTGGCTGCGCTCGAAATATTCGCCGCGCTTCCGGATGTATTCCTTGACGTCCAGAATCACGTTCCCAAACTGATTCACCAGTTCCGCAGTCAGGAATTTCAGCAGCGCCAGGCGGAACAGCAGGTCAATCTCGATGTTTTTCTGCTGCTTCGCCTTGCTCAGCGAACTCTGCAGAAGCTCCGTCAACAGTTTGCGGAAACTTGTGGAGTCGACCGGCTTCGCGTTGCGGAACTCGATGCCCGAAAGGTAGGTGCCGCTGGTGTTTTGGCGAATCAGATCGAAGAGGTAATCGCGCACCACCTGCACAAATTTGGGGCTCAGAAATACGTCGTGGTGGATGTTGTCCACACCAATGGACAACGACCCCATCGGCAGCGTGAGGTTGTAGCTCCTCAGCGCATCACGCGAGCCTTCCATCATCAGATGATTTGCCGGTTCGTTTGCCATCTGGCAGCCGCACCCCTCCATCCCCCAAGCTAGCAGCGGGTTTTGTGCGGGGCAAGGAACCGGAAGTACAGTCGTGGCCAGATAGTTAGCGCGGGATTGCTCGTTTGGTCACTTAGAATCGGCTGATGCGGCGGGCATCGCCGCCCAGGTGCTCCAACCGTAACCGGATTTGTGGCCATTCGGTTTTCAGGGGAAATTTCTCCGACCATTCCAGGATCACGAATGCGGGTTTCGCAAAAACATCTTCCATTCCGAGCGTCTCGAAGTCGTGAAAGCTTTCCACACGATACAAATCGCCGTGAAACACCTTTCCACCCGTCCCGTATTCATGCAGCAGCGTAAACGTCGGGCTGGTGACTTCATCCTCGCTCGCCGCTTGCAGCCCGGCCACAATGCCCTTCGTCAGCGTAGTTTTTCCGCTGCCCAGCTCACCCGAAAGCAGCACCAGCACCGGCGCCTTCAGCATTGCCGCGAAGGCGCGCCCCCAGGCGATGGTCTCGTCGGCCGAACGCGTGATCACCTCTTCAGCCACGCGCCTGCAACTCCTGCAGCAATTTCCTCCGCGCCGTGGGCACAGCCCGCGCCACTTCTCCGGCCAATACTCCCGACTCATCGCTATCGGCGCTTTCCAATTCCGCCGCTCGCCCGTGCAGGTATGTCCCCAGCGCCACCACCCGATACAAATCCCGCGTGCCAAACTGCGCGATCAGCGCCGTCAGCAATCCCGTCAAAACGTCGCCCGACCCGCCCTTGGCCAATCCCGCATTTCCCGTCGTGTTCACAAACACGTCCCCATTCGGGGCGGCAATCACGCTGTGATATCCCTTCAGAACCACGACCGCGTTCCACTTTCCCGCAAACTCCGTGGCAATCCTGATGCGGTCCGCTTGTACCTCGGGCGTCGCGTATCCGCAAAGCCGCGCCATCTCTCCCGGATGTGGTGTCATCACCAGGTGCGCCGATTTCCGGTTGGACAAGATCTCCGCCTGACCGGCAAACGCATTCAGCCCGTCCGCATCCAACACTATCGGCAAATCCGCGTGCCCCACAACGCTGCGCACAAAATCTTGCGTCTCCGGATGAGTCCCAATGCCCGGGCCAATTCCCAAAACCGTCATTCCATGCATCAAGGTGGCAAATCCCCCGAGCCGCGCCGCCTCGGACGCAATCGTCCCCGAAGCCGTCGCCGGCAACGCTTCCGTCATGTACTCAGGCTGCGCCGCGGCCACCGTCGCGAGCGCCGGCTCCGGCGTCGCCAGCGTCACCAATCCGGCGCCCCCGCGCAGCGCCGCTTGCCCGCACAAAATCGCCGCGCCCGTTTTCCCCACCGATCCCGCCACAATCAAAACGTGCCCGTACGAACCCTTGTGCGACTCCGCCGCTCGTTGCAGCGGTAGCTCCGAAAATTCCTCCGGCCCCGCCCATCGTAACTTTCCCTTTCCCACCTCTTCTACCAAAGCCGCCGGCGTCCCAATTTCCCGCACTGCCAGCGCGCCGCAGCTCCCCCCGTCCGCCGAAACCAATTGCCCGATCTTGGGCGCCGTAAACGTCACTGTAAGATGCGCGCGCAAAACCGGCCCCTCCGCCGCATCCCCGTCCGACGGCATACCGGACGGCATATCCACAGCCACAATCCACCCCGGCCACGCCGCCTTCGCGTCCTGCGAAAACCGGTTCACATTCTCAATCACCTGCGCTAGTAATCCGCTCGCGCCTCCGCGAATCCCGGTCCCCAGCAGCGCATCCACGATCACTTCGCTCCCGGCCACACCGGTCCAGGCGTCCACCCACTCCGCGTCGCTGCGCACCAGCGCAACTCCCTCGCCCATTCCCTTCCAGCGCTCGTAATTTTTCGCGGCGTCGCCTCGCAGCTCACCCGGCTCCGCAAACAAATACACTCTTACCTGGCCCACGCGGCCATTCAGCAGCCGCGCCACAACAAAACCGTCTCCGCCGTTGTTGCCTTTGCCGCACAATACACACACACGTCCGGGCGGCTTTCCATTCCGCTCTTTATATTTTTCAAGGAAAACTTCCACGACGCTCTTTCCGGCGGCTTCCATTAACTCCAGCCCGGGAATACCAAACCGCTCCGTCGTCAAACGGTCCACTTCCCGCATCTCTGCCGCAGTCAGCGCTTTCATCGCCAGTCCCGCTCCCGGCGGCCTAGAGCATCCATCCGCCGCTCACGTTGAGCACCTGTCCGGTCACATACTCCGCTTCTTCCGACGCAAAAAACGCCACTGAGGCCGCCACATCCTCCACCGTCGGCGGCCGTCCAATCGGATACCGCGCGTCGCGCAACTTCCGCGCCTCTTCCACGGAGAGATCCTTCTCGTCCATGCTCGAGGGATTCACCACGTTCACCGTAATCCCGTTCTTAGCTTCCTCCAGCGCCAGCGAACGAGACAACGCCACGACTGCCGCTTTCGCCGCCGCATATGCGCTGATCTTCGCCTGGCCAAACGCGCGCTCTGCCCCCACCGCGCCCAGATTCACAATCCGTCCCCAGCGTCCTTTGCGCATCACCGGCAAAGCCGTGCGGCACATCAGGAACACGCTCATCACGTTCGAATCGAAGACGCTCTTCCATTCTTCCACCGACGATTCCGCCAGCGTATTCCACCGGAAATCGCCCACGTTGTTCACCAGGATATCGATTCTGCCGTAGCGGTCCGCCACCGTCTTCACCAGTTGTTCCGCGCGCCCCGGTTCCGTGATGTCTGTTTCCACCGCCACGCAATCCGCTCCCAGCGCCTGCATCCGCCGCAAAGCCGCCTGCGCCGCCGCCTTGTTCACGCGATAAGCGAATGCGATTCGCGCCCCTTCCTGCGCCAGCCGTAGCGCAATTCCCCGGCCAATTCCACGGCTTCCACCCGTCACCAACGCAACCCGGTTTCGCAGCGCCATTCTTCTCCTCGTCGACTTTGCCCAACTTCAATTCGCCTGCTTACAGTTCCGCCAACATTCTACTTCAGCTTCGCCACAATCACGGTCATATCATCCGCCTGCTCCGGACTGCCCGACCACTCTTCCGCCGCAGTCATCAGCGCCGTCGCGATTCGCTTCGGATCGCCTTGCCTCACGCGCTGCGCCGCCGCCTCCAGCCGCGAAACGCCAAATTCCTCGCCATAGGCGTTCTCCGGTTCCACCAATCCATCGCTGTAGGCGATAAACACTGCATCCCGAGGGACGTCCACCACGCCCTCTAGATAAGGATAGTCGTCCACAATTCCCAGCACCATGCCGCCAACATCCAGGTGCATGGACTTGGAATCCGACAGACAAAATCCCGGCAAGTGGCCCGCATTGGTGTAGCGCAGCTTTCGCGATTCCATGTCGTAAACGGCTACCAGAAACGTCGCGAAGCGGTCTTCACCCGTATTTCGCACCAGGTGTTTGTTCAACCGCCCGACAAGCTCCGCGGTGCTCAACTGCTCGCTGCCCGGCGTCAGCAACTGGCTGCGCAAAGCTGCCTGCAAACTGGCCATCAGCAGCGCCGCCGAAATTCCCTTCCCCGAGATATCTCCCAGGGCAATCGCCACGTGCGTCGGGTCCAGCTGAATGAAATCGTAATAGTCTCCGCTGACCGAACGCGCCGCCTTGCAGATCGCCTCGATTTCCAACCCCTCCACCTTCGGCAAACCGCGCGGAAACAACTGGTCCTGCACTTCGCGCGCGATCGAAATTTCGTTCTCCAGCCGCTGCAGATGCTTTTGCTCGTCGATCAACCGGTTGATCGAGCTGGTCATGATATTGAACGACTCGCCCAGCACGCCCAACTGGTCCTTGCGCTCCACGGTCACGCGATGCGAAAAATTCCCTTCGCGCACAAACTGCGTCGCGCGATAGAGTTCGGCAATCGTTCCAGTAATGGCTTTGGCTAATACAACTCCGATGATCAATGCCACCAGTTCAATCACCAAGAAAACCACCGCCAACAGTTGAATCTGAAAAACGCGCGCACCACTGAATTCGCCGACCGAGGCGAAAATCCGGTGATTCAGTTGCGAGCGTCGCGCTGTGTAAAAGGCAAACACTGGATGCGCCCGCTGCACTTTCCCCTCGCGCGGAACATACACCGCCTCCAGCTTGGAAAAACCCTCCACCACTGGGTCCAACCACGACTCCGCGGGAAGCAACTCCCGCTTGGTTGTCGCAATCTTCTCCACCTTCCGGTAGTCCTTCGTCCCGATGCGCACTGAGTTCTTCCCCGCATCGTCCTCCACCGTCTGCACCAGCGTCATGGCAATCGGTCCCAGGTCGGGCGCAACGTTTTCCAGCAGCTCACTGTCGAACGGAACGCTCACTTCAACAATTTGCTTCCCTCGAGAATTCTCAAGCTCTCTCATTCCCACCAGCCTCAACTGGTTTCCGTTCTGAATCAATCCCGAAAACGAATGTCCCGCCGGACCCGCCACCTGCTGGAAGAATTCCGGCTTCGCCTCAAAATTCGTTCGGAGTTTCGGCACCGGCCTCCCGACCATCACCTCGGCCTGGCGCGAGAGAGATTCGTTCCTGGCATTCTCGTCTAGCGACGCGGGAAGGGACGCCTGCGTCGCAGCCAAGCTCGACATGATCGCGACGCGGTCTTCGATGTCGTGATATAGCAAATACGCGCCAAGCTGCGAGTACAGAATCTGTCCCAGCATGCTCGCCAGGATCAGCAGCAGCACTATCGGCACCACCGCCAGGAACAGGTACGCCAGGATCAGCCGGTTCCGCAGGCTCCAAAGCAGCTCTTCGCGCCACCGGCTCCAGAACCGGTACAGTACATAAACAACCGCCAACATTCCAAGCACTCGCAAGAATCCTGCCCCCGGCAGATTTTTCCAGGGATTCGCGGCCGCAGCCAATCCAATCGCGCACAACGCCACAGCCAGCGAGTCAAGCTTCGACAAGCTCTTCCAAAAAGGTTTCTGGTGAGTTTCCGGTCCGCTCATGGCTGAAGAGTCAGAAAAAACACTTTACCCGATTCGGCGAGGAGGAACGAGTGTCACTTTGTAGATAGGCCCAGCTCGGACGGAGGACCAACTGAGCGTACACCAATTGCCCGCCGGCCTATTTCCCGCCGGAGCCCCGTACTTTGCTGTGCTTCACGCTATAGGTGAAATAGACCACGAGTCCTATTCCCAGCCAGACGAACAGCCGCACGATCGTCAGCGCATTCAGGCTGGCGATCAACGCCAGGGAAATAAGAATCCCCATGATAGGAACAAACGGGACCCACGGCGTCCTGAACGGTCGTTGCAGTTCCGGGCGCCGCACGCGCAGAACCCAAACACCCGCGCACACGATTACGAAGGCAAACAAAGTGCCGATGCTCACCAGTTGGCCGAGCGTACCGATCGGCACCAGCGAACCCACGATCGCGACCAGGACACCAACAATCGCGGTTGACTTCCACGGCGTGCGAAAACGCGGATGAATGTCACCCGCCCACCTCCACAACAGCCCGTCGTGAGCCATCGAATAAAACACACGCGATTGGCCCAGCAGCATCACCAGCATCACCGTGCTTAACCCGGCCAGCGCTCCGGCGTTAATCACATAGCTTCCCCACTTCACGCCTGTCTGGCGAATGGCCAATGACACCGGCGCACCAATATTCAGGTGTGAGTAATGCACGGTTGCGGTCAGCAACCCGGAGACGATGATATAAAGAATGGTGCAAACGATCAGTGAGCCGAGGAGGCCGACCGGCATGTCCTTCTGCGGATTTTTGGCCTCTTGCGCCGCCGTCGAAACGGCGTCGAATCCGATATAAGCGAAGAACACCACGCTCGCCCCGCGCATCACCCCCGACCATCCAAACGAACCAAAGCTTCCTGTGTTCGGCGGCAGGAACACTTTCCAATTCTCATGCGCGATTGCTGGATGCTTCAGAACAAAAGGTAGCGCCACAGCGATAAACGTCAGGACCGCGGCCAGCTTCACGAAGACGATGACGCTATTAAAATTCGCCGACTCCTTGATGCCGATGATCAAGATCGCCGTCACCCCGAGAATCGCCAGAAAGGCCACCAGGTTAAACGCACACGTGGCGTGAGGCAGCCCGGCAAGCTGCTCCGCACTGAGGCTTACGGCACTTTCGGGTGACCACCGGCCCTCATAGAGAACCCATTTCGCTCCCGGTACGTCGCAGATCTCCGGCGGCAGGCTGATGCCATAGTCTTGTAGAAAAGCCACCAGCGTGCTGCTCCATCCGCTGGCCACCGTCGCCGCGCCAAATGCGTATTCCAGAATTAAGTCCCAGCCAATGATCCACGCAACCAGTTCGCCCAGGGTGGCATAGCCATACGTATAAGCGGAGCCGGCAATCGGAATCATCGAAGCGAATTCCGCGTAGCAAAGCCCTGCGAATACGCAGCCGATTCCCGCAAGTACATACGAGAGCATGATCGCCGGCCCCGCGTAGAGCGACGCCGCCGAACCGGTCAGCACGAAGATGCCTGCGCCGATGATCGCCCCGATGCCCAAAGTCACCAGGTTCACTGGGCCGAGCGCCCGCTTCAGGCTGTGCTCGCCGGTGTCTCCGGCCTCCTTCAACAGCGAATCAATCGACTTCGTCGCAAACAAGGGGTTGCCCATGCAACTCCTCCTTCTCAATTCAGAGTTTTCAAGCTCGTTTCGTTAATCCGCCAACCGGTAGCGTAGGCTTCAGCCTGTGGTCCGAATTTTTCCCGCTCTTCTCTGAGCGTCCCCTGATCTTTTTCTTTGCCCGCTATGCGTTCAATCCTATCCTTACGATTCAAAACGCCAGTATTACAAACTCTCTCCCCGCGACTTCTTCAATCGCGCCCACACCCAATACACCGGCAGACCCAAGAGCACAATCACCATGCCCATGCCTGCGGTCTGCGTCTCATACAGCAACAACACGCCCATGATTCCGCCGGCAGCCACTATATACAATAGCGGCAGCAGCGGATACCCGAATGCCTTGTAAGGCCTTTCCGCGTCCGGCCGCCGCACCCGCAGCACAAAAATCCCAACAATCGTCAGTACATAAAAGAGCAGCGCCGCGAACACCACGTAATCCAGCAGATTGCTGTAAAGATTTCCATACGACCCGTCCGGCTTTCGCGTCCGCAGCAGAATCAAAACCACAATCCAGATTCCCTGGTAAACCAGCGCCACTCCGGGCACTCCCTTTTCATTCAACTTACCCGTCGTGCGGAAAAACAATCCGTCCTTGGCCATCGCGTACGCCACGCGGGAGCCTGCCAGAATCAGCCCGTTGTTGCAGCCAAACGTGGAAACGATGATGGCAATGGCCATGATCAACGCGCCCTTGGCTCCGAACACCGCCGAAAGCGCCGCCGTCGCCACCCGGTCATCCGGCGCATTCTGAATTTGCGCCAGCGGCAGCGCGCACAGATACGCCAGATTCGCCAGGCAATACAGCGTGATTACGATAACCGTGCCAAACACCATCGAAAGCGCAACGTCGCGCTTCGGATTCTTCACTTCCGCCGCGGTAAATCCAATGTTGTTCCAAGCATCCGCGGAAAACAGTGATCCCACCTGTGCCACTGCCAGCGCCAGCAGCATCCCGTACCAGCCGCTTCCCGCAGTCACCGTCGGCAAAAAGCTCCGCAGAAAACTCACACCCGGCTCGATCGTCTGCGCGCCGCGAACGGCCCACAGATGCGAGAAATTGTCAGCAATCGCCGAAGCGTTCCGCCCCACAAACACGCAGATCAGAATCAACCCCAGCAAGGCCAGCATTTTTGCCGAGGTGAAAATGTTCTGAATCCATTTCCCAAGCCGCACCCCGCGCGTATTCAGGTACGTCAGGAAAATGATCATCAAGACGCCAACCAGCTGCTGGACGGAGAGGCTAATCGCAAATTTTGAGGAAAAATTGATCGGAGGAATGATCCAGGTCTTCGGAGAAATCGCTGGAAACAGCACGCCCAGGTAGCGCGCAAACCCGATCGCGACCGCCGCAATCGTTCCTGTCTGGATTACGAGGAACAGCGTCCAGCCGTACAAAAATCCCCACAGCGGCGAAAACGCCTCCCGCAGATACACATACTGCCCGCCCGCATGGGGAAACAGCGCCGCCAATTCACCATAAGCAAGCGCGGCCGCAATCGTCAAGCAGCCGCTCAAAATCCATGTCAGCAGCAGCCCGCCTGCCGACCCCGTCTGCCGCGAAATATCCGCGGCCACGATGAAAATCCCGGACCCGATCATCGAGCCAACGACGATCATCGTCGCATCGTACAGTCCGATAGCCTTAACAAACTGGTGCTCGCTCTTGCCCGCCCCTGTGCCCGTAGTTGTCGCGCTAATCGCGTCGGCCATGCGTTCGATTCCTCAGTGGGACGCCGCAGGGTTCGCGGCCTCCAGTCGTCGGATAAACTCGCGGGCCATCTCCGCCGGGTCCTTCGCTTTCAGAATGTCGCTGATCACTGCCACAGAATCCGCTCCAGCCGCAATCACATCCGCAGCGCGTTCGAGCGTGATCCCGCCGATCGCGACGATAGGTTTCTCCGTACGCGTTCGCACGCGGCGAACAAGCTCCGTGCCCACCACGGGATCGGGATTCGCCTTGCTGCTGGTCTCGAAAATCGGCCCCACGGCAATATAATCCGCCGAAGTGGCCGCTGCCGCCCGGAATTGTTCAAGGTTGTGCGTCGAAACGCCAACCCAGCGCCCGGGCCCCATGATTTCTCGCGCATCGGCGACTTCCAGGTCTTCCTGGCCTACGTGCACACCGTCGGCTCCCGCAAGATACGCCACGTCAGGCCTGTCATTCACAAAAAAAGTACACTGCGCTCCCCGAGCGATTTCGGCGATCGCGCGCGACTCTTCCCAAAGCTCCCGCGCCGCTGCGTTTTTCGCGCGGTACTGCAGCAGCTTCACGCCTGCCTTCATTAGTTTTTTTGCTGTTTCCCCGGCTGGTTCCGTCAACATTCCTGCGTCTAATATCACATACAGCCTGGGCAGGACAAGGCGCATCGAACGCTATTTCCCGTTCACATTCAGAACTTTTTCGATGAAGTGGGTGTCAAACTTCCCCGCCTCAAAATCCTCATGCGCCAGAATCCGCCGTTGCAGGGGAATCGACGTTTTAATTCCCTCAATCACGAACATTTCCAGCGCCCGCTTCATTCTTCCAATTGCTTCCGTGCGATCGCGCCCCTTCACAATCAGCTTCGCCACCACCGAATCGTAGTACGGCGGTATCACGGCGCCCGAATACGCCGCCGAATCCACGCGCACGCCTGTGCCTCCCGGAGCCTGGAACGTAGTGATGCGTCCCGCTGAAGGCACGAACGTCTCCGGGTCCTCAGCATTGATTCGGCACTCGATCGAATGCCCCGAAAAATGCATCTCACCGACCGCGTCTTCCATCTTCTCCCCGGCCGCGATGCGAATCTGTGATTTCACCAGGTCCACCCCGGTAATAAATTCCGTCACCGGATGCTCCACCTGGATGCGCGTGTTCATCTCGATGAAATAAAGTGACCCGTCCGTGTCCATCAAAAACTCCACGGTGCCCGCATTCGTGTACTCGATTGCTTCCAGCGCTTTCACTACTTTCGTGCCCAGTTCCTTGCGCCGCTTCGCATCGATTGCCGGCGAAGGCGATTCCTCCACCAGTTTCTGATGACGCCGCTGAATCGTACATTCCCTCTCGCCCAGATGAATCACTTTTCCATGCTGGTCGCCCAGCACCTGAATCTCGATATGCCGTGGATGCTCCAGAAACTTCTCCATGTACACGTCGGGTGTTCCAAACGCCTGCTGCGCCTCGCTCCGCGCCGTCTGGTAAGCCGCCAGCAGTTCGTCCTTGCTGCGCACCACGCGCATCCCGCGCCCGCCGCCGCCCGCCGCCGCTTTCAAGATCAGCGGGAATCCAACGCGAGCTGCTTCTTTCGCCAGTTGCTCTTCGCCCTCGACCACGCCGTCGCTTCCGGGAATGGTCGGCAGCCCGCGCGACTTCATCTCCCGCCGCGCACGATCCTTTTCACCCATCATTTCGATCACTTCGGGCTTCGGCCCGATAAACGTAATCTCCGACGCTTCGCAAACCTTCGCAAAGTTCGCGTTCTCCGACAGAAATCCATATCCCGGATGAATCGCATCCACGTTGGTGATTTCCGCCGCACTGATCACCTGTGGGATATTGAGGTAACTCTCGCTGCTTCTCGGCGGTCCGATGCACACAGCTTCATCCGCAAACCGCACGTGCAGAGAATTGCGGTCGGCCTCCGAATACACGGCCACCGTCGGGATCCCCAGCTCTTTGCAGGCGCAAATGACTCGCAGGGCGATTTCCCCGCGATTGGCTACTAGAATTTTCTGGAACATAGTCAGGCAGGCCGCTTACCGCTTGCGACTTGGGCGAATCCCGAACAACGGTTGTCCGTACTCCACTGGCTGTCCGTTCTCCGCGAAGATCCGCAACACTTCTCCGCTGATTTCGGACTCGATTTCATTCATCAATTTCATCGCTTCCACGATGCATAGCGTCTGGCCCTTATCCACATGCGACCCGACCTTCACAAACGCTTCGGCTCCCGGGCTGGGCGATCCATAAAAAGTGCCCACAATCGGGGAATTGATCAGGTGCAGGTCTTCTCCGCCGCGCACTTCCGCCGCATGCCCGGGTTCCGCACTCCTGACTTCGCTTTCCGGCGCGCTCACCGCTGAAGGCACGATAATCTCGGTCGACGGACGGGGCGCCGCAACCACCACATGCGCGCTTGGCTTCCTAAGACGAATCCGCAGATCGCCCCTCGAATACTCAAACTCCTCAAGGTTGTGCTCGCTCATGAAGCGCAGCAACTGTTCGATCTGCCCGATTTCGGGGTTTGCAAACGACGGGCTTTCACTCGCTTTCGCGGTCTTTTTCCGTTTCATGCCTGTTCTTAGAGTTCGATAAGATCCCGCTTCACGCGGGTCAAAACTTCGTTTCGTCCTGCCTGTACCACGACGTCGTCTTCAATCCGGATCCCGCCGACGCCTTCCACATATACCCCGGGTTCTATGGTAATCACATTTCCCGCTTCCAGTCGAACCGTCTGACCGCGGGCCACCCGTGGTTCCTCATGCACCTCCAGGCCTAAACCATGCCCTGTACTGTGCACAAAATACTTTTCCAATCCGTTTTTCTTAAGGACTTCCCGCGCGGCAGCATCTACTTCCCCGCATGTTACCCCTGCCTGGACGGCAGCGACCGCGGCTTCCTGCGCTTCTTGAACCGACCGGTACCACTCCCGGACACGCTTGATGGCACGCCCCACATGCACGGTACGCGTCATGTCGCTGCAATAGTGGCCGAGTATAGCACCCAGGTCCAGCACCACCAACTCATTTTTCCTCAGCTTCTTAGCCGTCGGCCGCGCGTGTGGAAGCGCTCCGCGCGGTCCTGATGCCACAATCGTTTCGAACGAAGCGCCGCTGGCCCCTCGCCTTTTCATCTGATACTCAATCTCCGCTCCCAGCTCACTCTCCCGCACACCCGGCTTTACCATCTTCAGTACGCCTTCCAGGACTTCACCCGCCAGGATGGCCGCCTTTCGCATTACCGCCAGTTCCTGTGCATCTTTTCGCATTCGCAGACGCTCTATCAGTCCCGTTGCCTCAACCCCCCGCGCCTTGCCTCCCAGAGCCTTCCGCAGGGTATTCCATTGCATAACCGTCAGTTGGTTCGCATCGTAGCCGACCCGGGCCAAGCGCTCTTTGCGGAGCAACGCTCCCACCGCAGCGTACAAACTGCCGTGCTGCAGCTCAATTTTTACCCCGCGAGTCTCCTCTTTCGCCTGCACCGTAAATCGCCCGTCGGTCACCAGCGTCGTGCCGTCCCGCGAGAGCACCAGTGCCCCGGACTCCCCGGTAAACCCGCTGAGGTAATACCAGTTCGCCGGATGCGTCACCAGCAGGCAGTCCAGTTTCCTGCCGGCCAATTCGGCCAGGATCGCTTTTCGTCTTTTCGTGTGTTCCGCGCCCATAAAAAAATCGAGGAGACTTGCGCCTCCTCGATTTCAGTTTACCCGATTTTTTCCTGCGGTGCTTCGCCGCCGCTCTAAATCATCATCCCGGAATAATGCGCGGGGTAATGAAGAACAGCAATTCCTGCGATTGCACCGATACGTTGGTCCGGCGGAAGAGATATCCGATAATCGGCAGGCTGCCCACGATTGGCACCTCCGTGATGTTGGTCTGCTGCTGGGTGACGATGATGCCGCCAATGACTACCGTGCCGCCATCGGCAACCGTCACCTTGGTCTGCGCCGCTTGGGTATCCAACGCCGGGATGCCCTGGACGCGTGGAATACCGTTGTCGATCTGCGTGTTTTCCACCAGCACGTCCATGAACACCGTGCCTTCGGCGGTAATCTGAGGAGTCACTTCCAATTGCAACACGGCGTCGATGTACTGCACCGAAATCGTGTTGTTGATCACCGTCTGGATCGGAATCTTCGTACCTTGCTTCACGATCGCTTTTTCGTTGTTCTGGGTGATAACCTTCGGCTTCGAGAGCAGTTTGCCGACGCCCTTCGATTCCGCCGCGGTGATGAACAGGTCAACCGCGAAGTTCGGCGAACGGTGCCCGAAGAAGAAACCGCTTGTCGGCACGCCCGCGCCCAGGTTTACGTTGAACGGCAAACCCGGAGTGGTGCTGCCCCCGCTGCCCGAGGCTGGAGTCCCAACCAGGGGAGGCGGCGGAATTCCAGGACCGGTTGTTACGGGGCTGACACCAACGCTTGCCGGCCCGCCAAAAATCGAGCGGCCACCCGTCGTAGTCCCTGCAAAACCCCACTGCACGCCTATGTCTTGCGCGAAACTTCTCGAAGCAGAAACCACGCGCGCTTCGATTTCCACCTGTTGCGATTTCCGATCCAGTTGCCGGATCAGGTTGTCGATCGTCGGAATCACCGAGGGAATGTCGCGGATAATCAACTGGTTAGAGCGGTCATCCGAAAGAATGTCGCCGCGGGCCGAAAGGAACTTTTTCAGCGTGTCCTTCATCGTGGTCGCTTTTGCATAGCTCAACACACGTGTCACGGTCACCGGAGCAACTGCTTCGGCTTGCGCTTTTTCCAGGTCGCGCATGGTCTCCGCTTCCTTCTTCAGGGTTTCGCGGGTCGCCACGCGCAGCACGTTGCCGGTTAATTGCTTATCCAGTCCGTTGTTCTGCAGCACGATGTCCAACGCCTGATCCCAGGGCACTTCATCGAGCACGATGGTCAGGGTGCCTTTCACGTTGGGGTCCAGCACCACGTTTAAGCCGCTGATTTCGTGGATCAAACGGAAGAAGTCCTTCAGGTCAACGTCTTTCAGGTTTACAGAAATCGGCTCGCCCGTGTAGTGCCCGGCTTGCGGGGCGTTGCTTCCGCTGGAAGCCTGCTGTTGCGCCGCCACGGTCGTCGCCGCCGAGGTTGCCTGTTGTACCGCCTGTTGCGACCCGCCATCGGGACGCGCCGGTACGTTCTTCTCATTCAACGAAGCCAAAACCAGAGAGGGCTGCGTCAGTTCATTCGGCAGGGAAAACCGCGGCGCGGAAGTGTTTGAAACATTGGCCTTGCGCACATTCGTCTTGGGCGCATTCACCGCGTACTCGATCGATTTTCTTTCGGAGTCGGTGGAAGTTGACGTCACCGGCGCAACCGCATTGCCATCCGGCGTCATCTGCATCTGGAAGTACACCACCAACGCTTCGCCTTCATGCGTGATCTGGTACGGCGTCTCTCCCGTCAGGTCCACCACCACGCGTGCTACGTCCGGACGGAACTGCCCGATCCGCACGCCGCGCACCGGCGCTGACACGCCCGGTATCACGGTCCGCTGCACTCCCAACCGCGCCCCGCTGAAATCCAGCACCAGGCGCTCCGGGTTCTGCATACGGGAGGTGTGGAGTTCGAGCCGCGCTGCTCCTTCGACTCGAATCGCCGCCCGTTGCGGCTCCTGCGTGATCGCGACGCTCGAAATTACCGCGGCGGTCGATGTTGCGCCAGCGGGCTCCTGACCGCGAACGCTCACCAGGCTTCCGCCCAGCACCACGCTCGCCACTATCAGGCAACCACACCGGAAGGCCGGCCAGTTCGTCTTCATTGCTGATCTCCTGCACTGGAGTAAATTCTCTTGTTGACTTGACGTTCCACTGGTTTCCCGAA
>Ga0210402_10002617_pt1 | contig 17408 bp, 18 predicted proteins | sample IncBWC7MmetaG_FD_161055 | JGI IMG/M metagenome (GOLD analysis project Ga0210402, IMG submission 161055) | Forest soil microbial communities from Barre Woods Harvard Forest LTER site, Petersham, Massachusetts, United States - Inc-BW-C-7-M | ecosystem: Environmental > Terrestrial > Soil >... | reverse complement strand
CACTGCTGCTGGAAGTTGTGGTGCGGGATCGAGACGGGCGGCACTTTCATGAAGTGCCGGTTTGGCAGTTGTCGGATAGCAACGCCTTCTTCTTTGTCTCGGGTATGACGATCGATGCCGACGGCGCCCCGAATGCTTACAGTCCCGATGACACTGGGCTTGATGAATTGGCAAACGCCGGCGAGCCAGCACATTGGAACGGCATCATTACTGGTCGGGACGGCAATCCGTTGATTCAGCGAGAGGGTGATCCTTTCCCTGGTTACTTCATCTCATGCACCTCTCTCACAGACGAAACTAAGAAGTTCACCGATCCAACTGGATATGTGGACGCATCGAAGATTGCTTACATAGCCTTGCCACAAGATGTCGCGAACCGCGGAGGGGTGCGGTTGGGTGATTTCGCCGTCGTCATGAACCTCCACAACGGTAAATCGTCCTTCGCCATCTATGCGGATATTGGAACCTTGGGTGAAGGCTCTGTCGCTTTGGCTGACGCTTTGGGAATCTACTCCGACGCCCGCCGCGGTGGGCAGTCTGAGGGAATTTTGTACTTATTGTTTCCCGGGTCCGGCAATGGGAAGCCCCGGACGGTTGGTGACATCCAGAGCGAGAGCGAAAAGCTGCTACCGGACCATCGAAGGAGAATAAGGGAGTTGTCTTCTTGCGTCGAAAGTGACGATTCAGTGTCGGCGATCATGTTTAAAAAGCGCTCCGACACATTTCATTAGATGTGGTGAATCGATAGAAAGTAAGGTTAAGGTGGTTTCCCGGGCTTAGTACTGTGTCGTGGATTTAGGTCCCGAAAGTGTTTCTCGTGGGAGGAATAATCCTAAAAGGCCTACTACGATTAAGCAGATTCCCATAACCGGGCCCCAAGGCCAAGGGTTTCTCGAGCCCAGTTCAAGTTGCTTGTTCGGGATCCAGCCTGTGAAGACAACCACAAGAAGAGGCATCGCCAAGATTCTGGCGATCGTCACGCCCGGTCTTTGGAACCCTGATCGGTTGAACCATGATTCTCGAAATCGAGTCGCTGAACCTCGCCCCATGACCTGATTGTGAATGGGGCTCGAGCGGAAGAAAAGTTACGTCAGTTCAGGCAGGTCCCTGACCTCAGGGTAGTGGGGGACGGACATTTCCATTCGATGCTAATTCGTCATAGATTCAATCGACTGCAGTTCTCAGCGGATATGGAGTTTCCGTGGGGGTTATGGGGCAAGTCAAGCGCTCCGCTTCTTCTCTGCTTTTGTGGCAAGCTGAGTCGGTTTCAGCTCTGTCAGATGAGATGTCACAAACTTGCCTCCCCACAGAGCCGCTTCAATGGCTGGCAAGAGCTCCCTCGTTACGTCCCACTTGAGAACATATCCGTCTGCCCCGTTAGTTAAAACCGTCTGCACCGCATCGGAATCCTGGTACGCACTGATGAAAACTATCTTTGTCATCGGGGCAGCCTCGCGTATTCGGATCGCAACTTCCACCCCATTAAGCGTTGGCAGGCTTATATCCAGCAAGACCAAGTCCGGTTTCAGTTCCTGCGCTTTCTCGACGGCTTCCAAACCATCCGACACCTCGCTGATAATCTGCAGTCCGGGAGACTTCAGAAGCAGCGAAGACACACAATGACGCCACGGCTCGTAATCATCTGCCAGGAGCACTCGAACTTCTCGCAACCAGCCTCCTTCGTGTCAAGCGTTCCTGGCGTGCGATGGTGCAACAAAAACGTTTGACCCCGGAATACCAACTACATCGAGTGATGACGTTCGCTTCTTGCAGCATCTCGCTACAGTAGGTAGAGCGCAACTACAAGAAATACCAGAGGATATTACCGGTCAATGACGTCGGCAATTTATGGCGCGGCGGCGGACTGTCATCAGTTTGCTCTCTACAGTTCGGTAAAACAAAGTCTTTGGGTATGAAAACACCTTCGTCATGGCGCGCTGGCACTAGTGACAGGTACACCGCGTTACTCGATGGCGGTAACCTTGCTCCATCCTGGAGCGACTCCTCAGGGAGGAAATCATGAACTCTGTCAGCGGAGCCCGGAATGAGCGTGAAGCAGAGGTAGTACCTCTTAGTAGTGCGGTGTTCTGCCTCGATTGCGAGGTCATTAGTCAGAGCCGGACTGACGAATGCCCAGCCTGCCACAGCCGTTCCCTTCTAAGCTTGGGTCGGATCCTCGGCGGCAGTTTGCATGATCGTAAGCCAGAACAGGAATCAGAATGCGGATCATTCGATATTACACTCACGGTCAGTGTTCAGCGGATGCACGCAAACGAGGTCAACACCACGCTAGAGGGATTGACCACTGTGATTGGCCCTAGGCTCGCCCAAGGCAGGGCGTCATTTCACATCAACGTGCAACCGGCCGTCGGTAGTATTTCCCAAAAAGCAGCCTAAAAGTGCCCACTGAACTCCGGTGACAAAGCCAGCGGGCTTCGTCAGGAGCGAGCGCGATCAATTCTTGGCGACCTTTGAGCGTTTGCAATATCTACCGCAAGCAGTTGACGACACAGATTGACCCTCAGCCTCGGTGCTCAAGACTTCTGAATCAATGAGGGATGCAATCTTGTCCCAGATTTGGGGGTCGTTTTCGATTTGGTGATGTGCCTTGTTAAAAACCCGGGAAAGCCATCGATAGTTGTCGCAATTGATCTGATGGCTTTCGTACTTCATCTGAAAGTTGCCCAAGATGTTAGTTCGTGTCGCATCGGCTGGAACAATAAGCGACTGCCCGGGCGTGAAGCCTTTTCGTTGATAGAAATTCACTGCTCTCGCCACATTCGCAGGAACCGTGTGATCGTTCTGTCCGAACTTCTTCACGCTGTCGACTTGGATGGTCAGCGCGACTGGGATGCCCCGAGTTTGCAGTTCTCTTGCGAAGGAGAGCACCTGTGAAGCGCCCCAGCTGTGTCCAAAAAGGATGATCTTTGTTTGTTCCTTCTCGTCGGCCGACAAGAAACGATCCTTATTCGTGTCCAAGAACAGACTAAGATCTTCTCTCGCCTTTGTCCCTTCGTGATTTCCAAATATTCCGACATGGACACCGGCGCCGTACCGGCTTTGGACATACTTCGCGAACACGACTTCCGGATGCTTCATGTCATTCGGTTTAACAAAGCCACCAACGAATCCAAATATGATGGCTTTTCGGATGCGTTGATTCGTGTCTTCAACTCGCGGTCTCGAGCACACTAGGCTCAGCGCGTCTCTCAACGCCGGGGGCAGTGAGGGATCTTTGCACGGATCTGGAATCTCTTGGTCGGCACGACGATCGATGCTGTCGATCGACGATACTTCTTTCGCGTGCGCTATTCCAAGTCGACCAGGGCAGATTAGTGCCAGGACGAGCAGAAGGACGACGGAATGCATCTTACCCATACGCCAAACAATTTCTGAGCGGACCGCACCCTCGTCCATACGCCTCAGCGCCGATCCGACGCGCGGTTTCGAAGATGCGGCGTAAATCTTCGAACGACAAATTCTTGAAGTACACCCTCGAAGGCAACTTCACCCAGCCTGATTAGTGAATTTTGCACCACCAATCCGGCGCCATTGCGATCGCTGTTCGGATAATATAGATATGAGATGCCGGCTGAGGCAAAGGCGCCGGCGACGTTCGAGTAGTTGGGCTGCCAGCGCATATTGTCACCTTTGCAAATCACAGGACTGGCGAGCGCGTACAGCACCCGCGATCGGGTACTGCCCGTTCCTTTGTAGAAGTAACGCGGGTCTTGCTTCAGCAGAGATGGTAGTACTGCGCTTCCAATAAACGTGCCAGTAAGCACGTCAGTGTAGGAGGCACCCAGGCGCTTGAAGTAGCCTTGCGCTCCTTGCCCATATCCGTCATGGGTATTGGTGGCCTGCTCGACTCCGGCCACCGCGGCGACTCCGATGAAGGTGAATGGATCTCTCGTTGTCTTCCAGGCAAGCCTGAACTTCTGCTTCGCGTTGAGTGGCAAGGCGTCGCGGTCGTAGCTCACGTAGAAATTTGGAATGAAACCGAATACGCGTTGCTTCTCTTGCTCTCTAATCTGTAGATCCGCAACCTGGACTGACGTGAGCGGGCTCACTTTCACATGCACTTCGGTCACAGTCTTGGCCACGGCCAGGATGATCGCTGGGACCAGAAAAGTCTGCCCGGGTCGCAGAGCTGCAAAGAATTCTCCGGTTGCGAATCCTGGCGACGTGACTGTAAGACGAAATGCCCCGGGAGAGACATTGGTGAAGAGGAATTGCCCGTTGCTGCCGGACTGTACCTCTTGCCTCAGAGTTTGGGTTTCGTCGGTGAGGCGTACCTCAGCCCCTACGCTCACTGCTCCCGACTGATCGAGAATAGTCCCGCTAATGTATCCCGGCGGTTGATAATCGGCGACCATTTTTCCCGAAGTGCTCAAGTAGGTTTGTTGGGGGGCAGCGGCGGCCGTCGGCTCATAAACCGCAGCGTCCGCTGCAATCGCCACTGCATCGTTGGTTTTCGACGTTTGTGCGCCAGAAAGCGCGCCAATGGTAAGGACCACCAACACCCGAGCCGAAGCTTCAAAAATGAAACGTTTCATGCCTGAGGACGCTCAACGTGCTTTCATCTCGCACTGCGATTTGACGTTTTACCTGGCCCGGGGAGAACTGGCAGAACTTCCAGAGCTTTACCCCAAAGATTCATGAGCCCTGGAAAGGATGACAAAGAAATCTGGGCGTGCCACACGCACTGCGGTCAACTGGTTTGGCGAGTGCTACTGTGAAGCCGATGAAGGCAGAGCCGCGCTTTCCGAGGTGAGAGTACCCGTGCTCGCCGATTCCTTCGGCTGCGACTCCAGAAGTTGCTTGAGTAGCGCGAGATCGCTCTCAACATCCGCGCGAGCCGTCTTCTTGGCCGCTGCGGATTTCAATTCCTCTCGAAGCCGTGCTTCCATGAGAGCCGCAGCAAATTGGGAACCGATCAGAGAACCCAAAATATTTGACCGCGTAATGCCCACCGACATGACTTCAGCACCGACGCGTACCTGCAGGGTGGGTCCTCCGAAGTGATCAAGTACCGGTGCGGCGTCAGCGCGAAACGACGTCCAGTGGCGTCCGTCTGCGTACGCGCCCGCCGCTGCGGTCTGGACCAATTCCTCCAGTCGGTTCTGGAGAACGCGACGGTCCGCCCTCGTCAGGGCTGCACCCAACTGATCCTTTGAGTCTAGAATCGGTGCATTCTTCCCGGGGTTGTAATGCCAATGTCCCACGTACACGGCCACCGCAGTCCCGGCGGCGAAGGGGTGGAACAGGAATAGTGGCAACATATATTTCTTCGACGTCAGCATAACTTCCAGGACACCACGCACACGCTTCGACCGAGGTATCGTCCCTGGCACCTGTGGGATGGCAAATGTCGACGCGTGCAGCTCGGGATGGCTTCGGCTGTATTTGGAAAGAGTTCGTGCCAACTGTTTCGGCGTTGTAACCCCCAAGTCGCCGATGATGCTGCGATGCACAGAGTGCGGATAGTAAAAACTGACGACCTGACGTACAAAGTCCGCGCAGTTCGCCGTAATCAGTTTCCAGCGCTGGTGATTGGCGGCGTCATTGAGAGTGCGGATCAGCTTGTCATCCTGCTCTGGACGGGTCTCGATCTCGAATGCGTAGATCGTGCGGAGATAGGAGGCTCCGATCAACTGATACCATGCCCCATCCGGCGTGCGGTCATCCGGTAGATCGGGAACTACCGCCTCCAAGTGATTGCGCCGGTATTGGTCTCGCAGAAACGCAACTAGTTTTTTGTCGGCGAATAGGGGAATGTTCTCAGGTTTTTCGACTGCGTAGAGGTATGGGATGAGCGGTATTGCAATCCAGTCGTACCCTCCGATGCCGCGATAGCGGCTGAGGACAATTCCGGTCTCGCCCGGCAGACAGTGGCGCAACACAACCGGAGACGCGGCGCAAACACCACTCAAATAAAGCGCGGCGTGACCCGTTCCGGCGAAAGCGCCATCGTAACTGTAAGGTTCCCCGAGGAACAATGTCGCCCCGGCCTGCACACGACCAATCGTGCACAATGAGAAGAAGAGAGTGGTCGCCGCAATCCTCAGTCTCAATGGACGCCTCGAATCCGGGTATGCAGTCTCAAAATGTACCCACACCCAAGTGTCACTGTTGAGAATAGGTCGCCCGCGCTAGGCGCATACTGTCATGAAGCACAGTTGCCGGGAACTAATATATCGAGGCGCAATGCGACCCGGCTCGACGGCTGCACGCAGGTTGGGGATTGCTTAACGATGAAAATTGGAATCCCGGTATTTCTTGTGCGATCGTCCAGGAGTTATGGTTTGTTCAGGTCGTCGTCTTTGTAGTACTTCGTACCCTGCAGGGTCAATTGAAGAGCGAGGCCCTTCTTGGTGATTTGATAGACCCACACATCCGGTGCGACCGAAGCCGCTCCGGAAAATGCTCCACCAGACTTACTTGTCTTGGCTGCAGCGTCTGATTGCGCGGAACTATCCCAACCGGAATCGAGAAAGTTCGACAAGGCCTTCTCAGTTTCGAATGCAAAGACTACCCGGTAGTCCTTCACGCCGACTCCGAGACCAGCGCCGTCGGAAATCATCTTCATAAACGTCTCTTGTTTGGTTTTCGAATTGACGGCTATGCCCGCACCGCGGGCCGTGCTTAACAGCAAGAGGTTCGTGCCCATGTTGCTAAAAACAGCATACCCGGCCGATTTCTGGATGAGCTCTCGCGATGTTGGTTGGAGTTTGTAGAGATCGTCCAACGTTTGAGCCGCCATTTTCCGACTTTTCTCACGTTTCTGATCCGGTGTGTCTTTCGCGCCGGCCAATCCTCCAGCCAGCAAAATCACTGCAAGGGTTGATACGAATATTCTGAATTTTATCAGTGCTCTCCCCATGACCGTCGCTCAAGGCTGTGATTAGCGCGCATCATGTTTGGCCGTTTTCGCCGCTACCAAGTGGAACAAGTCGCAGTGAGTGTTAAATCTGTCAGGATTGTCAGCTGCCTTCACAAAATACGTGCAGCGGTGGAATAGACCTGAGTTACGTGCGGAACGAATACGTGTCACTGAGGACAGATGTCCCGGATCGGCGCATGTCAAATGACAAGCTAGAATCATCCGGCCAGCGCTCGATGCTCCTCGGATTTAAGAGGAACGCGAGCATAGATAGTGGTTCCGGCTCCAGGTCGTGATTTTACGGAGAGTTCGCCGCGCACCAACTGCAGCCTCTCGCGCATGCTGATCAACCCTAATCCGTGCCGAGTGGAAGCCTCTTGTTCTTCAAAGCCTTTTCCGGAATCTGTTACTGTCAGCTCAAGCGACTCCGGAGTGCCATAGAGTTCGACCGAGAAGTCCCGCACGCCGCTGTACTTGGTTGCGTTCTGAAGCGCCTCCTGTAAAACCCGGAACAAGCAGAGAGAGACTTCTTTGGGTAGAGTGTGCGGTATATCGGCATGTTTAAAATGAATCTTGACATTGCTCTGTTCCGACAGCTCCCTGCAAAAGCTGTTGGCCGCCTTCGCAAGGCCTAGGTATTCGAGCTTCGACGAATGCAGTCGGTGGGACAGGCTTTGCACATCCCGCGCGATCTGCGTGATACGTTCCTGGGCATGACGGACTTGCGTACCGACGTCTTCACTGGCGTGCTGCGTCACTCGATCCAGTTCCACCGCCAGTAGCGCCAGACGTTGGTTGATATCGTCGTGAAGCTCTCTGCCGATCCAGGTACGTTCCTCCTCGTGCGCTTCAATCAGTCTGCGCCCTATGCTGGACATAGCCTCTTCCGCGACCTTCCGTTCCGTGATGTCGAGGCAGGAGCCGATATAGCCGGCAAAGGAACCGTCTGCGTTGAACCTGGGCACTCCAATGTCCAGCAGCCAGCGGTACTCACCATCGTGTCGACGCAGCCGATACTCCATTTCGAAAACCTGTCGTTTGTCGAACGCGTCTACGTACTTTCTGAGACACTCATCGGAGTCTTCCGGGTGAACCCCTTTCACCCAGCCATGGCCGAGTTCCGCGTCAAACGGCCGACCTGTGAAGTCAACCCACGGTTTGTTAAAGTAGTTACACAATTTGTCTGGTCCGGACATCCAAATCATCACCGGCGCACTGTTGGCAACCAGGCGGAATCGTTCTTCACTCTCGCGCAACGCTTGCTCCGCTCGTTTTCGCTCGCTTATATCCCGCAAGAGTTTTTGTGATCCAACTATTTTTCCTTCCTGATTCTTGATTGAGACTATTTCTATATCCAGCCAGACTTTGGTGCCGTCATGGCGGACACATTCGCATTCGAGATGGCTTGGCACCTGTTCTCCCCGCATGCGTCGTTCATGTCGGCTTTGCCATTCTGGGAAGTACTCGCGCGGAACATAGTCCTCCATCGAGATCCCATCTGCGTCTTTGTATTGGACACCGAACAGGCTAAGGAACCGATCGTTCGCGAACAGGATCCGCCCCCCGACGTCGTCCACGGCAAGTGCATCTCCGATATGTTCTACGACTCGCCGGAATCGTTCTTCGCTCTCGCGCAGTGTTGTCTCTGCCCTTAGCCGTTCCGTAACGTCCCGAATGATGACCGTAAACAATTTCTTCCCACTGTTTTCCGTCTCGGATATCGACGCCTCTATGGGAAACGGCTCACCATTGGATCGTAAGGCATACAAACTCCCAAAATGACCGTAATCTGTGCTGACGTTCAATCCGAATTGAAAGGGGTCCGTCTTGTGTATGGGTCGGAATGGCGTCGGAATGAAACGGTCGAGAGGCATTCCTATCGCTTCAACCGCCAAGCATTGGAACATCTTTTCTGCAGCCGCGTTGAACAGCAGGATCTGCTGCCCCTCGTCCACGCTTACGATAGCGTCCATGGCTGAGTTTACGATCGCGTTCATCCGCTCTTGGTTCTCGCGCAGCTGATCGCGAGTCTTTTTCTCTTCCGTGATGTCCTGGGAAACTCCACGGAGTCTTGTGATCACTCCCGCCTTATTGCGTGTGGTGTCGAAAGTCGTGTGTATCCACCGTTTGCTTCCATCTGGGCGTATAAGTTCCAAGTCCATGGCAGGGAAAGAATGCGCAGCCATGGCTCGCTGCAAACAGCCCCAAGTCTCAGGTGTATAAACATTGGGTAGATCTTCGAGGGCTGGTGCGGGCTGAGAGGGGTCTAGCCCGTGGATGCGATAAAGCTCCTCCGACCAATGGATCGCTCCGCTGTCAATATCCCACTCCCAACTGCCGACATGAGCCAGACGCTGGGCCTCTGCCAGATCGTGTTCCTTAGCACGCAACGCCTCTTCATTTGTCTTGCGTTCTGTGATGTCCTGAGTCGTGCCATGCAGGGAGACTACCTCTCCGGTAGAGTCGCGTAGAGCATAACCACGGGTACTAACCCAGCGCCGACCCCCGTCGGGCCGCACTACTTCCAGGTCAACCTCCGGAACCGTCCCGGTCTGGACTGCGTCTTCCATAGTCTTGCGCAATCGATCCCAACTCTCGGGACTGAAAAGGCGTGGTAACTCCTCATAGGAAGGGGGAGGGAGCTTTGGATCGAAGCCATGAATTCGCGATAGTTCTTCCGACCAATGTAGCTGGAGGCTTTTAGGATCCCACTGCCAGCTTCCCAACTGAGCCGAATGTTGGGCTTCAGCTAATTCAGCTTCCTTGCGACTCAGGGCATCTTCAACTCGCTTGCGATCGGTGATGTCGATGATGGCCGAGAGCATGAGCGGTTCGCCTTCGATTTCGAGCAACTCCGCAGAAGCTAAACCAACTCCTTGCGATCCGTTCTTGCAACGGTAATGGACCTCGAAGTTTCTAACGCTCTTTTTATCCTCAACAAGTTTCTTGACCCGCTCCCTTTCGCCAGGCTCTATCCAGATGTTGATGTCGAATGGAGTTCGTCCGATTACCTCTTCTCGCTTCCAGCCCGTGATCTGTTCGAAAGTTTCGTTGACGTCGAGATAACGATGATCGCGCACTCTGGTTACTGTCATAGTCACCGGACCGGCGCGAAACGCTTTGGAGAACTTCTCTTCCGACTTGACCAGCGCCTCGTGTGCCTTTTTGCCCTCGGTTATGTCCACCGCAATGCCCAGCATGCGAACAGGCTCGCCTTTCTTGTTGTAGTAGAACTCGCCGGAAGCCCCTACCCATCGGACCATTCCACTCTCGTGCATCGTGCGGAACTCGGTGGAGTACGGTTTGCGATTATCTCGCGCATCTGCCACTGCCTGGGAAACTCGTTCCCGATCATCCGGGTGGACGTAGCGATAAAAAGTCCCCATTTGTATGGTGGAGCTTTCGGTGGGAATTCCGAACATGGTCTGCAGATCGCCGAACCAGATGTCTCGTCCGGTCTTGACATCCAAGTCCCATGCGACAGACTTTCCGGAGACCAGTGCCATCCGCAGACGTTCGTGGGACAGACCGGACTCAGCAAGCCGCTCACGGTTGCTGACATGTTCTATCGCAAGCAAGGCCAGTGTCACAGCCAAAACGCCGAGGATCCAGACAAGGAGATGTTGCTTGTGCGCTCCACCCGGAAATAGCTCCCATATGGCACCGACGGAAAGAGCGGCGAGCATCAGCGTAGTTGCGAGTACAGCTGTTCTCCAACCAAACCTCGAAGCTCGGGATGTGACAAGCGAGAGGAGCCGATTCACCATGGCCATTCCTCCTCTGACCATCTGCTGCTTCTATGAGTGAAGTAACACTCCCATCCTGAGCATCCGTCACTTCACAAGCGATTTTCCAAACTGGGACAAAAGGAAGAGCCAAGGGAAGATGTGTTGTGGATTGCAGCCTCTCCGCGCTCCGGTAATCCTTTCTGGAGCGTCGAGGATTTCTTAACATCAGAGAGACAGGCTTGAATCTGTCAAAGAAGACAGTGCCTTTTCTGTTCGAGGCCTTTACCTCTGTGTCTTATAGCACAAATATACAAAGTCTTGAAGAGGAGAAAGATGTTCAAGCCAGATTTTTGTGGGAATTACAGTTCAGGAAGGAGGAAAGACCCAACTTAAGTCCGGCCCACGGGCCTATGGCTATTCAGTCCATCACTCACAAACTTCTTTCCACTTAGAATGGCCTCTACCGCTAAGAGGAGTTCCTTTCCCGCCTGCGCCTTGATTACGTATCCCCACGCGCCCAAATCAAAGGCTTCTCCAACAATCTCCGCGGCGGTTTCTTGAGTAAGAAAGAGGATTCTCGCATCAGGTACAAGTCTGCGAATGCGGTGGGCAGCTTCGATTCCATTCAGCCCGGGCAACCCGATATCGAGCAGAATCAAGTCCGGTTGGAGGGCCTCCGCTCGCTCAACTGCGTCGATACCGTTTTGCGCCTCGCCCACAATTCGCAAATTCGGTTGTCGGTGAAGAGTGGAAGTCACAAAATCCAGGAATGATTTGTTGTCTTCCACTACGAGGGTCCGAAATTCTGCAACGACTGAACCTGTTCTCACAAGCATCCTGTCCGAGGAGGACGATTAACCGCCTCTGCGCCAACCCGCATGCTCGTGACCTTACACCTGATGTTTTTGGATTGGCAATGGCACCAACGGTCCATGAGATGTTCGGCTGGCGGTCGCACACATCAAATTACATAGCTGCTTGATCCGAGGAATGCAAGCGCCAAGATGCGCCAAACCTCCATGAGGGTCGATTGACGGGAGGGTCGATTGACAGCAGCGCCACCGGCGGGAGAGTTGTGCGGCCCCAATTCTAACGCCTCGGGCGAAAGCCACCACCCCTGGCTTTCACACCGTGGGCCTGGCCCACTCTCTCTGCGAGGGGCCTTTTTGACGAACCGCAGGACTACTAGGTCGGTGGAAGAAGATGTCAAGCATCCACACGGCGACAACAATTTCCAGAAATCTTTCCAGTGGACGTGTCCATTTCATGTTGCTCGCCTGCTAGTTTGGTAGGTCTGTTCTCCGACGAGTCGAAATCGCCTTACGGTCGTTCAGTATTTTTGTGAAATCCAATGATAAGGCCAATCAGGTTCCTTGTAGCCCTTCGGGCCCTGTCGTTTGGGCAACGTGATTTTCTCGTGAGCGATCTTCTTCCAGGGCACAGCATTGAGCAAATGGGCAATGCAGTTCAGTCGGGCTCGTTCTTTATCGTCAGTCTGGACCACGTACCACGGAGATTGCGGCGTATCGGTGGCTTCGAACATTGCGTCGCGAGCGCGGGAATAGTCGTACCAGCGACGATGGGATTCTAGATCCATCGGACTCAGCTTCCAATGTCGCATGGGATCTTCAATGCGTTTCTGAAACCGCTTGTGCTGTTCCTTCTCGCTCACCTCGAACCAGTATTTGATGAGAAGAATGCCGTTGTTCCTGAGGAGAGATTCGAAGGCGGGGCACATGCGAAGGAATTGTTCATATTGCTTGTCACTGCAGAATTCCATCACGTGCTCGACCAAAGCACGGTTATACCAGCTACGGTCGAAGAGAGTCGCTTCGCCGGCAGCAGGCATTTCCTTCAGATAGCGTTGTATGTACAGCTGCGACTTCTCACGTTCGGTGGGAGCCGGCAACGCGACATGGCGGAAGATGCGCGGACTGACGCGCTCCATAATGCGATGAATCACTCCTCCTTTGCCAGCCGCGTCTCGCCCCTCGAACACGACGGCGATCTTGGCTCCGGTTGCTCTCACCCATTCCTGCATCTCGACCAACTTGGTCTGCAGTTTGCGCAACTCGCGCTCGTACTGCTTTTTCGTAAGCTCAGGCCTCTCTTTGTTGCCGTTGCTTTTAGGTTGCTGTTGTTCTTTCGGCATTCGCTTCTCCCATGATGGCTGTCGAAGGTCTCAGATGAATTGAGCCTGACGGAAATTCTGTGACCCGGTTGAGCCCGGCGGAACTGGGAATTCTGTCAGGTCTAAAACGGCGCTTCGACTCGATCCAGTTCAGCCGTGCTGGATCGACGACGTCGCCTGAAGCGATGAACGCAAGCCCTGAAGAATTTCCGACTGTAAGCAATGACAGTTCCTCGGTTCGCACCAAGCCCCTAGCATCGCAAAAGATTCCGTACGAGAGGGTGCGGAGTTAATGTACGCGTGCTCCTTGGAGCCCCTGACAACGCACCCGTAGAGGCGAATCGCAAATTAGGGACGGAGGTCCAAGATGAAAAGAGCTTTGTCGTGTCTATTGTTGGGACTCGTTATTCCAGCGGTCTCGGCTCTCAGCCAGGATGTCCGCTACAACTTTGATAAGAACACCGATTTCTCCAGGTTCAAGACGTACAAGTGGGTGGAACTGAAGGATGCTAAAAGTCCCGGTGATCTCCTTAACAAACAGATAAAGGATGTCTTCGATACCCAACTCGCCGCGAAGGGCTTGACGAAGGTTGAGGACGACTCCGCGAACCTCTACATCGGGTATCAGGTCGCTGTGGCGCAAGAAAAGGAATTTACCTCCTACAACACAGATTGGGGATACGGGGGAGGCTGGTACCGGTCGGGATGGTACGGAGGTGGGGGCAGTTCAATGACGACAGGCCAGACGTCGACAATCTACGTTGGCCAGCTCGCGCTGGATATGTACGATTCAGCGAACAAAGACCTGGTATGGCGCGGGTTGGGAAGCAAAACGATTGACCAGAAAGCTAAGCCCGAGAAACAGCAGAAGAATCTGACCAAGACCGTGACCAAGATGTTGAAAAACTATCCGCCGCCAATAAAGAAGTAAGTTGTCGAACGAACGACAGTAAATGTCCCAGGAACGAAAGCCATGCGCGCCTTAAAGCTGATTCAATTGATGAAAACCAACTCGGCCATCATGTCTGACGAACTGGTCCGGAAGATCAGGGCCTCGGGGAAATGCGAACAGTTATTGCTCAAAGTTCCCGAGAGTGAACAGCGGCAATATGCAAGTCAGATTTACCAAGCCCTGATGGAGTGGTTGGCAGACGAAACGGATTCCGCCCTCGAGCACCATTTTGTTGCTCTAGGTGTCCGCCGAGCGGGTCAGGGTGTGCCGCTCAGCCAAATGTTCCGGGCGGTCACCATTGCCCGTGAGCACCTCTGGGATTATGCACAACAGGAGTGTTTTCATGAGGAACCGGTCGAATTCTTGGGCGGCGTGGCGCTCCTCCGTTCACTGAATAGCTTTTTCGACCAGGTTCTTTATTTTGCGCTCACCGGTTATGAGAAAGCCAGCGGAGACGAATCCGCAGCTTTTTCTTTTCTTTCGACCAGGCGGTCCGCGTGAGTGCAACGCCACATTCACGAAACAATATGGGAGCGTTATCGGCCAAACGCCTTCAAGCTCCTCGCCCACTAGCAAAAGCAACTCTTCTCCTGCTGTTGGGGACCGTATTCGCCATCGTCAATTGCGGTTGGAGCGTGGCGGCTGACCGAACGCTCCAGACGGCATCGGTGAGTTCAGATGAGGCAGTACAGAGCGCAAGCTCATCTGATGAGCCGAGCTCGAAGCCTGCGGAACACGGTTTGTCAGCCAAGGCGGTCGAAATCGCCCGCCCCTTCGGCTTCCCGATTACCAATTCCATGCTCGTCAGCTGGGTCGTTGCTATCGGACTGATCGTGTTAGCTCAGGCGGCGACGCGAGACATGAAACAAGTACCTGCCGGACTGCAAAACTTCGTGGAATGGCTGATTGAAGGTTTGTACAAGTTCATGGAGGGAATCATAGGTTCGCACCTGGCCAAGCGGACGTTCTGGTTTTTCGCGACCATCTTCATTTTTGTCCTCGCGGCCAACTGGGTGGGACTTATTCCGGGAGTCGGATCCATTGGTTGGGGAAACAGCACCGATCACGGCTTCGTCATCGGCCAACCTCTATTCCGCGGCGCTAATGCGGACGTCAATATGACGTTGGCGATGGCTTTGGTCTTCTTCGCAATGTGGATCATATGGTCCCTTCGGGAAGTTGGCCCGCTCGGTTTTCTCAAGGAACTATTTGCACCCAAGGGAGACACCACAGGCGCATTAAAGGTGCTAATGGTAGTTGTATTTTTCGCGGCTGGCTGTCTGGAAGTCGTCTCGATTTTGTTTCGCCCCATCTCGCTGAGCTTTCGTCTTTACGGCAACATTTTCGCGGGTGAGAACCTGCTAGAGGCGATGAGCAAGTTAGTGCCCGGTTTTGGCTGGTTAGTACCGATCCCTTTCTATTTCCTGGAATTGTTGATGGGCTTAGTGCAGGCGCTGGTGTTTACGTTGTTGACGGCTGTGTTCACCATGCTCATGTGCCAGCACGAAGAAGAGGGATCGGCCGCTGCACATGTCTGAGCACGTGAACAATTCGAGCCCGTTCAACGATTTCTCGGCGGGCCGACGAAAGAAGGAAAGGAAAACGTATGAGCGGAAATCTGCATGTAGGTCTGGCAGCATTAGGTGCAGCCATCGGCGTGGGCTTAATCGGCATGGCGGCGTCTGACGCTGTCGGACGTAATCCAGTTGCTTCCACGAAGATTCTGGTCCAGTCAATCCTGGCCATTGCTTTCGCAGAGGCCATTGTGTTTTACGCGTTGTTCTTGGCCAAGTAGAGCCATCCTTAATATAGGTGCTGCAGAGCCGGGACAAAATCCCCGATCTAGTCGAGAGTGATACTTATGAATGCTTTGATTTTAATGACAGAAGCTGATCCGGGAGGGCAAATCCAGCAAATTGCTAATACCTTCGGCGTGGACTGGCCTCATCTTGGTGCTCAAATCATAAGCTTCAGCATTGTCTGTTTTCTTCTCCATCGATTTGCCTACAAACCCGTACTGGGTATGTTGGATCAGCGACGGCAGCAGATCGCTCAAGGGGTCGCTGATCAAGAAAACATCAGGGTCGAACTAAAGCAAACCGGAGCTGAACGCTTGCGAATCATGCAACAAGCTGACGACAAAGCAACGCAAATAATTGAGGAAGCACACGCTGCGGCTGCTCGGCTCTTGGAGAAAGAAACACAGAAGGCGATTGCCGTGGCTGAGCAAGTCATCGAGAAGGCGAAGGAAGCTGCTTTACTGGAGCACGAGCGCATGCTCGCGGAGTTAAGACGAGAAGTTGGAATCCTGGTTGTGCAAGCGACCGCTTCGATCACTCGCAAGATGCTCACACCAGAAGATCAGCGACTTATGGCTGAGGAGACGGTGACACAACTAGGCCGAGCCGCGTAGCTGTGAACTGAGGACATAGTCATGCCGGCAACGACTTTGCAGATACGGCGCGGAGCGAAGCTTTTATTCCGCTGGTGTTTTGCAGATGGACGACTGGATGAACACCGGGTTCGGGAAGCTGTGAGACACGTGGTGCAATCCAAGCGCCGTGGATATCTGGCTGTGCTTGGCGAATTCAAACGCCTGGTGAAGCTCGATACTGCCAAGCACACCGCCTCAGTCCAGAGTGCAGTGCCGTTACAGGCTGACCTCCAAAGCCGTCTGCGGACTAACCTCGAGGCTGTTTATGGCGCGCGGCTGACTGCCGAATTCGCAGAAGACCCGGATTTGATTGGTGGAATCCGTGTTCGAGTCGCTAACGATGTGTATGACGGCAGTGTGAAGGCGAGACTCGCGGCCCTCGCCAGGAGCTTCGGCATTGTGAACGAGGTAGCTGCGGTTCGGTAGATCGAATCGCAACTTCAAAATCGCATTTTCCAAAATGGAGCGGAAGTTATATGGCTGGTCTATTAGAGGAACTTGAATCGCAGATTGCAGGCATTAAAGCCGCAACGACCAAGCAGAACGTGGGTGTCATTCGGGAGGTGGGCGACGGCGTGGCTCGCGTCGAAGGTTTGAGCGATGCCATGCTCAACGAGATGCTTGACTTAGGTCATGGCATCACCGGACTTGCGCTCAACCTCGAGGAGACCGAAGTTGGAGTGATTGTCCTTGGCGATTACACCCTGCTTCAGGAGGGGGATGAAGTTCGTACCACAGGCAAGTTGCTCCAAGTACCCGTCGGCATGGGGTTGTTGGGCCGGGTGGTGAACACTCTGGGAGAGCCGGTCGACGGAAAAGGACCGGTTAAGAGTGACGTCTTTTATCCGGTTGAGCGGATGGCCCCCGGCATCATTCGGCGCAAGTCAGTGAATCAGCCCGTTCAAACCGGCATCATGGCCATCGATGCGATGATTCCTATTGGACGGGGACAAAGAGAACTGATCATCGGCGACCGATCGACCGGGAAGACAACCATCTGCGTCGACACGATCATCAGTCAGGCTCGCCTCAACAGTGCGGCCGAGGCGAAGAGTGATAAGGATTACCGCCCGCTGTATTGCATTTATGTCGCGATCGGGCAAAAACAGTCGAATATTGCGCGCATCATCTCTGTCCTCGAGCAAGCTGGAGCAATGCAGTACACAATCGTCATAGCTTCGCCAGCCTCTGATTCCGCGACAAATCAATATCTTGCGCCGTTCGCTGGAGCAGCAATGGGCGAGTGGTTCATGGATCACGGAATGGACGCCCTCATTATT
>Ga0210402_10002616_pt1 | contig 17414 bp, 15 predicted proteins | sample IncBWC7MmetaG_FD_161055 | JGI IMG/M metagenome (GOLD analysis project Ga0210402, IMG submission 161055) | Forest soil microbial communities from Barre Woods Harvard Forest LTER site, Petersham, Massachusetts, United States - Inc-BW-C-7-M | ecosystem: Environmental > Terrestrial > Soil >... | reverse complement strand
TCAGCTCCATATTACCCAACGTGGGTAAGACAGAGCCTCACCTGCAAGCCGTTGCAAAATCTACCGTTAAGCCCCTGCTTTCTTTGCTAGCAGTAAACTCCCGCTAGGTGAACTGACCCGGACTCTCCAAGGACCAAAATTCAATCTGACCCCGGAGAAGGCGGCCTATCGCATCGCATGTATGGAATCCGCCTTCCCTGAGGCCGCCATCACCGGGTACGAATCCGTTACACCTTCAATGCCAAATGATTCCAAAGACCGCCACGTCCTAGCGGCCGCGGTCTGCGGAAAAGTGGACGCGATTATCACCTTAAACACGCGGGACTTCCCATTGAAGAGCCTCAGTGAGTTCGGAATTGAACGACTGACGCCAGATCAATTCCTGGTGCACCAATGGCATTTAGATCCGGGCCTGGTTCGGCGTCGCGTCGTAGAGCAGGTGATTGAGTGCAAAAAGGATATGAAAACTCACCTATCGCTCTTCGAGCGGATGGTTCCGAAGTTCGCTGCCCTGGTCCGGTCCGCGGAGGAATCCAAGATGGACGACCCGAGAGAAAGCTCGTCTTTCAGAGGCTAAATGTCAGTTCGCAGGCGCCCCGACGGCACATCGACCGGCACACCCCAGGCGTAGTGTTGGAATGTTGACTTCCCCCACTACGACCCTGGGACTGTGGTATATTTATTCATAGCAGAGAATATCTAATCATGCCCCTCAAGGCAGGCATCGTCGGCCACAGCGGCTACAGCGGCGCGGAACTCGTCCGCATTCTCCAACGGCACCCCCAGATCGAACCGATCCTGATGGACCACCGCGAAGACGCGGGCACCCCGGTTTTCCGCAACGCCAAGCCTCCGGCCCGCATCCCCTGTACCGCCGAAGCCGTTCGGGCAGAACAACTTGCCCTGGTTTTTCTGGCTACAGCCGCCGAGGTTTCCATGGAACTGGCCCCCATCATGCTCCAGGCCGGAGCACGCGTGGTGGACCTTAGCGGCGCCTTCCGCTTGCGGACGCCGGCTCACTACACGGCCTGGTACAAGGAAGCGCATACGCAGCCGGAACTGCTGGCCGAGGCCGTCTACGGGCTGCCCGAGTTTTGCCGGGAACGCATTCCCGGCGCGCGCCTGGTGGCTAACCCGGGCTGCTACCCCACGGCGGCCAATCTTGCCATTCGCCCGCTGGTGGAGGCGGGCGTGATCGACCGGGCGGCGGGCATTGTCTGCGACGCCAAATCCGGCGTCAGCGGGGCCGGACGGAAGCCCAGCCTCAAAACCAGCTTCTGCGAGGTCACCGAAAACTTCTCGGCCTATTCCATTCTCACGCATCGCCACGTGCCGGAAGTGCTCGAAGTCTCGGGGCTTGAAGAACACGAATTCAGCTTCACCGCGCAACTGCTGCCGATCGATCGCGGCATCCTGGAAACCATCTACTTCCGCGCCGCCTGCGCCACCACGGCCGAGGACCTGCTCGCCATCTTTGAACAGCGTTATGCCGCCGAGCCCTTCATCCGGCTCTGCAACCCTGGCCACACACCCGACCTCCGCGCCGTGGCGCGCACCAATTTCTGCGACATCGGGGTCACCTTCGACCCCAAGACAGGGCGCGCCGTGGTGGTCAGCGCCATCGATAACCTTGTAAAGGGCGCGGCCGGACAGGCGGTCCAGAACATGAACCTGATGCTAGGTTTCGGCGAAACCGAAGGTTTGTTGTGAGCTGGTTTGTTGTGAGCTGGTTTGCTATGAGCGGGTTTGCTATGAAAGGTTTATTGTGAAGTTGCTGGTCAAACTGGGTGGCACGCTGCTCGATGCGCCGGAGTTGTGCCACCGGCTGGCGGCGCAGATCGCCGCGGCACGGGCCGGGGGCGCGGAGGTCGTGGTGGTCCACGGCGGCGGCAAGCAGATGACGCGCTACCTCACCGAACGCGGAATCGCGAGCCGGTTCGTGAACGGACTGCGGGTCACCACGCCTGAAACGGTGGACGCGGTGCTGAAGGTTTTCGCCGGCACCGTGAACCACCAACTGGTGGGCAGCCTGAACCGGGCCGGAGCGCTGGCGGTCGGGCTTTCCGGCATCGATGCTTTCCTGGTCGAGGCGGAGCAGATGGACCCGGCCTTGGGTGCGGTCGGGCGGGTCACGAGGTCCAATCCGGCGCTGCTCAACCTGCTGACGGCCAATGGCTATCTCCCGGTGGTGGCCTGCGTGGCCGGTGACCGGCAGGGCCGGGTGTACAACGTCAATGCCGATCAGATGGCGGTTGCCTGCGCGGCGGCATTCGGCGCCCGGCAACTGGTGTTCCTGACGGATGTGGCAGGGGTGCTGGACGGCGCCGGTCAGGTTCGAGCCGCCCTGACGGCTGCGGAGAGCCGCCGGTTGATTGCGGACGGCGTCGCCACCGGCGGCATGCAGGCCAAGCTCAACGCGGCGCTGGCGGCGCTGGAAGGCGGTGTTGCCCAAGTGCGGATTGCCCCCGGCGCCGTTGAGGACGTGCTCGGCCGGATTCTGGCCGGCGAAGAAATCGGCACTCGGATGGCCGCCGCGGAGGTGCCCGCATGATCAGCGCCCTATATGCCGACGCATTCGTGGACCCAAAAAGCACGGACCGCGGGCTTATGGTTCGCAAGGCGGCGATGCGCGACATTCCGCCAATTTTGGACCTGATTAACGGCTATGCGGCCCGGGGGATCATGCTGCCGCGCACGGAATTCGAAATGTCGGAGGCCATCCGCGATTTCAGCGTGGTGTATTCCGGCACACAACTGCTGGGTTGTGGCGCGCTGCACTTTTATTCCCCGCAGATTGCCGAAATCCGCTCCCTGGCGGTGCATGAATCAGCCAAGACCAAAGGCGTGGGGCGCCAACTGGTGGAGGCGCTGGTAGAGGAAGCGCAGGCGTACGAACTGGATGCGGTCTTCGCATTCACCTACGTGGACGAGTTTTTCCGAAAGGTGGGCTTTGAGGTGGTGGAACGCGGCGTACTGCCGCTAAAGGCTTGGAAAGACTGCCTTCGCTGCCCCAAATTCCAGGCTTGCGATGAGATCGCGGTGCTGCGCGTGCTGCGGCCGGAACACTGGCCCGGCGCCCGGCCCGAACTATGGGGCCAGACCATGGCTTCGCCCGACGACCGGTTTATCCAGATCCCCGTACCCCAAAAACCGTAGCCGCTACCCCCCATTGTAGGGTCTTCGGACACTACCCGCAAAAGACCGGAGAAAAAGTCTACGCATGAGCCGGCAATTGGATGTAGACTCGTATTTAGGAATACAGAGTCTTAACTCCGATTTAGATCCTACTTCTTGTGAGGCGAACATGAGAGCGCAAACGGTTGATGTGAAATCCTCAACTGGACGGGTCCTTTGTTGCACCGTTTTCCGGCCGGGCGGCAAAAAGCTGCTGGCCAAGGGCCATGTCATCAGTGATGAAGATATTCGGGTATTGGAATCCGAAGGCATGGAAAGCATTTGGGTCACCGAATTGGAGGAAGGCGAGGTGGGCGAGGACGCTGCGGTCTGCGCGGTGGCCAGCGAGATGGGATGCGGAAGCTTCGAGATCCGGCTCGCCGCGGGCGGTCGTGCCAACCTGTTGGCCACGGAAAACTGCTGCGTCTTAGTGGATGACGAGCTGCTGAAACAGATCAACTGCCCCGCCAGCGTGGTCATCGCGACTTCGCTGAATTTCAGCTACGCCGTTGCCGGCCAACGAATTGCCACCGTCAAGAGCGCGCCATTCGCGGTCGCCAAGGATCAGTTGGACGCAATTCTCGGGATCCTCAAGGATCGGGGACCGATCCTGCAAGCCCGGCCCGTCCGCGCCCCGAGTATCGGCGTTCTCTACACCGATCCCGTAAGCGGTGAGCGCGCCCGCCAATTGTTTGAAAACATCATGCGCCAGCGCCTGGAGCGGTTCGGCGTCAACGCAAATTTTGTATTGGCCTGCACGGAAGATGAGAATTCGGTGGCCCGTTGTCTGCAACATCTCTTGAGATCCAAGCCATGCACGATCCTGGTGGCATCCACCACGGCGCCGGCGGGTCCGGAAGATGTAATTGGCCAGGCAATGATCAAGGTGGGCGCGCAGGTAGAGCGCTTCCTGGCGCCGGTGGAACCCGGCAATCTGCTCCTGATGGCGTACAAAGATGAAGTGCCGATTATTTCCGCGCCTGGTTGCTTCCGGTCGGCCAAACCGAACGTGGTTGACCTGGTGTTGCCGCCGCTGCTGGCGCGTTATCACGTGACCGGTTGGGAAATCGCCAGCCTCGGCCACGGCGGGCTGTTGGCGTAAATAAGCTCCTCCACTCCCGGCAACCTGCCTCTCCGGGCCGGTTGCGGGGACTCCTTGCCCGGGCGCTTTCGTGGCGTCCGGGTTTTTTGTCAGGGTTTCTTAGCCTATTTCTAAGCAGGGCTTTCTACCAGGAGATTCCCCGAACCCGCATCTCCCTCTCGATCTGCTCCCGCGATTCAAACTGCACCGCATCAATCCCCATTTGTCGGGCAGCTTCCACGTAATCGGCGATATCGTCCGTATAGAAGCACTCACGGGGAAGACACTCCGCCCGCTCCAGCGCCTCCCGGTAGATCTCGGGTTGCGGCTTCATGACACGGACCTCGTAGGACAAGATCAGGTCATGGAAATGGCGCAGCAGGTAGTTGTAGTTCTTCCGCAGCACGGCGAAATGCAGCGCGTTGGTGTTCGAAAGCAGCAGCAGCCGGTATCGCGCCGCCAAGCCTTCGAGCAGACTCTCGGGAATCAGGGCTTCGGTAAAGATGCAACTCCAGATTTCGCAGAAACGGTCGTATTCCAGGTGCAAGTCCAGAATGCGCGAGAACTGCTCGACGAAATCCCGCGGCTCCACCAGCCCGGTTTCGAAGCGCTCCACCAGGTCGGTCCGCCCGATGCGGCGGGGAATCTCGGCGGCGGAGTACGGGCAGAGCCCCTCCAGCGCGCGGTAGCCTCGTTTGAAATCGAAATGAATCAGAACTTTACCCAGGTCGAAAATGATGGCCTTGTGCATGATCTATCTCCACGATAACCCGCGCACGCGTTGGCGGGCCAGGTTGTTATGCCGCGGCGGTACCGCAGGCGGCGAAAGCGCAATTGGTTAAAACCAGGTGACCGGCTAGGGCCGAATGACGAAGCTGTAACCGTGGCGTTCGAAGCCCAGGGCCTCGTAGAACTGGTGCGCGCCTTCGCGCTTCAGGTTGCTGGACAGCGCCAGCTTGTAGCAGCCGCCGGCGCGGCACTCGGCGCGGGCGTGCTCTATCAGAGCGCGCCCCACGCCGCGGCCCTGGCACTCCGGCAGCACGGCCACGTCTTCCACGATGCCGGTGCGGGCACCGCGTTTCGCCAGATTGTCGAGAATCAGCAGCGCGTAGGTGCCGGCGAATTTTCCCCTTTCCAGGGCCACAAACACGCGGTAATTCGGATAGTCCCGAAAGCGCGAAAAGTGCTCGCGGGCCTCCTCCACGGTGAACGACTGGCCCCCGTCGATTCCAGCGCTGACATAGGCCTGCAGGATCGCGGGCAAGTCCGATTCGGTGGCCTCGCGGATAACGATTTCACTCACAGGGCGAATACCCAGTCGAAATCGAACTGCAGGTCAACCATCGCGGTGCAGCGTAAGAGGCTGCGAAACTCTTCGGCATGGCCCTTCCGGAATACCCAAACGCAACGCGTGTTTGGATACACGACCCACACCTCAATGCCACCGTTGGCGAGATAGGTCTTCACCTTGCGATTCATTGCCTCGGCGGTGTTGGACTCCGAGACGACTTCGACAGCCAGTGCCGGCGCACCCTCGAAGGATTCGGAGCCCGGTTGGTCGAGCAACTCCAGCTTGCCGGGCTCGGCGGGCAATTGTTTGAACTCCGCGAAGGATGGAAGCGTGGTGGCGCCCATGGGCACTGATCATCTTATCAAGTCGCCGTAACGGGGCCGAAAATCCGGTCGATCATCTCCGCGCGGGGGCGCTGATCGACAACGGCATCGTTACGGACAACGGCGGCCTGAGCCGGGGTCGGATTCGCCCCAGCCGATCGGTTTGCCGACGGCCTGGGGTATGCGGGGTTTGCGGGTTTGCACCGGCAGTTGCCACGCTGCCGAATCGCATTCCAGCCGTGCGGCGGCTCTGCTAAACTCCGCAGATGACCACGCTCGGCATTCCGTTTCTCCTGTTTCTCGCCATGCAGGCGGGCTTTTTGCCACGGGCCGGGGCGCAGAACGCGGCGCTTACCGGCACTCCGGGTCCCGCCTATGTCCGCGAGAATTACACCAAGTTCGAGTACCGCGTCCCCATGCGCGACGGCGTGAAGCTTTTCACCTCGGTTTACGTGCCCAAGGACGTCTTCACGGACAACCGGACCTACCCCATCATGATGACCCGCACGCCGTACACCGTGCGGCTGTACGGCGCCGATCAGTACCGCGAGGGGCTGGGGCCTTCGGATTTCTTCGCGCGCGAGAAGTTCATCTTCGTCTATCAGGACGTCCGCGGCCGGTACATGAGCGAAGGCGAGTTCGTGAACATCCGCCCGCACAAGCCGGTCAAAAGCGGGCCGCAAGATACCGACGAGAGCACCGACACTTACGACACCATCGACTGGCTGGTCAAACACGTTCCGGGCAACGCAGGCAAGGTGGGGATGTGGGGCATCTCGCAGCCCGGGTTTTATGCGAGTGCCGGCATGATCGACGCGCACCCGGCGCTGGTGGTAGTCTCGCCGCAGGCTCCGGTGACCGATTACTACCTGGGCGACGACAACTTTCACAACGGCGCGTTTATGCTGGCGGCCAATTTCGGCTTCTACATGGGGTTCGTGCCGCGCTCAGGCGAGCCCGGGCCGCCGCCGCCGGCTTTGCCGTTCGCCTACGGCACGCCCGATGGCTACGAATTCTTCCTGGCCATGGGCTCACTGGCCAACGCCGACGAGAAATACTTCCAGCACAAGAATCCGTACTGGATTCAGAACATCGAGCACACGGCGTATGACGAGTTGTGGCAATCGCGCTCCATCTGGAAGCATCTGAAAGGCGTCAAGCCGGCGGTGATGGTGGTGGGCGGCTGGTTTGACGCCGAAGATTTGCAAGGCCCGCTGCGCACCTTCGAGTTCATGGAAAAAAACTCGCCGCCGGCGGTGAACATGCTGGTGATGGGTCCGTGGACGCATGGCGGCTTTGCACGCGGCGATGGCGACCAGGTGGGCAACGTGCATTTCGGCGCCAAGACCGGGCTTTACTTCCGGGAGCGAATTGAGTTCCCGTTTTTCCTGTATCATCTGAAGGGCAAAGGCGACGGGCAGTTCCCCAAGGCCTGGGTCTTCGAAACCGGCGTCAACCAATGGCGACGCTTCGACGCCTGGCCGCCCGGAACCGCCGCGCCCAAGACCCTGTTTTTGGATGGGCAGGGCAAACTCTCCTGGCAGCAGCCGGCGAGCCAGAGCTTTGGCGAGTACATCTCGGACCCGGCCAAACCGGTTCCCTACCTGAGCCGCGTGGTGCTGGGGATGCGCCCGGACTACATGACCGACGACCAGCGCTTCGCGGCTTCGCGCACGGATGTGCTGGTCTTCAGGACGCCGCCGCTCGAAGGCGATGTGGCGGTCTTCGGGCCAGTGGCGGTGGATCTCAAGGTTTCGACCACGGGAACCGATGCCGACTTCGTGGTCAAGCTGATCGACGTCTATCCGGGCGACTACCCGGACTACGGCGGGCCAGCAGGCCTGGCGGGCCAAGCGGGTCAAGCCGGTCAGGCGGGCGCGGCGGCGAACGCCAACGCGGTTCCAATGGGCGGGTATCAGCAGTTGGTGCGCGGCGAGCCCTTCCGCGGAAAGTTCCGCCGCGGTTTCGAAAAGCCGGTTGCGTTTGAACCAGGCAAGCCCGACCACATCGCGTTCCGCATGCCGGATGTGGCGCACACGTTCCGGCCGGGGCATCGCATCATGGTGCAGGTCCAAAGCTCCTGGTTCCCGTTGACCGACCGCAATCCGCAGAAGTTCCTGGAGATTCCGAAAGCTTTGGCGGGCGACTTCGTGAAGGCCACGCAGCGCGTGTATTTCGGTGGCGCGGACGGGTCCAGAATTCAGATCTCCATCGCCGGGCAAAAGTGAAACCGCCGGGGCTACGGCGGTTTCTTAACGTAGAACCAATCACTTACGTGATAAAACCGCCGTGGTGGCGGCGGTTTCCGGTGCCGGTGCCTGGCACAGGCGTCAAGATCAGGCCGTCGTTAAAAAATGACTTCGGCCGCGCAATCTGGTCTCGGGGCCGGCGTTGGTTCCAACTTCCCAGAACGCGGACTACCTGGGCGTTTGCTGGAGCGAAGGGGATTTCGCAGTAGGAACCGTGTACCACCCTTGGCAGTTACGCAAAGCGAGCAAACGGGTCGCGGCTTGGTGCCAAACCGCCACGACCACACTAGCGTCCACAAGCCGACTTTTCGGGAGTGATCGGCTCGAACGTCCATATCTCGGGAGCTTTGAAAAGGCCAAATGCTGTGGCATCATTCGCGCTCGGGCTTCCTTGGTTCTGTTGGCCCCTTGCCAGTCATAGCTGAGAGACGCTTGGCAAACTCGAATCGAATTGCCGTCAGTGCATTGTGGATGGTCCCGGCGTCCCATCGGACCAGGTGCCGGCCACAACCATGAAGACGGTCACCCGTTCTTCCGGATCGTCCCCCGCTATCACCGGCGAGCCAGGCAGATTGGCTCCCCAGCTTTTCACGGCATCACCCGAAACGAAAAACATGAGATGGGGATGCCAGCTCAAGCCGTCGTCGTTCAGGTACTGCTGCTTCGCCATCATGTAGCACATCGCTCCCGGAGCCAGCGCGGGTAGTTCTCTCTTTTCCAATGCGGACGTAGTAGCCGCGAGGATCTGTGCTTTCGATTTTCCCGCCAGCACAAGTTTGGTTTTCTTCAGAAAGATGGGCAGAAAGGTCCTTGAGGCTGCCGGATTGAAGCAATGCGGGGCGCGGACCTTAGGGTTCCAGAATTCCGGGTCATCGGTCGCCTTCCCCCAGGATCGCTCGACGATGCAGACGAAGCCATTCGAGCCCTTCACGGCAGTTGCGTAGCCGTCCCGTCGCAGGGCCATCACTTCGGCTGCATCCGAAATCGATGCCGGAGCGGAACTCCGGGCCAGCGCTATCTCAGCCTTCTCGTCCGGAATCAAATACTGGTCGAGAGGAGCCATGACCGGATAGGGAGCCTTCGCAGTTTGCGCTCGTGCACAGGCCGGCCAGAGGAAAAGAATCGAAATAACGAATGCTAACGCTGTGATGCTGATATTGTTCTTCCGCATTTGATTCTCCGATGAAGAGCATTTTTGTCAGGTTCTGAGCCGCCAACCGTCAGACGGCGCAATGCACCAATTGATATGGTACCCGATTCCTCCTGATAAACGCCCCTTCCGTCCACAACCGGATAGATCCGGCAAACCGTGGGGCCCCATTCCATACGAGCGGGGGTTAGCTCCAGCCGCCGCCCAGCGCACGATAGAGTTGCACCACAGACACGCGTTCCTGCAGCCGCAATTGCGCCAGGGTGAGTTGGCCGTTGAAGAGGTTGCGCTGCGCGTCCAGCACCTGGAGGTAGCTATCGAGGCCGCCCTTATAGCGCAGTTCCGAGAGACGCACCGTGTCTTCCAACGTGCGCACCAGTTGCTCCTCCTGGCTGCGCTGCTCCCGCAGCCGGTCGAAACCGATCAGGGCGTCGGAGACCTCGCGGAGCGCGGTATAAATGGAGCGCTGGTAGGCGATCAGCAACTCGCGCTGCTGTGCCTCACTGAAGCGCACCTGGCTGCGAATCTGTCCGGCGTGAAAGATGGACTGCAGGGCGCTGGGCGCGACGCTGTAGACGCGCGCCGGCGCGCTGACCAGTTCCAGCAGCGAACGGCTCTGCCCGCCGGCGAACGCGCTCAGCGAAAGCTGCGGAAAGTACAGCGCGCGGGCGGCGCCGATTTCGGCGTTGGCGGCCACCAGGCTCTGCTCGGCTTCGCGGATATCGGGCCGGCGCTCCAGCAGAACGGAGGGCGGGCCAGCCGGCATCTGCGCGGGAATGGGGATCTCTTCCAGCTTGCGCCCCCGTGCCTGAACTGCTGGGGCGGCGCCCTGCAGCAGGCTAAGCAGGTCTTCGCTTTGTGCGATCGCACGTTCGGTGGCCGCGCTCTGCGCGCTCGCGGTGTATAGCAACTGCTCCGCCTGACGAACATCCAGACCGGAGGCCGCGCCGCGCTGTCGGCGCAATTCGACCAGATTCAGGCTGTCCTTGGCGATCCCCTGGGTCTTGCGGCTGATCTCCAGCTCAAGATCCTGTTCCAGCAGTTGGAAGTAGCCATCCATCACGTCGGACACCAGAGAAACGGCCACGTCGCGGCGGCCTTCTTGGCTGGCCAGATAGCGGGCGCGCGCGGCTTCGGTGAGCCGGCGCAGGCGGCCCCAGACATCCAGTTCCCAGGAAAGGGCCGCCCCCAGCGAAGTGTAGGAATCGCTCAGCTTGGTGCCCGCGGGCACCAGCGCGCCACTGGCGCCGATGCTGGAACTGCGAGCCGCCGTAAAGCCCGCCTGGGCATCCACGAAGGGATACTGATTGGCGCGCGTGATTCCGAGTTGCTGGCGCGCTTGCTCCACGCGCTCCGCGGCGATGCGCAGGTCGAAATTATTCGCCAGGGCCGTCGAGACCATCTGGTTCAGGGTGGGGTCGGCAAACAGATCCTGCCACTTGGTGTCGGCGAGGGAGGCGGCCGGGTCGGGCGCGGCGGCATTGGGTGGAGTGGGGGGTGCAGCGGCGGGTACACTGGGCGGCGCACCGCGGAAATCGCCGGGCAGCGCGAGTTGCGGACGCCTGTAGTTAGGCCCCACCGTGCAGCCGGCGAGGGCCAGGACGCTTACAGTCAGAATGGTCCGCGTGGTTATGGTGTACTTCATTGGGATGGCGCACTTCATTGGGCAGCCTCCGGAACCGGTGCGGAAGCGCCGGCGGGCCGGCGGCGTTCCACGAAGCTCTCAATGATCACGTAAAGCACCGGGACGATAAAGACCGCCAGCAAAGTCGCAGTCAACATGCCGCTGAAGACCGCCGTGCCCAGCGACCGGCGGGCGCCCGAACTGGCGCCGCTGGCCAGCACCAACGGCAAAACGCCGAGGATGAACGCGAAGGATGTCATCAGAATGGGGCGCAGCCGAAGATGCGCCGCCTCGATCGCCGCATCGCGGACGCTCTTGCCCTGCTCGTGGCTGTCCTTGGCGAACTCCACGATGAGAATGGCGTTCTTGGCCGCCAGACCGATCAGGGTCACGATGCCGATCTGGGTGTAGATGTCGTACGGATAGGAGCGCAGGTAAACCCCGGCCAGCGCGCCGAACATCCCCAGGGGCAGCGCGAATAACACCGCAAACGGGATCGACCAGCTTTCGTAGAGCGCAGCCAGAAAAAGAAACACCAGCACCGCCGCGAAGCCGAAGATGGCGCCCTCATTGCCCTGTGCCTGTTTTTCCTGATACGTGGTGCCGGTCCATTCGTAGCCGAAACCTTGCGGCAGGGAGGCTGCTGCCACCTCTTCCATGGCGGTGCTTGCCTGCCCGCTGGAATACCCCGGCGCGGGTGTCCCCAGCAGTTGGATGGCGCGGAACCGGTTATAACGGTAGACCACGTCGGGGCCGCCCGAAGGCGTGATGCTGGCCAGCGTGGAGAGCGGCACCATGTCGCCGCTCGAATTGCGCACGTAGAAGCGTCCCACCGAAGAAGGCTGATCGCGGAATTTGGGCTCGGCCTGCAGCAGCACCTGCCAGGTATGGCCGAACTGGTTGAAGTCGTTCACGTACAGTCCGCCCAAAAAAGTCTGCAGCGTGTTGTAGGCGTCGGTCAGGGAGATCCCCATGGTCTGGAGCTTGTCGGTATCCATGTTGACGGAGTAGCCTGGCACCGACGGACGGAAGGTGCTGATCACCGTACCCAACTCCGGCCGGCGGCGCGCCGCCGCGGTCAGAGTATCGGCAGCGCGCGCCAGGGTGGCGATATCGCCGCCCGCGCGATCCTCCAGCATGAACTGGAATCCGCCGGTGGGGCTCAGCCCGAGGATCGGAGGCAGGCCGAAGGCGAACGTAAAGGCCTCGGGAACGTGCGCGAACCCGCGCTGCGCCGCGCCCAGGATGGCATCGAGTTGCGTCTCCGCGGTGTGGCGCTCTTCCCAGGGTTTCAGTGTAGCGATGACCGTGGCCACGTTGGAGTTCGAGGTGCCAGTGGCGATATCCAGTCCACCCAGCACGAAATACGTATCCACGCCGGGAAGTTTGGCGATCACCGATTCGATCTTGCGCGCGGCGGCGTCGGCGCGGTCCGTGGAAGCGCCATCGGGCAGACGCATGGAGACGAAGAACGCGCCTTGATCTTCATTGGGCAGGAAGCCTGCGGGAAGCCGCTTGAAAAGGCCGAAAGTGAGCAGCGACACGGCGCACAACACCAGTACGGGGAGAGCCACGCGCCGTATGAGCATGACGACGGCGCTGAGATAGCGGTTGGTGGCGAATTCGAATGCGCTGTTGAACCACGCAAAAGGACGCGAGAGCCACGAAGTGGATTTCTGGCGCGGACGCAGCAGCAGCGCCGCCAGCGCCGGGCTTAGCGAAAGCGCGCTGAAGGCCGAGAGCAGCACCGATACCGCGATGGTCAACGCGAACTGCTTATAGATCTCACCGCTGATGCCGCCGATGAAGGCGACCGGGATGAACACCGCCGCCAGAATGAACGCGATCGCGACCACCGGCGCCGAGACTTCCTCCATGGCGCGCGCCGTGGCTTCCTTGGGAGACATGCCGTCATCGATATGGCGCTGCACCGCTTCCACCACCACGATGGCGTCGTCCACCACGATGCCGATGGCCAGCACCAGCCCGAACATACTGGTGATATTGATGGAGAACCCGAGCAGCGGGAAGACGGCAAACGTGCCGATCACCGCCACCGGAACCGTGAGCAGCGGAATCAGCGTGGCCCGCCAGTTCTGCAGGAAAATGAAGACCACCAGCAGGACCAGCCCGATGGCCTCCATCAAGGTCAGCATTACGTCCTTGATGGCGGCGCGGACGAACATGGTGGAGTTGTACGGCACCACGTAGTCGATTCCCTTGGGGAAGCTCGACTTCACGCTGTTCACGTACTTGAGAACCTGATCGGCGGTCTCCACCGCGTTGGCGCCGGGAGCGAGATAGACGATCACGTTGGCCGAAGGCTTGCCGTTCAACCGGCTGAACCCGCTATACGTCTGCGCCCCGAGTTCCACATGGCCGATGTCGCGAATGCGCACCAGAGAGGCGTCCGGCTGCGCGCGCACTACGATATCCTCGAACTCGCTGGGATCGGTGAGGCGGCCGGGTGCGGTCACCGCATACTGGAAATCGGTGCCGGAGGGCGACGGCGCCTGGCCGATGGCGCCGGCCGGGTTCTGGCGGTTCTGCGCCTGCACCGCGTTAGAGACGTCGGTGGCGGTGATGCCGAGCTCCGTCATCTTGTCCGGGTTCAGCCAGACACGCATGGAGTAAACCTGCTGCGAACTGAGGCGCGACTCGCCGACCCCCGCCAGGCTGCCGATCTGGTTCACCAGGTTGATCTGCGCGTAGTTAGTAAGGAAGAGCGCGTCGTAGCGATCGTCGCTGGCCACCAGGCCCACCGCCATCAGGAACGCGGTCGACACTTTCTTGACGGTCACACCCTGGCGCTGTACCTCCGGAGGCAGGCGGGGCAGCGCCACGTTCACGCGGTTCTGCGTCTGCACCGCCGCGATATCGGCATTCGTGCCCAGCTTGAAGGTGATGGTGAGGACGAGTTGGCCGTTGTTGGCGCTGGTGGACTGGTAGTACAGCATCCCGTCCAATCCGACCAGTTGTTCCTCAATGGGTTGCGCCACCGTCTTTTCCAGATCCTGCGCGTTGCCCCCCAGATAGGTCGCCGTGATCTGAACCGAGGGCGGCACCACCTGCGGATAAGCCGAAATCGGCAGGCCGGGAATCGCCACCGCGCCCAGGATGACGATGACGATGGCGATCACCATCGCGAACACGGGACGATCGATGAAGAATTTTGCCATGGTTTAGCTCGTCTGCCTTATCTCGTCTGCCTTAGCTCGCCTTCCTCGGCGCGGCCGGCGCAGCCTTTTCCACATAAGGAACGGGATGAACCACCACTCCTGGACGCACGGACAGAAGCCCTTCCACCACCACGCGATCTCCGGGCTGAAGCCCTTGTTCGATCAGCCAGGCATCGCCGATGCGCGCGCCGGTTTTAACGACGCGGGCTTCGATCTTGTCCCCCTGGCCCACGGTGAAAACGGTTTGGATGCTCTGATTCTGCTGCACGGCGCGCTGCGGCACCAGGATCACGCCGGTGCGATGCTCGGCAACATAACGGATGCGTCCGAACTGGCCGGGAAGAAGCTGATGCTGCGGATTGGGGAATTCGGCCTGCAGCTCCAGTGTGCCGGTCCGCGGATCCACCTGGTTGAGCGAGTTCGCCACTTTGCCGGCCTGCGGAAAGACCGAGTCATCGGCCAGGATCAGTTCGAGCCTCGGGCCTTCCTTGGCCAGCCCACCCTTCTTGTAGGCCAGGTACTGCGCTTCGCTCACCTTGAACCGCACCCAGATGGGGTCCAGCGGAACGATGGTGGTGAGCGGCTGGGTGGCATTCGGATTGACCAGGCCGCCGACCGGCACCAGCGTGTCGCCGATCAAGCCGCTGATGGGCGCCTGGATGGTGCCGTACTGAACATTGAGCGTAGCGGTCTCAAGCGTGCCACGCTGCGCCTGCACCTTGCCCTCGGTGGATTGAACCTGGGTATCGGTGGTGAGCCGCGTCTGCTCCACGTTGGCCTGGTTGGCCCGGACAGTGGCCTCGGCGGAACGCAGCGCGGCGACCGCGGCATCCAGATCCTGCCTGGCGGCGGCGTCCTGCTCCACCAGCGGCTTCAGGCGTTCGTAATCCTGCTGGGCCTTCACGAGGTTAGATTGCGAGGCGGCCAGGTTGGCCTCAGCCTGGCGCAACGAAACCTGGTGCTGCGCAAAAATCAGGTCGGCCTCGGTTTGATGCAGCGTGCCCTGCGCCTGCTGCACCTGCGCCAGGAAAGGCCGTAGGTCCAGAATGTAGAGAGGTTGACCGGCGGTCACTTCCTGCCCTGGCCGGAAGAGCCATTTTTCGATGTAGCCCTCCACCCGGCCGCGAACATCCACCATGTTTCTGGCGTAAGTCTGGCCCGGGTAATCGACGTAGATAGCGGCGTCAGCGGGCGCCACCTGGGCGATTTCCACCGTGGGCGGAGGCGCCTGCGCCGCGGCGTTCTGTGACCCTTTGGACCCGCAACCCAGCAGGGCCGCCAGCAGCGCGACGGGGAAAAGCCCCGACCATTTAGATAATCTCATTCGTCCCCCCGAGTGTTTTATGACCAGACAGTCAGTTCGATTTCCAGTCTAGCCTATAGGATTCAGTTAAAAACAAGACCAATAGTGGCTAGATCGTGTATAGTTGTATAATAGTGACCAGGTAGTCACATTATGGCAGAGTCGTCACCCAGTCGCAAGGCAGCCACGGAACAGCGGCGATGCGCCATCCTCCAGGCCGCGCGGACCGTATTTGGCGGCCAGGGCTACGCCAATACGAACGTGGAAGATATCGCGACCGAAGCCGGCATCGCCAAAGGCACTCTTTACCTCTACTTTCCCTCCAAGGAACAGATCTACCTGGCGGCACTGCTGGAAGAGGCCCGGCAACTGGACGCCGACTCGCGCGCTGCCATGAGCGCCGCCACCACCTGGCGGGATAAGCTGAGCGCCTACCTGCAAGTCCGGCTGCACTATTTCGAGACCCATCAGGACTTCCTGCGCATTTACATGACGGAGTTCCGTGGCATGTGCATGCAGGGAAAGCCGCTTTCCGCCGAGTTCATCCACCTGGTTCACGAAGGCGAGGCGCAACTGGCGCAAATGTTCGCGGCCGCGGCGGCGCGCGGAGAAATCCGCCCGGTCGACCCGGAACTGGCGGCGCTCACGGTTTCCGATATGACCCGGGGTCTCATGGAACGCCAACTCCGCAACTGGGGCCGTCCCGTCGGCCTCGACGATGCCGCCTTCGCCTTCGACATCCTCTGCCGGTCTTTGGCAGCGGCCCCCAACTGCTGACCAGCGACTCCAACCCCACCAGCGCCTGCCGGCGGGCGATCCGTGTAGAATCAGCCTATGCGCTTTGTGTTCCTGCTTCCGCTGGCCGCCTCGCTGTTGGCCCAACAGGCTGGGGCTCCGGCAACTCCGCCTGCCGCGCCAGCCGCGCCGGCCGCACCAGCTCAGGCGGGCGCACCGGGTCCCGGTCTGGAACTCGATGCCGTCGCCAAACAAGTGGACGACATGATGTGGCAGATGAAGCTGGGCGACATCGCCGACGTGGACAAGGTGGAGTATACCAGCTTGCCGCCGGTGCACATTGGGAATCCGAGAGCGCCGGGGGCCATGAACCCGTTGATCATCCGGGCCAATACCTTCATCCCCAAGAACCTCGATAAGAGCAAGAAGCAGCCGCTCATCGTTTTCGCCCACCAGGGTATCCACGCCAACTCAGACACGCGCGACGCGCACGTGTTTCGCGAGCTGGTGCAGCAGGGCTATTCGATTATTGCGCCGGATTACCGCGGCAGCACGGGCTACGGCCGCGGCTTCTACCAGCAGATCGACTACGGCGGGCGCGAAGTGGACGATGTTTTTATGGGGATGCAGTGGATGCTGGAAAACTACAGTTTCCTGGACGCCCGGCGCGTCGGCATGATCGGATGGAGCCACGGCGGGCTCATCACCCTGATGAACATCTTTCAGCACCCGCACGATTACGCCGTGGCCTATGCCGGTGTGCCCGCCAGCGATCTGGTAGCGCGCATGGGCTACGAGCCGGAGGGCTACCGCCAGCTTTTTTCGGCGCCATACCACATCGGCAAGACGGTGCGCGACGACGTGATGGAATACCGTCGGCGCTCCCCGGTCTACCACGCCAAGGAGTTGCAGACGCCGTTGTTGATCCACACCAATACCAACGATGAAGACGTAAATGTGCTGGAGGTGGAACACCTGATTGAGGCGTTGAAGGCCGAGGGAAAAAAGTTCGAGTACAAGATTTACCAGGACGCGCCGGGGGGCCACTATTTCAACCGTACGGATACGAAACTGGCCAGGGAGTCGCGGCTGGAGATCTGGCGGTTCCTGGCGGGGTACCTGCATCCGGCGAATCCGCCGAAGTAGGGGGGCGGGAAGGAGTCAGAAGTCAGGAGTCAGGAGTCAGGAGTCAGAATCCGGAGGCGGCTGCGCTCTTCTGACTTCTGCCTTCTGCCTTCCTCGACTTCTCCCTCTTACTTTCTCATCCACGCCAAGGTCTGCTGGATGCCGTCGTCGTAACTGGTT
>Ga0210402_10002615_pt1 | contig 17415 bp, 17 predicted proteins | sample IncBWC7MmetaG_FD_161055 | JGI IMG/M metagenome (GOLD analysis project Ga0210402, IMG submission 161055) | Forest soil microbial communities from Barre Woods Harvard Forest LTER site, Petersham, Massachusetts, United States - Inc-BW-C-7-M | ecosystem: Environmental > Terrestrial > Soil >... | reverse complement strand
ATGGGTGGCGATCCACTGCCCGATGGTGCTGCGGGCGACGCCGAAGCGGCCGGCCAGATCGGGATTGGTGGCGCCGCGCGCGCAGAGTTCGCGGGCGCGGCTGGGGTGCTCGGGTCTGTAGAGGGTTGGGCGTCCGGGACCGGTCATGGCTGATGCTCCTGAGGGGACTGGAGTGTATTTAAGTATAACTTTGCCTAATGTCAAGTATTACTTTGGATGCACTTAAGGCAGTCGATCGAATTTTCGGGCGCCATAACGACCGAAAAATGCCGTTTTGGCCCGGTGAAACAGCACAGCGCTCGGACCCGAATGTCGGGCGAATAGGAAATTCAGATTGATCCATTGAGAGATAGAACCGACCAGTCGCCAGACATCTCGCGATAGAGACATTCGGCGATCCAGTAGTTGCCGTACGGCATGACATCTTCCAGCGGAAACCGGCCGAGACGGGGCTTACCTGTTTCGAGATGCCTCATTCGTCCCCAAGTTCCGTGCAGTACGACACCGCCAACGGTAAGAAAGTTGGAAATAAGCGCCTTGAGAGTTTCGCGGGCGACACTTCGATAGCGTTCGGCGCGGTCCGGCAGCCATTGCGCCAGACGGAGCAGAACAGCCGTTGCAATACACGCAGCACACGAATCATAGGGAAGCGTCTCACGATCGGGGTCGTCGTAGTCGTAGCGCGGCACCCAGCCTTGCGGGGCGTGATCGACGTACCAATCCGCTGCCAATCGTGCCGCGTTCAGATAGTGCGATTTACGACTTGCCTCGTAAGCGTGAGAAAAGCCCAGCATGGCCCAAGCCTGCCCCCGCGCCCAAGTGCTGCTGTTGCTCCATCCCTGAAGGCTGAACAATCCGGTGACGGCGCGCGTTTGCGGATCAAGCGCCGCGGCATGGCAGTTCGAACCATCGGCACGGATCAAACCGAGTTCAAGGACGGTATCGAGGTGGCGGTACGCCAGGGCAGCCCGCTCGGGCTCCCATTGAGACGCCCACAGCATCGAAGGAAGATTGAGTCCCGTATCGATGACGATACGGTCCGCATTGGCAATCTGAAGAAATGCCTTTGCCTTCCGGTCGAAGATGTTCGCAAAGTTATCGCCGCCCGCGAACGTCCATTTTTTCAAGGATTCGCATTTGGTGATCTGATAACCCAGCGTCAACGCGTAATACATGTCGATGCCGGTGGAGGAGAACACCGTCTCGTGCTTGGCGAGCACCGGACCGATCCGCTCGCAGATCTGCATAGCGGCGTCTGCGTAACGCTGGTCATGCGTCATCAAATGCAGGAGCCAAAGACGGCCGGTCAGAAAGCCGACCCACTGAAAGTTGGCCCAGCTATCCCAGACGTAGTCGTCGTCCCAAGTATATCCGCCGGTCATGTAATTGAACCGCGGCACCCCGCGGTTCAGCATCATGTCGGCGCAAACGGCGTCAGCCCCGTTGCATAGATAGCGAACAGCCCGCTCAAGCGTCGGTTTGTAGCCTTCGTCCATCTACTTCCTCGACAAGTGTGGCAAGCGCGCCAGTGCCTAGCACATTGGCCGTAACGATCGTCCTCGTTCCATCGTCGAGAGGGACATCCACTGATTGGACGCGCCATACAGTTAACGCTGCACCGGCACTCATCGTAGCGGTGGCGCAAACATAAGACCGCCGTCACGCCACAGCCGGTTGATGCCGCGCTCGACGCCGAGCGGCTCGAGGTTGCGCTGGAAGCTTTCGCCGTAGTTGCCGACCTGGGCCACGACGTTCAGCGCCCAGGCGGGATCGAGGCCCAGCATCTTGCCGAGATCGCCGGTCTTGCCGACGAGGCGTTGTACGTTGGGATCGGTGCTGGAGGTGGCCTCTGCCTTGACGTTCTCCGAGGTGAGGCCCAGCTCCTCGGCGTTGACCATCGCGAAGAAGCTCCAGCGCACGATGTTCGCCCACTGGTCGTCGCCGCCGCGCACCGCGGGGCTGAGCGGCTCCTTGGTGACGATCTCGGGCAGCAGCCGGTATTCGGTGCCGGCCGGCAGCGACGAGCGGATACCGATCAGCTGCGTGGAATCGCTGGTGACCGCGTCGCACCGGCCGCCGACGAAGGCCGCCTTCATCGTGTCGACGTTCTCGAAGGTGACCAGCGAGAACTTGAGCTTGTTGCGCGAAAAATAGTCCTGCACGCCCAGCAACGTGTCCGTCCCCGCCTGCACGCAGATCGTGGCCCCGCTGAGATCCTTGACATGCGCCACCGGCGAGGTCTTCGCGACCATGAAGCCCGTGCCGTCGTAATAGTTGACGCCCGTGAACGTGAGGCCGAGCTGCGCGGTCCGCGTGTAGGTCCAGGTCGCGTTGCGCGCCAGCACGTCGACCTCACCCGATTGCAGGGCCGTGAAGCGCTGCACCGCCGTCAGCGGCACATACTGCACCTTGCCGGCATCGCCCAAGGTGGCCGCCGCGACCGCGCGGCAAACGTCGACGTCGAGCCCGCGATAGACACCCTGGCTGTCGGGCAGGCTGAAGCCGGGGAAGCCGGTCGAGACGCCGCAGCGAACGACACCATGGGCCTTCACGGTGTCAAGCGTCGGCGCGGCCGCGTGCGCCGCGACCGACGACAGGCCAAACGCCAGAAGACCAAACGCTGTTGTGACGTATCCGGCGCGGGCCACGGCTCAGGCCCTCCCGGCGATGGCCATCTCATCGAGGCTGTCGCGCAGCGACTTGTCAAGGATGTCGACGGCGCGGTCGATCTCGTCGGTCGAGACCGTGAGCGGCGGCGCGATGCGCCATACCGAGCCGCGCTCGGGCCGGCGGCGGATGTTCATGCTGAGGCCGTTCTCGAAGCACTTGGTCGTGGTCAGTGCGCCCAGCGCATGCGCGGCCCCTCGCGACTCGCGATCGGTGACCAGCTCGACGCCGGCCAGCAGGCCGAGGCCGCGCACGTCGCCGATCACCTCGTAGCGCTGCTGCAGCCCCTCGAGGCGGCTGCGCATGTAGGCGCCCATCTTGCCCGCGCGTTCGATCAGCTTCTCGTCGGCGATCACCTTCAGCACGGCGAGGCCCACTTCAGCCGCCAGCGGGTCGGAGACATGGCTGGTGTAGAAGCTGAAGTGCTTGTCGTGCAGGACGTCCTCGATCTTTGCGGTCGTGGCGACCGCGGCCACCGGCAGGCCGCCGCCCAGGGTCTTGGACATCGTCATGATGTCGGGGATGACGTCGAAATATTCCGAGCCGGTACGCGTGCCGATGCGGCCGAAGGCGGTCTGCGCCTCGTCGAAGATCAGCAGCATGCCGCGGTCGTCGGCGGCCTTGCGCAGGGCCCGCATGAACGACTTGGGCGGCACCAGCACGCCGCCGGCGCTCATGACCGGTTCGACGATGATCGCGGCACCGCGGCCGGCAGACTGCATGTCGAACATCTTGAGTGCCAGCTCGAGGCCGGCGAGGGCGGACTGTTCCTCGTTCAGGCTGGGAATGTAGGGCCGGTAGGAGTTCGGCTCCGGGATCACGAAGACGCCGGGGGCGGGCACGCCGTAGCCCTTGCGGTCGCTCGCCATCGAAATCGAGCCTGCCCCGCCGGTGGTGCCATGCCACGAGCCGCCCAGCGCCAGGATCTCGTAGCCGTCGGTGTACATCTTGGCCATGCGGATGGCCACTTCGCTCGCCTCGGAGCCAGTGTTGATGAAGATCGTGCGCTTGATGTCGCCCGGCAGCCAGTCGCGCGCCAGCGTTTCAGCCAGCTCGACCACGACCTCGGGGATCATGCCGCTGAAGAAGTGGAAGGCCTTTTCGCCCGCGCGATGGACGGCTTCGACGATGGCGGGATGATTGTGGCCGATGGTGGCGCACATCTGGCCCGAGGTGAAATCGAGATACTCACGGCCGTCGCTGTCGGTGACGATCGTGCCCTTGGCCGAGCGGAACAGCTTGGGAAAGGTGTCGCCGCCGTAGCGGATCAGATATTCACTGGCGGCCTGTTGAAGTGCTGCGCTCATGGCGGTCTTTCCCCTGGAACGGGCCCCGGTTGGCCCGTGGCTTGCTCTGCAGTAACGTCGATCGATAACGTCGATCGATAACGGGGGCGACCGGATGGGAGCCAGAGCGAAAAATTCAGCACCCGCTCAAAATGGCTCACCTGCCGCCGCGGGCGGCGGCTTGGATCGCCCGCGCCTGCCCCCGCTCAAGGCGTTGCTGGCGTTTGAAGCAGCCTCTCGTCATGGCAGCTTCTCCCAGGGCGCCGAGGAACTCGGCGTCACGCCTTCCGCCGTCAGCCACCAGATCCAGCAGCTCGAGGAATTCCTCGGCGTCCCACTGTTTCAGCGCCACGCCGGCCGGGCGATGCTGACGGCCGCCGGCAGCACCTATGCGCGCGAGATCGAGCACGCGATGGCGGTGATCGCCGAAGCCACCACGCTGGTTGCCCCGCAATCCCAATCGGGTCACCTCGTGATCGCGGCGAGCCCCAGCTTCGCCGCCAAATGGCTGCAGCCGCGCCTTCCCGATTTCCTGCGCGCCAATCCCAATGTGCGCGTGCGGCTGTCGACGATGACCACCCACAACGAATTCCAGAACAGCCGTTTCGACATCGCGATCACATACGGCGCGCCCCCCGCGAGCCAGGGAGCAAACCAGCGGCACGTCGAACCGCTTCTGGTCGAGCGGCTGCGCCCCCTGTGTAGCCCTGGGCTGGCCGCAGCACTCGATCTCAAGACGCCGAAGGATTTGGCGCGCGCGACCCTCATCCACTCGGTCAACGCCCTGACCTGGGTCGATTATTTGCGGCGGGTCGGCGCGAGCGAACTGCGACCAAGCCATGAGCTCTGGCTCGATCGCTCGACAATGGCGATCGACGCAGCGGTCGACGGGCTAGGCGTTGTCCTCGAAAGCGAGATCCTCGCAGCCGGGGAATTACGCGATGGTCGCCTGGTCGCCCCGTTCGGCGAGGACGCCCACACAGTCGAGACGACGTCCTATTTCCTTGTCCGCTCGTCAGGATACCGCAGCGGCACTCGGATTGCCGCCTTCGAGAAATGGCTGCGGGTGGCCATCGCAACGGCCAATTTGACGATCAAGACCAGCTCACCATAGCCCCGGAAATTTCGATCTGCCGACGACCTGGAAGCTTGACCCCAGACCCTGGCAATTCAGAAAGCTTTCCGAGGGTTTGCCGGACGGGATACGTGCCATGGCTTCAGACCGGTCACCGATCATGATCGCGCCTTGGTGCGCGCACGTCCGGCGCTCAACGTCGAAGTCGCGATGCGGCCACAGGTCGTTCGGGAAGGCTTAAATCTGCCCTAAACTCGCTGTGTTTGCCGTAGAGGGAAGATGACAAGCGGCAACCCGACTGCGCCGCAAGCTGGTGCACATGCGGCTCTTGATCATTGAGGATGAAGCGCGCATCGTCGAGATCCTGCGCTCGGCGCTGTCGCGGTCCGGCTTTGCCGTTGACGCGGTGGGCCGCTGCGCCGATGCGCGCGCGGCCCTCGAGGTCAACCCCTACGACGCCGTCATTCTCGATCTCGGGCTGCCCGACGGCGACGGGCTCGCCCTCCTGAAGGACATGCGCGCCGGCGGCAACGCCGTTCCTGTCCTCGTGCTGACGGCGCGCGATTCCGTGGAGCACCGCGTCGCCGGCCTCGACACCGGAGCCGACGACTATCTGGTCAAGCCGTTCGCCATGAGCGAAGTCGTCGCCCGCATCAAGGCGCTGCTGCGCCGGCCGGAGGGTGCGCTCGGCGCCCTGCTGAAAAGCGGCAACATCGCCTTCGACACGATCGGCCGCGACCTGCGCGTCGGCGCGACGGTGCTGGTCCTGCCGCGGCGCGAGAGCGCCATCCTCGAGCATCTCATGCGCCGCGCCGGACGGGTCGTGCCCAAGACGGTGCTGGAGGAAAAGCTCTACGGCATCGACGACGAGCTGGGGTCGAACGCCATCCCGGTCCATGTCCACCACCTGCGGCGCAAGCTGTTGGATCGTGGCGCCACCGTCCAGATCCATACGGTCCGCGGCGTCGGCTACCTGCTGGTCGACGGCGACGCATGACCGCCCCTCGCCTTCGCTCGCTTCAGCTTCGCTTGGTGGTGCGGCTGGCGACGCTTTTCATCGTCGGATCGGCCGCCCTTGTCGGCGTCCTTGTCTGGCGCGCCTACGATACGGCCGGCACGCTGGCCGAGCGCGAACTCAGCCTGCGCGCCGCCGATCTCGCCCAGTATGTCGCGCCCGGGCCCGACGGAACGGCACGGCTGGCCCTGCCCGCGGTCCTGCGTGAGGCTTATGCGGCCGCGCCAGACTCCGACATCTTCGCCATTCGCGGTCGCGACGGCCGAGTCATCGCAGCCATGCCCGAGGCGTTCGGCGCCGTGGCCGAGCGCTGGCCGGCACCCACCGACGATCCCAGCTATTTCCATCTCCCGGGACTGGCCGGCCAGACGCAGGATTATTACGGGCTCGGCATCGGCCTCGACAGCGCCGCCGGCCCGCTGTCGATCTGGGTCGCACGCGCGGCCGGCGCGACCGCGCTGGTCCATTCGCTGCTCGAAGAATTCGTTCTCGACATCGCCTGGGTCATTCCGCTGTTCATGCTGCTGGCCCTGGGCGTCGCGATCCTGGCGATCCGCAGTACGCTGCGGCCGATCCGCGAGGTCTCGGAGATTGCCGCCTCGATCGGGCCAAGCACGACGTCGGTCCGCCTTCCACAAGCCAACCTGCCGAGCGAGATCGTGCCGCTGGTCTCGGCCGTGAACAGCGCGCTCGGCCGGCTCGAACAAGGCTTCGCGATGCAACGCCAGTTCACCGCCAACGCCGCGCATGAGCTCCGCACGCCACTCGCAATCATCACGGGCGCGCTCGAAAACCTGGAGCCGAACCCCGAGGTCGGCAAACTCAAGATCGACGTCGCCCGCATGAACCGCCTGGTCGAGCAGCTCCTGAGCGTCGCCCGGCTGGACGCCATCGCACTCGATGTCTCCGGCAAGGTCGATCTGAACGACGTCGCGCACCAGGCCGTGGCGAACCTGGCGCCGTGGGCGCTGGCGCAGGGCCGGACCATCGCCTTCGTCGGCGCCGACCGACCGGTCATTGTCGGCGGCAACGCCTATGCCATCGACGACGCGATCCGCAACCTGATCGAGAATGCAGTCGTCCACGCGCCGCCGCACACCGAGGTTACAGTGAGCGTCAGTGCCGATGGCAGCATCGACGTCAGGGACCGCGGGCCCGGCGTTCCTCAGGAAGATCGTGAGCGGATCTTCGAACGCTTCTGGCGCGGCAGGGCGGCGTCCTCGCACGGCGCCGGGCTGGGGCTCGCCATCGTCGCGGAGATCATGAAAGCGCATGGCGGCAACGTCGAGGTCAACGCCGGGCCGCATGGCGGCGCGGTCTTCACGCTCGTCTTTTTACCGGCACTGGCTCACGCTCCTCGCTAGCCGGCCCGGATTCCGAGTTGGGCACTACCCGATCACGCCGTCCTCACATTCACGCCAACTGGATTGTCGACGGGTATGGAATGCCCACCTTTTGAGGATGACCAAGTCCCCGACCCATCGATCCGGTGGCCTATTGCGGGAGATTGAGATGCGCGTCCCTTTTTGAGTGTCGCAGCGATGTTGGTCCTGGCGGGGTGTGCGGCGCAGGTCGCGCCGAGCGCGACGGACCCGGCGCCTGCCCAAACACAAATGGCCCAAGGCGAGCTACAGGGCGGACCTCAGAATTGCCACGACTTCACCGTGCAGGTGATGGTCGGAGGACAGCCGCAGCAAGCCGTCGGGCAAGCGTGCCAGCAGCCGGATGGCAGCTGGCGGATCACGCAGAATACGCCCGGCTTGCCGCAGCAGGTCTACACGCTACCGCCGCAGGCGATCTCTCTGTATCCGTACCCCGAGCCATACTACTGGTGGGATCCCTGGTTCTATGGGCCGTGGTTTTTTGCCGGCGGTCCGGTTTTCTTCGTCCATGGTTTTCACCATTTCCATCACCATCTTGGGTTCCACCATGGTGGCTTTTCCCATGGGGGGCACGGCGGTTTTCACGGCGGCCGGAGGTGAACGACCACACCCACGGTGCCCTCCAGCCAGCGATCGACTTCGTCCGCGCGTTGAAATAGCGCATGCCACAGGACGCAGCCAATGCCCACGTTGCTGACGATCGTCGGAGTTATAGTCGGATGTTCGGGAAGGCCTGGCGGTGGTTGACGGCGCGTAGCGGCAAGGAGCAGGGCCTGTTGCGGCTCTTCGTGCATCGCCATCCGATGTATCAGTCTTTCTGGCGGCCGATCGCGACGCCCAATAGACAGCCTGGCATGCAGATCCAGATCTACCTCGAGGCCAGCAACATGGCCGCCGGCGCTTACAGGATCGTGGCTGCCGAGATCGCCGACATGCCGGCCATGCAGACGGTCATCGGCGTGCGTGACGCCAGGTCGCGCGAGTTTGCGCCCGACAATCCTCTCCCGGCGCGGCAGCTCACAACGATATCGCTCTATTTTCTGGTCAGCGGGCAATCCCACGCGATCGGTGAGCCGTTTCGTGCCACCGTGATTTTGACCGATCACGTCGGTAGAAGACATTCCCTGATCGTGATCATGCACTAGCGACAGCCATCGGCGTGGCTGGCGCGACAAGCCGGCGAACTCACGCGCGGAGGTTGTGCCTTTTCTCTCAAGTTTAGGAATCCAATTGTGGCCGGGCACCGGGCCGGACATGCCCGCTTGTGGAAGATCGACCGGAGGCGGGTCCCAAAAAACAAGGAAAATCAACGCGTAGCCGCCCGAAATTATTGTGGCAGATTTGCAACATTTGTTGGACGGACGAATCGCCCTTCGCCACTATGGGATAGGCCGCTGGCCGCCGTGCATTGGTTCCAAGGGGGGAGAAGTTCATGGCGTTGGGAACCGGGCGCTGCACGCGCTCGAGCGTACGAGTCATTGTCCAAGCGACAGCCTATTCGGTCATGGTGCTGGCCGCCCTGGTATTGTTCGGAACGGCGGGTGTTCTTTCTCCCGCAAGTGCCCAGGTCAAGGCGCCGGCGAAGGCGAAGCTGAAACCTCCGGTCAAGGCCGCTGCCCCGGCCGATCCGACGGATAACGTCGCCAATCAACTCAATGCCAAATGGCTGCAGGAGAACGGCGCGTACGCCGGCTTCAAGGCGGCGGAACCCGCCGTGGTCCCGGCTTCATACGCCACCCCAGCGGTCGCAAAGGATTGGGGCGACCGCCTGGTGGCGCGCGCCATGAAATATCTGGGCACGCCCTATCGCTACGGCGGCACCTCGCCGAGCGGCTTCGACTGCAGCGGCTTTGTCTACTACCTCTACGGCGCGGTCTTTGGACAAAGCATCCCGCGCATGCCGCACGACATGGCGCGCGAGGGCATGCCTGTCGCGCGCAGCGACCTCAAGCGCGGAGACCTCGTCTTCTTCGGCTACCGCGGCACCTTCACCCACGTCGGCATCTATGCCGGCAACGACCAGTTCGTTCACGCCACGCATCGCGGCTCGCCGGTCCAGGTCACGCCCCTGGACGCCGACTACTACCGCGACCGCTACATGACGGCGGTGAGGCTATCCCCGCGGTAACCCGCCGATCGAGCGCACTCTCACGCGCCGCTAATCGTCGTCATCGTCGTCGTCGGCGAGGCGCCCCGTTCGCGAATCGACCAGGACCTTGCCTGTCTTTCCGTCCTTCGATCCCAGGGCCTCGAAAACGTGGCCTTGGCGGACGATCTGGATGTTCGAGTAGCCGTCCGATTGCAGCTTCTCGCGGACCTGTGTTTCGGTCACAGGCTGGTCACCCGCAATGAACACGGCGCCTCTGGGCTGCGCCGTCGCAATCAGGACGCCGGTCGCCGCAACGAGTGCGGTTCCACCGATCAGTGCCACAACGAGTCGACGCTTCATGGCTTCCTCCGCAGTGTTGAACGGCGGCAGGGAAACACCCGGGATTTAACGCAGCATTAAGTCCGCGCAGGAGGCGCGTAATACTGCGTTAAACGGCCCGGCCGATGGTGCGGCCCGCACATCGGAGGTGAACGTCATGCGACAGAACCTGATCTTCAGCATCGCCGCCGCGGCCGCCCTGCTCCTGGCCGGCCCGCCCTCGTGGGCCGAGGAGGAGATGAATCCGGCGGCCATGGCCAAGGCGCTGCCGCAAGCGAGCGTTTCCCTGGAGAATGCAACCAGGGTCAGCGAGCGCGAAGGCAAGACGCTTTCGGCCAAGTACGAAATCGAGAAGGGCGCGCTGCAACTGTCCGTCTACACCATGAAGGGCGATCGGTTCAGCGAGCTCATCCTCGATCACAAGTCGGGCGCCGTGGCGAAGGACGAGTGGATCACCGAGGCCGACGACCTCAAGGCCGCCCAGGCGCAGGCAGCGGCCATGGCCAAGGCGAAGCTGACGCTCGATGTCGCCATCGCCAACGCCGTCAAGGGCAACGCCGGCTATCGCGCCGTCAGCGTCACGCCGGAACTGGAGGCCGGCCGGCCGGTTGCCGTCGTCGTCCTGATGAAGGGCGAGGACGTGAAAAAAGTCGCCGAGAAGCTCGATTGAGGAGGATCGCCATGCGTCCGATCACCCGTTTCGTCACACCGCTGATTGCCGCCGCCATCCTTGCGACACCGGCCATCGCCGCCGAACCGGACTGGAACCAGGTCGGGCAGGCGCTCGGCAAATCCGGCAGCGTGCAAGCCGGTGGCGTGTATCGCGTGGGCTTTCCGCGCACCGACCTCAAAGTGTCGCTCGACGGCCTGGCACTCCGGCCAGGCTTTGCGCTGGGCGGCTGGGTGGCGTTCCAGCCGATGGGCGCCGAGGCCATGGTGATGGGCGACCTCGTGCTGACGCAGGACGAGGTGGCTCCGGTCATGCGCAAGCTCGAGCAAGGCGGCATCGAGATCAGCGCGCTGCACAACCACCTGCTGCGCGCCGAGCCCATGACGCTCTACATGCACATCCAGGGCCATGGCGATCCGGTCAAGCTTGCAGGCGCGCTCCATGACGGCCTGGCGCTCAGCAAGACGCCGTTCGCGCCGCCGCCCGGCACATCGACGCCCGCCAACATCGACATGATCGGCATCGACCGCGTCATGGGATACTTCGGCCAGGATAGCGGCGGCATCTATCAGTTCGGCATCCCGCGCGCCCAGCCGATCACCGACCGGGGCATGGCCCTGCCGGGCCCCATGGGGGCGGCGATCGCCATCAATTTCCAGCCCACGGGCTTCGACACCGCCGCCATCACCGGCGACTTCGTGCTGCTCGCCAGCGAGGTCAACCCGGTGATCAAGGCCCTGCAGGCCAACGGCATCGAGATCACCGCCCTGCACAGCCACATGCTCGACGAGCAGCCGCGCGTCTTCTTCATGCATTTCTGGGCCAACGACGACGCGCGCAAGCTCGCCACGGGCCTGCGCGCCGCGCTCGACAAGGTAGACGTCAAGAAGCAGGGCGCCGGCCCGCGATAGCATCCATCGACAACGGCCCCGATCGCCGGGGAGGCGGCAATGAAGCGCGTGACGATGTTGGCGGTCCTGGTCGGCCTGCTGCTGCCGGCGGTGGGACGCGCCGAGGACCCGGCGCCCCTCGTGCTCGAGGCGAAGATTCCTCTCGGCGCCGTGGCGGGCCGAATCGACCACTTTGCCTTCGACCCCGATCGCCAGCTCCTGTTCGTGGCCGAACTCGGCAACGACAGCGTGGGCATCGTCGACCTGAATGCACGGCAGGTCCTGCACCGGATCACCGGACTCAGCGAGCCGCAGGGCGTTGCCTATCATCCGGCAACGAGCACGCTCTACGTCGCCAACGCCGGCGACGGATCGGTCCGCCTGTTCCAAGGTCCGGACTTCGCGCCGGCCGGCGGCATCGCGCTCGGCGACGATGCCGACAACATCCGTGTCGATTCCTGGCGCAACCGCATCGTGGTCGGCTACGGCAAGGGCGCCCTCGCAGTGATCGATCCAGCAAGCCGGAAGAAGACTTCCGATATGCCGCTCAAGGGTCATCCGGAGAGCTTCCAGTTCGACGAGGCAGGTTCCCGCATCTTCGTCAACGTGCCCGACGCCCGGCAGATCGCGGTTGTTGATGCGAGCTCCGGCCAACAGATTTCGACCCTGGACACGCCCGGCGCCAGTTCGAACTTTCCAATGGCCGTCGACCCCGACGAGCATCGACTGTTGGTAGTCCTCCGCAGCCCGGCCAAATTGATGGTCTTCGCGACGCCGACCGGCAAACTGGAACGGACCTTCGACACCTGCCGCGATGCCGACGACGTGTTCGTCGATTCAAGGCGGCGGCGGATCTATGTAAGCTGCGGCGAAGGCGTGATCGACATCCTCGCCCAAACCAGCAGCGGATACGAGCGAATCGGCCGCATTCCGACAGTCGTCGGCGCGCGCACCTCGCTGTTCGTGCCGACGAAGGACCGGCTCTATCTCGGCGTGCGGGCGAGTGGGACGGAGCCGGCGGCGATCTGGGTGTTCCGGCCGCACCCATGACCCGCAGGCAGCGGCATGCCGGGCTCGTGCTGTCGCCGGTCCTGGCCATGGCATGGTTCGGCGACGCCCTGGCGTATCGCCCCTTCGATGGTACCGACGCCGCCATTGCCGAGCCCGGCCAGGTCGAGATCGAACTGGGGCCCGCGCAGTACCTCCAAATAGGATCCGAGCGCACGCTGGTCGCCCCGACCGTGGTTTTCAACTATGGGCTTTCAGAGCGATGGGAGCTCGTGCTGCAAGGCGAGGCGCTGCACTCGTTGATGCAAGACTCCCCCAAGTCGAGCCTGGTCGGCAACGGTCTATTTCTCAAGAAAATCCTGCGCGAAGGCAGCTTGCAGGGCCAACCGGGCCCGAGCATCGCGACGGAATTCGGCTTCCTGCTGCCCAGCATCAATGACGACCCGACCAACAGCACCGGCGGCAGCGTTGCGGGAATCGTGTCGCAGCAATGGCCGTGGCTGACCGTCCATTTCAACGCCGCCCTCGCCATCACACACCAACAGACCGCGGACGCCTTTGTCGGGCTGATCCTCGAGGGTCCGCACGATTGGCCATTGCGACCCGTCGCGGAGGTCTTCTACGAGCGCGATTTCGGCGGCGTGACGACCAGGTCGGCGCTGGTCGGCGCGATCTGGCAGGTCCGTGACAACATCGCCTTCGACGTCGGCCTGCGCGGCGCGCAGCTCAACGACCAGCCGCTTCGAGAAGTCCGCTTCGGTGTGACGTTCGGCTTTCCCGTCCGATGAAGGCGGCCACGTTCTCGGCAGCCGGTTGTACGTTTCACCAGTATCCCACAGGAGCCTGTACATGGTCGACCAACCGGCAAGATTGAGGGACCTCGCCCGAGTCTTTCTCAAGATCGGGGCGATGAGCTATGGCGGCCCGGCGATCATGGGGATCATGCAGAACGAAATTCAAGAACGGCGTCGATGGCTCGGCAAGGAGCAGTTCGTCGAAGGCCTGTCGATCGTGAACATGTTGCCGGGCCCAGGCGCCACACAGCTCGCCATTTTCATCGGCCACACGAAAGGTGGCCTCGCCGGCGGCATCGTTGCCGGCCTTTGCTTCATCCTTCCGGCCTTCGCGATCATGCTGCTGCTGGCAAGCGCCTATGCCGCGTTCGGCGCACTGCCCGCCTTGCGCAATGCATTCTACGGCATCGGCCCGGTCGTTGTCGGCATCTTCGCCGTGGCGATCTACCGGCTGGCCCGGGGAACGATCAAGGATCTCCAGCAGATTCCCATCGCGCTCGTTGCCGTGGGCCTCATGCTGTTCAGCCCGGTCGGCCTGGCCGTGACGCTGGTGGCGGCCGGCTGCACTGGCGTGGCGCTGTTCCATTCCTGGCGTACGGGCCTGGCTGCTCTGCTGCTGCTGGCTCTCGCTCTGGCCGGAGCCCATGCCGCCGAGGGATTTGTCGTCGGTACGGTGCTGCCGGTCGCGGGTTCCGGGCCGCGTCCTGCCGTCGGCATCGCGACGCTTTGGGACGTCGGCGCCTTCTTCTTCAAGGTCGGCACCTTCACGTTCGGCGGCGGCCTTTCGATGCTCGCCTTCATGCAGGAGCAGGTCGTCGGCCAATTCGGCTGGCTGACGCCGCGGGAGTTCGTCGACGGCCTGGCGCTGGGGCAGCTGACGCCGGGACCGGTCCTCATGCTGGCCGCCTTCATCGGCTACAAGCTGTTCGGAGTTTTCGGGGCGGCGGTCGCCGCCGGCGCGATCTTCCTGCCGTCGTTCCTGATGGTGCTCTCGATCCTGCCGCTGCTGCGCCGGATGAAGGACCTGCTGTGGCTCCGGGCGTTCATGCGCGGCGTGGCGCCGGCGGTGATCGGCGCTCTGGGCGTGTCAGTGGCGCAGATGGCGCCGCACGCCGCCTCCGATATTCTTACCTGGGGCTTGCTCGGCGCCACCATCGCGATCGCCCTGTTCTCCAAGCTCGGACCGTTGCCCTTGATGGCGGGTGGCGCAGCGTTCGGTTTTCTGTCCTTGCGCAAGACTTGGGATTTTGTGCGGACGCTAGCGGGATAGCCCGTACCGCCGAGTACGACCCAAGGCGTGCCGTGCGATCTCCAAAGGCGCCTGTTCAGGAAACGGGAATACCGAACTGACATTGATCTCGCAAAGCACATAGGTGTCTTCGCCGGACGCGGTACACGGCCCATACAGGAAGTCGGCGTCCCAAATGATCGGCAGCGAGTCGCCGTCGATATCGAGCAACTGCATCATCTGAGGCGTCCATTCCGCCTCCATCTTTGTCCGCAGAGCCTGAAATGCCGGCGCCGAGGCAGGGTGCATGATGCGCGGGCCCGGCCGCGCCAGTTCCGAGTCCGGACCTTCGGGCGGCGGCGGAATCAGCGCCTTGACCAATTGGTGACCGAAGCCGACGACCTTGTCGGTGCCCATGTAGCAGCGGATCATGCCGTCGGGCAGCCGCGGCTGATATGGCTGATCCACAATGCAGCCGTCGGCCGCGAAATAGCTCTCGCAGCGGCCCATGAAATCGTCGAGCGGCATGTCCTCGGGCGCACTGCCCCGGGCCGCCTGCAGCACGCGCGCCATCGCGCCTTCGAATGCGGTTGGGGAGATGAGCTCGACCTTCCAGACGCCCTGACCGCCGTTGCCGCGGTTCTGCTTCAGGACTCGAGGGCCCGCCGACAGAAGCCGCGGCGGGAACGCCTCGCGGAAAGCCCGGACCGTTCGATAGAGATGGGTGTCGGTGCCCCAGCCGAGGCGCTTCGTGCGATGCAGGACCTCCTTCACGCCCATCTTGAGGATCACGTCGGGATGAGCGCTGACCCAAATTCCCCTGGCGGCGACATCCCGCAACATCGCATCGAGAACAATCCGATTCTGCCCGTCGGAAATCGGATCGACCCAAACGAGCACACCGTCCCCTTTCAGGAGCTGCTCGCGCACCTCGGGCGCCATATCGTCGGCATAGACCGCCGGCTCGGCGCGAACGCCGAGCGCGGCCAGCGACTCGAAGACGGCGCTCAGTCGGTTGTTGTGCGGCGTCGCGTTGCGGCGCGCCTCACGATCTCCGCGCCATAGCAGCGCCAGACGGGCAGGCTCTTGTACGGACAATGCGAATCCTCCGACCGAACAGAGCAAGGGAGATTTAAGACACTATTAAGGTGAGCTTTGTGCCGCGATGTGGCGCAGAATTGACAGGCAGTGTCTGCGCCGTTAGGAACGTTGCCTCCTTGGGGAGTAGCTGCCCTCGTGTTCCAGAGGGGTCTGCGTCAACACACTTGGCTTCGGCCATGGCGCAGACGGTCGGTCCGACTTGGCGAGACCATTGGTATCGACGTTCGTCCGTGGGTCGGGCGAGGACGTCGAACCATTGGCTCGCCCGTCCGACCCCCATCGGCCCGTCATGCACCCCCTGCTTCCGACGATCGCGCTGCTCCTGGCTTCGGCCGTCGTGATCTATCTCGCCTGCGAGTACTTCGTGAACGGCGTCGAATGGGTCGGCCGCAAGCTTGCCGTCGGCGGACAGGCGACGGGCACGATCCTGGCCGCGTTCGGCACCGCGCTGCCCGAAAGCGTCGTCACCTTCGTGGCGGTGGTGTTCGGCGCGACGGCAGCGCAGCGGGAGATCGGCGTCGGGGCGGCGCTCGGCGGCCCGCTCGTCCTGGCCACCATCGCCTACGCCGTCGTGGGCTTCACGCTCATCCTTTGCCGCGCGCGGCTGGCGCAGACGGAGGCGGTCCGGCGCGACTTCCGGAATCTCAGCCAGGACCAGGGATGGTTCCTCGCCATCTTCGTCGTGAAGATCGCGCTCGGCCTTTTCGCCTTCGCCTGGAAGCCCTGGCTGGGGGTGCTCTTCCTGGCGGCCTACGGCGCCTATTTCTGGAAGGAAATGCGTCAGGAACCAGCCGATGACGCAGGCGGCCTGGAACCGCTCAAGTTCGCGCCCCGGAAGGCGGCGCCGCCAAGCTGGCTTGCCGTGACGCAGACCGCCCTGGCGCTGGTCGTCATTTTCGGCGCGTCGCAGGTGTTCGTGACCCAGCTCGATACGCTGGGTCCGGCGCTGGGAATCCGGCCACAGTTGCTGGCCCTGCTCCTGAGCCCGATCGCGACCGAACTGCCGGAGATCCTGAACGCCATCATCTGGGTGCGCCAGGGCAAGTATCGCCTGGCCTTGGCAAACATCAGCGGCGCCATGATGATCCAGGCAACGGTGCCCACCGCGCTCGGCCTGTTCTTCACGCCCTGGCTGCTCGATCGATCCCTGCTGGTGGGCGCGGCGATGACGATGCTCGCGATGGCCGCCATGCTAGTGGCCTTTCGCGTCGGCGTGGTCAGCCGAACGTTCCTCGCCTCGATGGCTGTTTTCTATCTGGCGTTTGCCGCCGCTCTGATCTTGCCGCAGCTCATATGAGCGCGGCGATGAGGACGCCGCCGTCGTCCAGGGGCGACTGCGTCAGTCGCCGCCACTACCGGGCGTCGCAGGCGCTCAGGGCAACGTGGGCGGTATAGGCTGCTGTCAGGCAATCGGCGCGGTTGCGATAGGCGCGCGCGCTGAAAGTCGCCGGCGCGGCCGGTGCGTTCGCCGTCAGAGCCTGCCCAAGCGGGCCCTTCAACTCCCAGTCGGCGCGGACCATGCAGGGAGAACCGATGCGCCGGAAGTTGTTGTACGCATCGCGCTGTTCGCACAGCACCTCCTTGGCGGCGCGCTTGTTTCCTGCCTTGTAAAGCAGGGAGGCCGTCTGCAGGTTGGTGAGTCCCCGCGCGTTGGCGTTGTCGGCCACCTGCACATTGGCCAGGTAGCAGTTCAGCAACTCATCCTCTCGTTCGCCGAGGCAGGCGGCATTGGCGCCGACGGCGTTGCCTTGGCCGACACCGACACTCGCCACGCCGACGCTACCCGTGCCGGTGCCCACGCCGCCCGTCCCGACGCCGCCCGTTCCGACACCGCCCGTTCCGACGCCGCCCGTTCCGACGCCGCCCGTCCC
>Ga0210402_10002614_pt1 | contig 17419 bp, 14 predicted proteins | sample IncBWC7MmetaG_FD_161055 | JGI IMG/M metagenome (GOLD analysis project Ga0210402, IMG submission 161055) | Forest soil microbial communities from Barre Woods Harvard Forest LTER site, Petersham, Massachusetts, United States - Inc-BW-C-7-M | ecosystem: Environmental > Terrestrial > Soil >... | reverse complement strand
GATTCCCGCCGATGAGGCGCGGGCCATCGAATTGAAATTCCCCAGCGGTGCGTGGAAATTCACCGCCCTCGGCTATGTCAATGATTTTGTGCTGCCGAATTTTTATTTCCACGCCAGCATGGTCTACGCCCTGCTGCGCAAGAGCGGCGTGGAAATCGGCAAAGGAGATTTTCTGGGCGCCATCCAATAAAGGAATGGCGAAGGCGGCGCCGCGCGTTCGCGCGGCGTGCCTGCTCCCGCACTCTTGAGCTTGCTTACGCGAGCTGATCCACGAGCTCCTCGACGCGGGCAAAGAGGGCATCCTCCGTGCGCGCGATGTGCCCGAATCGCAACTTGAGCGGACCATCCAGGCGGTACTCCTTGGGCTTTCCCTGGATCAGTTTGAGCACGCGCTTCGGATCAACCTTGTTCTGCTCCTCGAATAGAATGTAGCCGCTGCTGGCGCCGGCGTCGATCTTGCGGATGCCGAGGGCGGCGGCCCGCAGTTTCAGATAGGTCGCGCGGAACAAGGATTGCGCGAAAGGCGGTATCGGACCGAACCGATCGATCATTTCCACCTTCAATTCGTCAAGCTCCTCGCGCGACGGCGTGCTGGCAATGCGTTTGTAGAGCATCAGCCGCAAATGCACGTCAGGCACATAGTCCTCGGGTATGAGCACCGGCACGTGCAATTCGACCTCGGGTCCCGCATCGAGCGGCCGCTCCAGATCTGCTTGTTTGCCGGCCTTCAACGCCGAGACGGCGCGCTCCAGGAGTTCCATGTACAGGTTGTAGCCGATTTCTTGAATCTGTCCGCTTTGTTCATCGCCCAATAGTTCGCCGGCGCCGCGAATCTCCAGATCGTGTGTGGCCAGGGTAAAGCCGGCGCCCAACTCTTCGAGCGATTCCAGCGCTTCGAGCCGCTTGACGGCATCGGCGGTCATCGCTTTTCGCGGCGGCGTGATCAGGTAGGCGTACGCTCGATGGTGCGAACGGCCGACGCGGCCGCGCAGCTGATGAATTTGCGCCAAGCCGAAGCGGTCGGCGCGATCGATCACAATGGTATTGGCCGTCGGCACATCGATACCGCTTTCGATGATGGTCGTGCAGACCAGCACGTTGAATCGACGGTGATAAAAATCCAGCATCAGCTGTTCGAGGTCGCGCTCGCGCATTTGGCCGTGACCCACGGCGACGTTGGCTTCCGGCACCAATTCGCGCATCGCTTGCGCCGTCTTTTCGATGGTCTCAATGGTGTTGTGGACGAAATAAATCTGTCCGCCGCGGCGAATTTCACGCAATGCCGCTTCCCGCACGATGGTTTCATTCCATTCCAACACGAAGGTCTTGACGGCCAGGCGCTCGGCGGGAGGCGTGGTTATCAACGACAGATCGCGCAGACCGCCCATGGCCATGTTGAGCGTCCGCGGAATCGGCGTGGCGGTCAATGTAAGGACATCAACCTCGGTGCGCAGGGCCTTCAATTTTTCCTTGTCGCGCACGCCGAAGCGGTGCTCCTCGTCGATTACCACCAGCCCTAAATCTTTGAAGCGCACCTTTCCCTGCAGCAGACGCTGCGTGGCGATGACTATATCCACGGTACCGGCGGCGATGCCTTCGATCACGCCCGCCGCTTCCTTGTTCGTGCGAAAACGCGACAGGCTTTCGATGCGCACCGGCCAGTCCGCGAATCGGTCCACGAAGGTCGTGTAGTGTTGTTGCGCCAGCAATGTGGTCGGCACCAATACCGCGACTTGTTTACCGGCCTGCACCGCAATGAATGCGGCCCGCAACGCGACCTCGGTTTTACCGAAGCCCACATCGCCGCAAATGACGCGATCCATCGGTTTGTCGGACTTAAGATCGGCAATGACCTGTTCGATGGCGGCGGCCTGATCGGCGGTCTCCTCGAACGGAAATCCGGCTTCAAAGGAGCGGTATTCAGCCTCTCCGGCCAGCATTCGCGTGCCCTGACGGGCGGCCCGGCGCGAATACAGGTCCAGCAACTCCGCGGCGACATCGCGAATCCGCTGGGCGGCCCTGCGGCGCGCTTTCTGCCATTGATCGCCGCCGAGCTTGTGCAGCGGCGCGGTCTCCGCGGGGGCGCCGGTGTATCGCGACACCAGGTGCAGGGACTGGACCGGAACGTAGAGCTTGTCGCCATCCGCATAGTCGAGCACCAGAAATTCGCCGGTGTAGCCGGCGATATCCATCGTTTGCAAGCCGACGTATCGGCCCACCCCGTAGGTCTCGTGCACCACCGGGGCACCAATGCGCAAGTCCGACAATTCCTTCAGTATCTTTGCCGGGTCGCGCTCGGCTCGGCGGCGCCGGCGTTCTTGACGGGCGCGATCGCCGAACAATTGCGACTCGGTGAGGATCTCCAGAGGGGGTGCTTCGAGCGTGAGACCCGATGCGGCCGCCGACACCGTGATCCCCAGCTTCAGCTCGCTGGCATGAAAGGCGGCAAAGTTGTCGAAGATTTTTGCTTGCACGCCGCGGCTGCGCAGCAGGTCCAGGATGAGCTCGCGGCGTCCGGCCGATTCGGCAGCGATAAGGATCCGCGCAGCGCAGGCGTTGATATGCGACACCAGTTCGGCGGCAGGCTGTTCCGCGCGCGCATCGATGCGAACCACGGCGGGCGCCGCGGTCGGGAAATTTTGAAATGGCCCTTCGGTCTCGGGGGGCCACTCAAACGTGTGAAGCAGAACCTTGGGCCGAGGAGCAAACATCTCCTGAAATTCGCCGGGCGTCAGATAGACCTCGGCGGGATCCAGAATCGGGCGGTAGCGGTCGTGGCGCAGCTGTTCGTGGCGCTCGACAATTCCATTCCATAGTTGCGCAGCGTTGGACGCCGCATCGTTGATGTCCACCAGCACGCTGCTGGGGGGCAGATATTCGAACAAGTGCGATGTGCGCTCGAAGAACAGCGGCAAGAAATATTCAATGCCGCCGGGGGCCGTGCCGGCGCTGACCTCGCGGTAAATCGCTTGCTCCGCGAGATCGCCCGTGAAGCGCAGCCGGTAACGGCGCCGAAACTCGCGCACGGCTTCGGAATTTAGTGGCGTTTCGCGCGCCGGCAACAAGTGAATGCGGTCCAACTTGTCGAGCGAGCGCTGCGTGTCGGGATCAAAGCGCCGAATGCTGTCGACGTCCCGATCCAACAGGTCGATCCGGTAAGGAGTATCCGAGCCCATGGGAAATACGTCGATGAGCGATCCGCGGACTGCGAATTCGCCATGCGCCACGACTTGCGTCACCGCCGCATAACCGGCCATCGCCAGTTGTGCGCGCAGCGCCTCAAGGTCCAGCGTTTCGTTGATGTGCACCTTGAGCGAGTAAGCCTCGATATAGCTGCGCGGTGCCAATCGCTGCAGCAGCGTGTCGATGGCCACCAACCACACGCCATGTCGCGCGCGTGGGAGCTCAGCCAACGTAGCGAGCCGCGCCGAGGTGATGTCGGGATGCGCTGAGAAGCTGTCGTAGGGCAGCGTCTCCAGGTCGGGGAACACCCGGACGGGGAGATTGGGCCCCGCAAAGAATCGAATCTCTTCGCTCAAGGCTTCTGCCTCGCGCGAGCTCTGCGCAATGACCATCAAAGGGCCGGGGGCATTCGGGGCAGCTTCGGCGATGGCCAGCGCGGGGGCCGCGCCATACAGCTTGCCCCATTTGACCAGGCGCTCGTCGTTGCGGGGAAGTATCGGGTCGACTAAAGGCATTTACCGGCAAAAAAAATAAAAAAACGCCCGCCGCGAGCAAGTCGCGGTGGGTACTTAAGAATCTACGCTAGATGATGTTACGCGAAGCTAAGCGCGTCTACGCGTCATTAACTTTTTTAAGAACTGACTACGACGCTGTGAATCACGTGTTCGTGCTCGAAATACACGACGAACCCGGGATACTCCCAGCGCGAGATCGGCGGCTGTCCAATGGCGGGAACTTTGGTGGCAGGAGCGCCGAATTTGCCGGCAACCTGGTCCATGGTCATGCCGCGGGTCGGTGTGGCGACGTCGGTTTGTTTGACGGCAATGCCGTTATCGATGGCAATCGTCTCAGCCCCCGCGAGGCCGCTCGCGAGCACCGTGGCTAGCAGCAGAATTCGATACCTCATGGCGTACCTCATATGTTACCGATATCCTATGTTTACTTATTGCCCCTTTGAAACTATACCACTGACCTTATGGACCAATACTTGACCCAATTAACACTCTGATTGTGTTGCTATTTAATAGGTCCGTTTAAGGATTAGCCGCGCTCATGTTCCAACCTCTCCCTGTCTTCGTGGGTCTGCGGTACTCGCTGGCTCGGGAGCATAGCTTTTTCGTATCTTTTATCACATGGGTGTCGCTGCTTGGCGTCGCCGTGGGCGTGGCGGCACTGATTACCGTGATTTCCGTGATGAACGGCTTCGAGACCGAGCTGCGCGGCCGGCTGCTGAGCCTGTCGGCCCACGCCACGCTGACCGCAAACGGAGGGCCGATCTCGGACTGGAAGGCGCAGATCGACCGGCTGGAGGGTTCGCCGGGCCTGACGGGTGCCGCGCCATACCTGGATACGGACGCCATGCTCAGCAAGCAGTCCTCGATGAGCGGAGCGATCGTTCGCGGCATCGATCCTGAGTGGGAGCCGAAAGTATCGACCATTGCCGATGCCATGCGCGAGGGCAAGCTCACCGATCTTAAGCCCGGACTGAATCGAATCATCCTCGGCCGGATGTTGGCCTACCAGCTGCAAGTCGGTCCCGGCGATACCGTGGTCGTGATGATCCCCGGCAATTCCAGCGGCGGCGGATTCACGCCGCGCCTGCAGGAGTTTCAGGTCGTGGGTACTTTTGAGGTCGGCTTGCAGGAGCATGACAGCGTGCTGGCGCTGATCGATTTAAGCGACGCGCAGGCTCTGCGGGGTCTTTCCGGACCCACCGGAATTCGCCTGAGGTTCGACGATGTGCTGAAGGCGCCCGGCCTGGCGCGCATCGCGGCCGCGCGCTTGAATCCGACCATGCAGGTGCGCGACTGGACCCAGGAAAACGAAGCGTACTTTCGCGCCATTCGCATCGAAAAGACGACGACGGGTTTGATCCTCATGCTGATCGTGGCGGTGGCGGTGTTCAACATCGTGGCGACGCTGGTCATGGTCGTGAACGACAAGCGCACCGATATCGCGATCTTGAGAACCTTGGGATTGAGCCCGCGCGGAGTGCTGGCGGTCTTCATGACGCAAGGGGTGCTGATCGGCTGGATCGGCACCGCGCTCGGGGTGGGGCTGGGACTTGCCCTGGCCCTGAACGTCGATGTGATCGTGCCATTTTTGGAAAGCACCTTCGGCTTTCACATTATGGATCCGGACGTTTATTACCTTTCGGGCATCCCGAGCGAGCTGCATCCGCCGGACGTGGTGAGAATTGCCGTGGCCGCACTCATTCTCACCTTCATTGCGACGGTGTATCCGGCTTTTCAAGCCTCCCGCACGCAGCCTGCCGTGGCGCTGAGATACGAATGAAGCGCTATTGGTACGAGGGCTTTTTGGGATTTCGCTACCTGAGCGCATCGCCGCATCGAGGTTTCGTGTCCTTGATCGCCGGCATCGCCATCGTCGGATTGGCCTTGGGCGTGGCCGTGCTCATCATCGTGCTTTCCGTGATGAACGGCTTCGAGGAGGTCTTGCGCACCCGCATTTTGAGCCTCACCGCACACGGCACGATTTCCGGCATCGAGGGGCGCATACCGAATTGGCGCGCGGACATTGCGAAACTGCAGGTCTTCCCCGGCATCAACGGCGCGGCGCCCTACATCGAAGAACAGGGGTTGATGACCCACGGCGACAAATCATCCGGCGTGCAATTGCGCGGCATCGACCCTCAGGCCGAATCGCGCGTCGTGGATTTGAGCCCGCATCTATTGAGCGGCCGGCTGACCGACCTGACGGCGGGCAGCTATCGGGTGATTCTGGGCAAGGCGCTGGCGGAGGAACTTGGCGTCAAGGTTGGCGATCGCGTGGTGCTGATCGTCGCCCTCGGCGATGTCACGCCCGTCGGCGTGCTGCCGCGGATGCGCGCATTTCAAGTCGCCGGAATACTCTCCGTCGGCATGTACGAATACGATCGACGCATTGCCGTGATGGCAATCCAGGATGCCGCGAAACTGTTGCGCATGGGCGAAGATGTGACCGGGATTCGCTTGAATCTCGTGGACATGTACGCCGCACCGCGGCTGGTGCGCGCCGCTGCGCTCGCGATCGGCGGCAACGTCGAAATCCAGGATTGGACCAACGAGCACGTTAATTTCTTTCGCTCGATCACGATCACGAAGCGAATTTTGTTCGTGATGTTGTCATTGATGGTCGGGGTCGCGGCATTCAACATCGTCTCCACCATGGTCATGGTGGTGAAGGACAAGCGGCGCGACATCGCGATCCTGCGCACCTTCGGCTCCTCGCCGGCCAGCATCTTGTCCGTGTTCGTTGTGCAGGGCAGTCTCATCGGAGTGCTCGGTATTCTCTTTGGCGTGGTGCTCGGCGTCCTCATTGCAGTGAACCTGCAGGAACTGGTGCATGCTCTCGAGGGAATCGTGGGGTTCAAATTTTTGGATGCTCGCGTGTACTTCATGAGCGACCTGCCCGCGCACGTACGGGCAACGGATGTGCTGCGCATCTGCGGATTCGCGTTCATTCTGGCGTGCATTTCCACCGTGTACCCGGCGGTGCGTGCCGCACGATTATTGCCGGCTGAATCCTTGCGTAATGATTGAGGACAAGACGATGTCGACTGCAAACAATACCGTGCTCGAGGGCGTGGATCTGGTCAAAGAGTTCGTCCAGGGCGGTGTGACGCTGCAGGTACTGCGCGGCGCGAACATCCGGGTCCAAGGCGGGGAGCGCATCGCCATCGTCGGCGCGTCAGGTTCGGGCAAGACCACGCTGCTGCAGCTGTTGGGCGGACTGGATCTGCCGACGCGCGGCACGGTGGGCATCGCGGGCTCCGCGATGAATCAATTGAACGATACCGAGCGCGGACGGCTGCGCAACCATGCCGTGGGATTCGTCTATCAGTTTCATCATTTGCTGCCCGAGTTCACCGCGCTCGAAAATGTCGCGATGCCCTTGTTGGTGCGGCGCATGAGTCCGCGGGCCGCCAAGACCGAGGCCGGCGCCTTGTTGGCCCGTGTCGGATTGGCAGAGCGCCTGGATCATCGTCCTTCGCAGCTCTCGGGCGGAGAACGCCAACGCGCGGCAGTGGCTCGCGCCCTGGTCACCCGGCCTAAGCTGGTCCTGGCGGATGAGCCGACGGGGAATCTGGACGGCAAGAATGCCGCACAGGTGTTCGAATTGATGTTGGAGCTCAACCGCGAACTCGGCACGAGCCTGGTCATTGTGACGCACGACGAAAGATTGGCGGCCCGCCTGGACCGCGTGCTCACGCTGGCGGACGGAATCCTAATCGAGCGCGATGCCGCGGCCGCTTAAGCGGGCTCGGCGACGGCGCAGCTGGTAGATGATGTGGGCGCGCCAGGCGGCCTGCGCCAGCACATATCCGGACGCGGCCGCGGTCAAACCGAGTACCAGCGCCCCGAGCAATAAGGGCGCCCAAAGCACGCCCATGTCTGTCCAGAGGGTGCGGTGGCTGACGGCGTGCAGGAAGGGCATCAAATCCAGGCCTAGGAGCTTCGCGCCGACCCACAGCGAGCCGGCCACCTGCGGCACCCACGTGAAAGGATTGCTCACGAAAACCGTGGCGACGAGCACGGGTAGGTTCAAACGAAAGTACACACCGAGCAGGGCGCAGGCCACCAGGTGCACCGGCAGCGGGGTGGGCGGAATGAACGCAATAAACAAGCCCAGCGCGAATGAGCGGGTGACGTTCGAGCGATTGAACGTCCAGCAGCGGCGATCCGGCATCAAGGCGGTGAAATGCTTCAGGCACCAGTGATGTTCCAGTGTGTCTCGGTCTGGTGTGACGCTTTGTAGCCAGCGTTTCATAGATGCATTATGCCGATTTCGTGACCGCTGCACTTTACTCCGTGACCATTTGGTAAATCAATGGCTTGTAGCGGGTGCCAAAAGCGCTGTCTGAACACCCGGCGCTCAAGTATCATGCCCGCAGCTTTTTATTTGACTTAAACGAGGGCGCAATGTGGGAGATCATCCGCGCGGGCGGCGGCTTCATGTGGCCGATCATTTTATGTTCCATAGCGGCGGTAGCCATCATATTGGAGCGCCTTTGGACTCTACAGAGCAATCGCGTCATCCCGCGTGATCTGGCTCAAAAAGTCTGGAACTGGATCGAAGCGGACCAAATGAGCGATAAATTGGTGGCGGCATTGGAGCAGAACTCGCCCCTGGGCAAGCTGTTGGCCATTGGCCTCGCCAATCGCGACAAGCCGCGGGAGATCATGGTGGAGCGCCTCGAGGATGGCGGCCGTCACGTGATTCACGATCTGGAGCGCTTCCTCAACACGCTCGGCACGATCGCGGCCGTCGCACCGTTGTTGGGACTCCTCGGAACCGTCGCCGGCATTATCCATGCCTTCAACGCCATCACCGCCAGCGGACTCGGCGATCCGAGAACGCTGTCCGGCGGTATCGGCGAAGCGCTCATCACAACGGCGGCGGGCCTGACGGTGGCAATTCCGTCGCTGATCGCCTACCGATTCTTGAGAAGCAAGGTTGAACGCTTGGTCATTCGAATGGAGAAGGAGGCCATGAAACTGGTCGATGCGCTGGATGAGCGCGGCGGATTCGCCAGAAAATGAACCTGCGTCCGCGCCGCCAGGAAGATCCTGAAATCAATCTGATCAACATGATTGATGTGCTGCTGGTGTTGCTGATTTTCTTCATGGTCTCGACGACGTTCAATCAAGAGGGCAGGGTCAAGGTTCAGCTGCCGCAGTCCAGCGACACGCCGATACCTCGAGGCTCGCACGAGCCGCTGGTCATCACCGTCACCGCGGAGGGCGCATACCGCGTGAATGAGCGGACCCTGATCAACTCGAGTCCCGACACGCTGCGTGCCGCGCTTGTCAAGGAGGCCGGCACCGACCGTGGGCCCATCACAATTCGCGCGGACGCCCGTACCACGCACCAAGCGGTAGTCACCGCCATGGATGTCGCGGGAAAGCTCGGCTTTGCACAGCTCAACATCGCCACCGTGCACGAGGATCACGCCCCTTGAGCATCGTGCCGGCGGCTGTGAAACCCGCCGCCGACGGCTGGTCGATCTATCGCAGATTGATCAAGTACGCCCGTCCGCACGCAGCAATGTTTTTCGTCGGCGTTCTCGGCGCGATCCTGTTCGCCGTGTCCAACGCATCGCTCGCGTATCTGGTGAAGCGCTTCATGAAAGGAACGTTCGTGCTCCAGGACCCGAACGTCATTTGGCAGGTGCCGATCGGGGTGGTGGTGCTGTTCACCGTCCGGGGCTTGGGCGATTTCATCGCCAACTATTTCCCGAGCTGGGTCGGCCGGCAGGTGATCAAAAGTCTGCGCCACGATCTGTTTCAGCACTATATGCGGCTGCCGATTGCCTATTCGGACCAGCAACAATCGGGTCACCTGCTGTCCAAATTGACCAACAATATCGAGCTGGTCGCGGCGGCGGCCACCAACGCGGCTATTTCGCTCATCAGCGATTCGTTGAGCATCGTGATTCTCGTGGGCTACCTCTTTTACCTCAACTGGCACCTTGCCGCGTTTTGCATTGGCGCGGCACCGGTGATCGCCTGGCTGATGCAAATCGCAAACCGCAGCTTCCGCCGCTACAGCCAGCGGATTCAGAACTCGATGGGCGATATTACGCGCGTGGCGAAGGAAGCGATCGACGCACTGCGCCTGATAAAGATCTTCAACGCCGAGGAACATCAAACCCGGCGCTTCGAGCTGGTCAACGAACACAACCGCGCGTCGAACATGAAATTGATACGCGCCAAGTCCATCAGCAACCCGGTGGTGCAATGCATCGCGGCCATGGCGTTGGGCAGCGTCCTGTTTGTGTCCATCCACCAGGTGCAAGCCGGCGATCTGACGCTGGATGAATTTTTCGGATTTCTGACCGCGCTGTTTCTCATTCCCTCGCCGTTGCGCAGCTTGGTCAATATGAGCAGCCCTCTTCAGCAGGGCATCGCGGCAGGCCAAAGCGTGTTCGAAGTATTGGACCAACCCACCGAAGGCGACGGCGGAACGCGCGCGCTCGCTCGCGCTCGAGGCGAGATCGAATTTCGAAATGTATCCTTTGCCTACGAGGGCGAAAAAGGCGATGTGCTGCGGGACGTCAGCTTTCATGTTCGCCCCGGCGAAACCGTGGCCATCGTCGGCCGATCGGGGAGCGGCAAGACCACTCTGGTCGGTCTGGTGCCGCGCTTTTATGATGTGCAGCAAGGATCGGTGCTGCTCGATGGTGTCGATGTGCGCGAGTACCGATTGACCGACCTGCGCTCGCAAGTGAGCCTTGTCAGTCAGGATGTCGTGCTGTTCAACGATACCATCCGCAACAACATCGCCTTCAACGCCGTCGGCAAGACGGATGCCGAGGTGGAGGAGGCGTCGCGCGCCGCCAATGTCATGGAATTTGTCAATCAGCAACCGCAGGGCTTCGACAGCATGCTTACCGACCGCGGGCAGAATTTTTCAGGCGGCCAGCGCCAGCGGATATCGATCGCGCGCGCACTGCTCAAGGATTCGCCGGTTCTGATACTGGATGAGGCGACCGCGGCGCTCGACAATGAGTCGGAGCGGCGCGTTCAGCAGGAACTGGCCCTCCTCATGCAAGGCCGCACGACGCTGGTGATCGCCCACCGGCTTTCGACGGTTGAGAACGCGGATCGCATCATCGTTCTTGACCAGGGCCGGATCGCGGAAACGGGGAGCCACCATGATCTGCTTGCGCGCGGCGGCCTCTATGCAGCACTGCATGGGATGCAATTCAACGCTTGAGTGGCGCTACCGGCATGTCTACTCAATCCTGGCTCAATTCGATCTGGTACGGTGGTGTGGCGCCGCCTTGGTGGCTGAAGCCGCTGTCCGCCGGCTACGCCGCGGTATCGAAATTGCGGCGCTTCGCGTACGCCCGGCGCTTAATGCGCTCGACGCGCCTGTCTTGCCCGGTGATTGTCATCGGCAATTTAACCGTCGGGGGAACGGGCAAGACTCCTTTGGTGAGCTGGCTGGCCGGTCAGCTGGCAGAGCGCGGCTTCAGGCCGGGTGTGGTTGCGCGGGGGTACGGCGGCTCTTCTCGGGCGGCGCGGCTGGTGCACTCCTCCGATGATTCCGAAGTCGTCGGCGATGAGGCCATCCTGCTGGCACGCCGAAGTCGGGCGCCGATCGCGACTGGGCGCAATCGTCCGGCGGCGGCACAGCTATTGATCAATGCGGGCTGCGATATCATCCTGAGCGACGATGGACTGCAGCACTATGCTCTGCAGCGCGACTGTGAAATCATCGTCGTCGACGGCGATCGGGGCTTCGGCAACGGACGGCTGCTGCCCGCGGGACCGCTGCGTGAGACTCCGGCCCGTCTGCAGAGCGCGGATGCCATCGTGCTGAATGGCGGAGATGCGCCGAGCGACGGCGCCATGCGCATGCGACTGCTGGCGACCAGCGCGATCGCGCTGAAATACGGGACCGCCAAGCCGTTGCGGGAGTTTTCCGGCCAGCCTGTGCATGCAATTGCCGCCATCGGCAATCCGCAGCGATTCTTCGCGTCGCTGCGCGCAGCCGGCATCAGCGTGGTCGAACATCCGCTGCCTGATCATAAGCCGCTGAAGATCGACGACATCTCCTTTCCGGACGATCTTCCGGTGCTCATGACCGAGAAGGATGCCGTAAAATGCCAGGAAATAGCGGGGCCCCACCATTGGTTCGTTCCCGTTAACGTGGTTTTCGGCGCGGGCGATGCCGAAAAGTTGCGAGGCCTCGTGGTGGAGTGTGTGAAAAAGTGCGCCGCGCGCACATGAGGACATATGGACAAACGCTTGCTTGACCTGCTGGTTTGCCCGATCTGCAAAGGTCCGCTGCGCAGCATCGGCTCCGGCAATTCGCTCGAACTCGTTTGTCGGCCCGATCGGTTGGCTTACGCCGTACGCGACGGCATCCCGCTGATGCTGCCCGAAGATGCGCGTGCATTGAGCGCCGACGATCCGCTGCTCGAAACCTGACCGTCGGTGTTTCACGTCATCATACCGGCGCGCTTTGCATCGACTCGATTGCCTGGCAAGCCGCTGCTGCAAATCGGCGATCGGCCGTTGATTCAGTGGGTGTGGCAGAGCGCGGTAGACAGCGGCGCCGCCTCGGTGCTCGTCGCCACGGACGATGAGAGGATTCGGGCCGCTGCGCTGACATTTGGCGCCGATTGCGTGATGACATCGCCGCATCACGTCTCGGGCACCGATCGAATTGCCGAGACGGTGCGCGCCAGGGGATTTGCAGCGGACGATATCGTGGTCAATCTACAGGGCGACGAGCCGGCCATGCCCGCCGCGGTTGTGGCCAAGGTGGCGCAGGGGCTGCGCGATGTTGCCGGCGCCGAAATCAGCACGGCTGCCGCTCCCATCCGATCACTGCGGGAATTCCTCGACCCCAATTGCGTGAAAGCGCTGCGCGACCCGGACGGTCGAGCCCTGTACTTCAGCCGCGCCCCGGTGCCCTGGCCGCGCGACAGCATCGCAGCGGAAAGCCCGGCATCATTCGTGGGCGCATGGCGGCACATTGGAATCTACGCCTACCGGGTGCGCAGTCTGATGCAGTTTGCGGCATGGCCGCCGACGCCGCTCGAAATGACGGAAAAACTCGAGCAGCTGCGCGCGCTCGAACACGGCATGCACATCCACGTGGTGACACTGCCGGAAACGCCGGCCGCAGGGGTCGACACGCCCGAGGATCTCGAGCGCGTCAGGGCGTCACTGCAGAAATCGGGCTAGTGCAATCAGGTCCTTGCGACGTGGCGAAGCCGTGCCGGAAAGTGCTTTTTGTCTGTCTCGGAAACATCTGCCGCAGTCCGACGGCGGAGGGGGTGCTGCGGCACTTGGCAGCGAAGGAAGCGCCGCATCTGGCGCTGGAAATAGATTCGGCGGGAACCGCCGATTATCACATCGGCGCGCCGCCGGATCTGCGCAGCCAACGCGCGGCGCTCCTGCGCGGTATCGATATCAGTGGCTTGCAGGCGCGCCAGGTTGCGGCGGATGATTTTGCGCGCTTCGATCTCATCCTGGCGATGGATCGGGAGAACTTACGCGAACTGCAAGCCATGCAGCCGCGCAATTCGCACGCAGCGCTGAAGCTATTTCTCGAATACGCCCCCGATTTGGGATTGCGCGATGTGCCCGACCCTTACTATCGCGATGCCGGCGCCTTCGAGCAGGTGCTCGATCTGGCGACGGCTGCTTCGCGCGGCCTGCTCGCTGCCTTAGAGAAAGTTGCGTAGCAGCCAGTACAGGCCGCCGGCAAGGGCAATCGACACCGGCAGTGTGAGCACCCAGGCCATCAGCAAATTGCGCACCGTGGCCCATTGCAGTCCGGATCCGTTTGCGACCATCGTTCCAGCGACGCCCGATGAGAGCACATGCGTGGTGCTGACCGGCAGACCGTACATTTCAGCGGCGCCGATCGTTGCCATCGCCACGATTTCCGCCGACGCGCCTTGCGCGTAGGTCAAATGCGTCTTGCCGATTCGTTCACCGACCGTCACGACAATGCGTTTCCAGCCGATCATCGTGCCTAAGCCCAGAGCGATCGCGACAGCGACCTTGACCCATGTGGGTATGAACTTGGTGGAGTGATCGAGTTGCTTTTTATAGGCATCGAGCGAGGCTTGATCCGCGGCCGATACGTTCAACGACTTGGTTTTGCCCATGAAACGTAAGCCTTCGCTGACCAAGTACATCTCGTTGCGGATATTGACCATGGAACCCGGGGGAAGTTTATCGATCGAGTGGTACTGGCCAACTTGCGCGGCGATCCTTTCAGCGAGCCCGCCGAGTGCGGCGACGCCTTCGGGTGTGGCCTTGCGAGCGCGCACCAGATCCACTGCGGCTGCGCGCACGTCGGCCGGCGCGCCGCCTGCGGCGTAGTGCGACAGCGCAGTTTGAGCCTGCGCCGAAGCCGCCATGAAGGTATTCACGTCCTGCTCATGCATGGTGCGATTGAGCGCATAGGCGGTCGGCACCGTGCCGATGAGAATCAGCATGATGAGCCCCATGCCTTTCTGGCCGTCATTGCCGCCATGAAAGAAGCTCACGCCGGTGCAGGTCAGGATCAGCAAGCCGCGGATCCAGAGGGGAGGCGGCTTGCTGCCCTCGGGCTCTTTGTACAGGGCCGGTATTTTGATCGTCGCCTTGAGTACGGTCAGCAGCAGCCAAGCCACGCTGAATCCGATCAACGGCGAGACCAACAAGGTTTGGCCGATTTTCGTCGCCTGCGCCCAATCGACCCCGCTGGTGCCGGAGCCGCTCGCCGCCATGAGCTGATTCATGAGCCCCACGCCGATGATGGAGCCGATGAGGGTGTGCGAGCTCGATGACGGAAGACCAAAGTACCAGGTGCCTAAGTTCCATAGGATGGCGGCGATGAGCAGCGCGAACACCATGGCAAATCCGGCTCCGCTGCTCACCTGCAATATCAACTCGACCGGCAGCAGCGAGACGATGCCGAACGCAACGGCGCCCGTGGAGACCAGCACGCCGAGAAAATTGAAAGTGCCGGACCAGATGACCGCAAGGTTTGGCGACATGGAGTTCGTATAGATGACCGTGGCGACGGCATTGGCCGTGTCGTGAAATCCATTGACGAACTCGAACCCCAGCGCAATCACCAACGCGATGCCGAGCAGTATGTAGGGGTAGGCCCGCGTGTCTTGCACCACCGATAAGTCGTCCGCGAGATGGTAGCCGGCGTATATGATTCCGGTGATGACCACCACCATGGCGAGAGCGTTGAACCAAGGACTGGGCTTGTGCGTGACCAGCTTGGTGGCCGGTTTGTCAATCGCGAGGGAAGGGTCGAGCGGGGCGGTGTTGGCCATTGTGTAATCCGGTTATAGAGAGGCGCAGCCTTCGATTTATAGATCCGCATTGTGACGATTACATGACACCCTAGTTCCCCCATGCCCTTTACCATTTCTCATACCGCCGCCGTCCTACCCTTTTCCCGATGGCTGGCGCGCTGGCAACTATTATCAGCTGCAACTATCGGCGCTATGGTTCCGGATTTTCGAATATTTTTCCCCGGGATGCCGCGCGTGGAAACACATAGCATCCAGGCCCTGATGACATTCTGTCTGCCGGTTGGATTGATCACCTACTGGGTGTTCCAGCTGTTGATCAAAACGCCCGTCCTGCAGGTTTTGCCCGAAGGGCCTTATGCCCGCTGGCGTCCCTACGCCGCCGAGGCGAACATCCGCTCGTGGCGGCAATGGCTGCTCGCCGCAGGCGGTGTGCTGGGGGGAGCGTTGACGCACCTGGTGTGGGATGGATTCACCCATGACGGGGGCAGAGGCGTGCGCATGTTCCCGGTGCTGGACGATACGATCGTCGATATCGGCAACCGACACATTCCCGCCATTTATATGATGCAGGACCTGGGGTCGCTCATCGGCTTGGCGGCGGTGCTCGCCATGGTCTGCTACGGCTTGCGTCGTGGGCCGCAAGCGGCCGTACCAAACCGACTGGTTCCCAGCCGCGAACGCCACGTATGGGTCCTGATCTACGGACTCGTTGCCTTGAGCTTCGCTGCGGCGTTTTATATTTGGGTGAGACTGGGTCAGCCGCCTACGCATTCGATTGTCGCGCGAGCCTCCGGCATGGCCATCGCCAGCCTGCGCGGCCTCGCGGCCGCGCTCTTGACCGTCAGTCTGGCGCTTGATCTAAGACTACGGGAACTGCATCAGCGTTCGTCGGGACCCGATCGCTGAACGTCGGTGGGCGCTGAGGACCACACAACGTACTTGCTGTTGTCCGTTCCCGTGCTCGCCGGTGCAGCCTCAACCGTACGCGTGGGTGCGGGCGCGGGCGCCGGCGGCGGCGATGCCGCTGGCGAGGGCGCCGCATCGCGAGACGGGCTAGGCTCAGGCCCGAAATTCATGGATGGCTGCTCACGCACCGGTTCAAATGCGGGACGCTCGGCCGGACGCTCGTAAAAGGGTGCCGGCGAGGGCGTGGCAGCCTCGCTGGAATTTGGCACCGCACCCGTTCCTTGGGTTTGGTTGGCGCCCGTGCCATTCGCGGTGTTCTCCCCGCCGCCGTCACGTCGGCCCCGGCCACGTCGGCGCCGGCTTCGGCCGCCCCGTTCGCTGCGCTCACCGCGCTCGTTGGGAGAACGCTCGGCTTCATTGCCGGAACGAGGCGCCTGGTCATGGCGAGGCGCTTGGTCTTGGCGGGGCCCTTGTTCTTGGCGGGGCCCTTGTTCTTGGCGAGGCGGCTGTTCTTGGCGAGGTGCATCGCCGCGCGGGCCGCCGGCGTTGCGCTCGGGTTGAGCGCCACCATCGGGCCGGCGTGCTTCATTGCGGTTGTCCCGGGGATTCTCACCCCGCGGACGACCGTCGCGGCGCGGATCGCGCGGACCATCGCGTCGAATGTCGCGATTGCGATCTCCGCGGTCACGGTCTCCCCGATCGCGGTTTCTATCGCGGTCGCCGCCGGCACGATAGCGGTCATGGCGAACGTCGCGATGCGGGGGCCGATCGCGGTGCGGCTGCGAAGGCGTGGCGGCAGCTTTGGACGCGGCCCGGGCCGCAGGATCGCCGAACAGCCAGCGCCAAAATCTCACCAGCGCGCCGACTTGCGCGGTCGGCGGCGGTGCCTTTGCTTCAACCGGCGCCGGCATGGGAATAATGGGCGCGGTAGAGGCCGGCAGGATGCTCGGAACGAGGGGAACATCGCCGGGCGGTTTTTTGTCCCGTTCTCCAATGTTCGAATCATCAACGGTGGGCTGATCCGCCAATTGATAGCTGACGGTGCTGTTCTCCGGCAGTTCCTTTTCATCGTCGCGCACGCGGCGCAGGGTATACGCCGGCGTCTGCATGTGAGGATTCGGCACGATCACGAGCGATACCTTGTCGCGCGACTCGATTTGATTGAGCTGTTCGCGCTTCTCGTTCATGAGATAGGTCGCCACATCGACCGGGACCTGGGCGACCACCCGGCCGGTGCGCTCCTTGCGCGCCTCTTCGCCGATCAGACGCAACAAGGCCAGCGACATCGATTCGACGCCGCGTATCGTGCCCATGCCGCCGCAGCGAGGGCAGTTGATATGCGTCGTCTCGCTTAAAGCAGGCCGCAAGCGTTGGCGCGACAATTCGAGCAGTCCGAAACGCGAGAGTCGGCCGAGCTGGATGCGAGCCCGGTCCATCTTTACCGAATCGCGCAGCATGTCCTCCACGGCGCGCTGATTGGCGGTGGACTCCATGTCGATGAAATCGATGACGATGAGGCCGCCGATATCACGCAGCCGCAGTTGCCGC
>Ga0210402_10002613_pt1 | contig 17420 bp, 18 predicted proteins | sample IncBWC7MmetaG_FD_161055 | JGI IMG/M metagenome (GOLD analysis project Ga0210402, IMG submission 161055) | Forest soil microbial communities from Barre Woods Harvard Forest LTER site, Petersham, Massachusetts, United States - Inc-BW-C-7-M | ecosystem: Environmental > Terrestrial > Soil >... | reverse complement strand
GCCGGACGGCCATCGATCCCCAATCCTCGGTCTTCATCGGCGAAGCGCTTCTCTGGCGCGCACGCGCGGAAGCTGCGCTGGGCGATACGACGAAAGCGAAAGCGACGGCGCAGGAAGCGTTGCCGCACCTCGAGAAAAACATGGATCCCAAGAGTGCCGAGCTCGCGGCTGCCCGCGAGTTGGCATCGACTTGAAGTCAGCCCGGCTGCCCGCTAGCGAATCGATACCTGGAAGCGCGGGTTGGAGGTGTTCGCCATCCAGGTCTTGATGCGCTGGGCATCGGCCACACGGGTGTACTTGCCGAACGAATCGAGCAGCACGATCACGACCGAGCGGCCTTCGATGACCGCGGCCATCACGAGGCATTTGCCCGCTTCGGCAATATACCCGGTCTTCTGAACGATGATGTTCCAGGCCGGGTTCGCCACCAAATTGTCGGTATTGCGGAACTCGACCAAGCGCTTATGCACCCGCACCGAATAATTCTTGTCGGTCGAGAATTCGCGGATGGTGGCATTTTTTGAAGCGGCGATCACCAGCTTTGACAGATCTTCTGGACTCGCCACATTCTGGCTCGACAGCCCGGTCGGATCCACGAAATGCGCACTGGTCATTCCAAGTGCCTTCGCTTTCGCATTCATCGCGGCCACCATGGCCGTTATACCGCCGGGGTAGTTGTTGCCCAACGCATGCGCGGCGCGATTCTCGGACGCCATCAATGCGACATGCATCAGGTCGCCGCGCGTCAGCGTGGTTCCGACGGTCAGCCGGGAAAACGACCCCTTGGGGAAGTCGCGGTCGGCCTCGGTAATTTCAATCGGTTCATCCAGCGGCTGCTTGGCATCCAGGACGACCAAGGCCGTCATCAGTTTGGTGATGGAGGCGATGGGCGCCGCGACGTCCGGGTTGCGCGAGAAGAGCACCGAGGAATCGCTTTGATCCACGATGAGCACGGAGCTCGATCTCAGCTTCGGATCGGCAATGTTCTTGGCACCGGCTTGAAATGCCAGAAAACTTAGGGAAATACAGGCTAGTGCGTGTATGGAAAGCCGCCGCGAGGTGCGCCTGGGCGACGATGATCGAATGATTGACCGCATTAACCCTCTCTCAAACCCAAGCGGAAAGGAGACAAGCTGACCATATGTTAACCACGCCCCGGCGTGATGCACCGCTAACTTTGCCATCTTCCCTGCAAAAGTCCAGCACATTCAACCGTTTGGCGGTCTGCATTCAAGCGTTTGCTTCAGCTCCCGGCATGCGGCGCAACTCTTTATCCCGGTACATCTTGTCGTCCGCCAGGCTTCGAAGGTCGCGCATGTCCCTCGAATCCTTGGGGTAATTGACCACGCCAATGCTCACACTGCAGCGGATCATGCGCGACCTAAGATCCAGCGTGGTTTTGTAGACATTGTGCCGGACGCGCTTGATCACGGCCTCCGCGACTTCCGGCGATGCGCCCGGCAGCAGGACCGCAAACTCGTCGCCGCCGAGTCGGGCGGCATGGTCCGTCGCGCGAATGCTTCTTTGCAGACACTGCGCCACCAGGGTAATGGCACTGTTTCCCGCCTCCAGGCCGAAAACATCGTTAATTTCCTTGAGCTTGTCCATGTCGATCATGAGCAGCGAATACACGCCGCGGTTGCGCTCGCACGCATCGTGCTCGCGCTGCCAGACTTCGTTGAACATGCGCACGTTGTAGAGTCCGGTCAAAGAATCGGTCTGCGCCAGATTCTCGATTCGCTCCCGCGCCTCGGTGATGTCCGCGGACAGGGTGGTGGTCAGGTAGGCCACCAGGAGAAACGGCGCCACCTGACCCACGAGTTGGCTGGCGTAAAGCAGTGAAATCACGTCGAGTCCGGGCGTGGTCATCGCCAACAACAGGTGACAAACCGCAATGGCCACCACCTGCAGCAGGGTGATCACGCGGCCGAGAGTCAACGCGCTCAATATGATGGGCAACAAGTACAGGTTGAAAAGCGGACTTCCGCCCTTCCCGGTAAACCACAGCACGCAGGTGATGAACCCCACCATCGACCACGATTCGATCAGCAGCTTGGAACGGGTGCGGCCGGGCAGGAAGTGGCGGCCGCGAAATCCAACGATCGCCAGCGCGAAGACGGCGAGCAGTCCCAGGACCGGCCACAGCTGAGTTCTCAAGGCCCCGGACCAAACGAGCACCAAGGCGGCAAGCGCCAAACACAGGATTTCGATGGAACGGGTGCTGCGCATACCTTAGGCTCCTAAGCCCCAGCGGCGGTGGTCACCGCGCCCGGGCGCGCGCTGGGCGACACCTTCAATTCCTCCAAGGCACGCTTCACCTCGGCATCGCGCTTCTGCAGCGGCGCATCGGCGGGAACCGCCGTTGCCGGCGGCTTCGAGTCCCGCTCCAACTCAATGTCGGGCGCAATGCCGCGATGATTGATGGAGACGCCCGACGGGGTGTAATAGAGCGACGTTGTCAGCTTGACAGCGCGATCGTCGGACAGAGGGATGATGGTCTGCACCGAGCCCTTGCCGAATGTCGTGCGCCCCATGAGTTTTGCGCGATGCTGATCCTTGAGTGCGCCCGCGACGATCTCCGCCGCCGAGGCCGATCCGCCATTGACCAGCACGACGATGGGCGCCCCATTGAGCGCGTCCCCGGGCGTGGCATCCATTTCGAATTTGGAATCGGGAGTTCGTCCTTTCGCGGTCACGATGACGCCGCTGTCGAGGAAGGCATCGGCCACGGCCACGGCCGCTTCGAGGACTCCGCCCGGGTTATCGCGCAGGTCCAGCACCAGACCTTTGAGCGGCGAGCCATTGTGCTTGCGCAAATCCTTCAGCGCAGCGTTCAAGTCATCGCCCGTTGTTTCGCTGAATTGGGAAATTCGCACATACGCGTACCCGGGCTCGAGCATCTCGCCCTTGACGCTATGCAGATCCACGCGTGAGCGTTTCAGCGTGAACAGCATCGGTTCCGAATGGCCTTCGCGCATGATGCCGATTTTGACCGACGTGCCTTCCGCACCGCGCATGCGCCCGATGGTGTCCGCCAACGTACTGGTATTCACGGGGATGCCGTCGATCGTCACAATGATGTCGCCCGAGCGAATACCCGCCTGCGCCGCCGGCGAGCCGTCAAAGGGCGCGATCACCACGACCTGCTCATCTTCGATGGACAGCTCGATGCCGACACCGGAATAACGGCCCGAGCTGCTGATCTTGACCTCGTCGTATTCGTCGCCGTCGAGATAGGCCGAATAGGGATCCAACGAGGCGACCATGCCGCGAATTGCCGCCTGCAGGAGTTGATGATCGTCGACGGGATTCACGTAATCGTGCTTTACGCGCTCGAGCACCGCAGCCAGCATATGCGCGTCTTGCCACGGAAGATCGGCGCCGGCAGCGGGCCGTTTCTCAGCCAGGACGCCATGTGCCAACCCGAGCGACAGGCCGATGAGGATGCCGACGGCCAGCCATAGGGCGTTGCCAGGTTTGATGCGCATTTGAACCTGAAGCATACGTGCGCGGAGGACTTGCCGCCAGCCGCCGCCGGATAGTGTCAAATTAGATCTTCCGTTTAGGGATTTGTCTTAAGCCAGAGTTTCGGATCGACGGTCTTGCGGCCTTCGCGTATTTCAAAATAAAGCTGCGGCTTGGCCCCCTCGGTATCGCTCAGGGCGGCGATCACATCGCCCGGCGCGACCTTGTCGCCGACAGACTTGTAGAGCACTTCGGCATGGCCATACAAAGTCATATAGCCGCCGCTGTGACCAACGATGATCAGCAATCCCAAGCCCTGCAGCCAATCCGCATAGACGACGCGGCCAAAGAAAGGCGCCCGCACCTTTGCGCCGCGTTCCGTTTCGATCATCACGCCGTTCCAGCGCACGCCGCCCGAATTCTCGCGGGGTGCCTGATAGCGCGCGGCGACACGGCCGAGCACCGGCCAGGGCAATTTGCCGCGCATGTGGTCGAAACTCTGCGACGGGTCGGTCGGAAAATCCTGCATCACGCGGGCAAGATCCGCCATCAGTGATTCGACCGCCTGTTCCTCGCGCTTCAGGTTGCCCAGCTCCTGATTGCCGCTCTCCAGTTTCTTCGTCAGCGCCGCGACGGCCACCGAGCGTTCGGCGCGCGCATGCTGCAAACCCGCAATCTCGCGGGTCGCATCGTCCTGTAGCTTCTGCAATTCCTGCGTTTGCTGCTCGATCTGCGCGACCAATTGTTGCAGCCGCGTTTCGTTGCTCTGAATGGATTTGATTTTCTGGCTGCGCTGCTCGGCAAAGTAGCCGTAATAAGTGAGCGTTCGGCCGAGGCTGGCCGGATTGCTTTGATTGAGCAGCAGCTTGAGCTCTTCCTGACGGCCGATCATGTAGGCGGCGCGTACTTCGCCCGCAAGCGATGCGCGCTCCGATTGCAGCGCGTTGAGATTACGGCTTTCCTCCGCGCGCAGTTCCGTGCGGCGCCGTTCCGCGGCAAGCTGCGCGGCGTGCAATTCCTCAACGCGCTGACGCTTCGCGGCAATGCCTAACTCGGTCTCGCGCACGCGAGCGCTCAAGGAATCGCGCTGCGCCAGCTGCGAACCCATGCGGCCGGTGAGTTCAGCGATTCGCGCGCGCAGCGCCGCAAGCTTCGCTTTCGCCTGTGCCGAATCCGTCGATTCCGTGACCGCTGCAAGGCTGCTTGCGCACAGAATTGCGATAAGGGCCGCGCTCCAAAGGGAATTCAAGCGCCGATTCATAGCCGGGTGGTCATCCTCCGCTAAGCATACAAGCCTTGTGGCCGCTGCTATACTTGCGCGCCCAAAAAGGCCAAATTGTGCGAGACGCATGCAGCGATTGTTAGAGTACCTTAGCCACCATCCCTATCTTGCGGGCGCGACGCTGCTGGCGGCGATCGCGGTGGTGGCCTTCGAGCTTCGAGCACGGATTCATGCCTTCGCGGCCCTGAGCACCATGCAGGCTGTGCGGCTGATGAATCAGGGGGCCCTCGTCATCGATTTGCGCGGCAAGGAACTGTACGACGCCGGGCACATTGTCGATGCGCGCAACGTGCCGGTGGGCGAGCTCGAAACGCAAGCGGATTCCTTGAAAAAGTGGCGCGACAAAAACGTCATTACTTATTGCGACAGCGGCAGCGACGGCGCAAGCGCCGCGCGGGCCTTGATGAAGCTTGGTTTTACCAAGGTGTTCAATCTTCAGGGCGGCCTCAATGCTTGGTCGAAGGACAATTTGCCGCTGACCAAAACGGCGTCAAAGACCAAAAACCCTTCGAAATGACGCAGCCGGTTGTTACCGTTTACGTATCGGACTGGTGTCCGTACTGTCAGCGAGCCAAGAGCTTGCTGCAGCAGAAGCAGGTGATTTTCAGCGAGATCAATGTTGAGGAAGACGAGAAATCGCGCGAGGAAATGATTGCACGCAGCAATCGGCGCACGGTTCCGCAGATTTTTTTCGGCGACAAACATGTCGGCGGGTTTGACGAGCTCGACGCGCTGGATCGCAGCGGCGAGTTGGATCGATTAATTCAGGGGGCAGGATGAACGAGGTTACAGCGGCGGAGCCACAGGCCAATGTCGGCGGCGTCCAGGTGAGTTTGCAAAGCGTGTACTTGAAGGATTGTTCGTACGAGTCGCCGAACGGTCCGCGCCTGCCAAGCAATCAACCCTGGGAACCCAAGTTTCAACTCAATATGAACACCTCCACCGAGGAGCTCTCGCCCGAGGCCCGGGAAGTCTTGCTCACCGTCACGGTGGAAGCAAAGCAGGGCGATACCACGCTTTACCTGGTGGAAGTCAAACAAGCGGGTTTGTTCACCATTAGCGGCGCCTCGATCGAAGATTTGAAGCGCCTGGTCGGCAGCTTCTGCCCGGCCCTGCTGTTTCCCTATGCGCGTGAAGTGATCTCCGATCTCATCGTCAAGGGCGGATTCCCGAATTTCCTCCTGCCGTTGGTCAATTTCGACGCCCTGTTCACGCAGGCGCAGCAAGCTCCGCCGCCCACCTCGGTGAATTAGAGGCTGTATGACCCGGCGTGCGGAACCGATGACCGTCATCGGCGCCGGCTCCTGGGGCACGGCTCTGGCCATTCTGTTGGCGCGCGAAGGTCACGCCACCCAACTGTGGGGCCGGGACGGCGCGCAGCTCGACGCGATGCGCCGAGCGCGTCGCAATATCCGCTATCTGCCGGAGGCGGCATTCCCGGACGAATTGCAGATCGCGGTGGATTTGCCCAAGGCGCTCGAGGCCTCGCACGACGCGCTGATCGCCGTGCCCTCGCATGCTTTCCGGGCGACGTTGGAAAGCATTCGCCCGCACCTGGCGCATCACACCCGCATTGCCTGGGCGACCAAGGGATTCGAGTTGGCGACCGGACTGCTGCCCCACCAGGTTTTTCGCGAGATTTTGGGCGACACTGCCGGCGCCGTATTGTCGGGCCCCACCTTTGCAAAGGAAGTCGGCGCCGGCTTGCCGACCGCCATGACGATCGCATCGGCCGATGAACGCTTCGCCAAAGAGCTGGCGCTGAATCTGTCGGGCCCGAGTTTCCGTGCGTACACCCAGACCGACATCATGGGCGTGGAGGTCGGCGGCGCGGTAAAGAATGTCATCGCCATCGGATCGGGGATTGCCGATGGCATGGGGTACGGTGCCAATACGCGCGTGGCATTGATCACGCGCGGTCTTGCGGAAATGATGCGCCTGGGCGTCAAGCTCGGCGCATTGCGCGAGACTTTTATGGGTCTCGCCGGCCTTGGCGACCTGGTGCTGACCTGTACCGATGACCAATCGCGCAACCGTCGATTCGGCATGGCACTGGGCCGCGGCGAGTCGCCGGCCCGTGCGCAAAGCTCGATTCATCAGGTGGTTGAAGGCGTGACCGCGGCGCGTGCCGTCTACGATGTTGCGCAACGGCTGCAGGTGGACATGCCGATATGCCGCGAAATATACGCAATCATGTACGAGGGCAAGTCTGTCCGCTCGGCGGTGCAGGCGCTCATGGGGCGCGAAGTGCGCTCCGAGGCCGAATAAGGTTGACGATCTCAAAATCCTAAACACTAGATCCTTAACAACTGGGGAGCGCAAATGAAACGAATGGATTTGATTTTGGGCGCGGCGGCGCTCGCGAGCCTGGGTGTCGGCATCTCGGCCTCGGCGCAAAACGCACCCGAGCTGACTTTGACGCGTTTCGATTGCGGCAAGACCACCACACTAACGGATGTCAGCCGATTTTCGGACGTCTCCGCATTCAAGGGTCTGAATGTTGAGCTCACCTTCAGCTGCTACCTGGTCAAGCACGGCAACGACTATCTGATGTGGGACAGCGGGAACCCGGCGGCCACCGGCGGCACTCCGGCGCCCACGGCGCCGAAGACCAGCTTGGTGGAGCAGCTCGCGCAGCTGCACATCAATCCTTCGCAAATCACCTTTGTCGGCATCAGTCACTATCACGGTGATCACATTGGACAAGTGGCTTCCTTTCCCCAGGCAACCTTGCTGATTGGAAAGGGCGATTGGGAAGCGCTCAACCAACCTATGCCCAGTCCCGGGGTCAATCCCGCGAATTTCGCACATTGGATCACCGGCGGCGGCAAGGTAGAGCCGTTGCCGGGAGACAAAGACGTGTTCGGCGACGGCAGCGTCATCATGTTGAACACGCCCGGTCATACTCCGGGACATCACAGCCTGCTGGTCAAGCTCAAGGACAAGGGCAACGTGCTCATCACCGGCGACCTGGCGCACTTTCGCGAGAACTTCGACAGCAACGGCGTACCCACCTTCAACACCAGCCGCGCCGAGACGCTGGCCTCGCTGGATCGCTTCAAGCAGCTGGCGAAGAACCTGAATGCCACCGTGATCATTCAGCACGATGCCCGCGATATAGAGAAATTGCCGGTTTTCCCCGCTTCCGCGAAGTAACCACTGCCATGCTAACCTTTCGACATATGTACAAAACAGCACTTATCGGACTACTGGTCGCTTGTTCATTCACGGTTGGGGCGAAGGATACGGCGTCCGTTGCCGACAGAATTGCCGCGCAAAACGCTCTGTTCGAGGAGCAGTATCAGGCTGACCTCAAGGCTCACCCGGAACGCGCGACCGCCATCGGCGACTACCGCTATAACGACCAGCTGGACGACTTTTCTCCTGGCGCATACGTGCGCCAGAACGAGACCGACCAGAAATTTATTTCGCGGCTCAATGCCATATCGACGGCGGGCTTCGGGGAGCAGGACAAGCTCTCCCATGAAGTCATGAAGCGCTTCTTGGCGCAGCGCATGACGAACTTCGAGTTCAAAGAATACGAGATGCCCGTAAATCACATGGAGGGTCCGCAAACGCGTCTGGCGGATATGCCGCTCGCGGTGCCGCTCGACTCCGTCAAGCACTATGAGGATTACATTGCGCGATTGCACCAGATTCCGCGCGTTTTTACCCAGTCCGAGGAGACTTTGCGCTTAGGGATGAAGGACAAGCTCATGCCGGTGCGCTTTCTATTGGAGAAAGTGCCTGCGCAATGCGATGGCATCATTGCCGCCAATCCCTTTTTGTTGCCGACGAAGAAATATCCCGCCAGCATTTCGGCCGACGATCAGCAGCGCATAACCCGGGCCATCACCGACGCGGTGAACAACGAAGTCATTCCCGCCTATAAGAAATTCGGCGAATTCATCGCGACGCAATACGCGCCTGCGGGCAGAACGACTTTGAGCGTGACGTCATTGCCCGGCGGCAAGGAGCGCTACCTCAACGACATTCGCAGCCGCACCACCATCAGCACCCTGACCCCGGATCAGATTCACGCGATCGGCCTCAAGGAAATCGACCGCATCGAAGGCGAGATGTTGGTTATCGCCCGCAAGGAAGGCTTCAACGACGTGCCGTCTTTCCGCGAATCGTTGAAGACCAATGCCAAGTACATTCCGGCTTCGTCCGAACAGATTCTCGATGATTTCCGCAAGTACATCGCGCAGATGCAGCCGAAACTGCCGCAGTTGTTCGGCTACATTCCCGGCTCGCCGGTGACGGTCGAAGCGATACCGCCGTTCCAAGCGGGTGCCGCCACGCACTATCAAACCGGCACGCCCGACGGCAAGCGTCCCGGCCGCGTCAGCGTTGCTACGTCAAATTTTGCGCACCGTTTGCTCATCGATGATGAAGCCGTTGCCTATCATGAAGGCATTCCGGGACATCACATGCAGCTCTCCGTGCAGCAGCAAATGACCAGCCTGCCGAAGTTTCGCCAGCACTCCGGCAACTCCGGTTATATCGAGGGCTGGGCACTGTATTCCGAGCAATTGGGCAAGGAAGTGGGTTTCTACCAGGATCCGGTGAGCGACTACGGCAGGCTCAGCAGCGAGTTGTTCCGCGCCGTGCGGTTGGTGGTGGACACCGGCCTTCATTCCGAGGGGTGGAGCCGCGATCAGGTGGTCGCATTCTTCCGCAAGTATGAGCCCGTCGATGAACCGACCATCCAATCGGAGACCGACCGCTACATCGCGTGGCCGGCGCAAGCCTTGTCGTACAAGCTGGGCCAGCTTAAGTTTCGCGAATTGCGCGATCGCGCCCAAAAGGAATTGGGACCGAAGTTCGACATTCGCAACTTTCACGACGAGATGCTGAACGGCGGCGTGCTGCCGCTCGACCTATTGGACGCACGCACGAATAGCTGGATCCAAGAGCAGAAAGCGGGAATGAAGTCCGCGGCGAATTGAACGATGGTGCGCCGGGCTGCAGGGTTAAGCGCGTCAGCTCGGAGATGAGAGAACGAATTTATTCCCGTCCGGATCCTTGAAGATCGCAAACTCGCCCCAGGGCTGTTTTTCGGGCGGCTTCTCGAACTCGACGCCGCGAGCCTTGAGCTGCCGATAGGTCGCGCCCACGTCATCACAGGCAAATGAACCGTTAAAAAATGACCCGATGCGGCTCTCGTGGCCATCCGGGGTAAAGAGCACGACGCGCGTCCCCGAATTGCCGATGCGCAACTCGATCCAACGCTGCTTGGCATCGAAGACCTGATCGGTCGACACTTCAAAACCCAATTTCTCGGTATAAAACTTGAGTGCACGATCCTGATCGCCGGTCGGTATGCCGACGAATTTGACTTGAGTAATCATGGCGCTGGCTCTCCCCCCAATAGCATGTGTGACCCTGGTCGATTATCGGATATTTTGCGGGCGCGTAGTAGCGATAATCAGTATAGTAATAAATGATGCAGCACTTCAGTTTGGACAACTACGTGGTCGATGTCCTCATGCCGGATCTGGCCGGCCACGATCGTCGGCCGGCCGCCTTCATCGTTTATCTCTATTTCTTGCGCCATGCAGCAAAAGGCAAGCGGGACACGCTGTCGGTCAGCCTGCAGACCATTGCCACCAAAACGGGGCTGTCCAAATCGACGGTTCAAGCCGCGATTCGGCATTTGCGCCGGCGCAGACTCTTGGACCCGGCGGTACCGGCGACCATTACTGACCCGGTTCGACGGGTGTTGCGGCCGTGGAATCGCTGAGCGGCCGCCCTTTAGGAGGAGGGATATACTAGAAGCAGCCTTGTGAGGTTGCACAAGATGAATCATCTGCTGAAGGCCATGGGCTTTTGGGTATGGGGCCTGGTCGCCATCGGCCTCTCGGTCTCGATGGTTTCCGTAAGCTACCGATTGGTCTCTCTATACCGGACGCACGAAAATCAGGCGCACTCTGTTTCGAGTCCGGCGCTTGACTCACCCCCTTTGACCGGTCTGCCCAGGTCGGAAGAGAAACCGCCGGCCGCAAACATCGACACGCAGGGAATACGGGATGGTCAACCTATGATCAGCCGTGTCGCGGGCAGCGACATCAAGGCGGCGCAAAGAGCCATGCAGAACGGACAATGGTCCGAGGCACTCAAAAATTTGGAAGCCGCGACGGCGAAATCCCCGCTGACCGCTTACGACTCAAAAACCATCGAGGAATTCACAGGCATCGCCTATGTCCGGCTGAACAATCTCAAAGCGGCCCCGACCGCTTACGAGGCGTCGCTTGCAACGGGTGCTTATAGGGCGGAGGAATTGGTCAAGGTGTTCCGTCTGCTGTTCGAACTGGCCACGGCCAACAAGCAGGATGCAAAGGCAATTGAATACGGCGAGCGGGCCGCCACGGCGGGTGCGGCCACTGAAAACGATTTGCTGATCATGAGCCAGCTGTATTACCAGCAGAAGGACTGCAAGAACTCCGGCGTGTGGGGCGACAAGGCCATCGCGGCTTTCAAGGAGACCGGCCAAGCACCGAAGGAAGTTCTCTACCAGCTCAAACTGCAATGCGCCAGCGACGCCAACGACACGATCGGCATGAAAGCGGCGCTCTATGATCTGATTCGGCTCACCAACAAGACTTCCTATTGGAATAACCTGATTCGCCTGGAGCGACAGGATGAGCGCGACGATCACAGTACGATGATGATCTATCGGGTCATGTTCGACACCCATTCCATGAATGCGGATACGGACTATATTGAAATGGCGCAATTGCTCGGCGACGCGGGTCTGCCGGGCGAGGCACAAGTGGTTCTCGAGAAAGCGATGAGTTCGGGCGTACTGAAGGATGAGCACAAGGAACGCACCACCCGCCTGTTGGACGCCTTTAAGACACGCGCGGACGCCGACAGGAAGGATTTGCCCGTACTCGATGCCGAGGCCGGCAAGAATCCGACCGGCCAGCTCGATGTGAAGCTCGGCGAGGTTTATTTTGGCGCCGGCGACTACCAGAACGCGGCAGCCGCGATTGGCCGGGGAATCAGCAAAGGCCAGATCCGGCAGTTGGATGAAGCGTATGTGTCGCTGGGACGATCCCTGGCCGCGGAAAAGAACACCGTAGGCGCGAGGCAAACCCTCGCTCGATTGCAGTCGCTGCCGACCATCAGCCCCCGCGTACTGAAGTTGTGGAATTTATACGCGGACCTGCTCCCTTAAGAGGGCATCAGAGCCGCTCTAGCTCGAATCCGTCGTCCAGCCACCCGGTGATTCCGCCTGCCATCACCTTAACCGCGAATCCTAAACGGGCGAGCCTGAGTGCAGCGTGCGCGGCGCCGTTGCAGTGCGGCCCCGCACAGTAGGTCACGAAAAGCGTCGACGTCGGATACTCGCTCATTTTGGATGCGATGATTTTCGCATGCGGCAGATTCACCGCACCCGGTATGTGGCTCTTCGCGAATAGTGCCGGGCTTCGAACATCGAGCAAAACGAACCCGGGAGCGCCGCTGCTCAGGGCATCGTGCGTGTCCCAACAATCCGTTTCAAAAGTAAATTGAGCTTCGAAATGGGCTGCAGCCTGCTTAGGGTGGGCGGCAGGTATGTGCGTGACGGCGTTTGGCATCGGCGCTCCGTGATTTGAAACAATGACGCGGCCATTGTTGCCGCGCGAGGGATCGCGCACAATTGGCAGGATTGCCATTATTAGATCAAATGATGCCAAAGCGCCGAACCGCTCGCGGAGCCCCCAACCCTCTCGTCGCCGCCGTGGTCTACGATGGCCTGTGCGCCTTCGAGTTTTCCTGCGCGGCTGAGGTGTTCGGTCTGTCGAGACCGGAACTGGGCCCCGACTGGTATCGCTTCGAAACCTGTTCCGCGAAGGGACGCAGTGTCCGATCGCAGTACGGCATGCAGATGCAGGCACAAAACGGGCTGGAGCGGTTGCTCGCCGCAGGCACCATCGTGATCCCCGGGTGGGAAGGCATCGACGCGCCGGTGCCGCAGGCGCTGCTCGATGTTCTGCGCCGGGCGCATGCGCGCGGGGCGCGCTTGCTGTCCATTTGCTCGGGTGCTTTCGTGCTTGCGGCCACTGGCTTGCTCGATGGCAGGCGCGCGACCACTCATTGGCGCTATGCCGAGGCCCTGCATCGCCGCTATCCAAAGGTTCGCGTCGATCCCAATGTGTTGTATGTGGATGAAGGCGCCATCCTCACTTCCGCCGGCAGCGCCGCGGGACTCGATCTCTGCCTGCACCTGGTGCGGCGTGATTATGGTTCAAAGATTGCGAATCAGGTGGCGCGCCGGCTGGTCATTCCCCCGCACCGCGAAGGGGGCCAAGCGCAATTCCTGGAGCGGCCCGTCGAGGATCGTGCTCGCGGCGTTGAACAGCACGGGTCTGTTTCGGTGCTGCTCGATAGAATCCGGAAGCGGCCCCGCGAGCGCTGGCGCATCGCCGAGCTGGCGCGCCTCGCGGCCATGAGCGAGCGCACCTTCATGCGCCGGTTTCACGCAGCAACCGGATTGAGCCCGGCGGATTGGGTTACCCGTGCTCGGGTCGATACCGCGCGTGAGCTGCTCGAAAGCACATCTCTATCCATCGATCAGATCGCGGAACGCTGCGGCCTCGGCACGCCCACCACGCTGCGGCACCACTTTCGCAAGAAAGTCGGGGTGAGTCCCGCGCAATACCGAAAAAGATTTTCCTAGTTGTGATAGATGATATTTACTCTCGGCTATTGCAAATACAAACGACAAGAACGCAAGGGGGACGATAAATGAGCAGCCCTGCTACGCCCGCACCGCTCGCCGCCGCGCCACGCGCCGAACTGACGCTGCGCGGCCTGGTTCTCGGCGTGGTCATCACCGTGGTGTTCACGGCAGCCAACGTTTACTTCGGGCTCAAGGCGGGCCTCACCTTCGCCACCTCCATCCCGGCCGCGGTCATTTCCATGGCACTGCTACGCGGCCTCAAGGGCATGACCGTCCAGGAGAACAACATCGTGCAGACCGTCGCCTCGGCGGCCGGCACCCTGTCCTCGGTCATCTTCGTACTGCCCGGCATGGTGATAATCGGCTGGTGGACCGGTTTTCCGTACTGGGTTTCCTGCGCGATCTGCGCCCTGGGCGGAATCCTCGGCGTGATGTATTCGATCCCGCTGCGGCGCGCGCTGGTCACGCAGTCCGATCTGCCCTACCCGGAAGGCGTCGCCTGCGCCGAGGTGCTGAAAGTAGGCGGCGGCGAGCACGCCAATGCCGCGGCGGTCGAGGACAGCCGCGCCGGCTTGGCGGCCGTGGTCTGGGGGGCGATCGTGTCGGCGGCCTTTGCCTGCATCGTGGCCACGCGCATCTTCGGCAGCGACGTGGCGCGGTACTTTCGCGTCGGCGGTGATCGGGGCGGCGTGACCGGCTTCGATTTCTTGCTGTCCTTCGCGCTATTCGCCGTCGGTCACCTGGTCGGTTTGTGGGTCGGCATCGCGATGTTCGTCGGTGCGCTGATCGGCTGGGCTTGGGGCGTACCGCACTTCTCGGCGCTCGCGGCCAGCACTGAGACCATGGCGCAGTTGGCCCAGCACACCTGGAGCCATCAAGTGCGCTTCGTCGGCGCCGGCACCATCGGGGTGGCGGCGGTGTGGACGCTGGCGAAGCTTATAAAACCGGTGATCGCCGGGCTGCGCTCTGCCATTGCGGCCTCGCAGGCGCGCGCCGCCGGGAACGCCGCTCTGTTGCCGCGCACCGAGCAGGACATCCCCATCGGCTATGTCGCCGCAGTCTCGTTGGCGTGCATGGTGCCGATCGGCGCGCTGATTGCCAACTTCTCCGCCGGCAGCGGCCTCGGCGACCATATGTTTTTCATGGTGATCAGCGCGCTGGTTTACATCGCCCTGATGAGCTTCTTCGTTTCCGCGGTCTGCGGCTACATGGCCGGGCTCATCGGCTCCTCGAACAGTCCGCTGTCGGGCATCGGCATCCTGGTGGTGATCGGGGCAGCACTGCTTCTGGTGCCCGGTATCCGCTCCGGCCTGCCCGCGAGCAGCGGTACCGCGCTGGTGGCCTACGCCCTGTTCGTCACGGCGGTGGTGTTCACGGTCGCTGCCATCGCCAATAATAACCTGCAGGATCTTAAGACCGGCCAGCTCGTCGATGCCACGCCGTGGAAGCAGCAGGTGGCGCTGGTCATTGGAGTCATAGCCGGCGCCGCGATCATTCCGCCGATCCTCGATCTGCTCAACCATGCCTACGGTTTCGCCGGCGCTCCCGGCCCGCACCACGAGCACCCACTGCCGGCGCCGCAGGCCGGCCTGATCTCGGCGCTGGCGCAGGGCGTGATCCAGCACAACGTCGACTGGAGCCTGATCCGGATCGGTGCGTTCGTCGGCGTGCTGGTGATCGCCGCCGACGAAACCCTGCGCCGCGTTACGCCCTCGGCGCACCTCTCGCCGCTCGCCGTGGGCTTAGGGATATACCTGCCGACGCAGAGCACCCTGATGGTCGTGGTCGGGGCGATCGTGGGCTGGTACTTCGATCGCCGTGCACAGCGCGCCTCGAAGCCCGAAGCCACCAAGCAGCTCGGTGTGCTGCTGGCCTCGGGCATGATCGTCGGCGAGGGTCTGGTGGGCGTGATCATCGCGGCCTTCGTCGCCTTCTCGGGCAAGGATTTTCCGCTGGCCCTGGTTGGCGATGAATTTGCCGATAACGCTGCCGTTTGGATCGGAAGCGGCGTGTTCGCGCTGACGGTGTTTCTCTTGTATCGCTGGGCAGCGCGGATGCGGCCTTAGGAGCTTGCCGGCGTTCCTTGGAGTTGCCCGGCAAAGCCGATCTGGCGCCATGCCTCGAATACGACGAGCGCCACTGCATTGGATAAATTGATGCTGCGATTCTGCGCGCGCATGGGAATGAATAGACAATTCTCAGGTCCCGCCAAGTCCTTCATGGGTTGCGGCAAGCCGCGGGTCTCGGGCCCGAACAGGAACACGTCCCCGGCGAGATACTGGACCTCGCTGTAGCGCCGCCGTCCGCCCGTCTCGATCACGAACAGCCGCGAGCCTCGCAGCTCATTGAGGCAGGCGTCGAGGCTCGAATGAATTTTTACGTCCGCCAGGTCGTGATAGTCGAGTCCGGAGCGCCTAAGGCTCTTGTCATCGAGACGAAACCCCAGGGGCTTGATCAGGTGCAGCGTCGCTCCGGTGTTCGCGCACAGACGGATGGAATTGCCCGTATTCCCCGGAATCTCAGGTTCGAACAGCACGACATGGAACACCTGTTAGTTCTCGAGTGCGGCCCGGTGTCTGTCCAGGAGTACCAGCTGCGCCGGGTATGCAAACTCCAGCCCTAAGCGCCGCAGTTCGTCGATGATGCGAAAGTTGACGGCCTGCTGCAGATCGAACATTGGATTCGTGGCCGGCTGCTGCACGAAATACGACAGCTCGAATTGAAACGAACTCTCGCCGAGGGTCTTCAAATGGCAGCGCTCGAATCGAGCCTGCGAGTGCTCGCGAACGATATTTTCGAGCAATGCCGGCAGGGCCTTCAGCTTGTCGGTAGGGGTGTCGAACCCAACGCGAATCGTCGCCAGTATCCGCAGCTGCGACAAGCGGCCGAAATTGCGCACCCGGCTCTTCAAGATATCGGCATTCGACAGGATGATTTGCTCGCCGCTTTCGCTGCGCAAGCGCGTCGTCTTGATGCCGATGTGTTCGACTTTGCCGACGAAGGTGTCGATGGTCAGGTTGTCGCCGATCACAAAGGGCTTGTCCAGCGCGATCGACAGCGAGGCAAATAGATCGCCGAGAACATTTTGCAGGGCGAGCGCGACGGCAACGCCGCCGACGCCCAGGCCCGCGAGCAGCGCGGTGATGTTGACGCCGAGATTGCTCAAGGCGACCAGGATCAACAGCGACCAGATCAACATCCGCGCGACAAAGCTGACGATGTCGAGGGAGCCGGAAAAGACACGGTCCGCGCCGCGCTCGCGCTCCTTCATTTCCAGATAGAAGCGCACGCTGCGTCCTGCCCACAGCCCGATCTGGATCAAAATGAGGACCATCACGGTGTGCGAGACGACCCGCTGGACCCTCTCGGGTAGAGCGATGCTCCCTTGCGCGGCATCGAGCGCCACGGCGAAAAAGAGAATTTGCTTGGTATTGCCGATCAAGTAACCAATGAGCCGGATCAGCGTGGGGTTCTTGGTGCTGGAGTATTTCTTGTAGCGCGAGGCGATCAAGTCTCGCAGTATCCAAAGGGAAGCCCAGACGACCGCGCCCACGATACCGGCGATCAACCACTCCGTAGGCGGGATGCCGAGGAGCAGCGCCTGCGCGCTACCGAGTTTCTTGGAGAGAAATTCGCCCATGCGCGAATTATAAGCCGGGGCGCGGGCGAAACCCGTCTCGTACCTCAGCGCTGTGAATTTGAGCGGGCCCGTATGGGCTAGGCCTTTCAGGCTCGACGCTCAATCTCACGGTGCTGGAGGGCCGAGTCTCGTCTCGCGACCATCGGTCGGGTGGCCGCATACGCACTCGTAGCGGGGTCGGTCAACACACGCTCGCAGCGTCGGCATGTGATATTGAGCGGCTGGAACTCTCGTCAGGAAGGGTAAGAAGAATCAAGGCACTGTTGCCTTCGTGCCTTGATTCTTCTTACCCTCCCTGACTAGCTGACGTCTTCCATGCCGAGCTCTTTCATCTTGCGCGTCAGCGTGTTGCGGCCCCAACC
>Ga0210402_10002612_pt1 | contig 17425 bp, 7 predicted proteins | sample IncBWC7MmetaG_FD_161055 | JGI IMG/M metagenome (GOLD analysis project Ga0210402, IMG submission 161055) | Forest soil microbial communities from Barre Woods Harvard Forest LTER site, Petersham, Massachusetts, United States - Inc-BW-C-7-M | ecosystem: Environmental > Terrestrial > Soil >... | reverse complement strand
GGTGATGGCCTCAGGGATGCGCGACTTGTACAAGTAAAGTTCACCCAGCAGGAAGTGAGCCAGTGGAAGTTTGGGATCGAGTGCGACTGCCTTTTGGGCATATTCTTCCGCGATCGGATCGAATTCTTGGCGCAAAAGCATTCGCGCGGTAAACAAATAGCTGGCGGCGGAGTCTGCCGGTACGTCAAACATCCGCGCGAAGGCATTGCGAGCTTGCGGATAGTTCTTCGCCTGGATATAACAGACTCCCAAAATGTACGCTGCATCTACGTTGGCGAAGGAATACCAGGTCTGAACCTTTTCGAGGAAGGGGATGGCTTCGTTTGGACGTCCAGCCAGATAATAGGAGAGACCCAGCAATTGCACGGCTTCGCTGTCTTTTGGATTTTCCTCGACCGCCTGTTTCAAATACCCCGTGGCCTTCAGATACTCACCCTTTTTGTAGTAAGCCGCTCCCAGTTCGTGAGACAACCCAGCCAGCTTTGGATTCTGCGTGGCAAGGGCTTGCAGTTGGGAAAGCGCTTCATCGTACTTCCCCTCTTGCATTAACTTGCGTGCTGCATCGAAAGCGGAGGAAGATGGAGTCTCCGGCGAAGGAAGTTGCGCCTCTTTCGATGCATGCGCCGGTGCTGCAGGCTCGGACTGTGCGAGGGTCGGATAACTGCTGCTCAGCAAAATCATTAACAGAAGAATCGCGACGCGGATGAGTGCTAACAACACGACCTCCAGAAAAACGCACGCATCAAAAACCACCAGGCGGCAAGTGAGATCGCACTTGGCTGCCGGCTACCATTGCTTTCTCACGGTATTGAAGGAAAGCAGCATAACACGTAACCTATCCTCACTGTGTTCTTGCGATTCGCCGGAAAGCGCGGCCGCGCTGGACTCTGCCTGGTTCTCATCGCACTGCAAGTGAGCGCGTTTCCCTGGCTGTCACGGGCGCAGACGACAGCGGCCTCCGCCGCCTCGGCCGCATATCAACGGGGCCAGGCCGCCATGCAAGAGGGCGATGCCGCGGGCGCACGCGCCGCTTTTGAACAATCCATCAAAATCGATCCCCACAACGCAGACGCGCTGAATGCCCTCGGACAATTAATGCTTCTACAGGGTGATTTCGACGGCGCGATCAAACAGTTCCGTACAGTCACGCGGCTCAGACCTGGGCTGGCAATCGGGCATGCCTACCTGGCTGAAGCACTCTCGACCAAGGGATTGCAGGAGGAGGCGGCCCAGGAGCTACGCGTGGCGGTGCGCCTGGCCCCCGACCAAGCCGACGCGCATCGTGCCTTGGCGCGTGTGCTCAGTCAGCAACAGAAAACAGATGACGCTATTTCGGAGATGAAAAAAGCGGTGGCGTTGCAACCCGCACGCGCGGAGTTGCACGATGACCTCGGCGTGTTGCTGGCTCAACAACTGCAAATGCAGGATGCCGAAAAAGAGTTCCGCGCAGCGCTGAAGGTAGATCAAAGGTACGAGCCCGCGCAGCTTCATCTGGGAGTGGCGCTTTTAAATCGAGGCGAGCGCGACGAGGCTCTGTTGTTTCTGCAGCAAGCCGTTCAGCTGAATCCCAAAGACGGGACTGCGCAGTATTACCTGGGGACCGCACTCGAAGCAAAAGGCGACACCGACGCAGCACTGCGAGCGTACGAACAAGCGGCAGAACTAACTCCGAATGTGGCTGCGGTTCAAACCCGGCTGGGATTGTTGCTCCAGCGTTCAGGCGATCCCGAGAAGGCCGCGACTGCATTCGCGAAGGTGATTGAGTTAACTCCGAATGACCCCGAGGCACACAACAACCTGGGTCTTGCCCTCATGCAATACGGGCAGGGCGACGCCGCAATCAAGGAATTCCAGACGGCATTGAGACTGCATCCCGACGACGCTGGAATTCGAGGAAATCTTGCGCTCGCGTACTTGCAAAAGTCCGATTTTGACGCGGCAGCACGGGAACTGCGCGAAGCATTGAAAATTTCACCCGAGAAGGCTCACCTCCACTACGACTTGGCCGTGGCACTAAAGTTCAAGGACGACTTGGCCGGGGCGGTTACGGAATTAAAGGAGGCGATCCGCCTCGACCCGGAGTTGGCAGATGCCTACTACACCTACGGAGTCACATTGTGGCAAACCGGTGATTTCCCAGCCGCGGTTGAGCAGTTGCAAGGCGCTATCCGAGTGAAGCCGGACTACGCTGAGGCTTTCTACACCTTGGGCACCGTTCTTAAGCAAATGGACAAACTGCCGGAAGCAGCCAACGCACTTCGGGAAGCGATACGCCTGCAGCCTGACTTTGCGGGAGCGCATACCACCTTGGCTGCGGTGCTGCGGCAACTCGGCGATAGTCAAGGGGCGGTCGCTGAAAGCAAGACCGGTGCCGAGATCAGCCAGCAAAAAACCAGCCTTCAGGCCGCTACCTTCACGACTAACTCTGGGCGACGCCTGCTTGAGGCGGGAGATTTGGACGGCGCCATCTCCCAATTTCGTTCTGCGATCAATTCCCAGCCGACTTATGCTCCGGCCCATTACCAGCTTGGCTTGGCCCTGCAGAGAAAAGGAGACAAAGCGGAGGCGGCCACAGAGTTCCAGAAAGCGGGAGAGTTGGATCCCCGGATCAAGTCGCCATCACAGTAAGGAATCTATGACGTGGTCTTGCGTAATGCAACTAACTCCATCGCTACTGGCACGCCTCGCGTGACCTTCACTCGTAAGACAGCTTCAAAAGGCTTCATTTCGGCGGTCTTCGAAACGCCAAGCCGTTGCAACAAATCCTCCAATGATTGCAGCCCGCAAATGTATTCGACCGCAGCCTGCGTGCCGATGGTGGTTGTACCCGCCAGGATCATGACCGACTGCGTCGGGTTCCGTTCTCGCACCCGCGCGATGACGGAGTACTCTTCAGTCAGGGGTAGTTTGGCAGGGCTCGCCAGAAACGCATCGGGCTCGCCGGCTTGCGGATGTACGTTCACGATTGCCAAGTCGCCCTTGCGCGGACCCGATGTTAACCTTTGAAAAACGAATTCCTGGGTGCTCGGAATTTCCCTCAGCGTGAGATTCTCCGCCGGCGAGCCCAGGAAAATTAAATTGTTGTTCTTCGCATCATCGAGCGAGAGCAAACTTCCACGCTTCACCAGGATCGGTCGGCCAAGCAAAGCAAACACGTGATCGAGGTCGTGGACCGCGAGCACTTCACCGACGCCGGTGTAGTGATCGAGAATCAACTCCCGCGAATCGCGAACCGGATCAAAGTAGCGCATTCCAGTCTCCGGCCGACCGACGAAAGCGCCATTGCTAAAGATCACCCACGGCTCTTCGGGTCCGGAGATGAAACTCGCCCAGAACGTTCGAAACGCGGCGGGCACCGGCTGGGTGGAAGTGGTCTCGATCGCTTCTGCAGTGGTTCGACCTGCGAGCCTGGTTCCGATCACGATCACAGTGACAGCAGCTGCCAACAGAATGACCAGTACGATGACGGCAACCGCCCAATTGCGAGAAGCACGCGAATTCGCCGCTTCTTGGTCTCTGCTGATCTGGGGCGCGACAGGGAAGCCTTTGTGTACGGCAGATGTTCGATGGTGAAACCATAGAACATATCCTCCCTTAGGCAAGTCCACCAGGATCGGGTCTTCCGCGCCTTCGGAGCCGTAATACTCAGCCAATTTGAGACGAAGGCGTCCGGCCTGCACCCGGATGGTCGAATCCAATTGGGGGTCGAAGTCGGCTGGGCGATGAAAGACCCGAGTCGCGATCTCGTATTCCTTCAGGGGCACCCCGGGATTAGTTAGCGCGTGAGTCGCGAGATAACGAAGAAGCTTACAGAGGGATTCGGAGCCGTGGAGAATATGGCTATTCACTAACCTGTCAATCTGCTCCAGGTATTGGTCCCTTTCCGCCAAATGGACCCTTGTTACAGCCATGTCACATAAGCGTAACAAGGGTGTCTATGTGCCTGCAAGTCTGGAATTTACACGGCCTGTCACGGTATCAAACCTCTTGAAACTTCTTTGGCATGCGTAAGTAATGGTTTTGTATTACGGCGCAAATCTCGAAGGTTCGTAGGGCTGTGCCTTTGGAGGGGAGGCCGCTCTACGCACCGAGTTCATGGAAATGACACGAGCGCTGGTCTTTTCGGCCGGCGTCTCTCGCAGAGTGCAATTGAGGTAAGCGTAACAATTCGGAATCAGGAATGCCAGCGCCGGGAGTAATGCAATGAGAAAGTCTTCCGTTTCGGGTCTTGTGGCAGCGGTTCTTCTCGCTCTGTGCGTTCCGTCTGCATCAGGGCAAGCCGTCTTCGGCAGTATCTTCGGCAGCGTGACTGACCCGTCGGGTGCTGCTGTCCCGAATGCCAAGGTTACGGTTAGCAACGTCCGCAAGGGCACGACTGACGAAGCTACCACAAATGAGAGTGGCAACTACTCGGTCACCCACTTGATTCCAGACACCTACAACGTTCGAATCGAGAGTCCCGGCTTCAAAGTGGTTGAGCAGCAGGACGTCACAGTTTCCGCTGACGCCGCAGCCCGGGTCGACGGACAGTTCCAGGTTGGCTCCACTAGCGAATCGGTCGAAGTAACCGGTGAAGCTCCTCAACTCAAAACCGATCGGGCTGACGTTGCCATTGAGTTTAATCAGAAGTACGTCGAAGACCTGCCGATCATGAACCGTAATTTCACGAGCTTCGAGTTGCTGTCGCCTGGAACCCAGAAGATGGTCGGCTGGAGCCATGCCGCGACGGAAAATCCCCAAGGCAGCCAGCAGATTTTCGTGAACGGTCAGCATTTTAGTGGTACGGCGTTCGAGTTGGATGGCACTGACAATCAGGATCCAATCTTAGGCATAATCGTGGTCAACCCCAACTTGGACGCTATTCAAGAGGCGAAAGTGTCGTTGCAGAACTACGACGCCGAATTTGGCAAGGCGGTCGCCGGCGTTGTGACCGTGCAAACGAAGTCGGGGAGCAATGAGTTCCACGGCGACGGCTTCTGGTTCCGCCGCACCGATGCCACCGCAGCCCGCGATCCCTTCACCCAATTCGCTCCCAATCCGCTCACCGGAAAGTTTATTCCGTCTGATAAATGGCAAGAGTTCGGCGGTACGATTGGCGGCCCGATCATCAAGAACAAATTATTTTTCTTCGGGGACTATCAAGGCACGCGCGAAACGAGCGGCGCCACGAATCTGTTGACAGTACCAACGACAGAGATGGCAAAGTCGTGCAATCCCGCAACCAACGGCGCCAGTGCTACTCCGGGTTTCTGCGACCTGAGTCAATATCTGACCGCAGGATTGCAGGGTGGAGGGCAGGCCTACGACCCGACAACAGGCGACCCCGCTACCCAAAAAGGGCGCACCGCATACACCAACAACCAGATACCGATAAAGCAGATTTCTCCCCAATCCGCAGCCGTGCTGGCGCTCTTCCCGGCACCCACGAACAGCAGTGTGTTCAACAACTATGTAGCGTCAGGGTCCGGATCTTTCAGTCAGAACAGCTTTGATACGCGAATTGACTACAATGCGTCGCCCACGGTACAGGTCTTCGGGCGGTTCAGCCTTGACTACTTCAACATTTCCGGACAAGGGTCGTACGGCGCGTTGGAAGGCGTCGGCTTCGGTCCAGGCGGGCTGGCGGGCAGTTCGATCACGCATAACTACAGTTTGGCGTCAGGCGTAACCAAGACAATCAGCTCAACACTGCTCGCCGATTTCCGCTTCGGATATTTCAAGTATAACCCGCAGACTTCAAAGCCAGACGCTGGAACCACTCCTATGACTGGTTTCGGCATTCCCAATGCGAACCTGACCGGGTCCCAAGCTGCTGTGACGTCAGGCCTCGGGGGATTCCTCCTCAACCAAACGCCGTCGAACAATTCGGCCAATAATGGCATCAACGGCACTCCCACCGTCAGTTGGGGCGATGGGCTGGGTGTGGGCCGCTGCAATTGCCCGCTGACGGAGAGCGAGCAGCAGTTTCAGTGGGTCACCAACTGGACAAAGATACACGGCAACCATCAATTCAAGTTTGGCGCCGATGTTCGCTATGCCATGAACCTCCGAGTACCGAGCGACGCGGGCCGCACTGGCGATTATACGTTCGACTACCGGACTACCTCGGACGCGGCCCTCGGCGGGGGTCTCGATTGGGCAACATTCATGCTGGGCGACGTCACGCAGATGAGCCGATACGTGAGCACTAGCCTCACTGCGGCAGAGCGACAGTGGCGCATGTTTTATTACGGCCAAGATACGTGGCGCATCTCGCCTAAGCTGACCCTCAACTACGGTTTGCGCTGGGAGGTTTATTTTCCCGAGTATGTGAACGCGAGGGGCAACGGCGGATTTGCCAACATTGTCCAAGGAATTGACCGAGTTGCGGGTTATGGACCGTACGGTCTCAACGGCAACATCGCCAACGACTGGCATTATTTCGCGCCACGCGTCGGCTTCGCTTATCAATTGCGGGAAAAAACAGTCCTCCGTATGGGATACGGCCGCAGCTATGACATGGGCGTCTTCGGCTCCAACTTTGGGCACACGGCTACCCAAGCCCTGCCCGTGCTGGCGGCTCAACTAGCTGTGGGTCCTGCCCAAACCGTCCCCGCGTTCACCTTGGCGCAGGGGCCACCAGTTTTCGTTTTCCCAGCCATCCCGGCAAACGGAGCGTTCCCCGTGGCAGGGCCGAACTGTTACCAAAACCCCCTCATTGTTGGAGGCCAAAACACTCAACTCTGCGTGCAGCCGCACATGCGTCCGACTTTCCAACGGCTTCCCGAACTGGATGCCTGGAACGCTACCATTCAACATCAGCTTACAAACACGATGACGCTGGAGGTCGCCTATATCGGTAACAAAGGCACTCACGTGTTTCCTGGCGACGGGCCGACTTACAACGTCAACCAACCTTCAGTAGTCGGCTTCAAAGCTGGTGTTCCCCAAGCGCAACGTCGACCGTTCTACGACGCATTCACCTACTCGGGCTACGCCGATCCAACCAACACCACTGGCTCCGCACCCGGTGTTTTGCAATGTTGCTCCACCGATCAGGGCAACTACCTGGGCAGCGACTCCAGCAGTAACTACAACGCCTTGCAAATCAAAGTGGAGAAGCGGTTTTCTCACGGCCTGCAATTTCTTTCTCACTACACGTTTGCTCATGCATACAAGTATGACAACAACTACTATGTGGATTCGCCGGGACTTGCCTATGGCCCCGATGACCAAGTCCGCAACCAGGTCTGGGTAAACAACGTGGTCTATGCGCTCCCATTCGGTCGAGGGCAGCCCTTCGGAGGGGGAGCGGGACGGGCCGAGAACTTGATCATCGGAGGCTGGCAGATTAGCGGGACTACGACTTGGGGCAGCGGTTTGCCTTGGACCCCCAGCTTCAACGAATGCGGAACCGAGGAGGACGTAGGACTTTGTCGCCCCAATAAGGGGCCCGGATCCTTTCACACTGGAGCGGGATCGTTTAACCCTGTGACTCACGTAGTGCCATTCTTTACCCCTGTGCCCAATATCACCACCACCATCGGTGGTCCTTTCGGGGATCCAGGAATAGGTAATCTGGGTAACATCGGTGTCTTCAGCTATCGCGGGCCGCGGGTCTTTTACGCCGATGCATCTCTCTTGAAGAACTTCGGGGTTACGGAACGGGTGACGATCCAATTCCGCATGGATGCCTTCAACGTGTTCAATCACCCTGTTCTGGGCTTCAATAACAACCAGGGCGGCAGTGGTCAATGTATCGACTGCCCCGGCAACGGAAACATCACTGACATCGAGCACGATGCGTCGCCGGGTTCAGCCACTGGCATGCGGCAGCTCGAGTTCGCTTTGAAGTTAATATTCTGAGCGATCTGCGGAGTCTCTGAAGGAAGGAGCCCTCCGGGGCTCCTTCTGTTATTTCGATGTTCAGGTTGCAGCTCTGGGGAGCGTCAGCTTGACCCGCGCGGGCCTGTCCCCTACGATGCGAAGAGGCCATGCTCTCCGCTTGCGCAAACCTTCCTCATTTCAGCGCCCCGCTACAATGTTTGTCTGGATGGCGACTCTGCTGGCTGTAGTCTCCCCGGCCCAGCTATCCACACCGCCGCCAGCGCCGGGCAAGCCTGTGGCTAACTTCTCCGACCTGGCTGAAAAGGCCGGCCTCACCATGAGGAATGTCTTTGGCGGCATGCAAACCAAGAAGTACATAATCGAGACTACCGGCACGGGCGTCGCAATCTTTGATTACGACAACGACGGATGGCCCGACATCTTCTTCGTCAATGGAACAACTCTCGAAGGATTTCCAACTGGAAAAGCTCCCAGCAACCGTCTTTACCGCAACAATCACGACGGAACCTTCAGTGATGTAACCGCGCAGGCAGGCCTGACGGCTACAGGCTGGGGCCAGGGAGTCTGTGTGGGCGATTACGACAACGACGGATGGGAAGACCTCTACGTCACCGCATACGGCAAGAACCGCCTGTATCACAACCAGCAGGGAGTGTTCACAGAGATCGCAGAAAAGGCCGGCGTTGCGGGATCGGGCAAGGCTTGGGGCTCAGGCTGCGCCTTTGTCGATTACGACCGTGACGGGCTTCTCGACTTGATCGTGGCGAACTATGTTGATCTCGATCTTTCCACCACACCCGCTCCCGGAGAGCGAACGTCCTGTATTTGGAAAGGGACGCCGGTGATGTGCGGGCCGCGGGGGCTGCCCGGCGCGAAAAACATTCTCTACCACAATCGCGGCAACGGCGTGTTCGAGGACGTCACCACCAAAGCGCACATCGACCAGACGAATGGCCGCTATGCCTTCAGCGTTTCCACCCTCGACTACGATGACGACGGATGGCCTGACATTTACGTGGCCTGCGACAGCACTCCGAGCATCCTGTACCACAACAATCGCGACGGCACATTTACCGACGTGGCGGTTACCGCCGGCGCCGCCTTCAACGAAGACGGCCGCGAGCAGGCAGGCATGGGCACGACCGTGGGCGATTATAACGGCGATGGCCGGCTGGACATCTTCAAGACCAACTTCTCCGACGACACCTCGACCTTGTACCGCAACGATGGTGACGGCACGTTCACCGACGCGACCTTCGGTGCCGGTCTGGGATTACACACCAAGTATCTGGGTTGGGGCACGATGTTCTTCGACTTTGATAACGATGGCTGGCCCGACCTGATTCTGGCCAACGGACACGTCTATCCCGAGGTAGACAAATATCACCTGGGTAGCAGTTACGAAGAGCCTCGAATCCTCTATCACAACAATGGCAACGGCACGTTCACCGATATCTCAGAGTCGGCTGGTGCAGGCATTACAACCGCTTCGTCTTCCCGAGGCCTTGCCGTGGGCGATCTCTCGAACGATGGCCGCATTTCCGTAGTCGTCAGCAACATGAACGCGCAACCCAGCCTGCTGGTAAATCAGGTCCGCTATCCAAACCACTGGATCGCATTCAAGACGGTAGGAACCACGTCCAACCGCGATGGAATTGGCGCGCGGATCACGGTCCACGAAGGCAAGCGAATCCTGGTCGACGAAGTCCGCAGCGGATCGAGTTACATCTCGAACAACGACATGCGCGTGCACTTCGGTCTAGGCGCTGCCAAAACAATCGATTCGGTCACAGTCCGTTGGCCCAATGGACGGCTGGAAACTTTCGAAGATATGCCAGTGGACGCCATCCATACCTTGAAAGAAGGCTCTGGAACCACTATAGGATCTGATCCGAAGAAGCGATGATGAACGAACATATTGCGGTTTATCATCAGCTATCGCTCTTAGCCCGGGAATGCACGCCGACGTTATCTATGTCTCCGTTCGGTCCATCAAGCGACCGACGATATTTAAGCGGTTTTCTAGTGGCTTTCCCTTAGACCCGTCGAATTGCGTTGTTCGCACAATCCCTTCCCCCTCCTTCACATAGACCAAATGATTGGCCTTGACGTCCTTCATCGTATCCACTTGTCCGCTAGGCCAGCGAATTTCAAGCAAATCTACCTTGTCAGCTTTGCCCAGGCCAAAATGGATTCGCAGATCGTTCTGCGAAATGTAACTGCCGCCGCTGCGCACTTCATCGATCTGCTGATGCGGTTTGGTCTCATCCGGCGGGTGCGTGACGCACTTCACACGCGCCCCGATGCCGCTGCGGTTCGATTTGGTTCCGATCGTCCGGACCTTGATCCAGTTGTGGTTTAGACGAGAATCGCAGCGCAAGAGCTGCGGCGGTCCGTTGATTGTATTGACCACGACATCGATATCGCCATCGTTATCGAAGTCGCCGAACGCACACCCGCGCGAGGCGTTGGGCGTCGAAATGCCGGCCCCGGCATTCAGCGATACATCCTCAAAATGGCCGTTGCGCTGATTGCGATACAGCAACTTCCGCTGAGCGTAACCGGCTTCGGTCCGCAATTGTTCGACCTCGGGATAAACATGTCCATTGCAAATCAAAATGTCAGGCCAGCCGTCATTATCGAAGTCGAAAAACCCGCAGCCCCAGCCCAGAAACTGTGTGTGCATGCCCAATCCACCGGTGAAAGTGGCGTCGTCAAACTCTGCTCCACCGCGATTGTGATAGAGCGACGGCGTGTCGCCCGCGAAGTTCGTCTTGACGATGTCCAGATTGCCATCCAAATCATAATCCGCGGCAGACACGCCCATTCCCGCCTGGGGTTTGCCGTCCGCGCTCAGAGCGCAGCCCGCTTCGATGGCAACATCTTCAAACTTGCCGTTCTTCTTGTTCTGATAAAGAGCGCTGGCAGTCGAGTCGTTGGCTACATAAATGTCCGGCCACCCATCATTATCAAAATCAGCGACCAGGACGCCGAGACCGTAAGTGCCATTCGCCCGGGTGATTCCGGCAGCCTCGGAAACATCAGTGAAGCTCCCGTCCCCGTTGTTGTGATAGAGAATATTTTTCCCCCCGTTCAAGCCGGGAGGTCCGCAGGCCACCATCACGCTCTTATAGAGACAGGGTCCGGACTCCGGCACTGGCGCCGTGGCCAGATCAAGGTCAATGTAGTTGGCCACGAATAGATCGAGCCGCCCGTCCCGGTCGTAATCGACAAACGCGCAGCCCGTTCCCCAGCGGGTCTTTTTCCCGGCAACCCCTGCCTTCTCGCTGACGTCGGTGAACGTTCCATCTCCATTATTGTGGTAGAGAACGTTCTTGCCATAGTAGGTCACGAACAAATCCTCGAAGCCATCATTGTCGTAGTCCCCGATGCAAACGCCTTGCCCCCAGCCGCTGTGGCTCAATCCAGCTTTGGCGGTGACGTCGGTAAATGTGCCATCGCGATTATTCTTGAACAGATGTGATGCCGGTTCATGCCCAGAGGGAAAACCTTCCAAACGCCAACCGTTTACCAGGAAAATATCGAGCCAGCCATCATTGTCATAGTCATAGAAAGCCACGCCGCAGCCGGTAGTCTCCAGCAGGTACTTGTTCTTGTGCTCGCTGCCAAAGATGGTTTCGATGTTCAAACGCGCTTCGTTGCCGACATTCACAAAGCTGACGCCTAAATCAATGTCCGGCCTTGCGTCCTTTTCTGAAGTGGAGGACAAAGCCCGCACGCGAAGGGGCCGAGCCAGAGAGAGCACATTTTCCAAGGAAAGTACCAGAGCAGACCGGCTCAGCGATCGGAGGAACTGGCGGCGTGAGAACTGCAAAACGGAGTACCTGTATGCCTTAGCTCGTGCTAGAATTCGCCCTTAATTCTGTAGGACAGCCGCCCGATTTGCAAGCGTCCACACTTCGACGGGTTGATAGCAACGGAGTTTCGAACGGCATATCGCAGCACCAGCAGCGTTCTTTGTGGGCGGAGCAAACGATCCCGCCGATTGCTTACGGCGCTACTTCTGGTCGTTCTTTCTGCCTCCACGTTTGCTCAACAAACCAGCCTGTTTCTTTCGCGCCCCGTGCGCCCCTGGGAATTCCTTTCAGCTGTTGGTACGCGGGCGGGGATTTTCGGCAATGAAGCCGGAACCTTCGAAGCCTGGGTGTACCCGCTGAAAATTCTGCGCGATTTCCACCTCGTATTTCATACCGAAGGCGGCGCGCTTCCGGCGGAGTCACTAGCGCGCACCGTTTCTGTCCAGCCGGAGGCGTGCTCCATTCTTTACGCAGGGGACACGTTCCAGGTCCGGGAAACGTTTTTTGTGCCTGTGAATGAAAACGGTGCTGTAATTCTGATCGAGGTCGAGACCGTGCACCCGCTCGAGGTTGAGGCCGTCTTTCAGCGTGATTTTCAGTTGGAATGGCCCGCGGGCCTGGGTGGAACATACCTCAACTGGAATCCAGACCTTCGCGCCTTTGCGCTTGGCGAACAACAGAAAAAGTTTGCCGCGCTGGTAGGATCGCCAACGGCCGCACTTTCTGGCGAGGAGTATTCCACCAACTACTCTTCATCGTCGCAGAACTCCTTCCTACTGGGCCCGACTGCAAAAGGCAGAGACACGAAAGTGGTCGTGATCGCAGGATCAGTCAATGGCGGCAAAGAAGCTGAAAACTCGTATCGCCGTCTCGCCACCTATCGCGAACTGCGGCGGACTTCGTCCGATTACTACAAGCAGTATCTGAATGAAACCGTGCGCGTCGTATTGCCCGATGCGCAACTGCAGCAAGCGTATGACTGGGCTCGCGTCAGCATGATTCAGGGGATGGTCAACAACCCCTACCTGGGCACCGGCCTGATTGCGGGCTATCGAACTTCGGGTGAATCGGCAAGGCCGGGCTATGCCTGGTTTTTTGGCCGCGACGCACTTTGGACCTCATTCGGACTCAACGCCGAAGGCGAATTTGCCGATACCCGCACCGCGCTGGATTTCCTGACTCACTACCAGCGCGCCGACGGCAAGGTCCCGCACGAGATCTCGCAGTCCGCAACCTTCGTTCCCTGGTTCACTGACTATCCATACCCCTATGCCTCGGTCGACGCTACTCCCCTGTACATTGTCGCTACAGACGACTACGTCCGCGAAAGTGGAGACGTCAACTTTGCCCGCGAGAAATGGGACAGCCTGTGGAAGGCCTATCAGTTTCTAAAGTCCACGTATGGTACGCAGGGCCTGCCGCAAAACTTCGGACTCGGCCACGGCTGGATCGAGGGTGGACCACTGTTGCCGGTGCAGACCGAGTTATACCAAAGCGCGCTCGGCGCCCAAGCCCTGCACTCCCTTGCGAATCTTGCCCACCTGACCGGCAAAGAGGGCCTGAGCCAACAATTGAGCCAGGAATTCGCGCACCAGAAACAATTGGTAGATCAAACATTCTGGTCGCCCGACAAAAAGCTCTATGCCTACGCCCTCGACCCGAATGGCCACCGCATGGAGTCGGCCAGCGTCCTGGCCACCGTTCCACTCTGGTTCGGGCTTCTTGACCAAGATCACTCACAACAGATGATCGATCAGTTAGTCGATTCAGATCAACAGACCGACTGGGGCATGCGGATCATCTCGTCGCAGAATTCTCTGTACGATCCCGCCGGCTATCACTTCGGTTCGGTCTGGCCGCTGTTCACGGGATGGGCTACGGTGGGCGAATATCGCTACCATCGGGTTGTTCCTGCTTACTCTAACTTGCGCTCCAACTCTCTACTGGCCTTCGACGGAGCGCTCGGGCATGTCACGGAAGTTCTCTCAGGTGATTACTACCAGGCTCTCTCGACCAGTTCACCTCACCAGATATGGTCTGCAGCAATGGTGGTCAGCTCTCTTCTGCGCGGTTTGCTTGGGTTGGAAACTGACGCCACATCGCATCAGCTGACCTTCGCTCCGCATATACCCGCCGAATGGGAATCCTTCGAGGTCCATAACATCCATATCGCTGCCGCCATGCTTGATCTTAAGTACAAACGCACAGAGGACGGCATCACACTGGAGATGCGGCGTACCGGCTCGGACGAGTGCGCCATGGAATTCTCACCAGCCTTTGGCGCTCGCGCGCGAGTAGCCGCCGCGGAAATCAACGGTCGTCCTGTCTCATTCCGCGTGGAACGCAACCGCGAGGATCAACATGTGGTGGTGCGCTTCCCTGTTTACAGTGGGCCGAGCACGCTCCACATCCGCCTACGCGACGATTTTAAGTACGACATTTCGTCGAATCTTCCCCAGTTGGGAGAACGCAGTCAGGGATTGAGAGTTCTTTCCGAGTCCTGGGGTCCGAAATATGCAAGCTTGACTGTGAATGTTTCCGGCATCCCCGGCAAACAATATGAACTCATCCTATGGAATTCAGGACAGATCGCAAGTGTGGAAGGAGGCAAGCTCATCCAGGACGATAGTGGTCAAGGGCGGATCCGCATCGAGTTGCCTGGAACCGATTCTTCCTCCTATGTTCATGGCAGGATTTTGATCCAATTTACGGCGGAAGGCAGCGGTCACAACACAAGGAAAAAGACTCGCTAAACGAGCGAGAAGCCCCTCCGGTCTTACTGGCCCCCGGTCGGCAGCTAAGGTAAACTTTGTGCTATCGCCTCACAACCGATTCACGAAGACCCTCTCAAGGAGAATGTCCCGCATGCTCCGCAAATTGGTGGCTTTGGTTCTATTCATCGCTGGTTTTTCTTCTACGGTCGGCTCCCAAACCCAGTCCGTTGACTCCGAAGGTCATCAATGGTGGCAACACGCGGTCTTTTACGAGATCTATCCACGCAGTTTCATGGACAGCAACAACGACGGCATTGGGGACCTGAACGGGATTTCCTCCAAACTGGACTATCTCAAGAGTCTGGGCATCGATGCCATCTGGATCACTCCCTGCTACCCTTCCCCGCAGGTTGATTTTGGCTATGACGTCTCCGATTACGAAAATATCGATCCCATGTACGGAACGCTGGCGGATTTCGATCGCCTGCAGCAACAGGCCAAGACACACAGCATTCGCATCATTATGGATTTCGTAATGAATCACTCTTCTGATCAGCATCCATGGTTCATCGACTCTCGATCGTCGCGGACGTCTGCGAAGCGCGATTGGTACATGTGGCACGACGGCAAAGGCTCGGCAGCGCCGAACAACTGGGTATCCACCTTTGGTGGATCAGCATGGACGATGGATTTCAAAACCGGGCAATATTATTACCACTATTTCTATCCGCAACAGCCCGATCTGAACTGGCGAAATCCCGCCGTGCACGATGCCATGTTCGATGTGACTCGCTGGTGGTATAAGCGCGGCGTGGCGGGCTTCCGGCTTGATGCCGTCGATACCTTGTTCGAAGATCCTGAGCTGCGCGACAATCCGGTTCTTCCGGGCTTAAACAAATACGGCGATCCCAACGAGCAAGACCTTTACAACACCAAGCTGCCCGAAGTGCACGCGGTCCTCCGTGACTTGCGGAAGGTTGCCGATGAAAACAACGCCGTACTGATTGGTGAAACCTGGACGAAAGACGTGAATGAACTGAAACAATATTACGGCGAGCACAGTGATGAACTGCAAATGCCAATGGACTTCCTGTTCACCAAGGTCGATAGACTTTCGCCCCCGGAATTCCGCCGGCAAATTGCTGCGGTCGACTCAGCTGGCGGCTGGCCGGTATTTGTCCTCAGCAATCATGACATCGTGCGGTCGTACGTGCGTTACGGCGATGGGAAAAACAATCAGGCGATCGCCAAATTGATGGCCTCACTTTATTTGACTCTTCGGGGCACGCCCATCATGTATTACGGTGAAGAAATCGGAATGGAAAACAACGATCCGCTGCGGAAGGAAGATGTAAAAGACCCGATCGGCCGCGTGGGCTGGCCGCAGGAAAAAGGGCGCGATGGAGAACGCACACCCATGCAGTGGAACGATAGCCCGAATGCAGGCTTTACCCGCGGCACACCGTGGCTGCCCGTTCCACTTAGCTACAAGACCGTCAACGTCGCTAGCGAACTCAAAGATCCCTCTTCGACCCTTAATGTCTACCGCAACCTGCTCGCCCTGAGGCATCAAAATCGCGCTTTGCTGGACGGCGATTACGTGGCTCTCAACGAGAACGACGCGAACGTGCTCTCCTACCTGAGGCGCTACAAGAATGAGGCCGTGTTGGTCGTGCTGAACATGTCCTCGCAGCCGCAGGAGGTAAGCTTCGATCTCGCACCGCAGGGGTTTCCTGCAAAGAGTGCTCATACTCTTCTGACTACCATGTCTGGGGAATCGAAAGCAGGCTCGCTTTCGCATCTCTCCCTGGAACCGTTTTCCGTTTACATCGGTGCAGTTTCGAAATGATGGCTGCCTGACGTCAGCGGATGGCAGAAACGCGACGACGGACATGATACAAAAACTCCCGCTTGCGGGACTGATCGCGGCGCTAGTAGCTGTCATGCTGCCGCGCTTGTTGCATGTGTCCGCGAGCCAGCCCTCTGGCGGTACCACCACGGCCGATGCTTCAGGGTACGTGGGCAACGCCGTTTGCGCGAAGTGCCACGCCTCAATCTACGAGTCTTATGCACGCACTGCTATGGCAAACGCCAGCGGCCCTGCCACGGAAAACCTGATCGTCGGCGAACTTCATCACCAACAATCGGGAATGAATTACCGTATCTACTCAGAAGATGGCAAGGTGTGGCTGGACTTCCAGCGCCCGGGCGATCCTAGCGTGAGCGGCAAGCGGCAACTCCTCTACTACATAGGACAGGGCCGACGCGGCCGCACTTACCTTTTCTCAGTCGATGGGTTCGTGTTCGAATCCCCGGTGAACTGGTATGCCGACCGGCAGATGTGGGACATGGCTCCCGCGTACGGTGGATCCCGCGAGATGCCTCTGAACCTGCCCGCGCTAGTGAGTTGCCTGGAGTGCCATGTAAGCGGAATCCAGCCGCCAATCGATGGCACTGAAAATCGCTACAACATACCCCTTTTTGCATTTGCGGGCATAAGCTGTGAACGCTGTCACGGACCAGGGGCCGCGCACGTGGACGGTGGTGGCGCGATTGTGAATCCCACGAAGCTGCCGGCCGAGCGCCGCGATGCCGTGTGCATGCAGTGCCATCTCGAAGGTAATGCTGCGATCGAAAGGGCAGGCAAGCATCTCTACGAGTATCGGCCGGGCGACAATCTTTCGGACTATGTCCGCTACTACATACTGGCTGACAGCAAAGGTACGGGACTACGCGCCACCAGTCAGTTTGAAGCCCTCTCGCAAAGCATGTGCCAAAAGAAATCGGGGGATGCGATGGCGTGCACGACTTGCCACGATCCGCATCTGCAGGTGAAGCCCGAAGAGCGGGTTTCTTTCTATCGCGCAAAGTGCCTCACCTGTCACGAAAAGCCTTTTGGTTCCAAGCATCATGCTGATCGACCGGACTGCACTTCGTGTCACATGCCAGCATCGTTGAGCACAGACGTCGCACACACAGAAGTGACCGATCACCGTATCTTGCGCCGGCCTTCCTCCACGCCGGTGGTGGAAAACGCGTTTGCGCAACCTGCGGCGCCGAAGCTCG
>Ga0210402_10002611_pt1 | contig 17426 bp, 25 predicted proteins | sample IncBWC7MmetaG_FD_161055 | JGI IMG/M metagenome (GOLD analysis project Ga0210402, IMG submission 161055) | Forest soil microbial communities from Barre Woods Harvard Forest LTER site, Petersham, Massachusetts, United States - Inc-BW-C-7-M | ecosystem: Environmental > Terrestrial > Soil >... | reverse complement strand
ACGAATTTCAACGTGCCGTTTCGGACGATGGACCCGCTCGACCTTTGGGTGATGACGGCCGACCCGACGGACCCGACGACCTTCCACACTAAGACGCTCAACGTCGATTACAGCGTGGCCGGCATCGGGGAAGAGACGGGCTGCACCGTGGTGTTCTTCACGGCGCCGGCGTCGGGCACGATCGTGCGCATCATCGGGCATCGCATCCCGTCGCGGCTCACCAATGTGACGAACGACGGCGCGATCCAATCAGGGCCGATCGAGGACGAGTTCGACACGATCGAGATGACGATGCAGGAGCTCCGGCGCGATCTCGACAACACCTCTTTCAAATTCCGCGGTGCCTGGCTTCCGACGGCGAACTACGTGGCGAACGACGTGGTGCTCGACCCGAACGGATCGAGCTACATCGCGCTCGCTCCAAACAGCGGCCAGCAGCCGAGCCTGCATCCGGCCTCGTGGCAATTGTTCTCGGGCGGCATCGTGGGGCCGGCAGGCCCGCCAGGCCCGCAAGGCGCGACCGGCTCGCAAGGCCCGCCCGGCACGCCAGGAGGGCCGGCTGGTCCGGCAGGGCCGCCAGGTGCGCCAGGGCCGGCAGGCCCGCCAGGACCGGCCGGAGGGCCGACAGGACCGCAAGGACCGGCAGGGCCGGCAGGGCCGACGGGATCGCAAGGCCCGCCCGGCGTCGCCGGCCCGCAAGGCGCGCAAGGGCCGGCAGGCCCGCAAGGCGCCGCCGGGCCGCAAGGCGCGACCGGCACGCAAGGCCCGGTCGGGCCGGCAGGCCCGCAAGGTCCGGCCGGCGGTTTCCGGGGGCACATCGGCGGCCTCGGCATGACATGCGTTGACGCGACGCATATCTCGATCGGTGCCGGCGAAGCGGCGGCCGATGACGTGTCGCTGGTGATGGTCTTGCCGGCGCCGCTCACCAAGACCTTGGCGGCCTGGTCGCTCGGCAACGGCGGCATGCTCGACACCGGCGCGGTCGTGGCGAACGGCCTGTATAACGTGTTCTTGATCGAGCGCACCGATACGCAGGTGGTCGATGTGCTGGCCTCGACCGTGCTCTCGCCGATCCTGCCGACGAACTACACCAAGAAGCGGCGCATCGGCGGTATCACGACCGACGCTTCCGCCAATATCATGGCCTTCTTTCAGTTCGGTGACGAGTTCCTTTGGACGGCGCCCATTCTGACCCTCAACGGCGGGCTCAGTCAGACGGGAACGCTGCTCACGCAGGCGGTGCCGGGCGGCGTGATTGTCGAGGCGCACATCAGCGTGCAACAGACAAACGCCGGCGCTGCCACCTCGACTTTCTATTCGCCGAACGGCGGCGCGGTCGCCAATATCGTCAACCCCGCTGGTATCTACGCGGCCCAAGAGTTCCGCATCCTCACGAACACCGCCCGGCAAATCGTTGGCTATTCCCTATCCGCAGGGACCACTGTCGTGCTCAATACGCTCGGCTGGAAAGATTTCAGAGGGCGGTTCGCATGACGATCGCCGGCGCCGTCACGGAGGTTGCCCGTAGCCTGCAAGGCGCGCCGGCGTTTCTCACCGTGGCGATCGTCAACATCGCGCTTCTTGGGATGCTGTTCGTCGCCATGCATCAAAGCAATGTGCGCCGCGACAAGCAATTCAACTACGTCTTGCATCGCTGCACCGAGCTCGCGCCGCCGAAAGGGATTGAGTGATGCCCTACGACCGGGACCATTTCTTTGCCAGCGTGCGCGAGACGCTGTTCAACGGCGTCTTGAGCCAGCGCCAGGTCGATGGGATGAATTACCTGCTTGGCGTGTGGGAGCAGCGCTTCGAGCGCGACAATCCAGACGACAGATGGCTCGCCTACGCGCTCGCTACCGCCTTTCACGAAACCGCCTACATGATGACGCCGCTCGAAGAATACGGCGAAGGCGAAGGCCAGCCCTACGGGGAGCCGACCGGCCCGTATCATGAGTGCTACTACGGTCGCGGGCATGTGCAGTTGACATGGGAAGCGAACTATCAAAAGGGCGAGCAAATCCTGAAGGACCGCTACGCCATCGACGTGCCGCTGCACCAATATCCGCACCGCATGCTGGAGGACGAGACGAGCGCGCTGATCCTTTATGACGGCATGATCTTCGGATGGTTCACGGGCCTCGGTCTGCCGCAGTTTTTCAACGAGACGACGGAGGATGCCGTCAACGCGCGCAAGATCGTCAACGGCCTCGATCACGCGGACGTGATCGCCGGATATTACGATGACTTCCTGGCGGCGCTGGTGCCACAATGAGGGAGGAACGGCCATGACACTCGGTCTTGCTTATTGGGTGCTGATGCTGATCTGGGTGGTTTTCGGCCTGCTGACACATCTCGGCATGATCGGCGGTCAATGGGCGGCGGGCGGCGACATCATCTTGCTGTTCATTTTATTTTTGCTCCTCGGGTGGCAAGTATTCGGGCCGCCCTTGCACCGATGAGGTGGATGCCATGAACATCATCGTCATCATCCTGATCGTGTTGCTGCTCTTCGGCGGCGGCTTCGGCTACTACGGCGGCTGGCACAACAACTTTCCCGGCGGCGGCTTCGGCTATGGCGGCGGCCTTGGGCTCGTCGTCATCATCCTGATCGTGCTGCTGCTGATGGGGCGACTGTAAGAGAATTTAATCGGTCTGCTGGAGCCTGGCGGCGTCCCGCGTCTGCGGCCATAGGAGGACATCGAATGGCATTTGCGAACGAGATTGCGTCAAGCCTGCTCGCGGCGGGGCGCCGCGTGTTCGACAAAAAGGTGACGGTGGCGCGCTCGCCGTTGCAATTGCAGGCGGCCAAGGTGCGCGGCCTGCAAGCGGTGCTGGAAGCCTCCGGCGTGACGCAAGGGGTGCGCCCGGTCGATCATGCCGTGGTCGCGGCGATGGAGCTCCAGGGCGTGGTGATGAGCTTGCTGACGACGGGCGATCCGATCGGCGTCATGGCCGAGGGCATCGGCACCATGGCTTATCTCGGCCACGCGCTCGCCGAGGAAGCCGAGGCGAGCGGTGACGTGGTGAGCCTCGCCACAAGGTTCGCCCCGAAGGCCTGATCCTTCCCTTGATGGCACCTGGCCCCGCTTCGGCGGGGCTTTTTTTGCAACGTGCGCCGGTCTAGTGTTTGAGGAGTTATCCACAGGGGGAGAGAGCTCATGGCCGTGAAATGCGTTCATTGCGGAGCAGAGATTGTCTACGGCAAGCCGCACGAAATGAAGGTGAAGATGACCGCGAAAGGGATCACGCGAACGCTGACAGAGTTTTGGTGTGAACCCTGTATCGAATGGTATTCCGAGGCCATTTGGCCGGAAGAGGAATATGGACCGTTCCCGCGACGCATCAATCAGAACGTGAGCAAACGGCCGAGTTGAGAGCGTGCTTGCGGGCGCGATAGCGGGCGCTGGCGAGCCGGTCGCGCTCGCGGTTGAGCTCGGGATTGCGGGCGCGCCAGCGGCGCATGAATTGCCGCGCCCTGGTGCGGTGCTCGTCGGGGTCCTTGTATGCCATGCGGCACTATATTCGGGCGCGGCGCGCGGCGCTCAATCGCGGACTTTCCGCTGGGTTTTGCAACCGTTGCAACGTCTAGTCGGGAGCAACTGACTAACGGGTATTTTTTCGGGCAGGCAGAGGCGTGCCCCGGTTTGTGCCCCGTTTTCCCGGCTAACGGTATTGGTAAGTTATTGATGCTGCGGCGTGAATACCTTCCTTTTAATCAGTAGGTCGTGGGTTCAAATCCCACCGCGCTCACCAAATCAAATCAAAGACTTAGGTGGAATATCTAACAGAGTGTGCCCCGATTGTGCCCCGGACGTGCCCCTGTTGCAACGGGGCAAAAATGGGGCACGATCGGGGTTATCCACAGCCGGGGCACGCCGCGTAAGTGAAAATAAAAAAGGCCCGCCGAAGCGGGCCAGTGGGGATAGCCACGATGACGGATCGTGGCCGGATCAGCCTAGCAGACCGTCGATGGTTTTGGACCTGCGATTATAGGCGATCAACTTGTCGATCGCGGCGTCCGCCATCTCGCTATCGAGGGCCATGTAATGCTCCAGCACGCGCGTCGCGGACGCCAGGCTATGCCCGGTGATGGCGGCGATCTCCGGCACGGTCGCGCCGGCCCTGGCAAGGCGCGTCACGGCGGTGTCGCGCAGGTCAAGGAACTTCAGGCCCGTAACCGACGGGCAGGCCTTGGCGGCCTCGGTGCGGACCTCGCCGAAGCGGTGCGAGCAAGCGATGCCCTGGATCGGCGTGCCCGTGTGGCGGCTCAAGATGATGTTCGGCGGCAGCGTTTCCTTTCCCAGCCGCGCCGCGATCTCGGCCTTGCGGGCCTCGATCTCTTCGAGCCGCCGGGCGAGCCCCAGCGTGGTTTTCACGCTGACGGTGACGCCCGTTTTGTTCTGCTTGAAGGTGATGCGACCGTTGTCGATGCCGTCGCCGACGAGCTCCAACAGGTCGGCCTGGCGCTGGCCTGTCGCGAAGGCGAGCACGATGGCATCGCCGATCTCGGGATCAAGCTTGTCGGCCGCCGCCATGAGCGCCGCCATTTCTTGCGACGTGGCGACGCGGACGCGCTTCGGTGCAGCGCGAACGCGCAGGGCGAGGAACGGGTTTACTGTGACATGGCCGGCGTCGATGGCGTGGCCCCAGGCGAGCCGGCAGACGCGGATCACGGCATTCGCCATGGAGAGCGAACGACCGTGCTGGATGGCTCGGTGCAGGCCCTTGGCGTGCTTGCGTTCGACGGAAGCGGCCGGACTGATCCAGAGATCAGGATCGAATGCCTTGAGCCAAGAGGCGAAGCCCTTATAGCCCTTGATCGTTTTCGGAGAGAGGCCGCCCTTGTCGCGCGGTGTGAGGTATTCGGGATGCGTCCATAACGTCTCGAACACATCCTCGACGAGAAAGATCGTGGGCTTCGCTTTGTGCTGCCGGCGCTTCGGTGCGTTCCGCTCGGCCTGGCGAAGCACGATGTCGGCGTTGCGCTCGGCGCACCAGGCGAGACATTCGTCGAGGCTGAACCAGCGCTCATTCGGGTGCTGTAGGTTTTGGCGCTGATAGCCGAGCTCGCGCAGGCGATCGCTGGGCTTCCAGCGCGGCCTGCCGTCGCGCCACTGGACGTGCGGAATTTTGATGGTAGCCATTTGGATTGCTCCTGCTGATCCAAGAGTTGAGGGGATAGTTAGCCATAGCGGGCATCGAGCGCGCGCCGACCTTCTTCAATGATCTCGTCGAGCGGCGTGCGCGGCTCCCCTTGCGGGGACGGGGCTTCTACAGTCAGTTGGCCGCCGTTGTCAATCCAACGATTTACCTGCGCTTCACTCCAGATGCTCGGCACGCCAGGCAAGGCGCGCGGGAAATGATGCCGGTGTGTCAGGTGACCGCGCCGCATCTGAAATTCTGGCACCGTCATCGACATGCGCTCGGCGACTTCGTGAAGTTTGAGGGTCCGACCGGAGATATTCATGGTGCGCCTTCCCTGCCAATTTGCGGGTCGCAACTGGCATTCATCACCATTTGGAATCGATTAGCTGACTCAGATTCCAAATTCGAATAGGTGGAAAAAAAATCGTGCTGGATGCGATTAGAGGTTGCCAGATTGTAATGTAGGGATCAATATCAATTGGGAGGGAATTTCGTAAATTTCTCAATACTTTGCAACAGTCTAAGTCCAGTTTTGATGGAAATCAAACGGGGTAACAAAGAGATATGCGAGACGAGATAACGTAAGCGCCGCGCGAAGGTGGGAGCCAGGGTCGAGGGACGGGCGCGCGGCGCGATCGCGGCAGAGCGGGAGCAAACGCGATGACCTTCGCCGACCTCGACCGGGCACGGCAACATGCCGGGCTGACAGTGACACGTTTATGCCTCGCGGCCGGGGTGCCGCGCTCGACATGGTGGCGATGGTCTAAGAGCACGCATGAGCCTAGTCGCTCGGTCAAGCGCAAGTTTTGGCTGGCGATCGAACGCCAAGCCAAGTGCGTCAAAGAGCCCCCCCCCTCTCTTTCCGTCAAATTGCGCTTCATCCGGGTTTCGCATGAGCTGCTCGCGGAAGCCATCCAGGGCGAGCTGCGCAAGCGCCCGAAAGTAATCCTGAAGTATAGATCGCACAATATAGTGCGGGACCTGGCTCTCTACCGGGCGGTCGTGGAGCTCGGTATGCCCGCTAGTCTTATCGGCCAGGCGCTCGACTTATCTAAACAGCGCATGAGCCAGATCGTTCGCGCCGTCGAGGACGCGCGCGATCAGGACGCGGTGATCGCCGAGCTTCTCGATGGGGAGGAAGCCCGGCAACGGCGAGACGACGATGAGGAACCGGGGCAGCGGGTGTGCGTCTGAAATGAGGTGTAAACCATGACATTGGAGGAACTCGGAATTGAGGTGAGCAAGAAGCTGACCGACCAAGGCAAGCTGATCGAGGCGGGATGGTGGAGCTATCGCTGGCTGGTGGTGCCGGATTATGTGGCGCCGGTCGAAATCCTGAACCGCCGCCGGGCCTTCTTCGCCGGGGCCTGGCATCTCCATTCCAGCCTGTTGACAGTGCTGGACCCTGGTGAGGAGCCGACCGAGGCCGATCTCGCCAAGATGGAAATGATCGACAAGGAACTGCAGGCTTTCATCAAGGAGCACCGAAGGCCGCATCTTCGGGCGGTATGATGCGAACCATTCAGATCAGTGACCTCAAGATGATGCTAATCGAGCGCATTGACGAGCTCGCCCGCGAGCTCGCGCCCGATGGGGTTCGCCGGGGCGCGGAGTGGGTGCCGCGCAACCCGACGCGGGGAGACCGGCGGCGCGGGTCCTTCGTGATCCGCGTCGCCGGGCCTAAGATTGGTAGCTTCGTCGAATATGCCGACGACGCGCGCGGCGATGTCATCGACCTCATTGCCTATCTCGTGTGCGGCGCGCGCAAGACGCCGCCGACGCGCGCCGAGCGCATCCAGGCGTTCGCCTGGGCGCGCCAATGGCTGGGCCTTGAGCAGATGACACGGGCCGATGTGGCACGCGCCAGGCGCGCCTCGGAAGCGCGCCTCGCGGACGCCAGGGCGCGCGAAGAGGTCGAGGCGCTGCGCCGGCGCGGCCGCGCCCGGATGATATTCCTCGAAGCGCAGCAACCGATCGAGGGCACGCTTGTCGATGTCTATCTCGCCTCGCGCGGCATCGAATTAAAACGCATCGCGCATCGCGAGCACTCGCTGCGCTTCGCGCCACGCCTGACGCATTGGCTTGAGCCGCATGTCGGCCCGGCGATGGTCGCCATCTTCCGCAATCCGCGCGGATCGCCGACGGCGGTGCATGTGACTTGGCTGCGCGAGGACGGCCGGGGCAAGGCCGATGTGGAGAAGCCCAAGATGATGCTCGGTCAGGTCGCCGGCGCCGTGATACGCTTGTCCAAGGGACCGACGGGATTGACGCCGGAAGAGCACGCGGCGGCGAAGGCCCTGCCCGGCTGCTGCTGCCTCACGGAAGGCATCGAGGACGGGCTGACGGCGGCCCTGGCCTGCCCGGAGTATCGCTGCTGGGCGGCGGGCTCGCTCGGCAACCTCGCCCAGGTGCCGGGGCTCGCCTGCGTCTCGGATTGGGTGGTCTGCGCCGACAATGATTGGGACAAGCCGGCGGCGCGTCGGCTGTTCCGCCAGGCGGTGCGGGCCATCGAGGACTTGCGGCGCGGCCCGGTCGGGGTGGCGCGCTCCTGGGTCGGCAAAGACATCAACGATCTACTGAGGGCGTCATGACGAACACCATGCGGCTCGTGCTCCTGGCAAGCCTCGCCCTCCCGGCCAGCCCGGCGGCGGCCCGCTACCATTGCGCTCGCGGCCAGATTTATCGCGTGCATCAGGGCGTCTGCGTGTCGCGGCACGGCTCGCGGCCGTTGACTTATAAGTCAACCCGCCGGCGGCACCGGGCGCCTCCCGTGCGGGCCGAGGAGCCCTCCTCGAAGGGGCTCGTCTATGTCACTGTCGTGGTGCCCGTCGTCGAACTGCCCTTCGCCCTGCCCGGCTCGATCATGAACAGGGTGCCCGTCGCCTATTTCGACCGACTGCCGCCATGAAACGCATTCGAGGAGAGGCCTCATGAGCGACGAGCAGCAAGATGCGGATCGGGGCATAGAGCTGGCGCAAACAATTCGGCCGATGCTGGCCGGGCATTCGCCCGCCGCGCAAGCCGCCGCGCTCGCCGATCTCGTGTCGATGTGGCTCGCCGGGCATTTTGCCCAAGATCAGAAAACGACCGAGCGCTTTCGCGAGCAGATGCTCGACGATTTCATGGGTCTGGTGCGCGGCTTGGTGCCGGTCAACGAGAAGTGGATTTTGAAACGCATTCGACGGGAGGCCTCATGAGCGATCGACGCAAGGACGTGGTGTTCGCGGCGCTGCTCGGCGCGACTTGCGTCACCGAGGCCGAGGATAAAACGACGCTGCTCGTCGAAATGCTCATGCCGGGCAGCGGTGAGGAAGAGCAGCTCGAACGCTTCGGCAAGGGCGCGGAGTTCATGCGGTTGTCGGGCTCGACGCAGGGCGAAGTGCTGTTCCGCTGGATGGCGCAAGCGGGACTGCACGCTTGTCCTGAGCGAGGGTGGGCGAGCGTGGGCGCCGAGGTGCGGCTGTTCTTCGACGTGATCGCCGCCATCCTCGGCGCGCTGCGCCCGCTGCTCGATCCCGAGCCGGCGGCTCACAAAACCGTGATCGCGCCCGTAGATGAGGCTCCCGACACGGTGATGACCGAGCGCATCGGCGATCGCTTCGAGCGCACCTATGCGTTCGATACGCGCGGCGTCGTGGTGACGCCGGCGGTGAGCTCGCCGGCGACGGTGGGCGAGATGTTTCGCGGCGAGGGCCTGCTGTCGGAGGGCGCGCAGTCGGCGATCAGGGCGCAGGACTATCCGCACGGCCCTCCGAGGGGCTTGATGCCGACGGCCGACGAGATGGCGCGCATGGCGCCCGAGGATCGCCGGCGCTATATTCATCTCGATCCGCGCTTTCAGGAAGTGAAGTTTCCGTCGAAGGCGCCGCCCGTTGATAGTTTCGTGCGCGAGACGCTAGAGACGCCGTTCGGGACGGCTCAAGTTTTGGTTCCTCAAGGCCTGTCTGCCCCCCAGCAAGGCCGCGAGGACGGCTCCGGCGCTGCTGATCCAGCGTCGGGGCCGCTACCCGCTTCGTCGGAGGGACACGACGAAACTAAGCCTGCGGCCGATCAATCGCTAATCCCCTTGGATCGACCGCCGGCCGGCGACGCCGGTGAAACGAGCCCCTCGGCGCCGGCGTCGCCACCCACCTCCAGACGCAAAGGAAAGCAGTGATGACAACCGACACCCATAAGGACGCCCACAAGGACACCCACAAGGATGCGGCCGTGGTGGTCAAGAGAGACAAAGAGGCGGCGGCCGAAGGCCCGGTCGTCACCGTGCCGAAAGGCATGGAGCCGCCGCCCTCGATGGTGAGCACGACGGCGCCGCCGCTCGGCGCCGAGGTGCAGCACGCGCAGCCGTGGACAACCAAGACGCCGCTGCCCGATCAGGGCGGCCACGCCGAGAAGAAAGAGCCCGATCCGAAGAAAGAGACGGCCAAAGCCTGATGTGACGGCCGGCGCCAGGCGCCGGCCGCTTTTCACATGCCACGGGAAAATCCGCCCACCAACGTGCGCGGCGCCTTGCGCGCGCCTCGGCGCCTGCCGCTGCACGCCAATGACCAAGACCCGCCGATCGGCGGGCCTCGGATGGTTGGCGGCGTGGCGATCAAGCCGGGCGAATGGGTGCCGGACGCCTACGGTCTGCCGCCGCGCTGCCCGGTCGAGCCGCTCGGCATGCACGGCGAGCTCATCTATTGCCAGGACGCGATCGGCCAGCTTCACGCCGTCGAGCCAGGCAAGATAGGCCAGAAATATATCCAGATGCTTTTCGGGGCTCGCCAAGGCTATTTGTATTGGGCCTGGCCGCGCTACTCGGCCAAGGCCAAGGTGGTGGGCTGGCGGGCCGAAAAGGTCGCGGAAGCGCTTTACAATGGCGCCTCGACGCGGGGCGTCTTTGATGCCGCCGATCGGGTGCGCGGCCGGGGCGCCTGGCGCGATCCCGAAGGCGGCCTGCTCTATCACTCGGGCTCGTCGCTATGGCGCTCCGGCGCCACGGTCGAAGAGATGCCGATCGGGCACCTCGACGGCCTGTTCTATCCGCGCCGGCCGGAGATCCCCGCGCCTTGGTCCGAGAGGGTCGCCGACACGGCCAATCCGTGCGCCATCCTGTTCCCGACATTGCAGCGCTGGGAGTGGGACCGGCCGGACGTTGACCCGATCCTTTTTTTGGGATGGCTGGCGGCCGCGCTGATCGGCGGGGCGCTGCCTTGGCGGCCGACAGCCTTCGTCATCGGCGATCGCGCCACCGGCAAGAGCACCTTGCAGACGCTCGCCAAGGGCGTGCTCGGCGATGCGCTGCTATCGACGGCCGACACGACGGCGGCCGGCATCTATCAGCGCGTGCAGCGCGACAGCCTGCCGATCGCCGTTGACGAACTCGAGGCCGAAGTCGATAGCCGCAAGACCATGGCCGTGGTGCGCCTGGCGCGCCTGGCCGCCTCGGGCGCCATGATGTTTCGCGGCGGCGCCGATCATGTCGGCACCGAGTTTCGGGCGCAAAGTTGCTTCCTGTTCTCGTCCATCAATCCGCCGCCGCTGGCGCCGCAAGATGTGTCGCGCATGGTCATCTTGCGGCTGCGCAAGCTGCCGCCTGGCGTCTATGCCAAGATGGCGCCGACGGTGGTCGATGGCGATGTGGCGGGGCGCATGCTGCTGCGCCGCCTGATGGACGGCTGGCCACGCTTCGACCGGGTGTTCGGGGAATATCGCGCGGCGCTCGAAGCCGGCGGCCACGACGGGCGCGGCCAGGACACGCTCGGCGTGCTCTTGGCGTGCGCGCATCTGGCGATCGGCGAGGAGCTCGCCGATCATCTCGGCCTGCCGATGGTCGATGATCTGCGCCAATGGTCGAAGCTCTTGGAAACAAGCTCGATGCTCGAATATGAGGACCTGACCTCGAACTGGTATTCCGCCGTGAAATACCTGTTCACGGCGCGCGTCGAGGCCTGGCGCGGCGGCCTGCGGCACACCGTCGGCCAGCTCGTCGAGGACCTCATGCTGGATTGGGATCGGCCGGCCGATGCGCCGCCGCCGCCGGCGGCCGTGACCTTGCCGGACGCGCGGCGCCTCTTGGCGCAAGCAGGCGTCGGCATCCTGCCGCCTGGCACGCTGCACGAGCCGCCCGATCAACGCGATTGGATTTTAGCCGTGCCACACGAAAGCCAGTTGGTGGGCGATCTTTATCGCAACACGCCATGGGCCGGCTTCGGCGGGGGCGGCAGCGTGTGGAAGTCGGCGCTGCGCCAGGCGCCGCCCGAGGTCGTGATCAACAACCCCGAGCGGAACCGGATTTCCATCAACGGCGTGCAGCAGCGCTGCACGCTTATTCGGGTTCGGAAGTTTCAGGGATGGTCTGGCTGAAATGCTCCAGCGCTTCGGCCGGCGAAATGCCATAGTCGCGCAAGAGCACCAAGAGCCGATAGCCTGGCGCCGACACGTCGCGCGTGCCGTCGAGCCATCGCCGGCTGGTGCGCGCGGCGATGCCAAGAATGCGAGCGGCTGCACCTGGCGACAGGTGCAGTTCGTCGAGGAGCTCGCGATAAGCCTCGGGGGTCATGGCGCGCGCCGTCGCCTGATCAGGATCACCGCAAGCGCGAGCGCGCAGACGGCGATGCAAGAAACGATCACGACCTCGCCCCGGGTGGTGAGCAATTCGTATTGATAATTGTCAAACATGCCGAGCTCGTAGAACACCCGGCCCATGGCTTCGACTAGCCAGATGATGGCGCGATAGGCGAGCAAGCCCGCCGGCACGCCAAGGGTGACTTGCAGCCATAGCGGCGCGGCCGCGAGGCGCTGCAAGGCGCCTCGCCGCTCAAGGGTTGGTTTCAACATGGTATCCTCGAATGGATCGCCGAGGGCACCATTGCCCTGGCGGAAGCGTGGCGCTTCGTGAGGCGCCGGCCGTAGCCGGCGCCCTGCGAAACGTCAATGATCGCCGCTCATGATCCGCGCGATCTTGTAGCGGTTATAGGTGCGGTTGCGGCCCATGTCGGAACGGTCCTGGCGGCCCGTGCCACGGCACGAAAAGCAAGTGCCCTCGTGCTGCATGCGGCCGTTGACCATGGCTCCCCAGGCATAGCGGCCGGAGCCGCGACACTTGGCGCAAGCGCCGGGTTTCTCGTTCGGGACGGCGAGATCATACATGGCGCCCTCCCCTATGCCGGCATGGTGAATTTGACGGCAGACAACTTTGCGCCAGGGCGCGCCAGGGCGCGGCCGATGGCGAGCGCCGCGAGCACGGTATGAAAGCGCCGGCGCTGCAAGCCGTGCGCTTCGTAGCCGCGCAGGAAGGCAAGCCCGCCGTCGGCGGTTTCATAGAGCACGCGATCATCGGCGCTGCCGCCGAAGAACGGATCGCCGCGCCCGAAAAATTCCCAAACCTCGTAAGTGATGGTTGACATAGCATCCTCGAAAAAGCGCCGGGCACCATTGCCCTGGCGGAAGCCGGCGGCTTCGTGAGGCGGCGCCGAAGCGCCGCCCTGCGAAACCGTCAAGGCAGGCGCGCAAGCCTGCGGATGGCGGTGGGGTGTTCGTAGTGCTCGCGGAGCTCGATCTTGCGGCCGTGCTTCGCCTCCCACGCGGCGATGAACTTCGGCGCGTCGCAATCCTCTTCGAGGTAGTAAACGCTGCCGAGTGCTGAGTACTTCACGTAGGAATAGCGCGAAAATGAAGCATGGGTCATGCCGAGCTCGGCCAAGTGAGGAGCCCAAACCTCAAGCCAGCCGTGACCCGGATCGGTAATAAAAGTGAACATCGGAAGTCCCTTCAAAAGAGCGCCGGGCACCATTGCCCTGGCGGAAGCGTGGCGCTTCGTGAGGCGGCGCCGAAGCGCCGCCCTGCGAAACGTCAAAGTGTGTCGAGCCAGCCGAGCATGAGGCAAACGACGAGCAAGCCGAGAGCAAGGTCGATGTCCATGGCGCGCCCCGTCAAGCTGCGATCGCGACAGGCTCGGCAAGTGCCAGCCCGCGCAAGTAATCGGCGGCTTTTTGCGCGGCGCTCGCGGCCGTGAAAAAAGCCCGCTCGTCCGAGCGCAAAAGCTTCGTCCAATGCTCGATGTAGCCGGCGTGGCGCAAGTCGCCGTCGATGCCGAACTCGGCGCAAAGGAAGGCGGCCGTGAGCTCGGCGACGAGCTCTTCGCCCGCATAGGCCTGCGAGCCGAAGCGGCCGGAAAAATCGCGCGCCAGGCGATGCTTCGCGCCTGTCCAGTGCCCGAGTTCGTGAAACATCGTGCAGTAGAAATGCTCGCGGCTCTTGAACGCCGCGAGATGTGGGACGGCGATCTGATCCGTTCCCGGCCGGTAATAAGCTTGGCCCGAGCCTTCGACGATCGCGGCGCCGGTCGCCGCGAGGAATTCATCCGCGAGCGCGTCGCGCTCTTGCTCGGTCGCGGGCGCCGCGATCGCCTCAAGGCGCAAGCCCTCGCATTGGGCGATGTTGAAAACCGTGTATTCCTTCAGGAACGGGATGCGGCGGACCTTGCCATCCTCGCCCGTCTCGCCCTCTTCGGTGCGCTCGATGGTCGAGACGAAATAAATTTTCGTGCCCTTTTCGCCTTTGCGCACATTGCCGCCGAGCTCAAGCGCTTGCTTGAAGGTCACGAAGCGGTAATCCGTCCAAATGTTCGCCTGGCAGGCCTGCCAGATCAAAACCACGTTCACGCCGCTGTAGGGGCGATTGGTGGCGCCATTGCGCGGCTGGCCTGCGTGTCCAAGCGCGCGCCACGGCTTCACCCATGGGGCGGCGCCGGCTTCAAGATCGGCCAAAATTCGGCCGGTCACCTCAGAGTATAGGTTGCGTGCCATCGAAGTATTTTCCTGTATTCGCGCCTTGCACCATTGCCCGGCGGTCGCGCTTAGTAAGGGACCAATGGTCTCAGTGTCAAGCGCCCGAACTCGAGATGCGACAACGCGCCGCATCATAGGCGCGATCGCCCTCGCTCTTTTGTGGTGAATTTGTGGTCGCGGCCTTGACCAGGCGCCGGCCGTGCTAACGTCGCCTCACGGGCTCGCGGATCGCGGGCGGTTTGGCATGGGTTGCAGGCGCGAAGAGCTAATATCAATGACTTAGCGGCAAAATAGACACTGTCTAGGTGCTGTCTAGGCGATTGTCTAGGTGCCTTTCCGAGCAATTCCAAGCACTTATAGCGAAAATAGACAACTAGACAGCATAGAAGGGTTGCGTGATGCGCGCGCGCGCGATCGCGTCACGCGAGGGCGATTTTTCTGTCTATCTGTCTATTTCTCTCATAAGCTATTGATATATATAGATTTGAAGGGTAGACAAAGGCCTAGACAGGGCCTAGACAACGGACCAATGGTCAAAAAACTGTCTAGTGGCGGTGATTTTCCCAGAGTGTTACCCTGGAGCGCATGAGCGATCAGGACGAGAGCGCTAAAACAGGGGCGTCGCGGTCTGTGCAGGCGATCGCCGCGAAAGCCGAGACGCTCTTCCCGGATGACGAGGTGCCGCGCGAGGCGCTGCCGTTACTTCGCCGTGCTGGTATTGGTCGGGCGAAGGGCGCGGGCAACAAGCGAACGGAAGCCATGCGCGAGCTCTATTTGCGCATGGGCTACACGCACCCGATGTTGTGGCTGGGCGAAATCTTGAGCCGGCCGGTTGCCGAGCTCGCCAAGGAGCTCCAATGCAAGGCGATCGAGGCGCTAGACGAGCAGCGCAAGGCGGCAGCGGACCTGTTGCCCTACATGGAAAGCCGGCGCCCGCTGCAAATCCACGACGATCGCGAGCGCTCGCCTAACGTGCTGATTGTCGGCGACGTGCGATCCGTCATCGCAGCCGAGCGCCAGGCGGCCGCCGGCGGCGCCATGGCGATTGACGACGACGTGATTGACGCCGTGACAAAACACGTGGAAAATCAACCACTTAGCACGCCGCGGTGTGAGCCAGGGGCACAACAGCCGGGGCACGACACCACGCAAGCCGTTGATAACACAAGCGAAAACGGTAGCCGGTCAACTGATTGAATGTCAGTTGCCAAGCCGTCCGATCGCGGCTGATCGCGCGCGCTCGCGCGGCCCGCTTTCGCGAGGGGTCACCCCCGCCCTCCGGCTTTGCCGGAGTTCCTCGCGGGCATCTCTTCGGGCTCTCTTCGACCCATTCGCCCGCCCCGTGTTTCCTCATGCCGGCACATCTTTGAGTTGAAAACGACTTGACCGGGCTGGAACGGGCTTAGAATGGCGTTTTCCAAGGGCGGGGGTGCGGGAGCAAGCCGCTGTTCAACATCGCCAGCTATACGCCACCGGGACCGATCGCGGCTGAATACATCCGCGACGACAAGGCGAGCGTTGCCGCCATCATGGGGCCGGTGGGTTCGGGCAAGACGCACGCGACGATCTTCAAGCTGTTGCGCTTCACCGCGCTGATGCCGCCGTGCAAGGACGGCGTGATCCGCGCCAAGGGCGCCGTGGTGCGGGACAGCTACCGGACGCTTTACGCCACCACGCTGGCGTCTTGGTTCCAATGGTTCCCGAAGGACTTCCCCGGCTCGCGCTTCACCGGCGGCGATGACCGCCCGGCGACGCACGAGATCGCCTTCACCACGCTGCGCGGCCGGCGCATCGAGCTCACCGTCGAGTTCAAGGCGCTCGGCCTGCACCGCATCGAGGACATCATGCGCGGCTGGGAAGGCACCTGGGCCTGGGGCAACGAGATGGACCTGCTGTCGTCGTCCGCCGTGCGCTTCCTGATCCAGCGCACCGGGCGCTTTCCGGGGCGCACCACCATGGCGCACGACGTGTCGCCGCCCTCCCAGGTGTTTGGCGACTGCAACCCGCCCGAGGTCGATACCTGGTTCGAGCAGGATTTTGTCTCGACGCCGATCGAGGGCTATCGCCTGCACCGCCAGCCTGGCGGGCGCTCCATCGAGGCCGAGAACGTCAAGCATCTGCCGACCGACTATTACGACAAGATGGCGCGCGGTCAGCCGTCGTGGTGGGTGCGTCGCTTCGTCGATGCCGAGTTCGGCTACTCGCAAGACGGGCTCCCGGTTTACCCCGAGTTCGACACGCGCCGCCACATCGCGGCGGCGCCGCTAAAACCGTCCGAAGGCCTGCCGCTGATCCTGGGCCTCGATGGCGGCCTGCATCCCGCCGCCACCATCTCGCAAGCCATGCCGGACGGCCAATGGCGGGTGCTCGAAGAGCTCTATTTCGGGCGGATGGGGCCTGGCCGCTTCGCCGAGATGATCCGCCTGGCGCTCGAAGCCCGCTACCGGGAGCTGGAGATCAGCCTGTTGGCGCATGACCCCTCGGCGCTCTATGGCGCCGACAAGGAAGGCGGCGAGTGGTCCTGGGTGGACATCGTGTCGCGCGGCCTCGGCATGCACTTGACCTCGGCGCCCTCTAACGAGCCGACACTGCGCACCGAGGCGGTGCGCGCCATGCTGGTCTATTCGATCGCGCCCGACGTGCCGGGGATCTTGGTTTCGCCTTCCTGCAAGATGCTGATCAAGGGCTTTGCCTCGCACTACCGCTACAAGTTGAACCTCGAAGGCAAGCCGATCGGCGGCGAGAACGCCCGGCCCGAGAAGAACGAATATTCGAACCTGCAGGACAGCCTGCAATACGCGGCGCTGACTGCAAGGGGCCGCTCCGGCTCGGTCTATTCCGCCGCCAGGTTGGGCCGGCCGGGGCGGCGATCGCTCGGCCCCGGCGACGGCAACAGCGTCGCCAAGGTGGAGTTCGCGCTGTGAGCCTCGCCATCTCACGCGGCGCCACGATGGCCGACATCATCGCGCTGTTGGAGGGCGATCGCGCCGACGCCAAGAAGCTCAACCCGCACTATCTGGCGCGCTGCCAATCGCGCTCGGATTACGCCTGGACCTGGCGGCGCTGCGACGGCAAGCCGGCGGTGTGCGCCGGCCTCTCCAAGATCAGGCCGCTCCCCGAGCGCCTCCGCTACGAGGCCTGGTTCACCTGCCGGCCCGATCTGACGACGGCGGAACTGCACGACTTCATGCGCTTCGCGGCGCTCACCTTGCGCTGGGTGGCGCTCGAATGCGGCCAGCCGATCGAGGCCATCGCCTTCGTGGCGCGCACGGCGGGCCGCTCGGCCGGGGAGCGCATCGCCCGCATGATCGGCTTCAGGCGCGAGCGCGAGCTCGGCGGCCAATGGGTCTACTCGTGGCAACCCCAGGAAAGGGCGGCAACATGGCTTCGGCACTAGGCGGCCTGCTCGGCGGCGGCGGTTCCGGCCACGCCCAGCGCATCATGCAAATCGGCCAGGCGCAAGAAGCCGCCGCCTCGCAGGCGCTCGCCGCGCAGCAGCAGCAGGCGACG